>Ga0209023_10000294_pt1 | contig 82170 bp, 79 predicted proteins | sample LakOneMetagenome_FD_187468 | JGI IMG/M metagenome (GOLD analysis project Ga0209023, IMG submission 187468) | Freshwater and sediment microbial communities from Lake Erie, Canada (SPAdes) (version 2) | ecosystem: Environmental > Aquatic > Freshwater > Lentic | place: Lake Erie, Canada... | reverse complement strand
TACCGGCCAGCTCGAAGGCATCAACAACCGTATCAAGGTGATGAAGCGGATGGCTTACGGCTACCGGGACAGCGAGTTCTTTTTCCTGAAAATCAAAGCCGCGTTTCCCGGAAATCCGTGATGAACCAAAAAAAAGCCCGCTCGAGGCGGGCTTAAAACTATTTTCTTGGAGGAGAATAGTGGAGACAGGTGCCATTATGTTGCGCCGCGAAATATATGTCCAATTTAGAATCCAGATACCAGACATTGATATTTCGAATACCTGTTCCGCTAACTTCCTTTAACTCATCCACGAGGAACGTTCATTCGCGTACCGGCACCGTATAGTTCAGCGCCATGCGGCCGCCGTCGGCATACAGGGTCTGGCCGGTCATGTAAGAAGCGTCGTCGCTGGCCAGGAAGGCGCAGATCGCCGCCACCTCTTCGGGCTCGCCGCAGCGGCCGAGCGGCGTGCGCGACAGGATCGTGCGGCGCGCTTCCGGACTGCCGAGCACGGCCTTCTTGGCGAGTTCGGTGAGGATCGTGCCGGGCCCGACGGCGTTGACGCGAATGCCGTGTTCGGCCAGGCTGATCGCCGCCACGCGGGTCAGCTGGTTGACGCCGCCTTTCGAGACCACATACGGAACCTGGTTCGGGATCGTCAGTTCCGCGTTTACGCTGGACATGTTGATGATGCAGCCTGTCTGGCGCTTGACCATCGCCCGCGCGACGGCCTGGCTGCACAGGAACATCGATTTCAGGTTGATGCGCAGCACGCGGTCGAAGTCCTCTTCCGCCAGGTCGAGGAAGTCGGCGGCATGGGTGACGCCGGCGTTGTTGACCAGGATGTCGATCTGGCCGAAGGCGGCCAGGGTGGCCGCGACCATCGCGTCGACTTCCGGCTTGAGGCTGACGTCGGCCTGGTAGAAGCGCGCCGCTTCGCCCAGCGCCGCGGCGGCCTCCTGTCCTTCCGGGCGGACGTCGACGAGCATGACGCGCGCGCCTTCCTGCACCAGGCGGGTGGCGCAGGCAAGGCCGATGCCCTGGCTGGCGCCGGTGACGATCGCGGTTTTGTTGGCGAGTCTCATGGCAGGCTTTCGTAGTGTTGAAAGCCGTCATTGTAGCCAGCCTGACAGCGCCGGTATTGTGTTGTTTGCGGCCGGGGAGGGTTTCTAGCAGGAATTATGCCGATCCCGCCGCCTGGGCCAGCATGAGCGAGACCACGGCGCCGTTCTGCACCGCATGCGCGGTGACCGCCGCCATATAGGCGGGACCGATACCCTTCGCACGCAGCGCAACGTAGGCCCCGGCGAAGACGAGGCCGCCAAACAAAGTGGTGGCGCCGTGCGCCGGCCCACCGTTCAGGTAATGCCCCAGGCCGAACAGGAACGCACTCGGCAGCATGCAGAGGGCTGGGCCCGCCCCCAGGCGGCGCGCCAGTTCGATCGGCAGGCATTGGGCGAGCAGGGTTTCCAACAGCGGCGCAAAGACGACGGCAGCAAGGATCATTCGGGCCGGGCTGAGTTGTCCGAGGTAGGGGGCCGCTGAATTCCCCCACAGTTCGGGCGGCATCAGGACCATGAACAGTTTGCCGACGATGGCGGTGCAAACCAGGCCCAGTGGGGCCAGGCCGATGCCCAGTGCCAGCGCGGCACGGTAGGGATGCCGTTCGCGCAGGGCGCGCCAGCGCGCCTGCCACAGTGGAACCATCTTGCCCGGAGTTTCCAGAACGCCTTCCATGATGTGCCCGCCTCGAACGGTAGGAGAGTGGGGGACCGGACCACCGGGCCCGGTCGCATCCCAGCTTACAGCATCAGTGGCCGGTCCGGCAACTCGTTGGCGCGGCTCCCGTTGGCCGGGAAGTGTTCGCGCAGCAGCGCATTGACCTGTTCGATGGCGGCCAGCGTCGCGTCATGGAAACGGCCTTCGCGAAACCCCTCGGTCATGGTGCGGCACACGCCCTGCCAGGTGGCGCCGTCGATCTTGCGGTCGATGCCGCGGTCGGCCACGATGTCGACCTTGTGCTCGGCCAGGTTGATGTAGATGAGCACGCCGCAATTGTCTTCGGTGTCCCATACGCCGTAGTCGGCGAACAGCGCCAGTGCGCGCTGGCGGTTGGTCACGCCGTCCCAGGCGTCGTCGAAGGGCAGGGCCTTCTCGACGATCAGGCGGACTTCGCCGCGGTGGGTCTGCTCGCCGGTCGTGATCGCCTCGCCGATCGCCGTCAGGGTTGCTTCGGGGAAGGCGCGGCGGGCGTCGCCGCTGCCGCTGTTCAGGTGGCGCCAGGCGCGCTTGAATCGTTGCATGAAGCCCATTACCAGTCTCCCGAGGCGCCGCCGCCGTCGAAGCTGCCTCCGCCGCCGGAGAATCCGCCGCCGCCAAAGCCGCCGCCCCCGCCGCTGAATCCGCCGAAGCCGCCGCCACCGCGGTTCATCCCGCTCAGGATGTTGCCGAGGATGATGCCGGTCGCGACGTTACCCAGGCCGCTGTTGCCGCGGCGCCCCCAGCCGTTCGGCGAGAGCCGGCTGCGGCGCGGCCGGAACATCGAGCGCAGCACGAAGAAAAAGATCAGGATGGGAAGGATGCCGAACAGCGAGAACCCGCCGCCGCTGTCCACCTGCACCTGGCGCTGCGGCGCCTGCTGCCGGGCAGGGGCCGGGAAGCTTTCCTTGTTCAGCAGGGTCGCGATGGCGCCGACGCCGGCCACCAGGCCTTCGTAATAATGCTCCTGGCGAAAGTGCGGTGCGATCACGTCCTGCAGGATGCGCTTGGATTGGGCGTCGGTCAGCACGCCCTGCACGCCGCGCCCTGCCTCGATGCGCAGCCGGCGCAGCGAACTCGGGTTGTCGCGCGCGACCATCAGGAGCACGCCGTCGTCGATGCCCTTGCGTCCCAGCTTCCACTGGTCGGTGACGCGGATGCTGAACTGCTCGATCGCCTCGGGTTCGGTCGACTTGACCAGCAACACCGCGATCTGGCTGCCGGTGCGCGCTTCGTAGTCGGCCAGCACCGCCGTCAGGCGCTCGCGCTGGCTGGCATCGAGCATGCCGGCTTCGTCGACCACGCGGCCGGTGAGCGCCGGCACCGGCTTGAGCTGGGCGAACGCGGGCTGGGCCAGCATCAAGGCCAGCAGACAGGCCAGCGCGGCAGCCCAGAGCGAACGCATGCGGCCTTCGATCGCCCGCATGGCTTATTTGCCGAAGTCGACCGTCGGTGCCGTCGAGATCGCCTTTTCGTTCTCGACGGTGAACGAAGGCTTGGTCTCGTAGCCGAACACCATGGCGGTCAGGTTGGTCGGGAACTTGCGCACGGTGACGTTATAGTCCTGCACCGCCGCGATATAGCGCTGGCGCGCCACCGTGATCCGGTTCTCGGTGCCTTCCAGCTGCGATTGCAGGTCACGGAAACTGGTGTCGGCCTTCAGGTCGGGATATTTCTCGGACACGGCCATCAGGCGCGATAGCGCGCCGGACAGTTCGCCCTGCACCTGCTGGAATTTCTGGAAAGCGGCCGGGTCGTTCAGCACTTCCGGGGTGATCTGGAAACTGGTGGCCGCGGCGCGGGCGCGCGTCACCGCTTCCAGGGTCTCGCGCTCGTGCGAGGCATAGCCCTTGACGGTATTGACCAGGTTCGGGATCAGGTCGGCACGGCGCTGGTACTGGTTCACCACTTCGCCCCAGGCCGCCTTGGTTGCCTCGTCCTTGGTCTGGAAGGTGTTGTAGCCGCAGCCGGACAGCAGCGAGCCGGTGAGGATGGCAACGGCAAGGGTTCGGATCCAGCGCGAGAAGAGGGAAGATGTCATGATTGCTTCGTCCATGGCAAGTTGTCGAATGGTCAAAATATACATGATGTAAAGATCTTCCGGCGCAAGGTCGGGGATGCGCGGAGCCGGCGCGGTGGCTGGCGGGTACAATATCGGGTCTGCAATAATTCATTATCAAGGGGCCCGACGTGACTTTCATCGACAAACTTTCCGCCGCATGGACCCGCAACAATTCCCTCCTGTGCGTCGGGCTCGACCCGGACATCGCGCGCTTCCCGGCGCACCTGGCGGGCCAGCCGGACGGCATCGTCCGGTTCTGCAAGGCGATCATCGACGCCACCGCCGACCTGGCCTGTGCCTTCAAGCCCCAGATCGCCTATTTCGCGGCGCTCGGCGCCGAACGGCAGCTGGAAGAGATCTGCGCCTACCTGCGCGCCCGCTATCCGCACATCCCGCTGGTGCTGGACGCCAAGCGCGGCGACATCGGCGCCACCGCCCACCAGTACGCGCGCGAAGCCTTCGAGCGCTACGGCGCCGACGCGGTGACGGTCAGCCCCTACATGGGTTTCGATTCGGTCGAGCCCTACCTGGCCTGGAGCGATCGCGGCGTGATCGTGCTGTGCCGCACCTCGAATGCGGGCGGCTCCGACCTGCAATTCCTCGATGTCGGCGGCCGTCCGCTGTACCAGCACGTGGCCCGGCTAGTCGCTGAAAAATGGAACCGCAACGGCCAGCTGGCGCTGGTGGTGGGCGCGACCTTCCCGGACGAGATCGCCCAGGTGCGCCAGCTGGTGGGCGACATGCCGCTCCTGATTCCGGGCGTGGGCGCCCAGGGCGGCGACGTCGAAGCGACCGTCAAGGCCGGCCGCACTGCAAACGGCGCCGGCATGATGATCAATTCCTCGCGCGCCATCCTGTACGCGACGCCGCAGGCAGGCGAGGATTTCGCCACGGCCGCGCGGCGGGTGGCGCTGGAGACGCGCGACGCAATCAACGCGGCGCGCGCCTGAGAACAGGGGCGGGTTCGGTCGGCGAAGCCGCACCGAACATGCCTGGCGCATTGCTAGGCCGGGTACGGAGTGTCATAGTTGCTGCTTGCACACCACTGAAGGGCGCTCCGATGTTCGACTTCAAGACACGATCCGGTTTCCTGGCAGGCGCCGCCGCTTTCGCCGCGGTGTTCTGGATCACCGGCTTCATCCTGTACACGCTCTGGATGGCGCTGCACGGCGTGGGTGGCCGGTCCGGCGAAGCGGGGCAATCGGCGCAGCAGCGCTATGACCGCCAATTATCGGAAACCGAGCGCCAGATTGCCGTGTCCGAAGCCCATCAGAAGCGCATGGATGCGCTCCTGACCCGGCAGGAGGCGCAGGTCGAACGCTTCGATGCAGTGCTCAGGGGCTGGGAACAGCAGGCTGCTCGCGGACAATGACAGCTGCTCCGGCATGCGATCACGAAGCGGCCAGGGTAGATTGAGCTGAACGCGTGGGCAGAATCTGCCCACCCTACGGCAGCCAGGACTACGCAGCCTGGCGGCGCTATCAATACCTGCTGGGCGCAATCGTCTCCGCGTAATCGTACAGCGCGCCCAGGATTTCTTCCGCCCGCTCGTCCGCGTTTTCCGACAGCGCATCGATCTCCATGAAAAGCTGGTCCACCGTACGCGCACCCGCCGCGCCCTCGAACAGCCGGGCCGCCCGATGCGCTTCCCACTGCTGCTGTTCAGCAGGCGACAGGGTCTGCGCGAAGTTCCGTGCCCGGTAGCGGAAGAACAGCTCGCCCAGGCGCTCGTCCTCGAACAAGGGCCGCATGCCGGCCAATGCCTCGGGTTTTTCATGGCGCAGCGATTCCAGCTTGCGCCGGTCGCTCGTGCCGACGAAGCCGCCGTACAGGTCTTCGTCCACATCGGTTTCGTCGGTCGCGGCCGGTTTCTTGAACACCTCGGCCCAGATCGCCGCCATGTTGCGGCCAGCCGCGGCCAGCGCCGCGTGGGCGCGTCCGCGCTCCAGGTCGATGTCCCAGCGCGCCGCCATGGCGGGTTGCAGGGTCTTGAGGTTGCCGACCAGCATCGGCGACTTGTTCAGGTGCACGCTCTTGATCGGCAGCCGGCTCATCCCCTCGGGCATCTCGGCGCTGCGCGTGAACATGCGGGTGCGGATGGTCTCGACGTCGAGCGCGAACAGTTCGGAGGGATCATGGCGGCAGTCCCACACCAGGATTTCGTTCTTGTTGGTCGGGTGCTGGGCCAGCGGCCACACCAGGCCCAGGCACCCGTGCTCGACCGGGAACATGCCGGACACGTGCAGGAAGGGCTGGCGCTGGGACGGCTCCAGGTGCAGGCCCATCTCGGCGGCGACGCGGTCCTTGCGGCGCAGTTCGAGGCAGAAGTCGAACAGTTTCGGCTGCTTCTGCCGGATGAGGCGCGCCAGCGCAATGGTGGCGCGCACGTCGGACAGCGCGTCGTGGGCGGCATCGTGCACCAGGCCGTTGGCCCGCGTCAGGTCTTCCAGCCGGAAGCTCGGCTTGCCGTCTTCCTTGCGCGGCCATTCGATGCCGTCGGGGCGCAGCGCATGGGTCATGCGCACCACGTCCAGCAGGTCCCAGCGGCCGCAGCCGTTCTGCCACTCGCGCGCATACGGGTCGATCAGGTTGCGCCAGAACAGGTGGCGCGTGACCTCGTCGTCGAAGCGGATCGTGTTGTAGCCGACGCCGATGGTGCCGGGCTCGCTGAAGGCGGCCTCGATGCGGCGCGCGAACTCGTGCTCGGGCACGCCGCGTTCCAGGCAGTGCTGGGGGGTGATGCCGGTGATCAGGCAGGATTGCGGATCGGGCAGGAAGTCGGGCGCCGGCTGGCAATACAGCATGATCGGCTCGCCGATCTCGTTCAGGTCGGCGTCGGTGCGGATGGCCGCGAACTGGGCCGGGCGGTCGCGGCGCGGGACCGCGCCGAAGGTTTCATAGTCGTGCCAGAGGAAGGTATGCGTGCTCATGTATTGTTCTGGTGTCGCCTCGGGGAAGGCGGGCAGGCGCCATGGTGGCACAGAATGGGCGCGGCGTCAGCCATTGCGCTCAAGCGCGATCCGGGAACCCGGGAGGCTACACGCTGACGCGGTCGCGCCCGGCTTTCTTGGCGCGGTAGAGTGCGGCGTCCGCCGCGGCGATCAGACTGCGTTCGTCGCCGCCCGGCGCCAGGCTGGCCACGCCGAAGGACCCGGTGATGTGGGGCAGCGGCAGGCGCATGTCGGGAAAGACCATCGCCGTGCGCAGGCGTTCGGCCAGGCGCCCGGCCACCATTTCGGCCAGCTCCAGCTGGGTATCCGGCAGCACCGCCATCAACTCCTCGCCGCCGTAGCGCACCGCGAAGTCCGATGGACGCAGCGACTCGCGGATCACGGCGGCGGCGCTGGCCAGGGCGGCGTCGCCGGCCAGGTGGCCGTGGGTGTCGTTGAAGCGCTTGAAGTGGTCGAGGTCGATCATGACGACCGACAGCGCTCTGCCGTCCTGGCGCGCGCGCGCCGCCAGCTTGGGCAGCATCTCGGCCAGCCAGGCGCGGTTGTACAGCCCTGTCAGGCCGTCGTTGAGCGAGAGCTGGCGGTAGAATTCGCCCAGCTTCTGGCGCCGGCGCAGCTGCGCGTTCGCATGGCGCACGCGGAAGGACAGCAGGCGCAGCAGGTTGCGCGCCAGGACGTTGGAGCGGTCGATCAGCTGCCACACCAGTTCCGCTTCGATCACCAGCAGTTCGCAGTCTTCCAGCGCGGTCATGGCGGCCAGGTTGACGGCGTCGTCCAGCACCGCCTGCTCGCCCACGCTCTCGCCCGGCAGCACGCGGGTGACGCCGCTGTCCTCGGCGCCGCTGTGGGCGTCGGGCGCCACTTCCAGCGAGCCGGACAGGACGATGTACAGGCGCGCGCGCAGCCCGTCCTCGACGCGCCGGCCGGCCGCCACCTTGATCACCGCGCAGGGGGCGAGCGCCGCCGTGACGGCCGGGTCGTCGGCGTCGCGGAACAGCTGGAGGTCGCGCACGGTGTAGCGCGATGCACCGAAGGTGCCGATCGGGTCCAATTGGGTCTCTGTGAAAAGCGTCATTACGTTCTGGAATGATACCGCATTGAAACTGCTGAGCGTGGACTGGCGTTTCAGAAACAACAGTGGTCCAATAGCGCCATGACGCAATCCACCGACCTGGCCGACGCACTCGGCCACCTTCACACACCGGACCCGAACGCGCGCATCGTCTCGCTGGTGCCCTCGATCACCGAACTGCTGTGCGACCTGGGCCTGGCCGGGCAGCTGGTCGGGCGCACGGGTTTTTGCATCCACCCGAAGGAAGCGGTGGCGGCGATCCCGAAGGTCGGCGGCACCAAGGACGTCAACATCGACAAGATCCGCAAGCTGGCGCCGACCCATCTGGTGGTGAACATCGACGAAAACGAGAAGCCGACCGTGGAGCGGCTCGCCGAGTTCGTGCCGCACGTGGTCGTCACCCACCCGGTCGTACCGCGCGACAACCTGGCGCTGGCGCGCCTGATGGGCGGCATTTTCAAGAGAGAAGAACAGGCCGAGCGCTGGTGCGCCGCTTTCGACGCGGAATACACGGCCCTGCGTACGCTGCCGCGCACGGCGTCGCGCACCGTGCTCTACTGCATCTGGCAGGATCCGTGGATGAGCGTGTCGAGCGACACCTACATCGCCGCCATGCTGGCCGAGCTAGGCTGGCAGGTCCCGCGGCTGGGCGAGGCGCGCTACCCGCGTTTCGACTGGTCGGAGGGCCTGGTCGGGCAGCTCGATGCGGTCCTGCTGTCGACCGAACCCTACCGCTTTACGGAGGCGCACGCGGACGCGCTCGAGAAGCAGCTCGGCATCCCGGTATTCCTGGTCGACGGGGAGATGATGTCGTGGTACGGCAGCCGCGCGCTGGCCGGCCTGCGCTACCTGCGCGAGCTGAGGGCGATGGTCGAGGGCGCGGCGGCCTGATGAAGGCACGCCCGCGGAATCGGGCGTGCCGGTGCGACGATTACGAGTCGGTCAGGTGCTTGTCCGACAGCGGGTCGTCGATGGCCGGAGAGGTATGCTTGTTCTTGTCCTGCAGGCGGCCGATGGCGCTGTCGAGGGCGCGGGCGAGCTTGCCGCCGGCGTTCTTGATCGACTGGCGCAGGTCGTCCGAGTGCTCGTGGACGACGATCGGCTGGTAGCCGCTGACTCGTGCTTCCATCATGCAAGAGTTGCCGCCGTCGGCGCCTTTTTCGCGGTTCTCATTGCTCAGGTGCACGTCCACGCGGGTGATATGGTCGCCGAAACGGTCGATCGAGCTGCGGACCACCGATTCGACGTGTTCGTCGAGGCCCTGGTGGTTCTGGATGGTGCGGTCGGTGTTGACGTTGATTTGCATAGTGCTTCTCCTGTAATCATGACGTGTTCATGGTACATGCGAGTCCAATTTGGCCGCGTCCTGTTGTGACAGGTGGGGCCGGTCCCGTATCTTGCAAGGCCGACCACATCGTATCGAACATCAGGGACGGCATGGCTGAAGCACTGCCGCATCCACCACCACCGGCACGCTCGGCACGGGCGGTTCACGCCCGCGCCTTCTCCCGCTGTTCCTGTTCGTGGTGCGGGAAGCGGTCCATGCGCGAGAGCACCGGGAACAGCAGCGCCCATAGGCCGGTGACGGCCAGCGTCGCCGCGCCGCCCAGCAGGATCGCGCGCACCAGGCCGAGCCAGCCGGCGGTGACGCCCGATTCGAATTCGCCCAGCTCGTTCGAGGCCCCGATGAACACGGAGTTGACCGCGCTGACGCGGCCGCGGATGTCGTCCGGGGTCTCGTACTGCACCAGCAGGTGGCGGATGTAGACGCTGACCATGTCGCCGGCGCCGAGCAGGAACAGGGCGCCCAGCGCCACCGGGAAGCTGCTGGTCATGCCCATCGCCAAAGTGCACAGGCCGAATATGGCGACGCCGCCGAACATCCACAGGCCGACCCGGCGCGTGATCGGGAAGAAGGCCAGCAGGATCGAGCACAGGGCGGCGCCCGCGCCGGGCGCGGTGCGCAGCAGGCCGAGGGCCGTGGGGCCGGCGTGCAGCACGTCGTGGGCATAGGCCGGCAGCAGGGCGGTGGCGCCGCCGAACAGCACCGCGAACAGGTCGAGCGAGATCGCGCCCAGCACGATCGGGCGCGACCACACGAAGCGCAGGCCCTCGAGCAGCGAGGCCAGGCTCACCGGCCCCTGGCTGCGCACCTGCCTGGCGGCGCGCGTACCCGACATGCACAGCACCGCGATCGTGAGCAGGCTGGCCGCGACCAGGTGCACCGTCATCGGCCCGAAGGCGTAGAGCAGGCCGCCGATGATGGGGCCGGCGATCACGGCCACGTGGAAGGTCGAGGAACTCAGGGCCACGGCCTGGCTGAAGTCGCGGTCCGGCACCAGGTTTTTCAGCACCGCCTGCGAGGCCGGCATCATGAAGGCGCGCGCGGAGCCGAACAGCACCAGGATCGCGAACACCGGCCACACCACGCGGCTGCCGCTGGCAGTGAAGGTCACCAGCAGCAGGCTGCACAGCAGCTGGGTGGTCATGCACAAGAGGACGATGTTGCGGCGGTTGTGGCGGTCGGCCACGTGGCCGGCCCACAGGATCAGCACCAGGAAGGGCGCGAACTGCGCCAGGCCGATCAGGCCGAGGTCGAACAGGCTGCCGGTGATCTGGTAGACCTGCCAGCCGATGGCGACGCTCTGCATCTGCACCGCGAGGGTGCCGAGGAAACGGGCGGAGAGGTAAAAAGCGAGGTTGCGGTTACGCAGGACGGCCAGGCCGCTGGAATTGGACAGCAGGGACATGAAGGACTTTCGGGGGGATGCTCGTGTTCGTCAGCATCCCATTGTGCCCGAAATGCCGGAGGTCTGTAGGGTGGTCGGCTTCACCGACCGCGCGTTCGGCTCCGGCGTGCATCACGACCAAGCCAGCACGCGTTGAACGCGCGGTCGGGCAAGCCGGCCACCCTACGAAAAGCGCTATCCAGCGCCGCGAGCGGAAATCACGGCTGCGCCAGATCCGCCTCGCTGGTGAACGCATCGGCAAAGAACTCGTCTTCCGGCAGTCCGCACTGCGCGGAATAATCGCGCCGCGCCGATTCCACCATGATCGGCGCGCCGCAGGCGTACACCTGGTAACCCGACAGGTCCGGAATGTCCTGCATCACGGCCGCGTGCACATAGCCGGTGCGGCCCTGCCAGGCGTCTTCCGGCAGCGCGTCCGAGACCACCGGGACGTACTGGAAGTCCGGCAGCGTGGTTTCCCAGGCGCGGCACAGTTCGTCCATGTACAGGTCCTGGGGACGGCGTCCGCCCCAGTACAGGCGTACGGGACGCGTGGACTTCAGGTGCATCAGGTGCTCGACCAGGGCCTTGACCGGGGCGAAGCCGGTGCCCGAGGCCAGCAGCACGATCGGCTTGCTGGACTCTTCGCGCAGGAAGAAGGTGCCGAGCGGGCCTTCGAAGCGCAGGATGTCGCGCTCCTTCATGGCGCCGAAGACGTGGTCGGTGAACAGGCCCCCCGCCAGGTGGCGGATGTGCAGTTCCAGCGGGCCGCTGAAGGACGGGGCGCAGGCGATGCTGTAGGCGCGGCGCTTGCCGTCCTTGAGCAGGAATTCGATGTACTGGCCGGCGCGGTAGGCCAGCGCCTCGTTGGCCGGCAGCTGCAGGGTGACGATGGCCACGTCCGGCGCGGCGCGGCGAATGCCGGCGATCCGGGTCGGCATCTTGCGCACCGGGTAGTCCGAGCTGCCCCCCACTTCGCGCGCTTCGATCACGAGGTCCTGTTCCGGCACCGCGCAGCAGAACAGCGACATGCCCTGCGTCTTCTCGATCTCGGTCAGGGCGCGCTGCTGGTGCGGCTTGTGGTGCAGGGCGCCATCCAGCACCTTGCCCTTGCACGAGCCGCAGGCGCCGTTCTTGCAACCGTAGGGCAGGCCGATGCCGGCGCGGATGGCGGCCGAGAGGACGGTTTCGTCGGCCTCGCAGGTGAACTGGTGGCCGCTGGGCTGGACGGTGATCTGGTACGTCATAGGATGCTGACAGAAGGTCGTTGCTGTGGGTTGGCTATTTTACACGCTGCCCCCGGATCGGGCGCCCGCGCCCGCCGGCAGGGCAGTTGCTGCGGGTTTATCCAGCCTGGGTTTTCCGCGGCCTCCGGCCAAAGATGGCGGGATTTGCCCGTACAATCCAGTTTCCTTCAGGTATCTACGTGAGACCACCATGCACGCCAGCGACACCCCGCACAGCCCCGTCATCCGCCAGCAGCCGCACGGCCAGGGACTGGCCTGGCTCGCGGCCGGCTGGTCCTGTTTCAGGCGCCGCTGGCAGCCGCTGGCCGTGCTCAGCTCCGGCATGCTGATCCTCCTGTGGCTGCTCAATCCGAGGGGCGGCATCCTGTTCCCCATCCTGACCACGCTGTATCTCGGCACCGTGGCCGCCTACCGGCGCATGGACGACCAAGGCGAAGCCTTCCTGGCAGGCAGCGGCGTCTGGCGCAATCCGACGGTGTGGGCGCTGGCCATCGTGCTGGCGATCGTGGGCGCGGCTCAAATCGCACTGGTCGCCGGCATTGCCGCCAGCACCGTGATGACGGGGTTCTACAGCGGAACCGGGGGCCACTTCGGCCGCGGCCTGTTCTACGCCTTCGCCGCCGCCCAGCTGCTGGTGACCCTGGTGTTCTCGACCTTCTGGCTGGCCCCGGCGCTGGTGGCGACGCGCGGCATGGGCGTGCTCCAGGCGCTGCGCCTGAGCGTGGTCGGCTCGCTCCTGAATCCCTTGCCCTTCCTGACCGTGTTCGTGTCGGGCGCGATCCTGTTGTTCCTGGGGGCGGTCCCGCTCGGCCTGGGCCTGATCGTGGCCATGCCGGTGCTGGCCTGCGCCGCGGCCAAGGCGGCCGAGGACGTCGTCGCCTGAACGCGCGGCGCCCGGCTCGCATACAATGCCTGCCGTGACCATCCAACTTCATCCATTCGGCCGCCCGCGCCTGCTCGTGGTCGGCTGCGGCGACGTCGGCATGCGCCTGCTGCCCCTGCTGGCAGGTCGCTTGCGGGTCTTCGCCCTCACCAGCCAGCGCGGGCGCTGCGCCGAGCTGCGCGCGGCCGGCGCGGTGCCGGTGGTGGCCGACCTCGACCGCCCGGACTCCCTGCGCCGCCTGCGCGGCCTGGCCGATTGGGTAGTGCACCTGGCGCCGCCCCAGCCTGACGGCAGCGAAGACCGGCGCACCCGCCACCTGGTCGCGGCGCTCGGCCGGACCGCGCGCCTGGTCTACGTCAGCACCAGCGGCGTGTACGGCGACTGCGGCGGGGCGCTGGTCCACGAGACCCGGCCGGTAGCGCCGAAGAACGCCAGGGCGCGCCGGCGCGTCGATGCCGAGCGCGTGCTGCGCGCCTGGGCGCTGGCCGGCGGCGCCAGGCTGTCGATCCTGCGCGTGCCGGGGATCTATGCCGCCGACCGCTTGCCGCTCAAGCGGCTGGAGCAGGGCACGCCCGCGCTGCGGCCGGAAGACGACGTGTACACCAACCATATCCACGCGGACGACCTGGCGCGCATCGTCGCGCTGGCGCTGCTGCGCGGCGGCGGCGGACGGGTGGTGCATGCGGTGGACGACACCCGCATGAAGATGGGCGAGTATTTCGATGCGGTGGCGGACGCCTTTGGCCTGGCGCGTCCGCCGCGCCTGGCGCGCGCCGAGCTGCAGGCGGTGGTGACGCCGATGCTGCTCTCCTTCATGTCCGAGTCGCGCCGCCTCGACAACGGCCGCCTCAAGCGCGAACTGGGCGCGCGCCTGCGCTACCCGGATGTCGCGACGGCGCTGGCGCAGTTGGCCGCGCCTCCCGTACAATCGGGCCCCTATGAGTGAGGCCAGCATGACTTATGAAGAATACCTCGACGAAGTGACCACCCTGATCGTCGAAAAATACGGCGTCCCGGATGCCGCCGCGATCAAGATCGTCGTCGACGCCCAGGACAAGGACTATTTCGTCGCCCACGACGACAAGCCCGAGATGCGCACCCTCGACCGCGCCCATGCGGATGCGCGCGCTCTGTACGGGGCGAGCAGCCTGGCCAAGGGCGGTTCCGGCAAGAAGAAGTAAGAACCTATCCCAGTAGGGATGAGTCGCTTTCGGCGCGCCTGGCCGACAGGTGCTGCGTTGTTCGTCGTTGCATGGCGAGCCATGCGGCCTCCTCGCGCCTTGCCCCTGCCAGCCATGCATCGCCGCCAGCTTCCTCCTCCCTACTGGGATAAGTTCTAAGCCGCGCCGCCGTCCGGCGGCATGCTCTTGCAGGACCCACGCTGCCGGCCTGCGCCGGCGGCATGCGCACGCCCGTGCATCCGGAACATCCCTTCAAAACGACGAACGCCTGTGCAACAACTGATCGGGCTGTGTATCATTTCGCCCTTGAGGCCAGACACCATACAAATGATGCCCTCAAGCCTTTGTATGCAAATTATGCGCTATAGATCACGGAAAGTGACAAATTATTAACAGTCCTGAAAGAACCAGATGCCCATCAGACGCCTGCCCCCTGGCGCCGAATACGATCCAAACCGGGTCCTCGACGCCATCATCGCCAAACTTCGCCTGAAGAACGACGCCGCCCTGTCGCGCGTGCTCGAAGTGGCGCCGCCCGTGATCAGCAAGATCCGCCACAACACGCTGCCGATCGGCGCCACGCTGCTGCTGCGCATGCATGAAGAGAGCGAGTTCAGCATCCGCGAACTGCGCGCGCTGATGGTCAGGCCGGGGGCTGCCCCCCAGGCGCTGGCGTCCTGAGGAAACAGCTGGCCCGCCATCAGGCAGATCAGGCAGCCTGCGCCAGTTCCTGGCCGGTCACGGCGCGACGGTCTGCGGCATCGGCCTGCAACGGCTTGCCCGGCGAGGTGCAGAAGGCATACGCAGCATTGGCTGCGCTCGGTTTGCCGGGTGAGGTGCAGAACGCGTGGGTGGCGCCGAAGACGTGCAGCGGCATTCCCGGCGACGTGCAGAAAGCGTAGGCAATACCGGCGGCAGCGCGCGGCTTGCCCGGCGAGGTGCAGAAGCTGTGTGCGGCGTTGGCGGCCGGTTTGCCGGGCGCCGTGCAGAATGCATGCGCGGCCTCGACCGGTTTGCCTGGCGAGGTGCAGAAGGCATGTGCGGCATTGGCGACCGGTTTGCCGGGCGCAGTGCAGAATGCGTGCGCGGCGTCGATCGGCTTGCCTGGTGAGGTGCAGAAGGCATGCGCGGAGTCGGTGGATTCGCGCGGCTTGCCGGGTGAGGTGCAGAACGCGTCCTGGTTGGCGGCCTGCCGCGGCTTGCCGGGCGAGGTGCAGAACGCGTGCTCGGCCGTGAGAGCCGGCTTGCCCGGGGAGGTGCAGAACGCGTCCTCGTTGGCGGCCTGGCGCGGCTTGCCGGGCGCGGTACAGAACGCGCTGCCGCCATGCGCGACCGGCCACGCGCCGAATTCCGTTTCATAGATGGCGCGCATGCGTTCTCCGCCGGCGGCGTGGTCGTCCTCGTTGGCGCCGCCGCCGATGCCGACGTAGGGATAGTGGTGGAGGAAGTAGCCGAACAAGACCTCGCAATCCTGCGCGTACTTCTGCGTGTCGAGGATGTGGTAGTGCCAGAAGGTGTCGACGTCGACGCTCGGCGATGCCTCCGCATCGGGGTATTTATTCATCAGGAACAGGAAGCGGCGGTATTCCGCTTCGACTGCATCTGCACGTAGTGCGGACCATCCTTCACCGGATTCCAGATGCATCAGTTTCATTTTGATCGGGGCGAGATCAAGTGCTGCGAATGCTGCGAAGTCATTTGTCGACATGGTTATCACCTTTGTTGGAATCATGTAGTTAAGGCATTTTGCTTTTATCCCTAGTATTGAAGCGGTACGTCGAAAGTCCTCCTGAGTGAACGTGACGCGTTAATCGGAAGCCAAGCACAGCGTCTTGACCGGAGCCAGTGATAACAATTGTCCTGCGTGCGCTCAGTCTCAATGTTGAGTTCGGTCAACGGAAAAGAGCCTGTGACGAAACGCGACAACATGCTTGGCAAAACGCTTCTCCCGCTGTCAATCCTGCCTTTTCTTCTCATTCACGCAAGTGCGGACAAGGCCACGGGGCTGTCCTGATCGGTCATGACAGGCAGGCTGGGGCCATGGCCGGTGAGTGGAACGGTGACGACGATCGTGGTACCGCTGTCGGGGCCACTGCTGATCGAGAAGCTGCCGCCGAGGATGTTGACGCGCTCTTCGATTCCCACCAGGCCGAACGAACCGTTGCGGTTGCGGCTGCCCGGCAGCATGCCGATGCCGTTGTCGCGCACCGTCATGGTCAGCATGTCGGCATGCTCGTGCAGATCGATCCGCACCCGGGTCGCGTGGGCGTGCCGGGCCACGTTGTTGAGCGACTCCTGCAGGATGCGGAACAGCGCGGTGGCGCACTGATCGTCGAGGTGGTGCTCGGTCTCGTCCTCGACCAGTTCGCATTCGATGCCGGTGCGGCGCGAGAACTCGGCCACCTGCCAGTCCACTGCCGCGTTCAGGCCCAGGTCGAGCACGTTCGGCCGCAGGTCGTTGATGATCTGGCGCACGCTGCGGATGGTCAGGTCGATCTGGCGCACCGTCGCGCTGGCGCGCTCGTGCAAACGGCTGTGGCGCTCCTGCGTGCGGTTGGCGAGGATCTCGGCTTCGATCTTCAGCGCCAGCAGGTTCTGCGCCAGCTCGTCGTGGATTTCGCGCGCAATGCGCTTGCGTTCGCCTTCCTTGATCTGTTCCGCGTGTGCTGCCAGCTGGCGCAGCTTCTCGTTGGTAGCCTGCAGCTTGGCCTGGCTCGCGCGCACCTCGCGCGTCATGTCCTCCGCCATGCGCAAGGCGCTGCGGCGCGACGAGGCCATGGTCTGGAACAGCGCGTAAAGCAGGGCCGAAGTCAGGGCGCCCGCCAAAGCCGCCAGCCACGGATAGTAGAAGTCGAACTGGGTGTACAGCGCCTGCTTGGCAATGCTGAAATCGGCGCGCCAGTGGCGCTGGTTGTACTCGATCGGCAGGCTGGTCCTGAGCATGCCGGCATCGTCCGGCGTGGGCGGCGGCGCGCTACGCGTCGTTGCCAGGCTGTCGTAGAGGACAGCACTCGTGCGGTTCTCGCCCGGCTCTTGCGGCACATCGTCGAGATCGGTGAGGACCAGGCGCGCTCCGCTCACCGGGAAGCTCTCGAGGACGCCGCTGACCATCCTGTTGACGCCAAAGCCAATACCGACCGAACCCATGTAGGCTGCGCGGCGCTCGATCACGGTGCCGAGCGGCATGTTGCTGCGGTACACCGGCAGGCGCATCGCGAGCACGTTCTGGATGGGACCGGGGAGGATTCGTACGCGGATGCCCGAGGCGGCGATGGTATTGGTGTCGCGCGCCTCCGCCGCCGTGCGGCGGGCGTAGCTGCGCGCTTCCAGGTCGAGCCCGAGCTTGTCGAGCGTTTGCGGCGTGGCGGGCTCCATGTACACGAGGATCGTGTAGCTGTCGCGGCCAGGGACGGGAAGCAGCTTTTTGGTCGGTTCGGGCATGCCGTATTCGCGCAGGCGGCGACGCACGTCGGCATCCACCGCGGCAAGTCCGGCCGGACCGACGGTGCGCGCATAGTTCATCACCTCGATGCCGGGAAAATTGCGCGGCGTGTCGAGCTGCTCGACGTAATGGCGGAATTCCTCGGCGCCGGTGTTCGGGTTGGCGCGGAACAGTCCCGCCATGCCGCGCAGGACATCGGAATAGCTCTTGATGCGCGATTCAATGGTGTACTGGGCCGCGCGCGCCATGCCGCGGAAGCGTGTCTGCGCGTCGCCTTCGATCGCCTCGGCAGTGGCAAGGTAGAGCGCGGTGCCGACCGTTACCGAAAGCAAGGCCCCGGTCAGCATCGAAGTCGGCATCGCGACGTGATGGGTGGAAGGGCGGCGGGAAGACATGTCTGTGCTCGCTTGCTATGTGAACTCGTCGCGATAATGCGACAAACATTCATACGCTAAGCTTGATTCCAGACCGAAGTACCTATCAGCTTTGATAGGTATGGAGAAAATGCAACGAAGTGGACAAAGTGGAAACGCTTCGGAAGACAGGTTTCAGACAGCGGGCGGGGCCGCGGATGCGGCCCCGCTCTGCCAAAAGGCTTATTCGGCCTTATTTGCCCCAGCTGTCCTTGAGCGTGGTGACCCGGTTGAACACCGGCTTGCCCGGCGTCGAGTCCACGCGGTCGGCCACGAAGTAACCGTGGCGCTCGAACTGGAAGCGCTGGTCGCCCGCGGCGTCCTTCATGCCCGGCTCCAGGTAGGCGGTCACGGTCTCGAGCGCGTTCGGGTTGAGCGCGGCCTTGAAGTCCTTGCCGCCGGCGTCCGGCTGCGGTTCCGTGAACAGGCGGTCGTACAGGCGCACCTCGGCCTCCAATGCGGTGGCGGCGCTGACCCAGGTGATGTTGCCCTTGACCTTGTAGTTATCGGCGCCCGGGGTACCCGATTTCGAATCCTCGAAGTACTTCACGTGCACCGCGGTCACCTTGCCGTCCGCATCCTTGTCGAAGCCGGTGCACTCGACCACGAAGCCGTACTTCAGGCGCACGCGCGAACCCGGCTGGTCGCCCACGGGCGGGGTGAAACGGTGGTAGCCCTTGGTCGGGGTTTCCATGAAATCTTCCTGCTCGATCCACAGCTCGCGCGTGAACGGGAAGCTGCGCACGCCCATCTCCGGATGGTGCGGGTGGACCGGCGACGAGCATTCGACCGACTCGCCTTCGGGGAAGTTGTCGACGATGAGTTTCAACGGGCGCAGCACGGCGATCGCGCGCGGCGCCTTCGGGTCGAGGTCGTCGCGCAGCGCGCCTTCCAGCGTGCTCATGTCGATCCAGCCGTCGGCCTTCGAGACGCCGATCCGCTCGCAGAACAGCTGAATCGATTCCGGGGTGTAGCCGCGGCGGCGCAGGCCGACGATGGTCGGCATGCGCGGATCGTCCCAGCCCGTCACCACGCCCGTATCCACCAGCTCGCGCAGTTTGCGCTTCGACGTCACCACATAGGTCAGGTTCAAGCGCGCCATCTCGTACTGGCGCGGCACCGGACGCGGGAAGAAGCCACCGTCGGCCAGGGTATCGACCAGCCAGTCGTACATCGGGCGGTGGTCCTGGAATTCCAGGGTGCAGATCGAATGCGTGATCGACTCCAGCGCATCCGAGATCGGGTGCGTGTAGTCGTACATCGGGTAGATGCACCAGTCGTCGCCGGTGCGGTGGTGGTGCGCATGGCGGATGCGGTACAGGGCCGGATCGCGGTTGGTCATGTTGGGCGAGGACATCGCGTCTTCGCTCATCTTGGCGCGCAGGATGTGTTCGCCATCCTTGTACTTGCCGGCCTTCATGTCGCGGAACAGCTGCAGCGATTCTTCGGGCGGACGGTTGCGGAAGGGCGAGTTGGTGCCCGGCGTGCTGAAATTGCCGCGGTTCTTCGCCATCTCTTCCGGAGTCTGGCTGTCCACGTAGGCCTTGCCTTCGCGGATCAGGTATTCGGCCATCTCGTACAGCTTGTCGAAATAGTCGCTGGCGTAGTGCAGGTATTCCTGGTCGCCTTGCTCCCAGCTAAAGCCGAGCCATTTCACGGAATCCATGATGGTGTCGACGTATTCCTGGTCTTCCTTTTCCGGATTGGTATCGTCGAAGCGCAGGTGGCAGCGGCCGTTGTAGTCGCGCGCCAGGCCGAAGTTCAGGCAGATCGATTTCGCGTGGCCCACGTGCAGGTAGCCGTTCGGCTCCGGCGGGAAGCGGGTGATCACGGGCGGCATGCCCTCGCGCGCATGGGTACCGGCCGCCAGGTCGTTTTCGATAATGGCGCGCAGGAAATTGGACGAAGGGGGATTGCCCGCCGCCGGGGTGTTCTTGTCAATGCTCATGAAAAAGAGTTTTGGATAAGTAAGTTGCGGACATTTTACCGTAACGCAGGGTAGGGTCATGCGGGTATGTGGTGGAGCGCACGGTCGATGCCATTTTATGCAGACATACTTGGAGCAATCAGGCTTATTCGCAAGGCTCAACCATGAAAACCCTCGCCACCCATCCGGAACTGGTCCGCGCCTGGCTGCTGGCCCTGGCCGGCATGCCGCTGCCGAACGACGCGCCCGCCCGTCCGGCGCCGGCACTGCCGGCGCCGGAGCGCCGCCACTGAGCGCGGCGGACCCGTTCTCGCCATCTTGTCGTTTTCTATAGGATAATCTCGTTTTTGCCGCGTTGCGGCCACGTTTTGCGGCCTCATGCCGGGAGAGTTCCAATTGGAAAATTTATACGCGATCCTCGGCGTCGCGCCGAATGCCAGCGACGACGAGATCAAGAAGGTCTACCGTTCGCTGGCGATGCGCTACCACCCGGACCGCAATCAGGCGCCGGGTGCCGAAGCGCGCTTCAAGGCCGTCACCAAGGCCTATGAAATCCTGTCGGATCCGGTCAAGCGCGCCGAATACAACCAGAGCGTCAACCACCGCATCGTGCTGGACGCCGAGGCCGAGGCCTTCGAGCTGTGGCGCTCGCTGTTCGCGCTGAACGGCGTGAATTTACAGCAATGAATCAACAGGACACATAATGAAAAACGTACATCCCGAATTCTCGTTCCAGTCGCGCGAACTGGAGGGGCAGATCGAGGGCACGCTGGGCGACCCGCCCAACCGGAAGAACTACGACATGATGGTCGGCGCGCTGGTGTCGGAATACGCCGGCGGCTCCGGCCTGGACGACGTCAACCTGATGGCCTTCGCCCTCGTTGACTGCATCAGGTTCAAGGACCCGAAGGGCCTGATGCGCGAGGCCGCCGATTACGAAGGCGGCGATCCGGCGCGCGTGTTCGCAATGGCCGAGTGCGACGGCGAGCAGGGCCGCGCCATGTACGAGGCGATGGCCGCGAATTACCCGGAGCTGGCGCGCCAGGCCATCATCACGGCCTTCCTGTACAAGAACCAGGCGCGCTGGGAAGACGAGGACCGCTCGCTCGACCGCCTGGGCGAGGGCGATGAAGGCGACGAGGACGAGGACGACATGGACGGCACCGCCGCCAGCGACGACTTCACCCAGCTGTTCGATCCAGAAGGAGGGGAGCGCGAATGAGCGACCAGGAATCGAATAAGGCAAACCTGCCGGCGCTGACCAAACAGGTCAGCGAACTGGTGCTGGCCGGCTCGCTGGAGCATGCCGAAGAGGCGTTCTCGCAGGCCGCCGACGAACACGGCGACTACGCGGTGGTCGAAGTGCTGTCGACCCTGCCGCCCCAGGTCACCGCGCTGCACCTGTCCGGCTTCGACGGCGCCAAGACCTCGGTCGCGACCCTCCTGGTGCCGCCGAAAGCCTGGGCCGAGAGCCTGGCCTACATCGCCGCCACCTGGCCCGACAACCTGATCGAGGACGATCCGGAACGCATCGCCGAGAACCTGTTCAACCACGTGCACGGCATCGTCTACGCCAACGACGACGAAGACCGCCGCCACGAACTGCTGCAGGAAGCTTCCGCCACCGACCACGGCGCCACCGTGTTCGCGATCCTGTGGTCGCTGGCGCCGAAAGAGATCCTGGAACTGGCCGGCGAAATCCTGTCGAAGGGCCGCTACGTCACCGCCCAGACCAGCGGCGACAGCGACCTCGCGCCGCTCGCGGTCGACCTGGCCAAGGCCAGCGAGGACGGCTGGGAGCGCTCGCTGCTCGAGCTGTTCCCCGAGTTCCGCCACAGCGCCGAGATGGCCGACGTCGAGCTGCCGGACGACCCGGACGAAGAGTCGCCTTTTATGCAGCGCACCACGCGCGAACTGCTGTACCGCCTGCGCAAGCAGGTGCCGTCGGTGCGCAGCATGCCGCGCCGCGGGACCCGCCGCAGCATCGGCACGGACATCTTCTCGTGAGCGGAGCACCCAGTACGATGCTGCCCGCACTCGTCATCGAGAAGCTGCCGCGCCTGGTGCGCGCGATCAAGCTGCTGCCCAACGAAGCCACGGCGGACGAAGCGGCGGTGCTGGCGGACGAGCTGTCCGGCATCACCGCCATGGTCGCCGAAAAGTTCACCAACGACCGCACCGCCGAGGGCATCCAGCGCGCCCTGCTGCTGACCGTGGGCGGCGTGTCGCTGGGCCTGGAGCACATGCTCGACACCGAGGACGACCTCGATGCGCTCGACCTCCTGATCGAGGAGGGCGCCGAACTCGTGTTCCAGCAGGGCTTCCGCCTGGTGAAGGACCTGGCCGCGCTGCCCGAGGACAGCGTGGTGGCCGACGTCGACTTCGAGCCGGTCTACATGCAAAGCCGCATGAAGCAGCTGTTCTTCGACCTGTGCATGGCCGACCCCGGCGAGACCTGGACCGGGTACGAGCGCTACCTCGGACAGGTCAAGCAGCGCCAGGACGTCCAGGCGGTCGTGCGTGCGGCGCAGTGGTTGCGCCGCCACCACGGCGAAGGCCCGATCAACGAGCCGGAACTCGATGCCGAGGGTGTCATTGCGCTGGCCGTCATCTTTGCGGTCGAGGGCGGCGGCCGCATCACGGCGCGCACCGGCCAGAAGGAATTCGAGCGCCTGGTCAAGTCGGTACGCAAGAACAAGCCCGACTTCGAGGCCGGCTGGGCCGCCCTGCTGGCGCGCATTCCGGCACAGCACCAGCCGGTCATCGCCGAGCGGATCGACAGCTACCGGCGGCAGAGCAAGGTGCTGCAACACATGATGAGCCGGACCAGCATGAAGCAGCTGTTCGACGAGCTGAAAGACTACGCCGGCAACGAGCTCGAGGTCGACTACCCGTGACGGAGGCGCGCGGGCGGATCGCGGCGGGAAGCATCACGTTCCGCCGCATCAACCGCGCCATGGCGATCGGCGGTTTTTCCGTCTTCGCGCTGCTGTACTGCGTCCAGCCGCTGATGCCGCTGCTGGCGCAGGACTTCCACCTCACACCCGCGCAATCCAGCCTGGCGCTGTCGGTGTCGACCGCCACCCTGGCGCTGGCGCTGCTGGTGTCGAGCAGCGTGGCCGAGCGCATCGGCCGCAAGCAGCTGATGGTGGCCTCGATGGCGGGCGGCGCGCTGCTTACCGTCTTGTCCGCCTTCGCGGTCGACTACCCCCAGCTGGTGGCCGCGCGCGTGCTGCTCGGCCTGGCGCTGGGCGGCCTGCCGGCGGTGGCCATGGCCTACCTCGCCGACGAGATCGAAGGCGGCTCCCTGGGCCTGGCCATGGGCATGTACATCAGCGGCAGTGCCTTCGGGGGCATGAGCGGGCGCGTGCTCGCTTCGGTGATGGCCGATGTCGTCTCCTGGCGCATCGCCGTCGGGCTGCTGGGCGTGGCCGGGCTGCTGGCGGCCTGGCAGTTCGCGCGCAGCCTGCCGCCCTCGCGCCATGCCGGCGGGGAGCGGGCGCCGGCCCCCGGCTTCGCCGCGGGCCTGCGCACCCACCTGGCGGACGAAGGCCTGCCCTGGCTGTTCGTGCTGCCCTTCCTGTTGATGGGCTGCTTCGTCAGCCTGTACAACTACATCAGCTATCGGCTCCTGGCGCCGCCCTTCGAGCTGAGCCAGAGCGCGGTGGGCGCGGTGTCGCTGCTCTATCTGCTCGGCATGTTCAGTTCGATGTGGGCCGGCAAGCTCGCCGACCGCCTGGGGCGGCGCAACGTGCTGTGGCTGTTCATGGTGGTGATGATCGCCGGCCTCTTGGTGACCCTGCACGATTCGGTGGCGGCGATCGTGCTGGGCGTGGGCCTGGCCACCTTCGGCTTCTTCGCCGCGCACTCGGTGGCCAGCAGCTGGGTCGGACGGCGCGCGCGGCCGCCGCAGGCGCTGGCGTCGAGCATCTACCTGTTCTGCTACTACGCGGGATCGAGCGTGGTGGGCTGGTTCACCGGCTACGTATGGCAGCATGCGGGCTGGGACGGCGTGATCGCCCTGCTGGCCGCGCTGCTGGCGCTGGCCTTGGCGATCGCCTTGCGGCTGCGCCGGCTGGCGCCGGCCGCAGCGTCGCGCTGAGTTGCGTCAGGCCGGCACGGAGCCGTTCAGTTCGCGAATGCGCAGCACCAGCCGTGCGACCGTGTAGGGCATGATCGCGAGGTAGACCGCGAGCATCCCACAGACCAGCGCCATGAATGGCCAGGACAGGTCGGCGACCCTGGCCGGCATGTCGAACAGCACGAAGGTGACGAACATTGGCACCGAGCTGGCCACCAGGATGCCCAGGCGCGCCTTCAACTTGCGGGCTTTCGAGGCGGCGTCGCTGAACAGCTCCGGCGCCTTCCCGCCTGCCGCCTCGATGCGCCAGTAGTACCAGCCCACCGTGACCGCGGCCAGACGCCAGCCGGCGTCCTCCATCAACTGGCGGAAACCGGGATCGCGGCTGGCGTTGGGAAAGTCGATGCGATACACGATGTCGGCCGGCTCGCCACGGCGGAAGGTCCAGAAGCAAAAGGGATTGACCTTGAGCAGGTGCAGGCCCTGTTGCGCCATCGCGCGCAACCAGGCTTCCTGCTGCTCGTCCTCGTGGGCCCAGAACAACTTGAAGATCCGTACCGTCTTGCTCACGCCGCTTCTCCTTCATTCAGATGTGAAATTGCGAATTGCCCATTGCGGACCATGATGGCGAGCCGGCGTACCTGCTCGGCCAGCACCAGGCGGCCGAGCTCGGTCAGGCCGTAGATCTTGCGCCGTTCGACTTCACTGACCTTGGCGATCAGTCCCTGTTTCTCCAGCGCGGCGAAGGCGCCGTACAAGGTACCCGGCCCGATCACCACGTTCCCTTCGCTCATCGTTTCCACCTTTTGCATCAGCGCATAGCCATGCAGGGGCTCGTGCAGCGCGGCCAGCACGTAATAGGTCGCCTCCGATAGCGGCAGGTACTTCGTGTAGTTGATGTCCACCCAGTCTCCAAAGAATGTATCGGTACCCAATGCATCGATGCTCGCTGTATCGTCATTCGACATATCGGATGTCGATATACTAGCAGGGCGCTTGCCGGTGTCAACACATTTCAGTGGCCACCCCTATGCCGTGTGAATTGTTTTCTCAAAAGTAGCGTGGGTGCCATCCGACTAGGGCACAATGCAGCCCCCCAGTTTCCAGGCCTCGTGTCTCCATGCTTCGCCCACCGCTGCTCGCCCTTTGCCTCGCCACACTGCCGGCCTACGCCCAGACTGCTTCCGCTCCGGTTTCCACCACCCCAGTCCCGAAGGCGAAGGCCGACCAGCCGGCGGACATCCAGCAGGTCGAGGTCAAGGCCAAGCTTGATGCCTACGATCCGCGCCGCGACGACACCGCCAGCAAGATCGTGGTGACGAGCGAGGAGATCAAGCGCTACGGCGACACCTCGGTGCTCGACGTCTTCAAGCGCCTGCCCGGCATCACCATCAGCGGCGCGTCCGGCCGCGGCGGCGAGATCCGCATGCGCGGCCTGGGCAGCGGCTACACCCAGTTCCTGATCAACGGCGAGCGCGCCCCGGCCGGCTTCTCGATCGACCAGCTCTCGCCCGACGTCATCGAGCGCATCGAAATCCTGCGCGCGGCCAGCGCCGAATTCTCGACCCAGTCGATCGCCGGCACCATCAACATCGTGCTCAAGAAAGCGGTGCAGAAGGCCCAGCGCGAACTGCGCGTCGGCCTGGGCAAGAGCCGCGACGCCAGCAACCCGAACGCCAGCGTGCAGCTGTCGGACCGCCGCGCCAACATGTCGTATTCGGTCAGCGGCAACGCAACCGTATTCGACTTCGACCGCCAGTCGCCTTTCGAGGAGAGCATGACCACGCCCGATGGGCGCCTGGCCATGCTGCGCCGGACGGCGTCGCACGACCGCGGCACGCCCTTCAACATCAGCCTGGCGCCGCGCCTGAACTGGACGCTGGAAAAGGGCGGCACGCTCACTTGGCAGTCGCTGGTCGCGGCCAGCCGCAACGACTACCGCGGCCTGGCGGCGACCACGACCCTGCTGGACGCGCAGCCGCTGTACGACCTGCGCGACACCAGCAACCGCGGCACCAATGCGATCCTGCGTTCCGACCTGAACTGGGTGCGCGACCTGGGCGAGGGCGGCAAGCTCGACGTCAAGCTGGGCGTGAACGGCCTGCGCAACCGCGGCACCTGGCGCGAGCACGACGACAGCCGCGGCCTGCGCGGCCGCGACGCCGTGGTCCTGAGCCGCAGTTCGGAACGGGGCCTGAGCTCGACCGGCAAGTATTCCACTTCCTGGAAGAAGGACCACGCGCTGTCCATGGGCTGGGACGCCGGCTATACGGTGCGCGACGACGCTAGAGTCGAAGACGAGGTCTTCCCGCAGCGCGGCCGCACGGTGCACTCGGACGAGCGCTACGAAGCGCAAATCGAGCGCCTGGCCATGTTCGTGCAGGACGAATGGACCGTCACGCCGCGCTGGTCGATGTACCTTGGGCTGCGCTGGGAGGGGCTGGAGACGACCAGCGAGGGCAACACCTTCGCCACCACGACCAACCGCAGCAGCGTCTGGAGCCCGCTGGCCCAGACCCTGTACAAGCTGCCGAACAGCCGCGACCAGCTGCGCCTGGCCCTGACCCGCACGTATAAGGCGCCGGCGGCCAGCAGCCTGATTCCGCGCCGCTTCACCACGCCCAACAACAGCCAGACCGACCCCGACTACCGCGGCAATCCGGCTTTGCGCCCCGAACTGGCGACCGGCATCGACGCCTCCTACGAGCACTACTGGGCTGAAAAGGCGCTGCTCAGCGCCAGCTTCTCGCTGCGCCGCATCCGCGACTTCACGCGCCAGGGCCTGATCCTGGAGAACGGCCGCTGGATCCAGACCCCGGTCAACGACGGCGACGCGAGCACGCGCAGCGTGGAGCTGGAAGCGAAGTTTCCGCTGTCGGCGCTGCGCAAGGGCGGTCCTGATATTGACTTGCGCGCCAGCGTGGCGCGCAACTGGTCGCGCGTGGAACAGGTGCCGGGACCGGATAACCGCCTCGACCAGCAGACCCCCTTGTCCGCGACCCTGGGCCTGGACTGGCGCGCGCCGGGCGGCAAGCTCTCGAGCGGCGCCAGCTTCGCCTTCCGGAGCGGCGGGCCGGTGCGCATCAACGTCAACCAGTCCGCCTACCAGAGCGCGCGCCGCGACCTCGACGCCTACGCGCTGTGGAAGTTCAATCCGAAATATCAGCTGCGCGTGGGCGTGTCGAACCTGCTGCAACAGGACTTCCTCGACGATTCGTTCTACCTTGACGCCGCTGGCACGCAGCGCCGCACCCGGACCTTCCCGGGCTATGCGATGTTCAGGCTGACCTTGGAAGCCCGCTACTGAGGTAGCGCCGCCGGCCGCGCCAGGCGCGCGATCGCCGCGGCCAGCACCTCGGCCGGCACCGGCTTGGCCAGGTGGTCGTCGAATCCGGCGGCCAGCGCCTGCGCGCGGTCGGCGGCCTGGCCGTAGCCCGTCACCGCCAGCAGCCGGATCGCCGCCGTCGCCGGGTCGGCCCGCAGCGCGGTTGCGACCGCGTGGCCGGACATGTCCGGCAGGTCGATGTCGACCAGGGCGATGTCGGGCAGGAAGCAGCGCGCGGCTGCGATGCCCTTGGCACCGTCCGCCGCCGCCTCCACCTCGAAGCCCTGCTGCGCCAGCAGCATCCGCATCATCTCGCGCACGTCGCCATTGTCCTCGACCACCAGCACGCGCAGGCCGCCGGCAGTGCACGCCGCGCCCTGGCTCGGCGCGGCGGCGGGCGCGGCCTGCGCCAGCGGGAAGCGCAGGGTGAAGGTGCTGCCCTGGCCGGGTCCGGGGCTGGCCACCGCGACGGTGGCGCCGTGCAGCCGGGCCAGCGCGTCGACGATCGCCAGGCCAATCCCCAGCCCGCCCTTGGCGCGGTTGACCACCTTGCCCTGCACGAAGACCTCGAAGGCGCGCGCCATCAGGTCCGGCGTCATGCCGATGCCGGAATCGCTGACCGCCAGCAGCGCGGCGCCGTCCTCGGTGCGCAGCTCGATGGCGATGCGGCCGCCCTCCGGCGTGTATTTCAGGGCATTGTCGAGCAGGTTGGCGAGCATCTGCTCGAGCCGGGTGGGGTCGGCCTCGATGCTGGCCGGGTCCAGCTGCAGCGCGATGGCGTGGGTGCGGGTGGCGCCGCGCGCTTCGAACGCGGCGACGCAGGCCTGCACCGCCGCCCGCAAATCCAGCGGTGCGCGAACCAGCGCGATCTTGCCGTTCAGGATGCGGTGGGCGTCCAGCAGTTCGTCCACCAGGCGGGTCAGGTGGCGCGTCTGGCGCTGCAGGATGTCCTTGATCCTGGCGACCCGTTCGGCGTCGGTCCCGGGCAGCGACATCATCGCCACGCCGGACGCGATCGCGGCCAGCGGATTGCGCAGTTCGTGGCCCAGCATGGCGAGGAACTCGTCCTTGGCGCGGTTCTGCTCTTCCGCCACCTTCTGCGCCTGCTCAGCGTGGATGCGGGCGCTGCGCGCTTCTTCCACCACCTGGCGCCGGCTCGCTTCGCCCGCCACCAGCAGGGTGCCGGCGCGGTGCAGCGCCAGCTGCAGGCGATTCATCTCTTCCACCCTCAGGTCGGCCACCGGCGGCACCTGGTAGGCCGGCAGGGCCTCGGCCGCGGCGGCGGCGCTGTCGATGGCGGCCACCAGGCGCCGGCTGAACAGGATGGCAGCGCCGATCGCGCACAGCAGCGCGACCAGGAAGCCGGCCGCGCTCAGCGCCACCGAATGGACGGCGGCGCGCTCGACCTCGGCTACCGGCACCCCGACCCCGACCGTCCAGCCGGTCAGCGGCGAGCGCTGCCAGGCCCCGTACATTTCGATGCCGTCGCGGGTCATGGCGCGCGAGATGCCCTCGAAGCCGGCCAGGATGGTCTTCAGCCTTTCCTCGCGCGGCGGTTCGCCGACGAACTTCTCGGGATGGATGTTGCGGGCGATGGTCACGCCGCGCCGGTCGAACACCGCGATCAGCCAGGAGGGCGGGATGTTCTTGGCCGGCAGGATGCTGTTGAGGCGGTCGGAGAACATCCATTCGTTGACCACGAAGCGGCGGCCGTCACGGATCCGCACCGGAGCCTCCACGCTGACCACATACCGGCCGGTGGCGCTGCCTTTGATCAGGTCGCTGTAGACCGGTTCGCCGCCCGCGATCACGGCCCGGACTCTTTCCCTCGCGGCCGGATTCGGCGCCGGGATCCGGGTGCCCCAGGGACGCACCGTGTTGAAGATCTGCTGCCCGCGCTCGTCGAGCAGGGCGGCGTGGGTGTCACGGCCGGCGTTGGCCGCATTGGCCTGGGCATAGAAGCCCTCGAAATTGCCTTCGTCCAGGTTGCGCGAGGTCTGCAGGGTGCGCGCGGTCGCCATCGCGAAGGTCATCTCGCGGTCCATCGCGTTGACCGAGGCGCGCGCCAGTTCCTGCATGCTGCGCAGGGCCGCCTCGCGCTCCGCGCTCAGGAGCACGTTCAGGACGACGATGGAAAACACCACGGTCGGGACCAGGATGGCCGCCGCCAGCAGGGCGATATGGGACCGGACTTTCATTGTTGCGGGGGAGGGCGGATCGGTTGTCGGTAAAGTCGGCTATTATTGCATAGCTAGCAATGTTGGAGGCTCGCGCCCGTGAGCGCTTCCAGCGCCGACAGCGGCAGCGGCCGGCCGAGCAGGTAGCCCTGGGCCACGTCGCAGCCGGCCTCCCTCAGCCAGGCCAGCTGTTCGGCGTTCTCCACTCCTTCGGCCACGACCGTCAGCTGGAAGCTGTGGGCCAGCGCGATCACGGCGCCGGCCAGGGTGGCGCCGCCCTCGGGCAGCGGGCGCACGAAGCTGCGGTCGAGCTTGAGCTGGTCGATCGGGAAGGCCTGCAGGTAAGCCAGCGACGAGTAGCCGGTGCCGAAGTCGTCGATCGACATGCGCACCCCGAGGCGGCGGATCGCATGCATGACGTCCACCGCACGCTCGACGTCGTCCATCAGCACGCTCTCGGTCAGCTCGAGCTCGAGGCGGGCGGGCGGCAGTCCGGTGCGCGCCAGGGTGTCGCGCACCAGGTCGACGAAGCCCTCGTCGCGGAACTGGCGCGCCGACACGTTGACTGCCACCGCGAGCTGCGCGTCGGCGCCGCCGCCGAGCGCCAGGATGTCGCTGCAGGCCCGTTCCAGCACCCAGGCGCCCAGTTCGGTGATCAGGCCGCTGTCCTCGGCGATCGGGATGAATTCGTCCGGTCCGATCGGGCCGTGCTGCGGGTGGCGCCAGCGCACCAGCGCCTCGGCGCCCAGCAGGCGGCTCGATGCGCAGTCGAACTGCGGCTGGTAGCACACTTCGAGCGTGCGTTCCGCGAGGGCGCGGCGCAGGTCGCGTTCCAGCTGGGCGCGGCGCTGGGCCGCCATGATCATCTCGCGCCGGAAGCGCCCCAGCCGGTTGCGCCCGGCGTCCTTCGCTTCGTACAGGGCGGCGTCGGCGTTGCTGACCAGCTCGGGGGCGCTGACGGCGTCGTCCGGGAACACGGCCGCGCCGATGCTGGCGGTGGCGACGAATTCGATGCCGTCGAGCTGGATCGGATGCTGGAGCGCGCCGATGATGCGCTGCGCCAGGTGCTCGAGTTCGTCCGCACCGACGAGCGGCCCGGCGATGACGATGAACTCGTCGCCGCCGATGCGCGCCACCAGGTCGGAGTCGCGCACTTCGGCGCGCAGCAGTTCCGCCACCTGGCGCAGCAGCTGGTCGCCGGCGTCGTGCCCGGCGGTGTCGTTGACCACCTTGAAGTTGTCCAGGTCGATCAAGAGCACGCCGGCCTTGCCGCCCTCGGCGCCGGTGTGCGCCAGCAGCGCGTCCAGGCGCTCGTTGCTGGCGCGCCGGTTCGGCAGGTCGGTCACCGGATCGGTGTAGGCGAGGTAGGCCAGCTCGCGCTCGGCGCGCGCCATGCGCGACCGGATGCGGCGCGAGACCAGGGCACTGGTCAGCAGTGCGCCGACGAAGGCCAGCCCCAGCAGCGCGCCGTAGCGCAGCAGGCCGTCGCGGATGCCGGTGGTTTCCGCCACCAGGCGTACCCGGCCGAGCGGGCGTCCCTGGTACGCCACGTCGCGCACGACCACGACCGGTGCCAGCCAGGGGTGGGCGGCCGCGCCCTCCCGCTCGCGGCGCCAGGTGGCGAAGGCCTGGCCCTGCAGGTCGAGGGCGACCGCCTCGCGCAGGAACGGCGCGGAGCGGAAGGAGTGCAGCATTTCGGCGGCCGCTTCGCGGTCGTCGAACATCAGCGGCGCCGTGATGTTGTCGGCGATGATGGAGGCGTGCACCGTCATGTCGGCGGCCAGCGCGCGGCGCAGCGAGACGAACTGGTAGGCCAGCAGGATGCTGCCGGCCACGGCCAGCGCCACCGCGGCGGCGGCCAGCTGGCCCGTACCGAGCAGGCGGGCGAGCTGGGATGCCGGGCCGCGGGTGCGCGCCTTCATAGCACCGTGCGCGCCAGGCGCAGCAGCTTGGAACTGAAGCGCAGGCCGCTGCGCTGCGCTTCCTCGGTGTCGACGTCGAAGCGCACGTGCTCGTCGCCGTCGACCAGGGTGATGGCGGCGCCGCGCCCGGCGCCGTCGCGCACCACCAGCATGCCGGGCGCGGCCTGTGGGCGCTCGGCCGAACGCCCCAGCACCAGCACGTTGCAGTCGCCCTGCCTGAGCCGCGCGCCGGCGTCGGCCAGGGTCCAGGGCCGGCCGCCGACCGGCTTGCCGTTGAACGAGGACAGGCTGGTCCACAGGGCGCTGTCCGGACTGGCGCAGACCACGAAGGCGTCCTTCGCGCGGGCGCCGTCGGGCCAGACCGTGAACTGGGCAAAGTTATAGATGTAGGCGGCCTTCAGCTCGACGTCGCGCACCTGGGCGCGCGCGAGCGCGCACGCCATCGCGGCGGCGATGCAGCAGGTGCGGAGCAGGAAGCCTGGCCTCATCGTTCAGAACCGGTAGCCGAGCGCCGCGTACACGGTACGGCCCTCGCGCGCCAGGTCTTCCTGGACGAAGGCGGGACCGGCCGGGTCGGCATAGCGCTTGTTCGCGGCATTGAACAGGCTGAGCGACAGGTCGGTGCCGGGCAGCACCTCGCTGGCGGCCAGGGTCAGGTTGAGGACGCAGTAGCCGCCGCTGCGGGCATGGGCGGTCAGGCGCGCGGACAGGCACTGCACTTCGCTGCCCAGGCGCGTGCCGCGCGCCAGCGGCGTCACCAGGTTGAGCTTGGCCATGTGGCGCGGCGAGTTGACGAGCGTTGCCCCGTTGCCGTCCCGGGCGCGCTGCCAGGCATAGCTGGCGCGGATCCGGCTGCCGTCGTCGAGCAGGCGCTCGAACGCGGCCTCCACGCCGCGGGCGCGGGCGCGCGCCACGTTGCGGAACACCAGTTCGCCGGTGGCGTCGTCGGTCACCTGGTCGAGCAGGTCGCGGATGCTGTACTCGAACAGCGACACGGTCGCGTGCCCGGCGGTGCCGAGCGCCCGTTCGTAGACGAGTTCGCGGGTGCGGATGCGTTCCGGCGCCAGGTCCGGGTCGGTGGCCTGCCTGCCGGCCTCGCCCAGCACGTAGTACTGCTCGTAGGCGTTGGGCACGCGGAACGCAGTGCCGTAGATCAGCTTGACGGTGTCGAGCGGCGTGAACCTGTGCAGCAGGGCCGCGCGCGGGCTGTTGCTGTGGCCGTCGTCGCCGTAGTGGTCGTGGCGCAGGCCGAGGTTCAGCAGGGTCGCGGCGCCCAGGCGCACCTCGTCCTCCACGAACAGGCCGCTGCGGCGCCCGGTGCGGCGGTCGTCCAGCAGCAGCTGGTAGGGCGACAGGTCGTAGTTGAACTGGTCGCGCCGCGCGTCGTGCTCGACATCCAGGCCGAACAGGATGGTGTGGCCGCGCAGCGCGGTGACGGTCGCATGCACGTCGGCGCTGGTCCAGCGCGCGTGGTCGCCGTCGATGTTGGTAACCCGCGGCTTGGTCACGCCCGGATAATCGCCGACGCCGAGATAGTCGGCCTTGCCCCACAGGACCTGGGCCGACAGGGCAAGGCTGGGCGTCAGCTCGCGCACGTAGCCGAGGCTGACGGTGCTCTGGGCGTCCACCGTGCGGTTCGGCGCATCGAACACGGCGCCGAACGAGGCGGTCGGCACGCCCTTGGTGCGATGCACATGGATGGCGGACAGGGTCAGGCCCGCATAGCTGGCCTTGACCAGGAAGTTGCGCGCGCGGTCATAGTCGAGGCGGCGCGCCACGCCGCCGTTCTGGTCGGGGGTGTCGAATTCGGGAAAGTACAGGTCGGCGCCGGTGCGCCCATAGACGCTGGCCGACATCACCACGTCGGCGCCGCTCTGGCCGTGCCAGCCCCAGCTCGTGCGCAGCCTGCGCTCGCCCTTGCTGCCGATGCCGGTGGCGACGCGCGGCCCGCGCATCTCGCTGCCGTCCTTGGTGATCACGTTGATGACGCCGAACAGCGCGTTGGAGCCGTACACCGCCGAACCGGGCCCCGGCACGAATTCGATGCGCTGCACCGCGTCCATGTCGACCAGTCCTTCGCTGCCCAGCAGCGCCTGGTCGTACACGGCGTCGTTGGTGCGCACGCCGTCGACCAGCAACAGGAAGCGGCTGTTGTAGTCGCCCGGGCGCAGGAAGCCGCGCGCGCCCAGGTAGCTGTAGTTCCTGTCGCCGGTGACGTACACCCCCGGCAGCGACGCCAGCGCATCGCCCAGGGTGCGCCAGCCGAACTCCCGGATGTCGGCGGCGGTCAGGATGACCACGGCCGACGGCGCTTCGTTGATCAGCTGTTCGAACTTCGAGGCCGCGGTGACGGTGCGTATCGCGACCAACTGCTCGAAGGGCAGGGCATCGAGCGTGACCGGGAGGTCCGCATCGGCCGCCGGCGCGGATGCCGACAAGCCGGCACCGCATAACAGGAGGGCAAGCGCCCGGCCGACGCGGTTCAGAGAAAACGGAGGCATGGGAACGGGCACCGGAGAGTAAATTCCTTGGTGCAATCTAAATTGCATAATGGAATCTATCTTAGCAGTCGGTACATAGGTGCATCGGTAAAACGCACGACGATGGTGCGCAAATACAACACGGATTGTCAGATTGCCAGCGCGTTGCCCAGCGATTGACGCGCGCACGGCTGCAACGCGCCCTTGAACTCCCTGCCGGGAGGACTAAAGTGATTGGTCCCGGCGGAGACGCCGCTTCACTTTCAGGAGGTCAATCATGTTGCAACCTGCCGAAATCCAACAACGTTTCAGCCTGATCCAGCAGACCGTCAACCAGGCCGAGGACGTCACCCGCAACGACCAGGGAGCCCCGGACGAGATCCGCGACTGCATCCAGAAGATCGCCCACGAAATGCCGGAAGCCCAGCGCGTGCTGCAGTCGAACGACCAGTCGCAGATCGTGCAGTGCATCGACCGGCTCGAAGAAATGGGCGACGAAGCCAAGCGGATGTGCCGTACCCGGCAGCCGTCGCCGCAGGTCGCCTCGGTGGTGACGCGGGTGCACGACGTCCTGTCGGACCTCAAGCACCAGCTGCACTGATCAGCGTTTAAGAGCGCCTAACAAAACCCCTAGGGCAAGGCGCGTCGCCGCAGTGGCGGACCACGAAGACAGTACGCTAGTACGGCGAGACGGCGCAACGCCGCCATAGGGGGAATTGTTAGGTGCTCTAGACGATTCCCTTGCCGCGCAGGGCGGCAATCTCCGCCTCGCCGAGGCCCAGCACATCGTGCAGCACCTCCGTGGTGTGCTGGCCCAGCAGGGGCGGGGCTTTGTCGCTGGTGGCCGGCAGGGACGACATCCGGATCGGATTGCGCACGAGTTTCACCTTGCCGGCGGTCGGGTGCGGCAGTTCGATCGCCACCGCGCGCGCGCGCACCTGTTCGTTGGCGAACACTTCGCCAATGTCGTTGATCGGCCCGCAGGGCACGCCGACCGCTTCCAGCAGCGCGATCCACTCGTCGCGCCGCTTTTCCTTGACCATCGCCGCCAGGATCGGCGCCAGCAGGTCGCGGTTCTGCACGCGCAGCGGATTGGTGGCGAAGCGCGGGTCGCTGCCCAGTTCCGGCCGGCCGCCGGCCTCCACGAACTTCTGGTACTGCCCGTCGTTGCCGGTGGCGACGATGATGTGGCCGTCCGCGCAGGCAAAGGTTTGATAGGGCACGATGTTGGCGTGCGCATTGCCCCAGCGCTTGGGCGGCTTGCCGCTGTTGAGGTAGTTGCTGCCCATGTTGGCCAGCATCGCCACCTGGGTGTCGAGCAGGGCCATGTCGATGTGCTGGCCCTGGCCGCTACGGTCGCGGTGGGTGAGCGCGGCCAGCACGGCCACCGTCGCGTACATGCCGGTCATCAGGTCGGTCAGCGCCACCCCGGCCTTTTGCGGGCCGCCGCCCGGCAGGTCGTCGCGTTCGCCGGTGACCGACATCAGGCCGCCCATGCCCTGGATCAGGAAGTCGTAGCCGGCGCGGTGCGCGTACGGCCCGTCCTGGCCGAAGCCGGTGATCGAACAATAGACCAGGTCCGGCTTGATGGCCTTCAGGCTGTCGTAGTCGAGGCCATAGCGCTTCAGGTGGCCGACCTTGAAGTTTTCCAGCACCACGTCGCAATGCTTCACCAGTTGCTGCAGCAGGGCCTGGCCCTCGCGGCTCGCAATGTCGACCGTGACCGAACGCTTGCCGCGGTTGGCCGCCAGGTAGTAGGCCGCTTCGCCGGTATCGCGTCCCTCGGCATCCCTGGCATAGGGCGGGCCCCAGGCGCGCGTGTCGTCGCCGTTGCCGGGACGTTCGATCTTGATCACGTCGGCGCCGAGGTCGGCCAGGTTCTGCGAGCACCAGGGACCGGCGAGCACGCGCGACAGGTCCAGCACGCGGATGTGGCCCAGCGCCTTCGGCAGGGCGGCGGAAAATGCGGTGTGCGTCATCTTGTCTTGGTGAGTAGTGGGACCGGGAATTATAGCTGCGCAGGCCGGGCCGTTCGCCAACATCACCGCGCAGGTAGCGGGACGCGATGCGCCATCGCATGGCCAATCAAATCAAACAAATTCGTGTAAGCACGATGGTAAGATGGGCCTGGAGTATGATTCGCCAGGCGGCAGACGGAGGTGCGCATGTCGACATGTGCAGGCACCATCGCCCGTACGCGTGTGCGCACTCGCCCAATCCAGCTCACCCACACATGACATTTTTTCGCCGGTCCCGACCACAGGTCTTTCCGTATCTTCTTGCCCTCGTGGGCGTCGTGCTGGCCGCGACCGTGCGCTACCAGCTGGGTCCCGTCCTGGGCGGCACGATACCGGTCGTGATCTTCACGGTGCCGGTGGCGCTGGCGGCATTGTACGGCGGGTTCGGACCCGGCATGTTTTGCACGCTGGTCAGCGCGCTGCTCGCCGATTACCTGTTCATCGCGCCGTATTACAGTTTCGGGGTCGATTTGCATGCGGGCGTCGTGATCGGCGTGTTCCTGCTGATCGGTACCACGATCAGCTATTTCGGCCAGCGCGTCAAGACCATGCAGGCCAGAATACTGGTGCAGAGCCGGCAGCTGGCGGAAGCGAACCGCGAACTGGAGCGCGCCAACAGCCGCAAGGACGAATTCCTGGCGATGCTGGCCCATGAATTGCGCAATCCGCTGGCCGGCATCAGCACCGCCGCCGAGGTGCTCCGGTTTGTCCGGGCGGACCAGGTGCGTGTCAGCGAAACGGGCGACGTGATCCGCCGCCAGGCCCGGCACATGAGCAAGCTGGTCGACGACCTGCTCGACGTGTCGCGGGTCACGCGCGGCCTGGTCAGGATCGAGCAAGTCCCGGTCGACATGAAAGACACCTTGCGCGAAGCGGTCGAACAGGTGCGCTCCGCCATCGAGGCGAAGGGGCAGCAGCTCACCATGGCGGTGCCGGAGGACGAGGTCTGGGTGTGCGGAGACCGCACCAGGCTCACCCAGGTGCTGAGCAACCTGCTCGCGAACGCGAACCGCTACACCCCTGGCGGCGGGCGCATCGCGGTCGGGCTCACCGTGGCGCGCCAGCGCATCGAGCTGTCGGTCGAGGACAACGGCCAGGGCATCGACCCCGCGCTCCAGCCGCGCATCTTCGAGTTGTTCGTGCAGGCCGATCGCGCGGTCGACCGATCGGAAGGCGGTCTGGGCATCGGGCTGGCGCTGGTGAAGAAGATCGTGGAACTGCATGAAGGAACGGTCGCGGTCTACAGCGCCGGCGCCGGCCAGGGCAGCCGGTTCACGCTGACGCTGCCGCAACTGGCGCGGCAAGCCGGGCTCAAAGAGCCGCAGCATGCATCCCCGCCCGCGGCAGCGTCAGACGGGACCCGGATCCTGGTGGTGGACGATAACCGCGACGCCGCCAACGCCATGGCCCTGCTGCTGGAAGCGTACGGGCATACCGTGTTCGTCGAATACGATGTCGCGGCCGCGCTCGAGCGCGCCCGTACCGATCGCCTGGACGACGTCATCCTCGACATCGGCCTGCCCGGCACCGACGGCCGCGCCCTGTGCCGTCAGTTGAAGAGCCTGCCGCACCTGGCCGGGACGGTCTTCATCGCGGTGTCGGGCTATGGCCAGGAGGCCGACGTCGAGGCGTCGAGAAAGGCCGGGTTCGACCACCACTTCGCCAAGCCGGTGCAGATGGAAGCGCTGCTGCAGGCCTTGCGCACCAGGGCCGTGCTGGCGGGATGAGGTCAGAGCTGTCCGCGTGCGATGGTCCGGACCGAGCGCGTGGCGGGCGCAAGGGCCGCATCGATCACGGCCAGCGCGCGCTCGGGCCGGGCGTCGCCGCACATGAAGATGTCGGCCGCGGCGAAACCGTGCTCGGGCCAGGTGTGAATCGAGATGTGCGACTCGGCCAGCAGCAGCACGCCGGTCACGCCTTGCTCCGGGCCGAAGGCGTGGAAGTGGCTGTGCAGGATGCGCGCGCCGGCCGCCAGCGCCGCTTCGCGCAGCAGGCCGTCGATGGCGTCGGGATCATTGATGAGGGCGGCATCGATGCCGGCCAGGTCGGCCAGCAGATGGATGCCTGCCGGGCGGTGCGTGGCCGTCACTTGTGACCGCCGCCCGAATAGCCGCCACCGCCGCTGCCGTAGCTGTGCGTGCGCCAGCTGTTGCCGCCGCCGGTGCGGCTCGAGGACGCCATGCTGATCCAGCAGATCACGGTCGTCACCAGGGTGACCACGATGGCGTAGAGGATGAATTTGGTTCTCATGCGGATTCAGTCATTTTCCGGGGGGCGACCCGCCGGGGCCAGCAGCGGGGGCAGGAACAGGGCCACCGCGCCCACCAGCATCCAGGCCAGGGTCGCGCCGAAATTGGCCACCAGCGGAATGAAGTTCAGGCCGAACATCCACAGCAGGGCTTTCCAGGCGATGTCGCGGTCGGTCGACGGCGCTTTCGGCGCATTCGCGGCTTTGCCTGGGGCCAGGTTGAACCAGGCGCGTACCTGGTCGTCCGCCACCGGCGCGGAGCGCGACCAGGTCAGTTCGTCCTTCGTATATTCGGCCGCCAGTGAGTTCTGGCCGTGTTCGTACTCGGCGACGTTGACCATGTCGCCGGCCGCCACGCGCCAGTTGAAGGCGCCGGCCGCATACACGACCCGCGCCTGGTAGACCCAGGTACGCTTGTAGTCGACGCCGTCGACCTGCACCGTGTGCATGGCGGGCAGCGGCGGCGTCGGCCAGTCGTCCAGCACCTGCGAGCGCGACCAGCCCTCGCGCGTTTCGACCAGCCAGAAGAAGGGGCCCTGGGGCGCATACAGCAGGTATTCGTCCCAGGACTCGCCTTCGTCGTCCTCGCGCCGCATCGCACCCAGCACCTGCCAGGACCGGGCGCCGATCTTCGCGACCGCACCGAGCGGCAGGGTGAACTGCACCCGTTCCTGCTCCTCGCCCTTGAGCAGCACCTCGACTTTGGGCGAGGAAGCATCGAGCCGCGTCGAGCAGGACGGGCAGACGCAATTGGCCGCCAGGCCCGGCATGTAGCGGATCGCCGTCCCGCAGGACGGGCACTGCAGCACGTCGACCTTGCCGCGCACTTTGCCGGCGCTGGCCTTGATCTGGTCGTCGTCGCGCAGCAGCTGGCATTTCATGCCCTCCAGCGTCACCGCATTGCCGGCATACAGCAGGGGAGTCGCATCGGGCAAATTCGCGTCCGAGTAATCGAGCGTGGCGAAGCTCGGGCCGCGCCGGAAGTCGGCCACGCGCGCTTCCCAGCCCTGGCCGACGCGAAACGGCAGCTCGCCCTGGCCGCCGCTGCACTTCGCCACGCGCTTGTCGGAGGCGACATACGGGCCGAAGCCGACGTCGTACTGGCGCGTGACCTGGACCGCTTCAAAACCGGGCCAGTCGGCAGGCAGCTCACGCTTCGTGGTCATGGTGTACTGGCTTGACGCATCGCCCAGCCAGCCGTCGCTGCCGTCGTCGAACAGCACATACCACTCGTTCCAAATGCCGGCGTCGTAGCGCAGCTGGATGCGGCCAACCACGGTGAAGCTGCGGCCGCCCAGCACGCCGGCGGTGCCGAGCTGGATGCGCGAGTAGTCCTCCAGCACCTCGGACATCTTGCCGAGGTCGCGCACCGAGTCGAGTTCCTTGACCACGGTCGCGCGGCAGTACTCGCACACCGCCATGACCGAGGCGTGCGAGCGAAACGCTACCGGTGCGCCGCAGGAAGGACAGGCAACGGTCTGCATCAGCCGATCAGCTTCTTGAGCAGCTCGGCCTTGGTGCTGTCGTAATCGCCCTGCGAGATCAGGCCCTTGTCCAGCAGGCCCTTGAGCTTGGCCAGGCGGTCCTCGATCGACTCGGACCCGGCCGGCACTGCGGGCGGCTGCGGAGGCGCGAACGCCCCTTGCATGCCCTGGGCCATGGCCTGGCCGATGGCGATGCCCGCGCCGGCGCCGGCGCCGATGCCGGCCACGCCGCCTTCGTTCTGGGCCGCCAGCGGAATGCTGCTCGCGACCTGGAATTGGGTGAAGCCGCCCATCTTGTCCGCGCCCAGGCTGGCCTTCATGCCGGCCGAGATCCGTTCGTCCAGGGCTGCCTGCAGTTCTTCCGGCAGGCTGACGCTGGCGACGTTGAATTCGTCCAGGCCAATGCCGTAGCGCGCAAAGGCATTCGCCAGGTCGCCGCGGATCTGCTGCGCCATCAGGGTCTGGTTGGCGGCCATGTCGAGGAAGGCGATTTTCGAGGCGCCCAGCGAATTTGCCATGGTGGCCAGCATCAGGCCGCGCAGCTGGTCTTCGACTTCCTCGCGCGCGTAGACGGCGCGGGTGCCGCTGATCTCGGTGAAGAACAGGCGTGGGTCCGCGATCCGGTACGAGTACATGCCGAAGGCGCGTACGCGGATCATGTCGAAGTCCGTGTCGCGGATCGTCACCGGCTGCGGCGTGCCCCACTTGCGGCCGGTCTGCACGCGCGTGCTGAAGAAGTACACGTCCGACTTGAAGGGCGAGGCGAACAGCTTGTCCCAGTTCTTCAGGTTGGTCAGCACCGGCAGGGTCTGCGTCGTCAGGCGGTGCGTGCCCGGGCCGAACACGTCGGCCATCCGGCCTTCGTCGACGAACACCGCCACCTGCGACTCGCGCACGACGAGGGTGGCGCCGTTCTGGATTTCGAAGTCCTCCATCGGATGGCGCCAGGCCAGCACGCCTTCGCCTTCCTCGTTCCATTGCAGGACGTCGAGAAACTGCTTCTTGATGAATGAGCCGAGAGACATGGTGGTTCCTCTATGCGTGTAGGGTGAAGTCAGGAGATGCTGCCGGCGTTGATCAAGCCGATCGACAGCGAGATGGCGCCGAGCAGGGTGCCGAAGCCCATGTTGTTGTGCTCGATCTGGTCCTTCGACATGCGCAGCAGGCGGGTGGCGATCACGAACACCAGCACCTGGATCAGCATGGCGAGTGCGGCCCAGCCGCAGAATTCGTAGTAATCGTCGGTGTGCATCAGCGCCGAGGCGATCGTCACCGAAAAGCCGAGCAGGGTGCCGCCCAGCGACACCGCGGCGGCGCAGTTCCCCTGGCGGATGAGCAGCACTTCGTCGTAGGGCGTGACCCGCGTGTACACCACAAAAAATGCCAGAACCAGCGCGATTGCCGTCGCAAGATGCAGCACATAGTTTAGGATGGCGGGCACAAGATTCTCCATAGAAAATAAACGGCGGTCGCAGTACTGCGCAGCACAGCGATCTTAGAACAAAAGTTGTTCAATGACCAAAAAAATTCTGATCCTGTCGGTCTTTGTCGTCGCTTCATGCGGCCTGGCTTACGAACTGATCGCCGGCGCCCTGTCCAGCTACCTGCTGGGCGACTCGGTGCTGCAGTTTTCCACCATCATCGGTTGCTACCTGTTCGCCATGGGCGTGGGCGCGCATTTCTCGAAATACGTGCGCGACGAGGACGTGCTGGCGCGCTTCATCGACATCGAACTGGCGGTCGGCCTGATCGGCGGGCTGTCCGCCGCGATGCTGTTCATGACCTTCACCTGGATGGGCGCGCCGTTTCGCTCGGTGCTGTACCTGACCGTCTTCATGATCGGCGCCATGGTGGGCATGGAGGTGCCGCTGGTGATGCGCGCGCTGAACGAGCGCCGCACCGAGTTCGCCGAGATCGTCAGCCGCGTGCTCACTTTCGATTACCTCGGCGCGCTGGCGGTGTCGCTGCTGTTCCCGCTGGTGCTGGCGCCGCACCTGGGGCTGGTGCGCACCGGCTTCCTGTTCGGGATGCTCAACGTCGGCGTGGCGATGTGGACCCTGTACGTGTTCCGCGCCGAGCTGCAAGCCCTGCGCGGCAAGGCGATCCGCGCCTGCGTGGTGCTGTTCACGCTCGTCCTCGGTTTCGGCTTTTCCGACCGCATGGTGGAGTGGGGCGAGCATGGCCTGTTCGGCGACGACGTCGTGTACTCCACCACCACGCCCTACCAGCGCCTGGTGATCACGCGCTGGAAGGACGACCTGCGCCTCTACATCAACGGCAACCTGCAGTTCTCCTCGCGCGACGAGTACCGTTACCATGAGGCGCTGGTGCATCCGGCGATGCAGGCGCTGCCCTGGGCGAAACGGGTGCTGGTGATGGGTGGGGGCGACGGCCTGGCGCTGCGCGAGATCCTGCGCTATCCGCAGGTGGAAGAGGTGACCCTGGTCGACCTCGACCCCTCCATGACCGGAGCCTTTGCGACCCGTCCGGAACTGGTCGAGCTGAACAAGGGCTCGCTCAAGGACAAGCGGGTCAAGGTGGTGAACGCCGATGCCGGCATCTGGCTGCAGAAGGAAGCGGGCATGTACGACGTCGCCATCGTCGACTTCCCGGACCCGTCCAGCTTCGCCCTTGGCAAGCTGTACTCGGTGCCCTTCTACGGCATGCTGCGCAAGCACGTCGCCGCCAACGGCCTGATCGCGGTGCAGTCGACCTCTCCCTTCTTCGCGCCGAACGCCTACTGGACCATCGAGGCGACCTTGCGTGAAGTCGGCCTGCAGACCTGGCCGTACCACCTGTACGTGCCCTCGTTCGGCGAATGGGGCTTCATCATGGCCTCGCCCCAGGGCCGCTTCGTGCCGCCCACCAGCTATCGCCTGCCGATGCGCTTCCTCAACGGCGAGACCACGCGCGCCATGTTCGACTTCCCGCCCGACATGCCGCGCCGCCCGATGACGCCGAACCGGCTCGATACCCAGTCGCTGGTGCGCGAGTTCGAAGAGGACTGGCGCCAGGTGATCCGCTGATGGACCGCCGTTCCTTCCTGGTGACGGCGGCGGGCGCGGGCGCCGCCGGCCTCGCGACCGCCGCGGGCTTTCAGTGCTGGCAGGAGATCGCACCGATGGTGCGCACGCCGGGCCGGACCGAGGGCCACTTCCTGCGCGACCGCGGGCAACTGCCGCCGCCGGCGCGCACCGTCGAGACCGACGTCCTGATCCTCGGCTCCGGCATCGCGGGCCTGTCCGCTGCATGGAAGCTGGGCAAGCTGGGGCATGACGATTACCTGCTGCTCGACGGACCCGAAGCCTTCGGAAACGCCGCCGGCAGCCGCTATGGCGAGCTGGCCTGTCCGACCGGGGCGCATTACCTGCCGCTGCCCGGGCCCGAATCGACCCACGTGCGCGCGATGCTGGCCGACCTGGGCATCCTGCTGCGCGACGCCGACAAGGACAAGCCGTATTACGACGAGCGCTTCATCTTGCATGGGCCCGAGGAACGCCTGCTGCGCGACGGCGTCTGGCACGAGGGGCTGGTGCCCATTGATGCTTCGGACGCGGCCGAGCACAGGCAGTTCTTCGATGAGATGGCGAAGTATCGCCATGCGCGCGGCAGCGATGGGCAGCGCGCCTTCGTGTTTCCGCTGGCCTTGTCGTCCACGGACCCGACGTTCGCGGCGCTGGACCGCGTCAGCTTCGCCCAATGGCTGGGCGACCACGGCTACCGGTCTTCGACCCTGCGCTGGTATCTCGACTACTGCTGCCGCGACGACTACGGCGCCGGCCTCGATCGTGTGTCCGCCTGGGCCGGCATCCATTATTTTGCCGGACGCTGGGGCCAGGCCGCGAACGCGGACGAGAACGCGCTCCTGACCTGGCCGGGCGGGCTGTCCCCGCTGGCGGAAGCACTAGCGGCGAAGGCAGGGCGGCGCCGCAAACCCGGAACCGCCGCTTCCGTGCGCGAAGTCGACGGCAGGGTCGAGGCGCTGTGCTTCACGCTGGAGCAGGGCAGGCCGCATACCTTCCTCGTGCGCGCCCGCCGCGCGATTTGCGCGATGCCGCTGTTCGTCGCCAGCCGCGTGGTCGAGGGCATCGAAGGCTACGGTTTCGATCCGCAACAACACCTGCCGGACTACGCGCCGTGGATGGTGTCGAACTTCCTGATGCGCGACTTCCCCCGCGAGCTGCCCGACGCCCAGCTGGCCTGGGACAACGTGGTGTACGGGGGCGGGGGACTCGGCTACGTGGTCTCTACCCACCAGGACATCCGGTCACGTCCGCCCGAAAAAACCGTGTTCACGGCCTACACGGCGCTGGCCAGCCGCACGCCGCTGGACGCGCGGCGCTGGCTGCAGTCGGCCAGCCCGGCCGAGCTCTTGGCGTTGGCGTGCAGCGACCTGAAGGAAGCCTATGGCTGGGCCTTCGCTCCCTGCGTCGAGCGCGTCGACATCACCCTGCGCGCGCACGCGATGGCGGTGCCGCGGCCGGGCTTTCGTGCCAATGTTGGCCTGGCCGCGCTGCGCGAGGCTCGCGGACCAGTGCTGTTTGCGCATGCCGACCTGTCGGGACTGTCGGTATTCGAGGAAGCCGCCTGGTGGGGCTGCCAGGCGGCACAACGGTGTTGAACCGGGTGCGCATCACGATGGCGGCTGGGGCGCCCCGGTGTTCTCTTCGGTACGCAGATACCGGCCCTGTGCATCGTGGACGTGTCGCAGGCGGCCTGGACACAGGTTCATACTTCCGGCCTGGCGGTAGACGAGCATACCGCCGCATGCAGGATGCATGTAGGCCCGACCGCTGTCGGTATCCACCCGTTCCAGCACCGTCAATCGATGACCGCCGCAGGAAAGGCACGCTGCGGGCGCACTGCGCGCCGCCAGGTATGCGACCTGCTGACTGAAGGTGTCGATGTCTTCGCCCAGCTGGTGGACGCCGTCGGGGTGAAGTTCGTGCCTGGCGTTCAAGTCGTCGTCAAGCCAATGCAGGGAGAGGCTCGACCATACGGTCCTGAACCAGGAGCGGCGCCGTGTCACGGATCGCAGCAGGCGGGCGGTGCGGCGCAGCGCATGCAGTGGGCCAGACAGCGAGAGGTCTTCAGCCTGGCAAAGCCGGTCGCAATCGGCGCACCAGACGTAGTGGGTACGCATCGGCAGCAAGCTTCCCTGGTCGAGTAGATACACGCGCGGGTAGGGTCCCGCTATGCCTGGCTGGCTGAAAGCGCAGGCCGTGCAAACGAAGTCTCCGATTGGCCATCCCATGCCGGCTCCCTGTCGCGTTCAATCGGTGCGTGTGGACTGCAGCAGTTCGCTGGCAAACAGATCGCGCTCGTGGTCGACGATGCCGTCCACGGTGCGCTCGTCCAGTCCCATCGCTTCGAGCACGAAGGCCGACAGCTGCAGGCTCGCTTCCAGCGTCTCCGGCACCACCACGCTGGCGCCGGCCTGGCGCAGGGCGCGCGCGTGCTTCTCGTCGCGCGAGCGCACGAACAGGCGCGCATGCGGGAATTCGCGGCGGATGCCGCGCACCGCCTGCATGCTCGATGCCGGGTGGTCCATGGTCAGCACGATGGCGGGCGACTCGCCGGCATGCACGCGGCGCAGCAGTTCCGGGCGCGAGGCGTTGCCGAAGTAGACCGGCCGGCCTTCGGCATGCAGCTTCGAGACCAGCTTGGCATCGCATTCGAAGGCGACATACGGGATGTGCTGCTGGTCCAGCAGCTTGGCGAGCTGCTGCCCGACGCGGCCGAAACCGGCGATGATGATGCGGCCGCGCGCCGAGGCCAACGCTTCACTGTCCGCCGCCGCGGCCTGTTCGCGCTCGGCGTGCTCGTGGCGGTCGCCGATGCTCCGGCCGAGCCTGGCCAGCAGGGGCGTGATGAACAGCGACAGGCCCACCACCAGCATCACCTGCGCACCCAGGCCTGGGCCGAGCACCCTGGTGGTGATGGCGTATCCGATCGCCACGAAAGCGAACTCGCCGCCCTGGCCCAGCAGCAGGCCGCCCTCTATGGCGCGGCCCCAGGGCAGGCCGCCGATGCGCGCCAATAGCGCCACCACCAGCGCCTTGAGCAGCACCAGTCCCGCCAGCGCCGCCCCCAGCAGCAGTGGCGCCTCCAGGATCTGGCGGGTGTCGATGCTCATCCCCACCGTCATGAAGAACAGGCCCATGAGCAGGCCCTTGAACGGTTCCACCATCAGCTCGACTTCGTGCTTGAACTCGGTCTCGGCCAGCAGCAGGCCGGCGACCAGGGCGCCCAGCGCCATCGACAGGCCGGCGCTTGCTGCCAGTCCGGCGATGCCGAAGGTGCTGAGCAGGATCAGGGCCATGAAGACATCGGGTTGGCGGTGCTCGGCAAAGGCGCGGAACAGCTTGTGCACGACGCGTCCGCCGACCAGGTAGATCAGGGCGATGGCGATCGCCGCCTTGGCCAGCGTGGCGAGCGCCAGCAGGGCGACGCCGTCGCTCGCGCCGCTACTACCCCCGCCGAGCGCGCCGATCAGGAGCAGGATCGGGACCACGGCCAGGTCCTGCAGCATCAGGATCGCGAAGGCCGCCTGGCCCAGGCGGCTGCCGGTAGTCTGCTGCTGGGCCAGCAGCTGCATGACCACGGCGGTAGAGGACAGCGACAGGACCAGGCCGAGGATGAGCGCTGCCTGCGTGTCCAGGCCGTAGAGCACCAGGGCGCCACCGATGAGCAGCGCGCTGGCCAGCACCTGCGCCGTGCCGGCCCCGAACACCCAGCGCCGCATCGCCCACAGGCGGGCGGCGGACAGCTCCAGGCCGATCATGAACATCAGGAACAGCACGCCGATCTCGGCCAGCATCGAGATCCCTTCGTCGCGCGGGAAGGTGAGGAAGGCGAGCCAGGGCAGGTCGTCGGCCAGCAGGCCCAGGCCAAAGGGGCCGACCAGGGTGCCGACGGCCAGGAAGCCGACCACCTGGTTGATGCGCAGGCGCTGGAGCAGGGGGATCAGGATGCCGGAGAGGATCAGGAAGAGAAGGATCTCTCGCAGGAAGGGGAAGGCGTGTTGCTCTTGCACGTTGTGGGCCGGTCGTTGTTGTTGACCGGATTGTAGCGTGGGAGCGGGGCTGTCAGGTCGGTGGCTGCGGTGCGAAATTGGGCGAAGTGATGCCGGTGGCATCGCTTCGGCCTTCGCGGGAGCGACGGTTTTAAGGTCGCGTGTCGATAGCCAAGCCAACGACACGCGACCTTTCGGCCCTCATTCCCGCGCAGGCGGGAATTCAAGTTCGCGTGCGAACCGCTAACGCCTCAGCAATTCCCCGCCTGCACCGCCTCCGCCGGCGTTTCCTCCTGTTGCCGGTGCCCGCTGGCCACCGGCTGGCGGCTTTCAGCCGTGTGCTGCAGTTCCTCGATCTCCGGATCGTGCACGTTGCGCAGTTCGAGGTAGCGGTCGAGCGCCTGGTCCACGCGCGGCAGCAGGATGCCGCGTTCGCTGGTCAAGGCGCAATAGGCCGGGCGCGCGGCTGGATACGCGATCGACCGCGCCTCCAGCCGGCTCGCATCGATGCCGGCGCGCTCGGCCGCCTTGAGCGCCAGTTCGGCCCAGGTCAGCTCGCCGCCGTTGGACAGGTGCCAGATGCCGGCCTCGCGGTCGATGGCGAGGTCCAGGCAGGCGTGCACCAGGTCGGGCACGTAGGTCGGGGTGATCGTTACATCGTTCGAGGCCGTGAAGGGCTCGCCGCGCTCGAGGGCGTTCAGGGCCAGGGTGACGAAGTTGTACTGGTCCCAGGGGCCGAAGAAGGCGCTGGTGCGCACCACCAGGGCGCCCGGGTGCTCGTCCAGCACCGCCACTTCGGCCTCGGCCTTGCTGCGGCCGTAAACGTTCAGCGGGGCCACCGGATCGGATTCGACGTACGGGCGGCTTTGCTTGCCGTCGAAGACCAGGTCGCTCGAGAAGGTGGTCAGGTGCACGCCGTGGCGCGCGCAGGCGGCGGCCAGAATCGCGGCGCCGGCGGTGTTCTCGCGCAGGCAGCGTTCGACATCGTTCTCGGCGTCGTCGACGCGCACGTAGCCGCAGGTGTTGATCACGGCCCAGGGCTGGTACTGGGCCAGGGCGCGCTCGACCGAGGCGGCATCGGCGATGTCCATGTCCTGGCGCGACAGCAGGCGGTAGGACAGGTTGCGCTTGCGGCAGACGCGGGCAAAGGCGCGGCCGAGGGTGCCGGTGGCGCCCAGGATCAGGATCGGGGCGGCGCCCGTGCCCACCAGGCGGTGGCCGTCGGCGGAGATCGAGGTGAGCGCCGCGGGCGTGGCCACCGGCGGGTGGCACAGGAAGCGGCCGGGGCGGCGCCACCAGCCCTGGCCGCGCAGCACCGGATGCGACAGCGGACTGCCTGCCGAGAGTTCCTTCATCATCCTGGCCAGCGCGGTCGGACGCGGCTTGGGCGAGCGCACGTCGAAGGGACCGGGCTCGTAGTAGCCCTTGTTCTGGGTGACCAGGCTGTTCCAGTCGAAGGAGCCGAGCAGCGACCACACGGTGACGGCGCGCACGTCGACGCCGTTCTGCTGCGACTGCTGGGCCGCTTCCCAGATCTCGAGCAGCCAGCGCAGCTGGTCTTCGCGGTTGGCGTCGATGTGGGCTTCGGTGATCGCCAGCGGGATGCCGTAGCGGTCCCAGATTTCGCTCAGGAGCGGGGCGATGCCCGGGGTCGGCGTGGCCAGCACGCGCGAGGCTTCGATGTCGGCGCAGGGAATCCCGTCGGCGATGCCGCGGTGGTGCTCGGGGAAGCGCTCGGGACGGTGATCGAGCCAGCGTTCGGAAGTCACGTAGTAGTTGACGCCGATGATATCGGGCGGGCAGGGATTGGCGCGGAACCACAGGAATTCGTCGACCGGGATGCCGGTCTTGAGCAGGTACTTCCACAGTTTGTGGTTCTCGTCGACCATGCCGCACAGCAGGTCCCAGGCCAGCCAGCGGCGCTCGTTGTAGAACTCGGCCACGTGGGCCAGCTCGGGCGTGCCGTAGGTCTTGCCGAGGTCGTCCGTCTGCACCAGCTTGGCGTTCGGGTTGACGGCGCGGATCGCGCGCATCGCCAGCACCACGGCGCGGCACTGCACCAGCAGGGCTTCGATGAAGGTGCGGTCGTCGCGGCCGTGCGGGTACCAGACGCCGTACAGGCCGGCGAAGCGGGCGGTGGTGCAGGGCTCGTTGACCGGGGTGTAGTACTCGATCCAGGGGTAGCGCGCGGCCACCGCGCCGGCATATTCAGCCAACTGCGCGGCGAACGAAGGATCGACCAGGCTGGTGTGGCGTGGGCCGCTGCCGTGGTGCACCAGGCCGGCGATCGGCGTGACGCCGCTTTGACGCAGGGCTTCCAGGCGCTCGTCGGCCCACGACCAGTCGGCCTTGTCGACGCCTTCTGGCGCGGTACGTTCCCATAGCACGGGATAGCGGATTGCGCGGATGCCGGTGGACGCGAAGCGTTCGATGTCGCAGGCGCGGCCGGCATGGCCGTTGCGGTCGAGCTGGCTGAAGTACTCGTCGCGGACACGGTTGACCGTGCATTCGAGGCCGCCCCAGAGTTCGAGGGGGCGGATTTGGCTGTTCGTGCTCTTTTGTGGATTCATCAGTTTCACCGAATATTAGTTTTCTAACAACAAATTCCCTGCAGTTCGGCGTCCCGGAGTAAAAAATGTGGAAAGGGGAGCCGGCCCGCAGGCCATGGGACCGAAGCGGTTGACATCCTCGCGCCAACCTGCAACCATGCGGTCCATGAATTTTCCGAAAGCACATCACTTTTTGTTGACCTGGTGGCGCCGCTCCTAGCAAGCGGCCACAGGAATGATCTGCATTTCGACTGACGCCGCCTCGATCCGGGTGGCGTTTTCACATCTAGCGCGGCAGGGATCGGGGCACTAACAAGGAAACCCGATGAGCTCCACGACCCCAAACAATTCCGCACCCATCATCCTCACCGGCGACCGTCCCACCGGTCCGCTGCACCTCGGCCACTTCGTGGGCAGCCTGCGCAACCGTGTCGCGTACCAGGACACCTACCGCCAGTTCGTCATGCTGGCCGACGCCCAGGCGTTGACCGACAATATGGATGACATTGGTAAGGTACACCGGAACGTGGTGGAGGTGGCGCTCGATTACCTCGCGGTAGGCATCGACCCGAGCCGTACGACCATCCTGATCCAGTCGCAGATTCCGGAACTGACCGAGCTGACCTTCTACTACCTGAACCTGGTGACCGTGGCGCGCCTCGAGCGCAACCCGACCGTGAAGCAGGAAATCATCCAGCGCGGCTTCGAGCGCGACATTCCAGCCGGCTTCCTGACCTATCCGGCCAGCCAGGCCGCCGACATCACCGCCTTCAAGGCCAGCGTGGTGCCGGTGGGCGAAGACCAGATCCCGATGATCGAGCAGTGCAACGAGATCGTGCGCAAGTTCAACCGTACTTACGGCGGCGACAAGGACATCCTGGTCGAGTGCAAGGCGATCGTGCCGGAAGTGGGCCGCCTGCCGGGCATCGACGGCCGCGCCAAGATGAGCAAATCGCTGGGCAATACCATCAACCTGGGCGCCAGCGCCGACGAGATCCGCGCCGCCGTCAAGCAGGTCTATACCGACCCGCTGCACCTGAAGGTATCGGACCCGGGCCACCTGGAAGGCAACGTCGCCTTCATCTACCTCGACGCCTTCGACACCGACCAAGCCGGCCTGGAAGAAATGAAAGCCCACTACACCCGCGGCGGCCTGGGCGACAGCGTGGTCAAGAAGCGCCTGGAGGGCATCCTGCAGGACCTGCTGGCCCCGATCCGCGCACGCCGCGAAGAATTTGCCAAAGACCGTGGCCAGGTGCTGCAGATCCTCAAGGAAGGCACCATGAAGGCGCGCGAAGTGGCGGCGCAGACCACGGACGAAGTGCGCAAGGCGCTTGGTCTCTCGTATTTCTAAATCGTAGGGTGGTCGGGGTAATTTCGGGCAATGCCCGGAATTATGCACGACCGCGCGTTCAACAATTGCAACCGCAGTCGGAATGCAAGCCAGCGTTGAACGCGCGGTCGGCAAGCCGACCACCCTACGGGTATCGAATCCTGATACCAGACGTTCTACCTCGTGCCGCTCTTGCCTTTGATGCTGGAGCGCACATTCTTCCCGTGGCAAGCTAGGGCCTCCATCGTCATCGGAGGAATCCCATGAGCAAAGGCCTGCGCCTGACCGAGAAATGGATGCAGCGTGCCCTGTGGCTGGTCGCGTTCGCATTCGCCGCCTTCCTGATCGGCCTCGGCGGCAAGATCGTCAACAACCTGTGGGACGTCGAGCGGCCGCTCGGCATCGAGCAGTTCATGGACCCGGCTCGCGTTGCGCAATTGCGCGCCGGGCAAGAAGCGGCGCGGGCCCGCCGCGAGGCCGCCCAGCTCGACCTGGAACAGGCGACTCAGCAGCACGAGGTGGCGCGCGCCAACACCCGTTCGGCGCGCGAGACTTTCGATAACTGGCTGGCCACGCGCCGGGCCACCGCGCGTCCCGACCAGGACCCCGAACTGGTCGCGCGTACCCGTGGCCTCGACAAGCTGGAGGCGGACGAGCGCAGCGCACTGTCGATGGTGCAGGCCCAGCAGCAAGCCATGCTCGACGCCGAGCAGGCCTTGCAGCGCGCCCAGGTCAGCTGGGAGCGCATGGAAACGCCCGCGCGCGACGCCTACGAAAAGGCGGAGAGGGCCAAGGAGCTGCGCGTCTTCCTGTATCGCCTTGCTCTCACCCTGCCGCTGCTGGTGCTGGCCGGCTGGCTGTTCGCGCGCAAGCGCGGCAGCCCCTACTGGCCCTTCGTGTGGGGCTTCATCTTCTTCGCACTGTTCGCCTTCTTCTTCGAACTCGTGCCCTACCTGCCGAGCTATGGCGGCTACGTGCGCTACCTGGTCGGCATCGCCGTGACGGTGCTGGTCGGCAGGTACGCAATCATCTCGCTGCAGCATTACCTGGCGCGGCAAAGGCAAGCCGAAGCGCTGCCGGACGTGCAGCGCCGCCAGACGCTGCGCTACGACGCCGCCCTGGCCCGGCTGGGCAAGGGCGTGTGTCCGGGCTGCGAGCGGCCGGTCGACCTGAAGGACACGAGCGTCGACTTCTGCCCGCACTGCGGCATCGGCCTGTTCGACCGTTGCGGCTGCTGCAGCAGCCGCAAGAACGCCTTCGCCCGCTTCTGCTTTTCGTGCGGAACCCCGGCCAACACCTCGCTGGCCGATTAGGTCAGTCGCGCAGGTCGGCCGGCACCTTGCCGCCGTTGGCCGCCAGCTTGTTCATGACCTGGCGGTGCAGCCAGATGTTCATCGAGGCCGAGTCGCCCGTATCGCCGGTGTAGTGCAGCTCGGCGGCCAGTTCCTTGCGCGCCTGCAGGCTGCTGTCCAGGCCGAGCAGCTTCATCAGGTCGACGATGGAGGTGCGCCAGTTCAGCTGCTGGCCGGACGATTTCTGCATGCTGGTCAGAATCTCCTCGACGTCGACCTGGTCCATCATGGCCGGTGCGGCCTGGGCCTGGGGCGCGGCCTGCGGTGCCGCCTGCGGTGCTGCCTGGGGCGCGGCTTGTGGCGCAGCCTGCGGTGCGGGCGCCTGGGCCTGCGGTGCGGCCTGCGCTGCAGGCCCCTTGTTGGCGGCATGCGATTTCGGGAAAATCTTGCTGAAGATATTGCTCAGGATACCCATACAGTCCTCTCTCGTTGGTGGATCGATGATTATTGGCGACGCATGTTCTGCGCCATGTGGCCGAGCGCAATCGCCAGCGCAGCCCCGCCGATGGCCTTGACCAGGGTCGGGTTCTGGGCGTAGAAGTCGCCCATGCGGTCGACGATGCTCGGATTGTGCTGTTCGGCCTTTTCGGCCAGTTCGCGCACCTGCTCGGGCGAGACCTGGGACGCCTGTTCCGGCGTCACCTGGGTCGGCGTGCGGCCGCCGAACAGGTTGCCGAGGCCGCCGTTACCCAGTTGTGCCAGCACGGCCGGGCCGAGCGTGGCGAGCAGCTGGTTCAGCATGCCCGCGCGCTGGTTCGGATTGCTCTGGCCGAACAGCTGGCTGACCATCTGCGGGAAGGGCGGGGTCTGGTCGGAGCGCAGCGCGCCGCTCAGGCCGCGGGCCAGCTGGTCCTGGGGTGCGTTTTGCGCCACGCGGTCGAAGTCGTCGTGGGCCTGGTGCTGGTTGGCGCCGGCGCCGCCCAGGTATTGATTCAAAAGATTGCCAAGATCAAATGCCATGTCGTGCTCCCTTGCTGACTGCGGTGGAAGATCGAGGGTAGGCGCTCTGGCAAGACTTTCTCTGTTCGGTATTCAACGGTGATCGGCCAAAACCAGTATCTTGTTTCCATGTAGACATCACCCCGCGTGCCGGGTTAAGCTCCCGGCATGCCTTACCTGCCGCTCCTGTTGTTCGCCTGCATGTACGTTGCGGCCACGCTCATGTGGCAGCTGCCGCTGGCAGTCGGTGCGGTCTACCTGGCGATCAGCCTGGGCTGCTTCGTGGCCTATGCGATCGACAAGTCGGCCGCGCGCAAGGGCGCGTGGCGCACGCCGGAATCGACCCTGCTGCTGCTCGGCCTGATGGGCGGCTGGCCGGGCGCGGTGCTGGCCCAGCAGTGGTTGCGGCACAAGACATCGAAGTCGTCGTTCCAATGGAAGTTCCATGTGACGGTGGTGCTGAACGTGGTGCTGTTCCTGTATCTGGGACGGCAGATCGGCAGCGGCGCCATCGCCTGACCTGGCGGAGGAGTGGAGCATGTGGCGATATCCCCGGATCCTGGCCCATCGCGGCGGCGGCACCCTGGCTCCCGAAAACACCTTCGCCGGCCTGAAGCGCGGCATGGACTTCGGCTTTCGCGCGGTGGAATTCGACGTCATGCTGGCGCGCGACGGCGTGCCGGTGGTGATGCATGATCCCTATCTCGGCCGCACCGTGAGCGGCGCCGGCCACGTGTTCGACTACGACGGCCTGGAACTGGCGCAGATGGATGCCGGCAGCTGGTTTTCCAGCGACTACCGCGGCGAGCCGGTGCCGCTGTTCGTCGAATTCGCCCAGTACTGCAAGGCCAACGGCATCTGGATGAACATCGAGATCAAGCCGGCGCGCGGCTTCGACCGCGAAACCGGCGAGACGGTGGCGCGCATCACGCGCGCCATGTTCGCGGACGAGCTCGCGGCCGGCGAGCTGGCGCGGGTGCCGCTGCTGTCTTCGTTCAGCCTGGCCGCGCTCGAGACCGCGGTTGACGCCGCGCCGGACCTGCCGCGCGCCTGCCTGATGAGCGAGCTGCCGCCGGGCTGGGAACCGCTGGCGCGCTCGGTGGAAGCGGTCGCGATCCACACCGACCACCGCCACCTGACCCCGGAACTGGCGCAGGTCGTGCGCGATGCCGGCTTCGGCCTGTTCTGCTACACGGTCAACGAGCCGGTACGGGCGCGCGAGCTGCTGGACTGGGGTGTGGAAGCATTCTGCACCGACCGCATCGACCTGATCGGCCCCAACATGGCGTAAACACGCCGCCCTGATCGAACGCATACAATATTTCAAGATCACGCTCAAGTAACTTGACCGGCTGTCGATAAGTTCTGACAACTGCCCAAAGGGATGACTCGTATGTCATTGTCAATTAATAGCAACTCGCTGTCGCTGAATGCGCAGCGCAGCCTGAGCCTCCACGTCGCGTCGCCAGCGTCGCTGATCACCCGCCTGACCGCGGGCACGCGCATCAACAAGGCCTCCGTCGATGCGGCGGGACAGGCCATGCGCGCCATCGGTGGCGACAGCGCGATGGTGGCGGCCCACACCCGGATCAACGGCGAGGCCATCTTCCCGCGCCCAAGCTCGCCATGCAGCGCGGCGCAGTGACGCTGTTGCACGTGGACCAGGCGCAGGAATACGTCAACCAGTGGCGCGTGATGGCGGGAGCATCGAGCAACCGCCTCGACATGGCAGATGCGTCGCTGGAGACAGGCAGCACCAACATGGCGGCGGCCAAGGAACGGATCGAGGGCATCGGCTATGCCGGCGCCACGGGCGGGCTGACGCGGGCGCAGATCCTGCAGCAGGCGGCGTCGGCGATGCTGGTGCAGGCGAACAGTCTGCCGCGGGCGGTGTTGTCGCTGCTGCGATAAGCGTTATTGGTTGTTCAACGAAAGTCAAATTGGGGTAAGCAATGCCAATGACATTGCTCACGCCTTCGCCGGAACGACGGTCTTGAGGTTATTGGTAACCTCAAACAACGTCGCCCCGGCGTAGGCGGGAATAGTGCCACTGGCACTATTCCCGCCAAGTTCGTTGCGCACCCACAGCGCGTCCTTCCCCCACCACCCCCGTAAACATCCACGGGACTAATATTCCCCCAAGCACCTACGCTATAATCGATTTTTTATAGCGCATGCTCCCTCATTCCGCCCCTACGACATGAAATCCTCCGAAATCCGCGAAAAGTTCCTCAAGTTCTTCGAGTCCAAAGGCCACACCATCGTCCGTTCCAGCCCGCTGGTGCCGGGCAACGACCCGACCATGCTGCTGACGAACAGCGGAATGGTGCAGTTCAAGGACGTGTTCCTGGGCCTGGATACGCGCCCGTACTCGCGCGCCACCACCGTGCAGCGCTGCGTGCGCGCCGGCGGCAAGCACAACGACCTGGAAAACGTCGGCTACACCGCGCGTCACCACACCTTCTTCGAGATGCTGGGTAACTTCAGCTTCGGCGACTACTTCAAGCGCGACGCGATCAACTACTGCTGGGAGCTGCTGACCAAGGTCTACATGCTCCCGGCCGAAAAGCTCACCGTCACCGTCTATTTCGAGGACGACGAGGCCTACGACATCTGGGCCAACGAGATCGGGGTGCCGAAAGAGCGCATCATCCGCATCGGCGACAACAAGGGCGCGCGCTATGCCTCCGACAACTTCTGGCAGATGGCCGACACCGGCCCCTGCGGTCCGTGCACCGAAGTGTTCTACGACCACGGCGCCGACATCTGGGGCGGTCCTCCGGGCTCGCCCGAGGAAGACGGCGACCGCTTCATCGAGATCTGGAACCTGGTGTTCATGCAGTTCAACCGCGACGAATCGGGCGTCCTGACCCCGCTGCCGAAGCCGTCGATCGACACCGGCATGGGCATGGAGCGCCTGGCCGCCGTGCTGCAGCACGTGCACTCGAACTACGAGATCGACCTGTTCCAGAACCTGATCCGCGCCGCCGCCCGCGAAACCGGGGCTCAAGACCTGAACAACAACTCGCTCAAGGTCATCGCCGACCACATCCGCGCAGCCTCGTTCCTGATCGTCGACGGCATCATCCCGAGCAGCGAAGGCCACGGCTACGTCCTGCGCCGCATCATCCGTCGCGCGCTGCGCCACGGCCACAAGCTGGGCCAGACCAAACCGTTCTTCCACAAGCTGGTGGCGGACCTCGACATCGAGATGGGCGAAGCCTATCCGGAACTGCGCGAAGCCAAAGAGCGTGTGGCACAGGTGCTCAAGGCCGAGGAAGAGCGTTTCGGCGAGACCCTGGAAAACGGCATGAAGATCCTGGAAGCGCAACTGGCCAAGGATGCGCAGAACCTGGACGGCGCCACCGCCTTCACCCTGTACGATACCTACGGCTTCCCGCTCGACCTCACCGCCGACATCTGCCGCGAGCGCGGCGTGACCCTGGACGAAGAAGGCTTCACCGCTGCCATGGAGCAGCAGAAGAAGACCGCGCGCGCCGCAGGCAAGTTCAAGATGGCCGCCAAGGTCGAGTACGCGGGCGAAAAGACCAAGTTCGTCGGCTACGAGTCGCTGGCCCACAACACCCACGTGCTGGCGCTGTACTCGGAAGGCGTCTCGGTCCAGGAACTGAAAGCCGGCCAGGAAGGCATCGTGGTGCTGGACACCACCCCGTTCTATGCGGAGTCGGGCGGCCAGGTGGGCGACCAAGGCGTCATTGGTTCAGGCTCGAACGTGTTCGAAGTCGAGGACACCCTGAAGATCCAGGCCGACGTGTTCGGCCACCACGGCGTGCTGCGCGAAGGTTCGCTGAAGGTCGGCGACACCGTCGATGCGCAGGTCGATACCGTCAAGCGCGCACGCACCATCCGCAACCACTCGGCGACCCACCTGATGCACAAGGCCCTGCGCGAAGTGCTGGGCAGCCACGTGCAGCAGAAAGGCTCGCTGGTCGATCCGGACAAGACCCGCTTCGACTTCAGCCACGGCGCGCCGCTCACCGTTGAAGAAATCGCGAAGGTCGAGATGATCGTCAACCGCGAGATCCTCGAGAACCACGCCACCCAGGCCCAGCACATGAGCTTCGACGACGCCGTCAAGCATGGCGCCATGGCGCTGTTCGGCGAGAAGTACGGCGACACCGTGCGCGTGCTGGACATCGGCTCCTCGAAAGAGCTGTGCGGCGGCGTGCACGTGACCCGCACCGGCGACATCGGCCTGTTCAAGATCGTGTCGGAAGGCGGCGTCGCTGCCGGCATCCGCCGCGTCGAAGCCGTGACCGGCGAGGGCGCGCTGGCGCTGGTACAGTCGATCAACCGCAAGCTGCAGGAAGCCGCCGGCGCCCTGAAAACCAGCCCGGACGAGCTGCCGTCGCGCATCGCCCAGGTCCAGGACCAGGTAAAAATGCTGGAGAAGGAAGTCGCCGCGCTCAAGTCGAAGCTGGCCGCAGGGCAGGGCGAAGAGCTGGTGAACAAGGCAGTGGACGTGAACGGCATCAAGGTGCTGGCCGCGACCATGGAAGGCGCCGACGTCACCGCGCTGCGCGAGACCATGGACAAGCTGAAAGACAAGCTGGGGACCGCCGCCATCGTGCTGGCCAGCGTGCTCGAGGGCAAGGTCAGCCTGATCGCCGGCGTCACCAAGGACGCGACCGGCAAGGTCAAGGCCGGCGAGCTGGTGAACTTCGTGGCCCAGCAGGTGGGCGGCAAGGGCGGCGGCCGTCCGGACATGGCGCAGGCCGGCGGTACCGATCCGGCCAAGCTGCCGGAGGCACTGGCAGGCGTGGCCGGCTGGGTGGGCGAGCGCGCCTAAGCGGCGCTTCCCGCGCCACATGGACGCCGCCCCTCGGGGCGGCGTTTTTACTTGGGCGCTTCTTCAGGCGCGCAGGCGGCGCCGGCGTCCCAGCGCCGCCATCCCGACCGCGATCAAGGCCAGCGTGCCCGGTTCAGGCAGCGCCGCCGCATCGACGGCCTCGACCCGGAACCCGGCAACGACGGCATTGAGCAGCTCCGCCCCCATGGTCCCGTCCAGGTTGACGACGGCCCCCTGATCCCACGACACATTGTCGTTCCAGTAGTAGAAGTTGCTGTCGGCATCCCCATCGAACGCGAACTCCAGCAGATAGTCCTTGCCGGTCTCCAGGACCACGCCGGACAGGGCATAGTCGATCCATGCGCGGCCATTCGTGTCGACGCTCGAGCCGCCGCTGGCCAGGGTGGTCAGTTTCGTGAGCGTGACGCTGTCTTTCGAAATCTCGTACAGACCGAAGGACAGGTCGATGCCGCTCAGGTCGTGCAGCAGGCCGACGCTCGTGAGCGACTGGCGCGAGCTCACGTTGAAGGTGATGCCGCGGCCCATCCACCAGCTATCGTTGGCGGGCCAGTAGTCGGCGCCGGCCGGGTCGTTCGGCGGGACGAAGGCGATCGGCGCGGCGATGGCGCCATTCAACAGGAAAGCGGTGCACAGCAGGGTGGTGCGAAGCAGTTTTGCAAGCATGGTGGTCTCCTCGTTGTAGGAGATGCCATAAATGCAAGAGCTGTGCCATGGAAGCGATTTGTTTTACAAACAAGGACTTACAAAGTTAACGTTGGTAACGTTTCCAATGTCTGTAATGTTTTTCGACAGGTATGCTATCCGCATGACTTCGCACGATTGAAGCAAGCGTGCATTGCAGTCCGCCTCCGCTGTTCCTAGAATCGCCGGCTGATCAATATTTACAGGATAAGCCATGCGCATCGACCGACTTCTGGGACTGTTCGTTTGCACCGCCGCGATCTCGCTCGCCCACGCCAGGATGCCGGCGCAAGACGAGGTCAAGGGCGCCAAGGACCATCCCTTGCTGTCCCGCTTCGAAGGATCGAAGATGGTCGCCTACGAGAGCAAGGCATTCGACGCTACCTCGCTGCCCGCCAGCAAACGCAGTTACCGCCGGGAGCCGCAGGGATACTATTTCGAAAAGAAGCTCGAGGTGGAAGGCAAGATCACCCGCATCGCCTACCTGGTCCCGCGCGAACGTTCTTCGCTCGAAGTGCTGCGTAATTACCAGGCGGCGCTGGAAAAGGCCGGCCTGAAAACCGTCTTTTCCTGCGACAAGGAAGCCTGCGGCGAAAGCCTGGGCGATTACTGGCTTCCCACCAAGCTCGACCGAAGTTTCCTGAAGAGCGGCGAGGCCGACGGCGCGTTCCGCCATGGCAGCCGCGAGCCGCGCTACCTGGTCGCTTCCGGCACCCGTCCGGATGGCTCGCCGCTGCACGTGGCGGTGTACGTCGTGTCGCCAAAGGAAAACTACGAGGGCGGCGTCTATCTCGAGATCGTCGAAGGCAAGCCGATGGAAACCGGCAAGGTCGCGGCCAACCTGAACGCCGCCACCATGGCGAAGAACATCGCCAGCGAAGGCAGGGTGGCCGTATACGGCGTCTACTTCGACACCGGCAAGGCCGAGGTGAAGCCGGAATCGAAGCCGGCCCTGGGCGAAATGGCCAGGCTCTTGCAGCAGGATCCGAAGCTGAAGGTCTTCGTGGTCGGCCATACCGACAATCAGGGGGAGCTGGCCCAGAACCTAGCCCTGTCGCAGAAGCGCGCCGAGTCCGTGGTCAAGGCCCTGGTCGACGGCTACAAGGTCGACGCCCGCCGCCTGAGCCCGAAGGGCGTGGCATCCTATGCGCCACTGGCGTCGAACCGTGAGGACGCGGGCCGCCAGAAGAACCGCCGCGTCGAGCTGGTCGAGCAATGAAGCGCTGCGCCCGCCCTTGCTTGCAATCGCTTATGGCGGGCCGCATCTACCGCGTGACGCACCGCGATAGTGCCGCCTGGTCGTCACCGCCTCGCGCTGTGCAGCGTTCTGGTGCGCAACCATGATCTAATTCACAATTGGTTGCAGGCATGCAACAATATGTGACTATTTTGGTGCGCTGCGTCATACTGCCGGAAAAGGAGTAGTATTCGACTTCCGAGTACCTCCTACTTTGCAGGCATGCGATGAGCGTCACCACTGACATTGATACCATGGAATTCCAGAGAGACCTGGATGCGCGCGGACTGAACTGTCCGCTGCCGATCCTCAAAGCCAAGAAGGCACTCGCCGAGATGGAAAGCGGGCAGGTGCTGCGCATCGTGGCCACCGACACCGGCTCGGTGCGTGACTTCCAGGCCTTCGCCAAGCAGACCGGCAATGCCCTGCTGGCCCATACCGTCGAAAACGGCGAATTCACCTTCCTCATGCGCCGCAAATAAGCGTCGCCGCGCGGGCCGCGCTCGCGCGCATCCACTTCCCGCGGCTTGGACAGGCCCACGCAACATCGTTCCTGTCCAGCCGGCCGGCTGACATGCTTCCTGTGGCAAAATAGATAATCCGGACGGCCAGCAGCCGCCTTCGATTATTCCAGCCACGGGTGCCCTCGATGCGCAAAACTTCAGCTTCCCTTCACATGCGGCGCCTGGGTACCCTGGCGCTGTCGCTCGCGCTGGTCGGGGCCTGCACCACGGCGCCGCGCGGCATCGACATGGCCGCCAGGGCGCCGGTGCTGGACGGCTACGGCGGCGCCACCCTGCAGCCTTCGCAAGGCAGCGCCGAGGCGCGCCGCCTGTTCGCGCAGGGCGTGGCGCAAGCCTACGCTTTCGACGATCAGGAAGCGATCCGCGCCTTCAAGGCAGCAACGGCGCGCGATCCCGGCTGCGCCCTGTGCGCCTGGGGCGTCGCCTGGCAGATGGGACCCAACATCAACAACACCAGGCGCGGCGACCTGGGCGCAGCGCGGCGCTACGTCGAGCTGGCGCAACGCAATGCGCGCGGCGCATCGGCGCGCGACCGCGCCCTGATCGACGCGCTGGCGCTGCGCTACGGCGCAAGCGGCGCCGCCGGACAGGGCCAGCCGCTTGGCGGGGTGTGCCGCTCCGGCGGTGGCGAGCCGGTCGATCCGCTCGATATCGCCTACGCGGCGCGCATGCGCGAGCTGGTGGCCGCCTACCCGCAGGATCCGGACGTGGTCGCGCTGTACGCCGAAGCCGAGCTGGTAGCGACCGAGCGCGGCTGGTGGAACCCGGAAACCGGCAAGCCCACTGGACGGGTGGGCGAGGTGGCCGACCTGGTAGAAGCGGCGCTGGCGCGCGCGCCCGAACACGCGGGCCTGAACCACTACATGATCCATGCGGTCGACGCGGTCCCGGTGGCGGCGCGCGCCGTGCCGGCCGCCGACCGGCTCGGCCGGCTGGCGCCGAAGTCGCCGCATCTGCTGCACATGCCCTCGCATACCTATGCCCAGGTCGGGCGCTACGCCGACGCGACCCGGGTCAATGCGCTGGCGCTGGAAGCCGACGATGCCCTGACGGCCGACCTGAAGCGCCAGGGCTTCCAGCCGCTCTCCGACTGGCGCGGCCACAACGGCCACTTCAAGTGGTACGGCGCCCTGATGGAAGGCCGCGCCGCGCTGGCGCTCGAGACGGCCCGCGCCAACGCCGGCCGCGCCAGGGGCGACAGCGACTACGCCGAATACCTGCGCAGCCTGCCGATGCTGACCCTGCTGCACCTGGGGCGCTGGGAGGCGCTGCTGGCCGAACCGATGCCCAGCGGCGGGCGCGGCATGGCCGCCGTGCTGGGCGACACGGCGCGCGGGATCGCGATGGCGCGCACGGGCGACCTGGCGGGCGCACGCACGCTGCTCGCGCGGGTGCAGCCGAAGGCCGACGCGCTGCTGGCTACATACACCGGCAACGGCTACGGCGCGCGCATCCAGCGCAGCCTCGTCGCCGGCGCCGCGCGCGAACTGGCGGCCGAAGTGGCGTTCACGGAAGGCCGGGTGGAGGCGGCGCTGGCGCTGCAGGCGCAGGCCGTCGAGGCCGGCATCGACGCCGACCGTACCGAGCCGCCGTCGCTGGCCAGCGCGCCGCGCCTGCGCCTGGGCGAGATGCAGCTGCGGGCGCATCGCTACCTTGAGGCCGAGCGGAGCTTCCGCGCCGACCTGGCCCTGCACCCGCTCAACGGCTGGGCCCTGCAGGGCCTCGGCAAGGCGCTGGCGGCGCAAGGCAAGCAGGGCGATGCCCGCGCCACGCAGCGCGCACTGGCGGCCAGCTGGGCGCAGGCGGAGGCCGCGGTGCGCGGCGCGCCCTGAGCGGCTTTGCGGCGGCGCAGCTTTAGGAGAAAACCTCTAGCAGAAAACCGCACGATCGTGCTTTAATTTCGACCTGAAGCCGAATTTCTCTTATAATCTAGGCCATTTTCGTCTGTCATCCCATTCCAACCTCTAAAGGCACCCTATGAAAGTCCTGGTACCCGTCAAACGCGTGGTCGACTACAACGTCAAGGTCCGCGTCAAATCCGACGGCAGCGGCGTGGATATCGCCAATGTCAAAATGTCGATGAACCCGTTCGACGAGATCGCGCTGGAAGAAGCCACGCGCCTGAAGGAAGCCGGCAAGGTCACCGAAGTGGTCGCCGTGTCGGTGGGCGTGGCCCAGTGCCAGGAAACCCTGCGTACCGGCATGGCGATCGGCGCCGACCGCGGCATCCTGGTCGAGACGAGTAGCGAGACCGAGCCGCTGGCCGTGGCCAAGATCATGAAGGCGCTGGCCGACAAGGAACAGCCCCAGCTGATCATCCTGGGCAAGCAGGCGATCGACGACGACTCGAACCAGACCGGCCAGATGCTGGCTGCGCTGCTGGGCTGGCCGCAAGCCACCTTCGCCTCGAAAGTGGTGCTGGAAGACGGCAAGGTGACCGTCACCCGCGAAGTCGACGGCGGCCTGGAAACCGTGGCCCTGTCGCTGCCGGCCATCGTCACCACCGACCTGCGCCTGAACGAGCCGCGCTACGTGACGCTGCCGAACATCATGAAGGCCAAGAAGAAGCCGCTGGAAACCGTCAAGCCGGAAGACCTGGGCGTCGACGTGACCCCGCGCCTGAAGACCCTGAAGGTCACCGAGCCGGCCAAGCGCTCGGCCGGCGTCAAGGTCCCGGACGTGGCGACCCTGGTGCAGAAGCTGCGCCTTGAGGCCAAGGTTATCTAAACATACTTAGGAAAAGAACATGGTCGCACTCGTCATTGCTGAACACGACAACGGCTCCCTCAAGGGCGCTACCCACCACACCGTGACCGCGGCCGCCCAGTGCGGCGGCGAAGTCCACATCCTGGTCGCAGGCGCCAATTGTGGCGCCGCTGCCGAAGCCGCCGCGCAGATCGCCGGCGTGAGCAAAGTGCTGGTCGCCGACGCGCCGCATTTCGCCGACGGCCTGGCCGAGAACGTCGCCGAGCAGATCCTGGCGATCGCCGGCGGCTACTCGCACATCCTGGCCCCGGCCACCGCCTACGGCAAGAACATCCTGCCGCGCGTGGCCGCCAAGCTGGACGTGGCCCAGATCTCCGAAATCACCAAGGTCGACGCGCCCGACACCTTCGAGCGCCCGATCTACGCCGGCAACGCCATCGCCACCGTCCAGTCGAGCGACAGCGTGAAAGTCATCACCGTGCGCGGCACCGCGTTCGATGCCGCCGCCACCGGCGGTTCGGCTGCCGTGGAGCAGATCGCAGCAAGCGGCGACTTCGGCAAGTCGTCTTTCGTCGGCCGCGAACTGGCCAAGTCGGACCGTCCGGAACTGACCGCCGCCAAGATCATCGTCTCGGGCGGCCGCGGCATCGGCTCGGCCGAGAACTTCAAGCTGCTCGAGCCGTTGGCCGACAAGCTCGGCGCGGCCATGGGCGCCTCGCGCGCAGCGGTCGACGCGGGCTTCGTGCCGAACGACTGGCAGGTCGGCCAGACCGGCAAGATCGTCGCCCCGACCCTGTACATCGCGGTCGGCATCTCGGGCGCGATCCAGCACCTGGCCGGCATGAAGGACTCGAAGACCATCGTCGCCATCAACAAGGATCCGGAAGCGCCGATCTTCTCGGTGGCCGACTACGGCCTGGTGGGCGACCTGTTCGAAGTCGTGCCGCAGCTGGTCAAGGAACTGGGTTAATTCCCGACGGTGGGCGCACGTGTTGATGTTGCTCCCACCTCCGAAGCATGATCCGTCGTTCCCGCGCAGGCGGGAACCCAATTTACTAAGCGTATTGGTAGCGTTTGACGTTATCGGTGGTGCTGGCAAACTTGGGTTCCCGCCTTCGCCGGAACGACGTTGTACTTCATAGCGTACGTAACCTGTGGCGTTCAGAGCTGCAGGATCACATCAGGAGACAAAGGTGAGCTACCAAGCCCCGCTGAAAGACATGCAGTTCGTCGTGAACGAACTGGCGAACCTGGCCGAGATCAGCCAGCTCCCGGGCTGCGAAGACGCAACCCCGGACACCGTGGACGCCGTGTTGGAAGAGAGCGCGAAGTTTTGCGGCGAGGTCGTCGCCCCGCTGAACCACGCGGGCGACAAGGAACCGAGCTTCTGGAAAGACGGCAGCGTCACCACCTCGAAGGGTTTCCGCGACGCCTTCCGCGCTTTTGCCGACGGCGGCTGGCAGGGCATCCAGCACCCGGCGGAATTCGGCGGCCAGGGCCTGCCGAAGCTGGTCGCCACTCCGTGCATGGAAATGCTGCACGCGGCGAACCTGTCGTTCGCGCTGGCCCCGCTGCTGACCGACGGCGCGATCGAAGCGCTGCTCACCGCCGGTTCGGATGAACAGAAGAAGCTGTTCCTCGAGCCCCTCATCAGCGGCAAGTGGACCGGCACCATGAACCTGACCGAGCCGCAGGCCGGCTCGGACCTGGCCGCCGTGCGCACCCGCGCCGAGCCGCAGGGCGACGGCACCTTCAAGATCTTCGGCACCAAGATCTTCATCACCTACGGCGAGCACGACATGGCGGAGAACATCATCCACCTCGTGCTGGCGCGCACCCCGGACGCGCCGGCGGGCGTGAAGGGCATCTCGCTGTTCATCGTGCCGAAATTCCTGGTGAACGCGGACGGCTCGCTGGGCGAACGCAACGACGCTCACTGCGTCTCGATCGAGCACAAGCTGGGCATCAAGGCCTCGCCCACCGCCGTGCTGCAGTTCGGCGACCACGGCGGCGCCATCGGCACCCTGGTGGGCGAAGAGAACCGCGGCCTCGAATACATGTTCATCATGATGAACGCGGCCCGCTTCGGCGTCGGCATGCAGGGCGTCGGCCTGGCCGAACGCGCCTACCAGCAGGCCGTCGCATTCGCCAAGGACCGCATCCAGTCGCGCGAAGTGGCCGGCTCGCCCGGTCCGGTGGCGATCATCAACCACCCGGACGTGCGCCGCATGCTCATGTCGATGCGCGCCCAGACCGAGGCGGCACGCGCGCTGGCCTACGTCGGCGCCGGACTGTCGGACATCGCGCACAGCGGTGCCGACGAAGCCACCCGCAAGGCCAACCTCGCGCTCTACGAATACCTGGTCCCGATCATCAAGGGCTGGTCGACCGAGATGAGCGAGAACGTGGCGCGCGACGGCGTGCAGGTGCACGGCGGCATGGGCTTCATCGAGGAGACCGGCGCGGCCCAGCACTACCGCGACGCCAAGATCCTGACCATCTACGAAGGCACCACCGCGATCCAGGCCAACGACCTGGTCGGCCGCAAGACCGTGCGCGACGGCGGCGCCGTGGCCAAGTCGCTGATCGAACAGGTGCGTGCGACCGAAGCGCAGCTGGGTGAACTGCAGGGCGAGGAATTCGCTGCGATCCGCCGCCAGCTGGCAGCGGGCAGCACCGCACTGGAACAGGTGGTGGACTTCGTCGTGGCCAACGCCAAATCGAACGTGCGCGCCGTGTTCGCCGGCAGCGTGCTGTACCTGAAGCTGGCCGGCATCGTGCTGGGCGGCTGGCAGATGGCGCGCGCGGCCCTGGTCGCGCAAAGGAAGCTCACGGCGGGCGAGGGCGATGCATCCTTCCTGCGCGCCAAGATCGCGACCGCGCGCTTCTTCGGCGACCACGTGCTGTCCGCGGCCCCCGGCCTGCGCACCGCGATCGTGGAAGGCGCGCCGGGCGTGCTGGCGCTGGACGTCGACCAGTTCTGACCGCGTTCGCGCGTTCATGGGGAAGCGGCCTGCGGGCCGCTTTTTTTATCGCCCGCCACGTTTGATGTTGAACTACCCCGGGGTTTCGTGACCCCGGGGGTATCGTCAGCCGTAGGATCCGCCCGTGTACAGCAGATCGAACACCCGCGCGATCGTCCCGATCAGCACGATCGCTCCCACGCCCAGGATCAGCACCAGGAGCAGCGCCAGCATCCAGTTCGAGCGCGAATGCTTGCCGTTGCCCTTGTTGTACTGCGCATCCCAGGCCTCGTCCGCCGTCAATCCGATCACCAGGCCTTCCACGAAGCCCGCGATATACGAGACCAGCATCGGCAGCAGCACATAGAACGGATGCGGCTTGACGGCGCCCCACAAGATGCCGGTGATCGGCAGGGCGCACAGGTGCAGCAGGCCGAGCCGGTCGGTGCCGCCCTTCAGGTAGAAACGGTGGATGCCGAAACCGCCCAGCAGCAGGGCGAGCAGGGTGGCGAGGGTCTTGTTCTTGTGCTGGACTGCCATGGGCGTTGCCAAAAGTTCAGGAAGTCAGCAGTATGGTGCAAAATCCCAGGGAAGGCACGCATTGCGTGAACCTGCCGCGGCTCATCCGATCCTACTAACATGCTCAAGACGCGTTCCTACCTGGCGGAGGTCCAGCTCAAGCCGACCGCCCCGGTCGAGCCGCCGGTCTTCCCGTTTACCTTGCCGGCCATCCGCTCGCTCGAGCGCTTGATGCTGCATCCGAACGTCACGTTCCTGATTGGCGAAAACGGTTCGGGCAAGTCGACCCTGCTTGAGGCCATCGCCGTGGGAATGGGCTTCAATGCGGAAGGCGGCAGCCGCAACTTCAACTTCGCCACCCGCGCGTCGCACTCGAGCCTGCACGAGCACTTGCGCTACGTGCGCGGCATCGAACGGCCGCGCGACGGCTTTTTCCTGCGTGCGGAAAGCTTCTACAACGTCAGCACCGAGATCGAGCGCCTCGACGAAGACCCGATGGGCGGGCCTCCCATCATCGATTCCTTCGGCGGCAAGTCGCTGCACAACCAGTCGCATGGCGAAGCCTTCCTCACCCTGTTCATGGAGCGCTTCCGCGGCCGGAGCTTCTACCTGCTGGACGAACCCGAGGCCGCCCTGTCGCCCCAGCGCCAGCTTGCGCTGCTGAGCCGCCTGCACGACCTGGTCGGGCAGCGCTGCCAGTTCGTGATCGCCACCCATTCGCCCATCCTGATGGCCTATCCGAACGCCACCATCTATGCCTTCGGCGACGACGGCATCCGCGCAGTCGCCTACGAAGAAACGGAACACTACCGCGTTACCCACGATTTCCTTGCCAACCCGGCCAGGATGTTGCGGATCTTGATGGGGGAGGGCTAGGGCAGGTGGCCTTGTGGCGAAAAATAGGCGATAATGCTCAATTCGCCGAAGTGCACGTTGCGTGTCCGCCGTGTTGCCATTAGCGCTTGCCTCTACGCTCAGTTGCGCGCTATAATCGTCGGCTTTCTCCGTCCAATACAACTTTTTGGAAATATTATGGTCGTTATCCGTTTGGCTCGTGGCGGCGCAAAAAAGCGCCCGTTCTACAACATCGTTGCAACCGATTCGCGTAACCGTCGCGATGGCCGTTTCATCGAGCGCATCGGTTTCTACAACCCGATGGCTTCGGGCGCCGAAGTCGGCCTGCGTATCGCTGCTGACCGTCTGGCTCACTGGCAAGGCGTTGGCGCACAACTGTCGCCGACCGTTGCTCGCCTGGTCGCAAACCAGCAGCCTGCAGCCTAAGTAAAGCAGGTTCAGGCTTGACCGATTCGGCAGCATCCGGGGGGCAGGTCCCCGACGACCTGGTTCAGGTTGGATACGTCTCCGGCGCATTCGGGATCGTGGGTGGACTTCGCGTCACTCCGTTCTCGACCGATGCCGATGCGCTGTTGAAGGTCAAGACCTGGTGGCTCGACAAGCCGACCCAGCGTTCCGTCTCCGTGCGGACCGCGAAGATGCATGGTGGTGACGTGGTCGCCACCCTGGTCGGCATGCGCGACCGCAACGACGCCGAAGCGCTGAAAGGCGCGGGCGTTTTCGTGGCGCGCAGCGAGTTCCCGAAACTCGAAGAAGACGAATACTACTGGTCCGACCTGATCGGGCTGGATGCGGTCAACCTGGAGGGCGAAGCCCTCGGCAAGGTGACCGACATGATGCACAACGGCGCGCAGTCGATCCTCCGGATTACGCCCGCCGACGCGGGTGCTCCGGATGCGAAAGTGCCGGAGCGCCTCGTGCCGTTTGTCGACCACTTCGTCAAGAAGGTCGATCTCGGCAGCAAGCTGATTACCCTGGACTGGGGCCTGGATTATTGACCCCACCAACGTGAAGCGAGGTCCCGATGCAGTTTGATGTCGTGAGCTTGTTTCCGGAAATGTTCACCGCGTTGACGCAGTCGGGCGTGACCCGCCGCGCCTTCGAACAGGGACGCTGGGGCCTGCAGATCTGGAATCCGCGCGATTTCACGCAGGACCGCCACCGCACCGTGGATGACCGCCCCTACGGCGGCGGCCCCGGGATGGTGATGCTGGCGAAACCGCTGGAAGCGACGATCGCCGCCGCGAAGGGGCGCCAGGTCGAGCTGGGCCTGCCGGCGCCGCGTGTGGTGTTCATGTCCCCGCAGGGCAAGCCGCTGACGCACGAACGTGCGATGGCGCTGAAGAACGAGCCGGGACTGGTGATTCTGTGCGGCCGCTACGAAGCGGTGGACCAGCGCCTGCTGGACCGCTGCGTCGACGAGGAAATCTCGATCGGCGACTTCGTGCTGTCGGGCGGAGAATTGCCGGCGATGGCGCTGATGGACGCGGTGGTGCGCCTGCTGCCGGGTGTGCTGGGCGACGAAGCCTCGGCGGTCGAAGACAGTTTCGTCAATGGCCTGCTCGATTCGCCGCACTACACGCGTCCGGAAGTCTACGAGGGCGAAGCGGTGCCGCCGGTCCTGATGGGCGGCAACCACGCCGAGATCATGAAGTGGCGCCGCCAGCGCATGCTGGAAGCGACATGGAAGAAACGGCCGGAACTGCTGGAGAAGGCGCGCGCCGCCGGCCAGCTGACCAAGCTTGACGAACAGTTTTTGGCGGAGCTGAACCGGCCCGCCGATTAAGAATGTGCTTCGTGCACATGTGTAGGTGGACATGTTGTCCGCTTGTTTAACCCCATCCTCTACCGGGCACCGCAGTGTGGTTCCTCAGCGCCGGCAAGATGGTCATTGGAGTGATAAAAATGGATCTGATCCAACAACTCGAGCAAGAAGAAATCGCGCGCCTCGGCCGCAGCATCCCTGACTTCGCACCGGGCGACACCGTCGTCGTCAGCGTCAACGTCGTCGAAGGCAACCGCAAGCGCGCCCAGGCATACGAAGGCGTCGTCATCTCGCGTCGTAACCGCGGCCTGAACTCGAACTTCATCGTTCGCAAGATCTCGTCGGGCGAAGGCGTCGAGCGTACCTTCCAGCTGTACTCGCCGCTGATCGCTTCGATCGAAGTGAAGCGTCGTGGTGACGTCCGTCGCGCCAAGCTGTACTACCTGCGTGAGCGTTCGGGCAAATCGGCACGTATCAAGGAAAAGCTGCCGCAGCGTAAAGCAGCGCCTGCTGCTGCCGCTGAGTAATAGCGTCTGTGTCCTGAGAAAGGCATCCGCAAGGATGCCTTTTTCTTTATAGGAATGTGTTTTGGTTAAGCCCGTATTCGATCCCACCGCACTGCCTGTTGAAGGCCTGGCGGGCGAACCCGCGCTCGCGCCTGCACGGCTAAGCGTCGAGGCCGTACGCGCCCGCTTTGCGCGTACCCTGCCGTGGGAACCGGAGGCATCCGACGAAGCCTCGATGGCCCCGCCGCTGCGCCTGCGCCGCGCCGCCGTGCTGGTGCCGCTGGTGGAGCGTCCCGACGGTTTGCACGTGCTCTTGACCCGCCGCACCGACCACCTGTCCAGCCATGCCGGGCAGATCAGCTTCCCGGGCGGCCGCGCCGAAGAACTGGATTCCTCTCCGATCGAGACCGCCCTGCGCGAAGCGGAGGAAGAGATCGGCCTGCACCGCCGCCACGTCGAGATCATCGGCGTGCTGCCCGAGCACGTCACCATCAGCGCCTACCGCGTGACGCCGGTGGTGGCCATCGTCACGCCGCCGTTCGACCTCAGCGCCGACCCGGGCGAGGTGGCCGAGATCTTCGAAGTGCCGCTGAGCTTTTTGATGTCCGGCGCCAACCACGAGCGCCGTTCGCTGGTGCTGCCGGAAGGGCAGGGCAAGCGCAGCTTCTATGCCATGCCCTACCAGGGCTACTTCATCTGGGGTGCGACCGCGGCCATGCTGCGCAACCTCTACCACTTCCTGCGCGCCTGAACCGGCCTATCGCGCCGCGCCCGCCGCAGAACCGACTTCATACCAGACGCGCAGGCCGATATCGGACATCGTTAGGCTGGCCATGCCGCCGCCCTGCATCCTGGTCAGGGTCTCGATGTTGAGTGGTTTGACGCCGGTGCGCTGCAGCCATTCGTTGGCCTCCACCAGTGCCCGGTCGAGCCCTTCGGGACGGCCGAATTCCGACGACGAAAAATCCCTGAATGCAATCATGGTTTGCTTACTAAAGTAATAGCCGAGTACCGCAGTATAGCGAACTGCAGGCTGCGAAGTTCCACGCTTTTCCACGGCACGACGCGCGGTGCCGGCCGATGCGCATTCATTGCGCCGGCGCGGCGGGCTTGAACACGGCCCTGAACGCCTTCAGTGCGGCCGGATGATAAACCGTCCCGTGCGTTTCGCCGGACCATGCCTCGAAGTGGAAGTCCAGGCGCGGCAGCTTGCCGAACACGGCGCCGACGTCGGCCCTGTCCAGCGAGGGCAGGAAGTCGGCGCTTCCCGCGACGTACAGGGTCTTGCGGCTGCGCAGCGCCGGGGGCCTTGCCGCAACCCGCTTCAACAACTGGCCATCGTTCCACCACAGGCTGGGATCGATCGCGACATAGATGTCGAACAGGTCCGGCTCAAGCACCAGGGTTTCGACCACGAACAGGCCAGCCAGCGATTCGCCCACGATCGCCCGTTCCTGGGTGACGCGGTAGCGCCGCGCTACCTCGGGCAGGAGTTCGGTGCGGATGAATTGCCGGAAGGCGGCCGAGCCGCCCACGCGCGGCGCGATGCTGCGATCCCTGGCGTTGTCCGTCGGGCCGGTCAGGTCGCGCCGGCGCTCCGTGTTCTCGATGCCCACCAGCAGGAAGGGACGTGTCGTCATGTTGCCTGCGCCGACCTGCAGCAGGCCGGCTACATGCAGGAAGTCTTCCAGCATGCCGCCGTCCGGCATCACCATCAGCGGCAGCGCCGTGCCTGGCGGCAGGCCTGCCGGGACATACACGTTGATGCGGCGGCGCTCGCCCAGCGCGGTGGAGTCGATGGTCCAGGTTTCGCCGATCGCCAGCGGGGCGGAAGCGGAAGCGGCGGCGCCGGCGGTGGACACGCCGGGAAGGCAGCAGGCGAGGGCAAGCACGAAGAGTCGAAACAGGGACATGGGGCGGGCTCCGGTAATTGGAATTGATTTCCTTGCTCTAATTTCAATACATACTAAAGCAAGCAGAGCAGTAATGAACAGCACGCACTGCGGCCCGGCCATCCCTGCTCGCCGATTTGATTCCAGCCCGCTTCTCCGCTATCGTAGCGGGCAGCATCGTATTGCCAGAATAAAAAAGGATTCCTGAATGACATTTTTTTCCATCCTAGTCGCGCTCATCATCGAGCAGCTCAAGCCGCTGCGCGCCGACAACCAGGTCTACACCGGCATCAAGGGCTTCGCGATGCGTATCGAAGGCTGGTTCAACGCGGGTGAGCAGAAGAACGGCCGCATGGGATGGGTCCTGATGATGCTGGCGCTGATGCTGCCGACCTGGCTCATCTACTGGATCTTCATGCGCTACAACCTGGTGCTGCTGGCCTTCGCCTGGAACGTGCTGATCGTCTACCTGACTCTGGGTTTCCGCCACTACAGCCATTACTTCACGTCGATCCAGCTGGCCCTGAACCAGGGCGACGAAGCCACGGCGCGCCAGCTGCTGGCCGAGTGGACGCGCCAGGATACCGTCGGCATGGACGCCACCGAGATCTGCCGCGTCGCCGTCGAAAAATCCTTGACCACCACCCACCGCAACGTATTCGGCGTATTCTTCTGGTTCCTGATGCCGCTCGGACCGGCCGGCGCTGTGATGTACCGTGTCTCCGAATACCTGGCGCGCGCCTGGAACGAACCCGACCACATGCGCAACGAGGCCTTCGGCCAGTTCGCCGCGAAAGCCTTTTACTGGATCGACTGGATCCCGGTGCGCCTGACGGCGGTAGCCTTTGCGGTAGTCGGCAACTTCGAGGATGCGATCTATGCCTGGCGTAATTTCGCCAGCCGCTGGGCCGACGAATCGAAGGGCATCATTCTGTCGGCGGGCGGCGGCGCCATGGGCGTGCGCCTGGGAACCCCGAACGAGAATGCGCCGCAGCCGCTGCCGATGGACGCCGCCACGGTCGACCTGAGCGACCGCGACGCCGAGTTCCTGCCGGGCGAGGAACCGAACCTGCGCGCGTTGCAGAGCACGGTGGGACTGGTGTGGCGGGCGCTTATCTTGTGGATGATCCTGCTGCTTCTGCTGTCGAGCGTGGTGTGGCTGGGCTGACGGACATTGGACCGGGATTGACCTGCGGCGCACTGTAAGGCTCGTCCGGCAGTCTTCTATAAGATATAATACTGCGCTGAGGTTGTTCTCATCCACGCAGGATTCTTGTTTCAGCAAGCAGCACTATGGCCGAGTTACCGCAGACCCCGGATCCGAAACTCAAGGACGAGTTTTTTATCCTGGGCATTACGAGCAAAGGCAGGCAGTTCCGACCCAGCGACTGGGCCGAGCGCCTGTGCGGGGTCATGTCCTGCTTCGCCCCCGGCGCCGCCGGCCGCGATTCCCACCTGCAGTTTTCCCCTTGGGTACACCCGACCAACGTCAACGGCGTGAAGGCTGTGGTGGTCAGCCGCGAGCTGCAAAAGATCGAGCCGCTGGCGTATCACTTTCTGCTGAATTTCGCAAAAGACAACGATTTGCAGGTGGCGGATGCCTGCTTCGTGCCGACGCCGGAAGAGAAAAAACCGGCGGCATAAGGCCTTTCGGATTCGGGAACCGGCGCTATGATGAAGTTCATAGCGCCGGTTTTGTTTTGGAGTAGCTGAACCGTATCTGGTCTTCACGCAAACTTGGATTCCCGCCTTCGCGGGAATGACGGTCTTTGGCGTAGCGGTGACGTCGAGCGGACACGTAACGCTTGCACGTCGTTCCCGCGCAGGCGGGAACCCAATTTGTATGCAGATCCCATTGTCCGCTGCAACCTTCAGTGTGGAGGAGGGGACACCATGCACATCCGCAACATCTGCACCAGCCAGGCCGCCCACTGCACCCGGGACGAAACCGTGCAGGGCGCCGCCCTCATGATGCGCCGCCTGCACGTGGGCGACGTCATCGTCGTCGACCAGTTCGACGGCGCCAGCGTTCCGGTCGGCATCCTGACCGACCGCGACATCGTGGTCTCCGTGATCGCCCCCGGCCTCGATCCGGCCAGCCTGCAGGTGGGCGACATCATGACCGACGACCTGCTTACCGCGCGCGACACCGACGACGTCTACGAGACCATCGAACGCATGCGCCTGCGCGGCATCCGCCGCGTGCCCGTGGTCGACGGCAACGGCAGCCTGGCCGGCATCGTCAGCGCCGACGACCTGCTCGAATTCCTGGCCGAGGAGATGGGAGAATTGTCCCGTATTAGCCCATATCAACAAGCGCACGAAAAACGGGCCCGCCAGTAGTGTGAGCCTCTGCTACCATCCTGCAATGTTCAAGAACATGCAGGACGGAACTGTCCTGCCAACATGACAGGACACCATGCACCCATTGTTCACGAAGCGCGGCCTGGCCGCGCAGCTTATTGCCGGCAGCCTCTGCTTCGTCATGGCCGGCGCCGCGTCGGCCCAGACCCGCGCACCGCAGGCGCCGACCCCGGCCGCCAAAAAAAGCGCCCCGCTGCCCAAGGGCGTCACCCTCGGTCCGTCGGCCGAGGGCATCACCGAATACCGCCTGGCCAACGGCCTGAAGGTTTTGCTGTTCCCCGACGCCTCGCGCCCGACCGTGACCGTGAACGTGACCTACCTGGTCGGTTCGCGCCACGAGAACTACGGCGAGACCGGCATGGCCCACCTGCTCGAACACCTCATGTTCAAGGGTACGAAGAAGAACCCCGACATCACCGGCCAGTTCGCGCGGCGCGGCATGGATTTCAACGGCACCACCTCGCTCGACCGCACCAATTACTACGAGGTGTTCCAGGCGTCCCCGGATAACCTGAACTGGGCGCTGCAGATGGAAGCCGACCGCATGGCCAACTCGCCCGTGTCGCAGAAGGACCTCGCTTCCGAGATGACGGTCGTGCGCAACGAATACGAAAGCGGCGAGAACTCGCCCGGCCAGGTGCTGTTCAAGCGCATGCAGAGCGTGGCCTACGACTGGCACAGCTACGGCCGCTCGACCATCGGCAACCGCAGCGACATCGAGAACGTCAAGATCGCCAACCTGCAGGCCTTCTACCGCACCTACTACCAGCCCGACAACGCGGTGCTGCTGGTGGCCGGCAAGTTCGACGCCGACGCCACCCTGGCCACCATCAGCCGCCTGTTCGGCGCCATCCCGAAACCGAAGCGCAGCCTGCCCCAGTTCTGGACCGTGGAACCGACCCAGGACGGCGAGCGCAGCTTCGCCGTGCGGCGCCAGGGCGACGTGCAGATCGTCGCGGTCGGCTACAAGATCCCGTCCGACCTCGAGGAAGAGTCCGAAGCGCTCGGCTTCGCTTCCGAGATCCTGGGCGACGCCCCCAACGGCCGCCTGCACAAACTGCTGGTGGAGACCGGCAAGGCCAGCCAGGTGTTCAGCTTCGGCCAGACCGGCTATGCCCCGGGCCTGCAGTTCTACGGCGCCGTGGTCAAGAAGGGCGACCCGATCGAGCCGGTGCGCGAGGCGCTGACGGAAGCGGTCGAAGGCTTTGCGAAGAAGCCGCCCACCGCGGAGGAAATGGAGCGCGTGCGCCGCTCCTGGCTCAACAACATCGAGCGCAGCATCAACGACGCCCAGGGCTTCGGCGTCGCGCTGTCCGAGGCGATCGCCCTGGGCGACTGGCGCCTGTACTTCCTGGGCCGCGAGCGCATCAAGGAAGTCAAGGCCGAGCAGGTGGCTGCCAGCGCGGGCCGCTACTTCCTGCGCAGTAACCGCGTGACCGGCACCTTCATCCCCGAAGAGTCGCCGGTGCGCGCCGTGATCCCGGCCGCGCCCCCGGTCGAGACCGTCATGAAGGACTACAAGCCGTCCGCCTCCAGCCTGGTGTCCGAAGACTTCGACCCGAGCCAGGCCAACATCATGAAGCGCACCACGCTGACCACGGCGGGCGGCGTCAAGCTGGCCCTGCTGCCGAAGAAGAACCGCGGCGAGACCGTGACCGTGCACCTGCGCCAGCACTTCGGCGACGAGAAGAACCTGTTCGGCAAGGGCATGACATCGGCGCTGACCTCGGCCATGCTGATGCGCGGCACCAGCAAGTACAGCCGCGCCGAACTGGCCGACGCCTTCGAAAAACTCAAGATGGTCGGCAGCCCGAACAGCTTCCAGACCACGCGCGAAAACCTGGCCGAGGCAATCAAGCTGGCGGCCCACGTGTTGAAAGAGCCGAGCTTCCCGCAAGCGGAATTCGACCAGCTGCGCCAGCAGATCCTGGTCGGCCTGGACGCCGGCCGCAACGAGCCGCAGAGCGTGGCGGCGCGCGCGATGGCGACCCATTTCAACCAGTACCCGCGCGGCGACGTCCGTCATGCCAACACGCTCGAGGAAGACATCGAGGACGTCAAGGCGGTGAAGCTGCAGGACCTCCCTAACTTCCACCGCGAGTTCTACAACGCCAGCCCGGCCGAGCTGGCCATCGTGGGCGACTTCGATCCGAAGGAGATCGTGCCCCTGGTCGACGGCCTGTTCGGCAAGTGGACCGCCCCGGCCAACGTGGCGCCGGTGCTGCGCCGCTACGCCGACGTGGCGCCGATGAACAAGTCGCTGAACACGCCGGACAAGGAAAACGGATTCTTCATGGCCAGCATGAACCTGGACCTGAACATCGACGATGCGGATTACCCTGCCTTGATGCTGGCGAATTACATCTTTGGGGAGGGTGGCCTGAAGTCGCGCCTGATGGACCGCATCCGCCAGAAAGAGGGCCTGTCCTACGGCGGCGGTTCGGACCTGTCGGCGGGCGACCTGGACCGCGCCGGCGGCTTCTCGATCAATGCCATCGCCGCACCGCAGAACCTGCGCAAGCTGGACGCCGCGGTGCGCGACGAGCTGGCGCGCGCCGTCAAGGACGGCTTTACGGCGGCTGAACTGGCCGACGCCAAGTCGGGCCTGATGCAGCAGCGCCAGCAAACCCGCGCCAGCGATGCCGGACTGGCCACAGGCTGGACCGCCTACCTGTACCGCAACCGGACCTTCGAGTGGTCGGCGGAATTCGAACGCAAGCTGATGGCGGTGACGCTGCCCCAGCTGAATGCGGCGTTCCGCAAGGCGATCGATCCGGCCAGGCTGTCGGTGGTGACGGCGGGCGACCTGTCGAAAACCGACAAAAAGTAGAGCGTATATCCTAGAAGCAACATAATCTGCCCAAAAATATGACAGTCCTGGCATGCTGCGTTAGAATGTTTCCTTTGAGAAGCATCAGTTGCACAGCATCAGGAGCATCATGAAAGGGACATCCAAAGCGCAGCCGGCGAACGCATTGCCGTTCGCCGGCAAAGTGGCACTCGTGACCGGTGCCGCCAGCGGAATCGGGCGCGCCACGGCCCTGGCCTTCGGCCGTGCCGGCGCCTGCGTCGTCGTGGCCGACACCGCGGTCGACGGCGGTCACGCGACGGCGGCGATGATCGTCGAGTCGGGCGGCAAGGCGCTGTTCGTGCGCAGCGACATCGGCAAGGCGGCCGAGGTCGAGGCGCTGATCGACAAGACCATCAACTACTACGGCCAGCTCGACATCGCAGTCAACAACGCCGCCATCGACGAAGAGGCCGCGCCGCTGGCCGAGGGCGACGAAACGCAGTTCGACCGCATCATGGGCGCCAACGTCAAGGGCGTGTGGCTGTGCATGAAGTACCAGCTGCGCCAGATGCTCAAGCAGGGCGGCGGCGCGATCGTCAACGTGGCCTCGGTCACGGGCCTGGTCGGCGCACCGAACCGCGCGATCTACGCCGCCAGCAAGCACGCCGTGGTCGGCCTGACCAGGACCGCCGCCGCCGAGTACGCGCGCGAAGGCATCCGCATCAACGCCTTGTGCCCGGCAGCCGTCAAGACCCCGATGCTGGCGCGCTACGCCGAGCGCGATCCGGCGGGCGAGAAGAAGCTCAAGGCGGGCACGCCGCTGGGACGCTTCGCCGAGACCACGGAGGTCGCGAACGCGGCGCTGTGGCTGGCGTCGGAGCAGGCGTCGTATGTGAACGGGCACGAGCTGGTAGTGGACGGCGGGTTTACTGCGGTTTGAGTCGTAGGGTGGTCGGCTTTGCCGACCGCGCGTGCAGCTCCGGTATGCGTTGAGGCGTAGCAGGCGCTTGTTGAACGCGCGGTCGGCCGAGCCGACCACCCTACGATCATGATGCGTTCAGCTCCGCCACGAAGTCATACATATCCCCCCTGAAGTAAGACCGGCAAAACTCCACCGCCCGCCCGTCCCGGGCAAACCCCAGCCTTTCCACGCACAGCCCGGCGTCGCCCTCGCGCGTCTGCAGCAGGCGCGCCTGTTCGGTATTGAGCAGCAGCGCCGACAGCCGCTGCAGGGCGCGCACCGGCCGGTTGCAGGTCGAGGACAGCGCTTCGTACATGGAGTCCCCCACCGCGTCCAGGGAGGGCAGGGCAAAGGCGGCGATGGTCGCGTATTCGAGGCACATCGGCATTTCGTCGGCGTAGCGGATGCGGTTGAAGCGGTACACCGCGGTGCCGGGCGACAGGCGCAGGCGCAGGGCTTCTTCAGGCGTGACCAGGCCTTCGGAGCGCTTGAGCCACTCGTTGCGCGGCACCCGGCCGCGCGCCCGCATGTCTTCGGAAAAGGAACTCAGCTTGGCGAAGTTCTTCTCAATGCGGGTGTTGATGAAGTTGCCGGCGCCGGCGCGCCGCACCAGCAGACCTTCCTCGACCAGCGCGTCGATCGCCTTGCGCACCGTGATGCGGGAGATGCCCAGTTCCTGGGCCAGCTGGCGCTCGGCCGGCAGGGCCGAGGCCGAGCCCCAGGCGCCTTCGTCGATGGCGCGCCGCAGCGCGTGCTGCAGTTGCTGGTAAAGCGGGAGCTTGCCGCCGCCGGCGGCCGCCCGCATCCATTCCGAGAGTGCGTTCATGCCGGCATTTTACCGTTAGTTGCGCTTCACTTCGGCCGCGGGTCCTTCAGGCGGTGCCGCGACACCGCCACGCGCCCGGCGCGGATCTCGCGCACCGCCTCGGCCACCGCGCGCGCCACGTTGCGCATCTCTTCCTGCACCGCCTCGTCGCGGTCCAGGTGCGCGTGGCTGTCGGCATAGGATTCGTAGTAGCCGATGTAGCGGTCGAGCTGGGCGAAGCTGCCGGCGTCGACGAAGTCCATCCAGGCGAACCAGTCGGCCAGCGAGCGCCGCGTGCCTTCGATGCCGGCCACGTCGCCGTGCACCATCAGGCCGTAGGCGCGGCCGGCCAGATGCTTCGGGTAATCCCAGCCATCGAGCTCCAGCGCCTTGGCCTCCTCGGCTTTCTTGCCGTGGGTGGAGGTGGGGTCGGGGTTGCCGCCGTCGGCGCACACCAGGCGGTCGATCATCAGCTTGAGCACGGCGGGCGCCTGGTACCAGTAGACCGGGGTGACGATGATGACGCCGTGCGCCAGCACCCAGCGCTCGTAGATCTCGTTCATCCAGTCGTTGACCTGGCGCTCGGCATGGTTGGGGTAGCAGCTGCAGGGCCAGTGGCACAGCGGCATGGCGGTCGAGACGCAGCCCTTGCAGGGGTGGATGTGGCGGTCGTAGTCGGAGTTGAGCAGGCTGAGGTCGAGCACGTCGGCCTCGAAGCCCTCGGCCTCGAGCACCTCGCGCGCCAGCATGGTCAGGCGCCAGCTTTTCGAGACCTCGCCGGGACAGGTGCCGTCGTTGCGCGCCGACCCATTGATGAGCAGCACGCGGTTGCGCGAGGCCGGGTCTTTCTGGTGGCGCTCGGCGGCCAGCAGGCGCTCGTGGGCTTGCTTCCACTCGATCGACAGGTCGTAGCCCGGGTCGGCGAAGCCGGGACCGGCCTTGACGGTACGCGGCGCCTTGCGGCCCTCGTGGTAGGCCTCCCAGGCAACCTGCTCGATGGCGTCCAGCTCCTGTGCCACCGTTTCATACGCGGGGTCGTGGAAGGCCTGGCGGAAGCGCAGGTGGAATTCGTCGCGTCCGAGCTTGGCGGGCGCCTGCCCCTTGCGAACGAGTGGTACTTCTTTCATGCCGCCTCCGATTGTCCCGCCCAGAAAATTGAACGGATTATCGGCGGAGCCCGTTCGCCCCGATGTTCGCACGCGCACATAGCGGGCGGAAAGCTGGGACAAAGCAGGGGCGAAAAAAAACCGGGCGCGAGGCCCGGTTCGGTGTGGCGACGATCCGACCGCGTATCAGCCCTGCTGTTGCAGCAGCATCACCCAGTACTTGGCGAGGTCGGCGGCGCCGCCCTTGCCGTTGATGCCCTGGAAGGTCTGGATCGCTTCGGCTTTCTTGCCGGCGCGGGCCTGGGCCATGCCCAGGCGCAGCTTGGCTTCGTCCGGCGCCTTCAGGCCGCCCTTGGCGATACCCTGCTGGATGAAGCCGATACCCTTGTCGGCCTGGCCCATGGTGGCGTAGGCCCAGCCCAGGTTGACCAGGCCGGCGCCGGTCTTGGCCTTCTGCGCGTTCGCCTCGCCCGCGGCGATGGTCTTGACGTCGTCGGCGGCCTGCTTGGTCGCCTTGGTGCGCAGGGCATTGTGGGTCTTGGCATCGCTGCCCTTGCCCAGCACGCCGGCGGCGAAGCCCGCGTCCAGCACGTCCTTGGCTTCGGCCGGGAAACCGTCGCGCAGGGCGACTTCGGCCAGGTAGGTGTAGTGCTCAGGCGGCACGGCGTCCTTCTTCACGGCAGCCATTTCCAGGCGCAGCATCGTGGGGCCGTAGGTCGGCTCGTCGAAGCCCGCCTTGCGGGTCACGCCACGGCTCAGCAGGTCCATCCAGAAGTCGTCGTTCGGGTAGTACTGCACCAGGTTCTCGAGGGCAAACAGGTAGGTTTCGGTGTCCTTGACCTTGTTCGCTTCCTGGCCCAGCAGGCGCAGAACCTGCTCGTCCGGCTTCTGGCCGGCCTGCTTGGCGGTGTTGACCTGGCTCATCAGCTGGTCCTTGGCGCCGGCGAAGTTGCCGCTGTTGATCTGGGCGCGCGAGATGGCGCCGCGCACCTTGGCCGGGTCGCCGCCTTCCTGGGTGAACTTGGTGTACCACTCGATCGCCTTGGCGTAGTTCTTGGCGTTGTAGTTGGCGTCGCCCAGGGCCTGGTAGTAATTCAGGGCATCGGCCTTTTCCAGGCGGCCCGAGGCCAGGATCGCTTCCATGGTCGGGATCGCGACGGCATTGTTTTCCGAACCCAGGGCCCAGGACAGCTTCATGCGGTTGATGACGTAGTCCTCGTAGGGAGTACGGTTCGGCATCGCTTCGGCCTGGGTGATGCGGTTCTGGACTTCAGTGAAATTCTTGGCGTCCATCAGCTGTTTGATGACAGCCGGGTCGAGCAACTTGAACATGTCGGGACGGACGGTGTCCTTGGCCGCTGCCGGCGCGGCGGCAGCCGGCGCATTGCTCTTCTGCTGCGCGTGGGCGCTGGACACCAGTGCCGGGGCGGAGACGCCGATCGCGGCGAGCATCAGGCAGAGGCGGGCAAGACGGAATTGGGCCATGAATAATCCTTCAATCAAGTCGATAATGGAGGGACATGCATACTCAGCAATATAGCGAGATTGCCATCCCGGCAAAGTGTGCATTGTCCCATAAAACTGCCATTCTCAGGCCCGGCAATTGTGCCCTACCGTGCAGCACGGTGCCCGCACAGTTACATCGCGTTTCAGTTTCAATCAGGAACGTTCAAAGCCGGGAACCGGGCAACGGCCTTCGGCCTCGATCTCGCCCGCCAGCCAGGCGAGCACGGCATCCACGGCCGGCGGCGCGAAGCCATAGGTCATCAGGGCAGGGGCGTCGAAGTCGAGCGCCTGGTAGGGGTTCCACAGGGCCAGGTGCAGGTCCGGACGCCAGCCGGCGCGCGCCTGCCGGCCGTAGCGGCGGCGCGACGTGGAGGCGAGGATGGTGAAGCGGCCGTCCTGCGGCAGGGCATTCCAGTCGAAGGTCTCGGCATCGACGAAGGTGACCAGCTCGACCTCGTACAGGCGACCCAGGGCCGCGGCCACCGTCGTCGCCGGCACGCCGGCTTCGGATACGCCGTCGCTGACCACGTCGGCGCGCGCCACCAGGCGCACCTTGCTGCCCGGCGCCGGGCGGCGCGGCTGGCCGAGCGCGGTAAGGCCGGCGCGCCAGGCGCGCGCCATCAGGGCGCGATCGTTCTGCTCGCCGAGATACGCAACCGGGCCGGCCGGATGCGCGGCCGCCAGCCTCGCCAGGCGCGCCAGGCGCGCCCGCACTTCTTCCAGCGGCAGCCTGCCGTCGCGGATCGCCCCGGCGATCGCCTGCACCGTCTCCTCCTGGGTCTCGCGCGAACCGATGGCCATCACCATGTCGGCGCCGGCCACCAGCGCGTTCACGGCCGCTTCGCCGGCGGCGTAGCGGTGCGCGATCGCATGCATGTCCATGCCGTCGGTGATGATCACACCCTGGTAGCCGAAGCGTTCGCGCAGGATGCCGGTGAGGATCGGGCGCGACATCGTGGCCGGGAATTGCGGGTCGAGCGCCGGGTACACGATGTGGGCGGTCATGACTGCGGAGGCCTTGGGCGCGGCGATACGGAAGGGGGCGAACTCGAAGCGTTCCAGTTCGTCGAGCGGCTTGTCGACGAGTGGCAAATCGCGGTGCGAATCGACGTGGGTATCGCCGTGGCCGGGGAAGTGCTTGACGCAGCAGGCCACGCCTTCGCGTTCGCTGCCTTCCATCCAGGCCATGGCGATGCGGGTCGCGGTCTCGGGATCGGCGCCGAAGGAGCGCTCGGCGATCACCGGGTTGTGCGGGTTGTTGTTCAGGTCCAGCACCGGCGCGAAGTTCCAGTTGAAGCCCAGGGCGCGCACCGCGCGCGCCACCGCGGCGCCGACTTCGCGTGCCAGCCCGGGATCGTTGGATGCACCCAGCGCCATGCCGCTCGGCGGCGCCGGCACCCAGGTCGAGCGCACCACGGCGCCGCCTTCCTGGTCGAGGGCGACCAGGGCCTCCGGTCCCATCGCCTCGCGCAGGGCGCCGGTGAAACGGGTCAGCTGGGCGGCATCGGCCATGTTCTGGCGGAACAGGCAGGCGCCGCGCACCTGGTAGCGGCGCAGGAAGGCCTCGGTATCGGCATCGAGTTCGGTG
>Ga0209023_10000292_pt1 | contig 82514 bp, 65 predicted proteins | sample LakOneMetagenome_FD_187468 | JGI IMG/M metagenome (GOLD analysis project Ga0209023, IMG submission 187468) | Freshwater and sediment microbial communities from Lake Erie, Canada (SPAdes) (version 2) | ecosystem: Environmental > Aquatic > Freshwater > Lentic | place: Lake Erie, Canada... | reverse complement strand
GCCCAGAAAGGAGAAAAATTTCGCCCCAACGTGACCGCTGAGTTTAGAATTTGATCGCGTAACACCGACCGCTGCGCAGCGGTCACGTTTGACCGGAATCGTCGGTCACGTTCGCCGGAATACGCATTGGACTTATAGCAGGCTTGGAATCTTCCTCTTAGCGACTGGGCGAATGTAGCGAGCAAGGGTTACGTCCGATTTGTGGCCAGTCTGTTCGCGGATTTGGTATGGCTGAAGTCCTACTGTCGCAGCCTCAGTACAGTACCCCGCACGCAAGCTGTGTCCTGCTACCGCCTTGGCCGCCTCCTCGCCTGCCATCATTCGAACAGACGCTTTGACGATGAGCGCCACGGACTGTGGCGTGAGCGCTTTCCAGCCAACCAACTGGTCGTGTCGGTTGATCGGTCTGAAGAGCGGGCCGCTGTCGATGCCTGCAATGGCCAACCAGTACTTCAATACCTTGACAGGGCAACGAGTACCGCGTGCGTAAGGTATGAAGACGGTTCGACCAGCACCATTTTGGTCCGTCTTGGACCGATGTAGCATCAACTCGACGCCGCTATCGTACTCAGTGACGTCTTCAAATCGAAGTCCCACAAGCTCGGACCGGCGAAATGCACCGGCGAACCCAATCAAAATTAGCGCTTTGTCGCGTGCTGCCCTCATTGGCATCTGTTGATCGACGTGGACCATCATTTCAAGAAGGTCGTCTTTCACGAGCGCCGTCACGCGGCGTTGCTTCGTACCGAGGGTGCGGCGTATGCCCTGCATCGTGCGCTTTACGATATTGTCCATCACGGGCGACGGTAGGCCGCGGTCCGTATGCTCGCGGTGGATCGCGATCAGTCGATGCTCGAGCGTTGCCACGGCCAAGGTCCCGGCCTGGGAAGCCAGATATTCGGCGACCAATGTCGGCGTCGCGGGAATGGTGCCACCGTGCTGTTTAAAATGCCGAATGCCCGCGTCGTATGAGCGCGTGGTGGCATTCGATTGCGCTGCGGCTGAGTAACCGGCTACAAGTGCTGATGGTAGCGCCTGGCTTGTTTGGGGCTGCAATGCGACAAAGGACAACACTGAGTTTGATGACGTAACCTTCCTTGATGATTTCATATGTTCTTTCAGCTAATGTTAATAAGGCGTTCTCGATACTCAGCCGCAAATGAAAACGGCGGCACCGAGGCCGCCGTTCGAGTTGGGATGAATACCAGTGAATCTGGCAACCTGCACTCCCCTGCATGTGCTGGTTCGTGAAGTTGCGTGAATGACGAGTCAGTACTCGCTGGGAAGCAGGAGTGTTGTGACTGATCGATCTGCTTCGGTCAGGACCCAAAGTTTTTCCGGTTTGCCGTCAGAACCTACTTGATAGGCCGACAAAATTCGCGTGCGGCCTCTGATGGCGGCCGAGTTGGCAGCCCGATCCGCGGCGCATACGGCTCCGAAATCTCCGCACATATGGCGCCGAAGAATCGTAGCGGCGTTCAACCCGTGCCGGTCAAGCAGGTCAAGCGCGCCAGGGGTAGCAACTACATTCCCGACTGTGAACAGAGGCAATTTATGACCTACGGGTAACGGAGGGAACGCGGAACCGCACGTCGGGCGACTGAGTTTGGAATTCATTAGTGAGACCTCTTCTAATGCCCCTCGAGCCGATCTACCATCATGCACGGCGACTATAGGCGCACCACAGCCACCGCTGTATCAGCGGTAGAGAGATCAGGACGAGGGAGGCGTGAAAGGAAAAGCGAGCGTGCGGGCGGTTCTATTTCTTGGCGGGTGCAGCTGGGGCCTTCAACGGTTGCACCCCGATGTACCAAGCTGGCTTCAGCGCCTTAAGATCTGTGCGAATTTGCGACTGTGGATCAACCGCGGCCGGGTCGACTATGTACGTGATCGACTTGCTGTCATGTGAGCACTTCACGCCTGAGTGAACCAGTACGTAGCGCCCGACCTCGCAGTCACTGTCGTAGTCAACCAGGCAGATGCTGAGTGCGGGAAGATGGGTCATCGCGGTCACCTCTTTCCACTCTGTCGCAGCCCAGCCGTAGCCGGCAAGCAAACTACTAAGAAGGTCCGAATCGACCCAATGGTTGTATGGCCCGGCTTTGGGCATGCCCAAGGCTTCCGCTTGTTTGAATACATCTTTAAGCGAGACACCTGCGACCGTTGCCACGACGGCGAGGCTATCAGCGTGACGATCCCCCTCAATACCTACAAATCCGAAGGCAGGTTGAAACCCGGCGTTCGTGGACTGAACCGTAGTTGGAATAGCTGTAGCCATGTTGTTGCTCCTAAAGTGAAATTGAAATGGAAAACGCGCAACGATGCCTGCCGAAGAGGCGGCGACAGAGTGCAAATGAGGAAAAAATGACTCGCTTTATCAGCAGGAAACTCGGAGCTTCGAGGCGCTGACTTCGGCAGGATAGCTGCGCGTTTGGCCAAGCTCTGTATATTTTTGCCGTGATACCGACCGGCGTGAACTGTGAGCTTGGTAAGTACATTATACCACGAAAAGTGGTATAATTGACAACAAAATAACTTTGCAGGTATGGCACATTGCTCTGCTGCTAACCAGCAGAATATTCGCCGAATTTGGTTGATGACTGGTCGGCATGTACCGAGCACGTGAAGGGCACCGATCTATGCGGCCAAGGCGACGCGGAAATACCGCCATTGGTGGCTTCGGTCATTACGACACGTTTCGACGCTGCCTCGCGTTTAGGCAGGAACGTTACACTAAGACTTAGCGCCAATAACACATGCTGTTGATTCAATGAGCTTCAGATGCTCGCACCATACTGTCAGGGCTTGCTTCCGCTCCTCGAAATATGTGTGCACATCATAAATTCCCTCGATTCCGGGAAGCTTATGATTCAAGCACATTTCCGAGATGTCACTAGGCACGCCCAGCGCTCGCATGTGACTTTTTGCCGTTGAGCGCAAGTCGTGAGGAGTGAACCTGCGAACTTTCGGCTTCTGTTCGGTGATCCAAAATTCTATCGCCGCCCCAATAGTATTTGGATTTATAGGCCTGTCGCCGCTTGCTGCTGCGTTTTTGTAGTCCCCTCGAACGGGAAGAACATACGATGAACCAGCAGACAACTCCTTCAATTCAAGCAGCCACGACTTCACCGGGGCGGTCAGTGGGATTTGGATGCCTGGGCCCGTCTTTGAGGAGGGCACTGTCCAAACGTCTTGTACAAAATCGAACTGATCCCACTTCGCCGTACGCAGCTCCCCTGACCGAACTGCCGTGCCGAGCAATACCTTAACGGTCAATAAGTTCTCGCGATTCATGTCGGCAGCAAAAAGGGCACCCAACTCAGCTGTTGAGAGCATAAGGCGGCGCCTGATCGAAGGGCGCTTCCCCAGCAGTGCAGTGAGTTCAATACCGACACAAGGATTTGCGGAGACCAGTCGTCGCCCGGCCGCGTGCTTGAACAACATTCTGGCTGTGGTCAAAAGCATTCTTGACTCATTCCAAGGTGCGGCAACGTGTTCGATTAGTTCCACTATATCGAGTGGCGATATCTTTGATGCGAGCAAGGAACCTAGCCGGTCCTCAACGCGCTTCAAGCTGCGACCGTACCCTTTCTGCGTACTGTCCCCTAACCCCTTCAAGATCTTCTCGCGATAGTCATCGATCAGTTGGCGAACCGTCCAATCTTTCATGGCCAGCGCCTTCACCTGGCGCTTATCGGCGGCGGGATCGCCAGCCCTATCTACCTCCGCACGCTTTTCCCTGGAAATCTTACGCGCTTCGGCCAAGCCTATGTCAGGGAAATTGCCGATAGTCAGTTCTCGTGCACGTCCGCCGGAGCGATAACGCAGAACCCACGCGGCCGTTCCTGCTTTTGACAGCGTGAAGGTCAAACCGCCGCCATCAGAACGTGCCAAGGGCAATTTCAATTCGGTAATCACATCGTTGTCAGCGTCCTTAATTGAAGGTACGCCGCCAGCTTTTACTGCCCTCACCCAGTGCTGGAGCTGAAGAGTTTGCAGCCCTTCCCCCTTACCCGTACCATGTCCCATCATCGTCCTTTTTAGTCGCTAGCTACACACTTAGCTACACATACTAGCGACAACATTACTAGACGTCAATGCACCATGCCGGACGATAAATGCATAATAATCATATAGTTACGCCACTACGTAGATGACTTTAGATGCCCTTAGACATCGAAAAAATAGTACGACGTGATCCTGATGTGAGCATGGACGCGGCGGCGCGCTGGGACCGAATGTGGCAGGAACTCGGCGCCTCCCCGCCCGACGGCCTGCTCGCGCAGTTGCGGCAGGCCTACCGCGAACCGCAGCGCCACTACCATACGCTGCAGCACCTGGACGAATGCCTGCTCCTTGCCGATGCACTGCGCCCGGACATGGAGCGGCCTGCCGAGCTGGAACTCGCACTCTGGTTCCACGACGCCGTCTACGATGTCCACGCGCACGACAACGAAGCGCGCTCGGCCCGCTGGGCCGCCGACGCCATGCGCGACGCGAGCCTGGACGAGGACGCGGCCACGCGCGTGACCAGCCTCATCATGGCCACCTGCCACGCCGCACCGGCGCCATCGCCCGATGCGGCCATCCTGACCGACATCGACCTGGCGATCCTGGGCGCCGACCCGCCGCGTTTCGCCGAATACGAACGCCAGATACGCGCCGAGTATGCCCACGTCGCGCCCGCGCTGTTTGCGACGAAGCGCCGCGCGATCCTGCAGGGCTTCCTCGACCGTCCCCATATCTACGCGACCGACACCATGCGCCGGCGCCTGGAAGCGCCGGCACGCCGCAATCTGGCGCAGGCAATCGCCTCGGGCTGATCCGGATACAAGGCGCGCGCAGCGCCTGCCGCCCAGGGTGTAGCATGCAACGATGAACACTCGTCCCCCCATCCGCATCGACATCTGGAGCGACTACGTTTGTCCGTTCTGCTACCTCGAGCTGCCCCTGGTCCAGCGCCTGCAACAGGAGCATGCCGGGCAGGTGGAAGTGGTCTGGCGCGCCTTTGAACTGCGTCCCGATCCCAAGCCCACGCTCGACCCGGACGGCGAATACCTGCACAGCACCTGGAACCGTTCCGTGTATCCGATGGCGGCCGAGCGCGGCATGCGCTTGAAGCTGCCGCCGGTGCAGCCGCGCAGCCGCCTGGCCTTCGAAGCCGTCGCCTACGCCCGCGAACACGGCCGCTTCGACGCCATGCACGCAGCCCTGTTCCGCGCCTTCTTCGAGGACGGCCGCGACATCGGCGATGTGGGCGTGCTCGCCGATATCGGCGTCGAGAGTGGGCTCGAGCGGGAAGGCCTGGTCCAGGCCCTGGCGAGCGGACGCCATACCGCCGGCGTGCACGAGGACCAGCAACTGGCCCACTCGCTCGGCGTGGCCGGTGTCCCGATCATGGTGTTCCGCCCGCTAGGGGCCGGCTGGGAGCGCGCCTTTGGGGTACGCGGCGCCGTTCCCTACGACAGCATGGCCGCGGCGCTCAGGCAGCTACTCACCGAAGCGGGCCGGCAGGCCGATTGAGCGCCCCGCCAGGCGCGCTGCACACCTCCAGCACCAGAGCGCGCAGCCAGCGGTGCGCCGTGTCGGCATCCATGCGCGGATGCCACAGCATCGACACGGTGATTTCCGCCACCTCGATCGGCAACGCGAAGCTGTGCATGCTTTCCCGCAGGATGCCGGTCTGGCGTTCCGGCACGGTCGCCACCAAGTCGGAAGCACGCGCCAGCGCCAGCGCGGCCGAGAAGCTGCCCGTCACCGTGGCGATGCGGCGCTCGCGCCCTGCGGCCTGCAGGACCTCGTCCACCGGCGCCTGCCCGCCGCGGCGCGACACCCCGATGTGCGCGGCCGCCAGGTAGCGCGTCAAGCTCATCCGGCCGCGCGCCAGCGCATGGCCCGCCCGCACGACACCGATGAACCGATCCTGGAACAGCGCGCGGCTGCGCAGTTCCGGACTGGTCCGGCTGCCGACCACGCCGGTCTCGAGGTCCACCGTGCCCTCGCGCAGCAGCGCGCCCAGCCGGTCGGTCTTCTGCAGGAAGTGCAGGCGCACGCCGGGCGCCTCGCGCGCGACGCGGGCCAGGAGGGCCGCGCCCAGGTTCTCGACGAAGCCTTCGCGCGTGCGCAGGGTGAAGGTGCGCTCGAGCTTGGCCAGGTCCGGCGCCTGCGCGGGACGCAGCGCCGCCAGCGCACCCTCCACCAACCCATGCACCGGCTCGCGCAGCGCGAGCGCGCGCGGCGTCGGCACCAGGCCGCGGCCGGCCCGCACCAATAGCGGGTCGCCCGTGGTCTCGCGCAGGCGCGCCAGTGCGCGGCTCATGGCGGACGCGCTCAGTCCCAGGCGGCGCGCGGCGCCGGCCACGCTGCCTTCGGTCAGCACTGCGTCCAGCGTCACCAGCAGGTTGAAATCGGGATGGTCCATGGCGCCGATTGTATGACATGGCGTCGCATGCAGATATAGATTGCAATCCATGCGTCTTCCGCCATGCCTCAAGCAGCCGTAAGGTAAAGGCTTCACACACCGGGAGACCCTCATGAACCACCCTGCCCCAATTGAAGCCATGCCGGCCGGCGCACGGCGGGCGCTGGCCGTACTCGGCCTGTGCAGCCTGCTGCCGGCCCTCGGCACCAGCCTGCCCAATGTCGGCCTGCCGGTGCTCGGCCGCGCCTTCGGTGCGCCTTACGGCGAGCTGCAATGGGTGGTGCTGGCCTACCTGGTCGCCAGCACCGTCCTGGCGGTCCCGAGCGGCCGCCTCGGCGACCGCTACGGGCACCGGCGCCTGCTGCTGGGCGGGATCGTCCTGTTCACGCTCGCTTCGTTTGCCTGCGCGCTGGCGCCCACCCTGCCGGCACTGGCGCTGGCACGGGCCGCGCAGGGCTGCGGCGCCGCGGCCATGATGGCGCTGGCCATGCCGCTTGCCGGCGCATCGGTGCCGGCCGCGCGCAGCGGCATGGCCCTGGGCCTGCTCGGCACGATGTCGGGCGCGGGCACCGCGCTCGGCCCTGCCGTGGGCGGGCTCCTGGTCAGCCTGGGCGGCTGGCCGGCGCTGTTCCTGGGCGTGGCGCCGGTCGGCCTGCTGGCCTTCGTGCTGGCCTGGCGCTGGCTGCCGGTGCAAGCGCAGGCGCGGCGGGCGCCGCCTGGCGCGCCCGGGGCGCTGCCGTATGGAGGCCTGGGCGCGGCCCTGCTGGTGGCGAGCGTGGTAATGACGACCCTGGTGGCGGGCCCCTTCTACCTGTCCGGCGCGCTCGGCCTGGGCAGCGCGGCCGTCGGCCTGGCGATGTCCTGCGGACCGCTGGCGGCAATGCTGGCGGGCGTGCCGGCAGGCCGGGCGGTCGACCGCATCGGCGCGCGCCCGGTGATGCTGGCCGGCCTGGGCGGGATGGCCGCCGGCTGCGCCCTGCTGGCGCTGATGCCCGCGAGCGCAGGCGTAACTGGCTACGTTGCGGCGCTGTGCTGCACCACCACCGGGTATGCCCTGTTCCAGGCCGCCAACAATAGCGCGCTCCTGAGCGAATGTGCTTCGGGTCGCCGCGGCGCCGTCTCCGGCCTGCTGAACCTGGCGCGCAACCTCGGCCTGATGGCGGGGGCCGGCGCCATGGGCAAGCTTTACACCGACGTCGCGGCGGCGGCCGGCGCCGGCGCGGCCATGGGCGCCAGCTTCGGCGCAGGCTTCCTGCTGGTGCTGGCGGCGGCGTTCCTCAGCATGCCGCTCCGCATAGCGCAACTCAGCGCCGCGCGCAAGACCTGAACGATTGCTTTGCGTTAATCAATTCCCTATATACAATGTTCTAATCGTTGACCGGGCGGTCTATCATCGCCGCGTCATCGCCCCGGACAGGCCCGAGCGCCTGCCTTTCTTGATGGAGAACAACGGATGCAGGAACAACTCGGGATACCGCAGGCCTCCGCCCCGGACGACGCCCTCGGCGCCACCTTAGACAAGCGCAACCGGGATCTGGCGGCCTATTTCGACCACTGGGCCACGGCAGGCGCCTGCGCCAACGAGATCCGGCAGCTGATCAGCCCAAGCGAGACCGGCATCGAGGCCGTGCTGGCCAACCTGGCCGAGATCGAGGGGAGCCTCGACGCCATCCACGGCTATTTCACGGAACTGGGCCATATCCCCGAGCACAACGGCGATTTCGACACCGACAGCCTGATGTGGGCGGTCATCGAGCGCAACATCGGCAACGGCAAGATCCGCAGCCTGGAGGACATCCCCGAAGCCCTGCGCGACGATTTCCGCTACCTGTTCGAAGGCGACGAACTGCTGTACGTCGAGCGTCCGCGCGATTCGGACGCCATCCGCGACGACCTGCGCAACGAGTGCGAGGAACTGGACGGGATGCTGGCCCGGCCCTACGACTTTTCCAACTTCGTCCCCGATGGGCAGAACAAGGGAGAGTACATCCTCGAGGACCTGCGCACCGAACTCAATGCGCTGTGGGACGAATTCCGCGACGCCGCTCGCGCTGCGGCCCGGCACTTCTGAAGCTTGTCAACGTATTTCCAGCCGCCCGTCGCGCAGCTTGAGGCGGCGGATCCCCGGCAGCCCGATCAGGTCGCGGTCATGGCAGGCCATCACCACGCTGCTGCCGCGGTCCAGCAAGGTCGGAATCAAGCCGATCACCTGCTCGCGTGCCGGACCGTCCAGGTTGGCGGTGGGCTCGTCCAGCAGCAGCAGGCGCGGCGCCAGCACCCGGGCGCGCGCCAGCGCCACGCGCTGCTTCTCGCCACCTGACAGGCGCGCCGGCTCGGTATCGCGCAAATGCTGCACGCCGGCCCAGGCCATCGCTTCTTCCACCACCGGCGCCACCTGCTTGCGGCTGGCGCCGCGCGCCAGCAGGCCGTAGGCGATGTTGTCGAACACGCTGGTCGAGAACATGATCGGATGCTGGTGCACGAACACGATGGCCTGGCGCAGCGCCTTCGGATAGGGGTGTAGCGGCATGCTGCGCCCTTCATACTGCACCGTGCAGGCATCGCAGCGCTCGAGACCGGCCAGGGTGCGCAGCAGGGTCGACTTACCGGCGCCGTTTACGCCGGTCAGCACATAGGCGCTGGCGGTCTCGATGGCCAGGGTGTCGATCTCGAACAGCGTGCGTTCGCCGTAGCGCTTGCGCAGGCCGTGGATTGTCAATAACGCGCTCACCAGCGCCCCCCCGCCGTATGGGCTTCGCCCTGCAGCAGCACCAGCGCGCCGTTCATCAAGAGCGCCAGGCTCACCAGCACGATACCCAGCGCGATCCCCTGCGCGAATTCGCCCTTGCTGGTCTCGAGCGCGATCGCGGTGGTGATGGTGCGGGTCTGGCCTTCGATGTTCCCGCCCACCATCAGGGCGCAGCCGACTTCCGAGATCACACGGCCGAAGCCGCTGATCACGGCCGCCATCACGCCGTAGCGCGCCTCGTGCAGCACGGTCGTCATCACGCGCAGCTTCGAGGCGCCAAGGGCCACCGCGGTCTCGGCGTAGCGTGGGTCGGCCGCCTGCACCGCCGCCAAGGTAAAGGCCAGCAGTACCGGCAAGCCGATCACCATCTGGCCGAGGATCACGCCCTGCTGGGTGAACAGCCAGGCCAGGTCGCCCATGGGGCCACGGCGCGACAGCAGCAGATACAGCAGCAGGCCGATCAGGACCGTGGGCAGCGACAGCGCCGCCTGGGCCAGCCAGACCGCAAGGCGGCGGCCGGGGAAGCGGTGCATGGCAATCACATAGCCGAGGAAGATGGCCGGTGGCGCTGCCAGCAGCAGCCCGAGCACGCTGGTCTTGAGCGAGACCCAGACGATGCGCCACAAGGCTTCGTCGCCGGAGAACAGCAGCGCGAACGCGTGCGTCGTCGCTTCCAGCATCAGGCCTGGGCGTGATACGGTGCGTTCAGCGGTTCAAGCAGCCCGGGCTCGAACACCAGGCGCTCGTGCCCGGCCAGCAGCAGGAAGTGCTTGCCCGAGCAGCGCGCCAGCAGCGACATGCCGACCTTCTGCGCCACCATGTGGCCCATCTGCGTGGTGCCGGAGCGCGACAGCAGGAAGGGAATGCCCATCTGGGCACCCTTGATGACCATCTCGGACGTCAGGCGCCCGGTGGTATAGAACACCTTGTCGCCGCCTTCCAGGCCGTCGAGCCACATCAGGCCGGCGATGGCGTCCACCGCGTTGTGGCGGCCGACGTCCTCGACGAAGTAAATCAGTTCGCCGTCGCTGGAGAACAGCGCGCAGCCGTGCACCGAGCCGGCCTGCTTGTAGACCGACTGCTGGGTACGGATGGTGTCGACGATGCGGTAGACCGTTGACTGCGGCAGGCGCGCATCGAGCGGGAGTTCGATGCGGTCGACTTCGTCCATCAGGCCACCGAACACCGAGCCCTGGCCGCAGCCGGTGGTGACCACCTTCTTCGCGGTGCGCTCCTCGACATCCAGGATACCGCTGCGCGTGACCACCGCCACCGCGTCGACCGACCAGTCGACCTGGATCGAGACGATGTCTTCCAACGCGCGCACCAGGCGCTGGTTGCGCAGGTAGCCCAGCGTCAGCGCTTCCGGCGCGCCGCCCAGGGTCATCAGGGTGACGATCTCGCGCTTGTCGACGTAGATCGTGAGCGGGCGCTCGGCCGGGATGTGGATGGTCGAGGCGCGGCCGCGCTCGTCCATGGCCGCTACCTCGTGCGTGAGCTCGGCCGCGGCCTGGGACAACTGGGGACGGTAGCGTGGAAGATCCGGGCGGTTCATGTTGCCAATTGTGCCACGCCTGGGAGCAGGACGCCGCCACCGAAGCTGCCCTGTGCGCCGACGGTACCGCCCGGCGTCACCCGCACCGCGCAGAACTTGAATTCCGGGATCTTGCCGAAGGGGTCGAGCGCGGGATTCGTGAGCCGGTTGATCGCCGCTTCGTAATAACAGAAAGGCACGAACACGGCGCCCGGCGGCGAACTGTCGTCGGCGCGCGCATACAGCGCCACCTCGCCGCGGCGCGAGGCGATGGTGATCACCTCGCCCGGCTTCACGCCCAGGCGCGCCAGGTCCTGCGGGTGCACCAGCGCCACCGGATCGGGTTCGAGGGCGTCGAGCACGGCCGCGCGCCGGGTCATGCTGCCGGTATGCCAGTGTTCGAGCTGGCGGCCGGTGATCAGGACCATCGGGTAGTCGGCGTCGGGCCGCTCGTCGGCCGGGATCAGGCTGGCCGCAACGAAGCGCGCGCGGCCTTCCTCGCGCGGGAAGCTGTCCTGGAACACTACCGGCTCGCCCGGGTCGCCCTCGGCGCGGCAGGGATAGGTGACCGCACCCTGCCCCGCCAAACGCGCCCAGTCGATGCCGGCAATACTCGGCATCAGCAAGCGCATCTCGTCGAACACCTCGGCCACGCTGTCGTAGTGCCAGTCCAGGCCCAGGCGACGCGCCAGCTGCTGGATGATCCACAGGTCCTGGCGCGCGTCGCCCGGCGGCTCGATGGCCTGGCGGCCCAGCTGGACCAGGCGGTCGGTATTGGTGAAGCTGCCCGTCTTTTCCGGGAAGGCGCTGGCCGGCAGAACCACGTCGGCCAGGTAGGCGGTCTCGGTCAGGAAGATGTCCTGCACCACGAGATGCTCGAGCGCCGCCAGCGCCGCGCGCGCATGGTTGGCGTCGGGGTCGGACATGGCCGGGTTCTCGCCCAGGATGTACATGCCTTTGACTTGCCCCTGCCCGATCGCGTCCATCACCTCGACCACGGTCAGTCCGGGCTGCGGATCCAGCTCCCGCCCCCACGCCGCCTCGAAGCGGGCGCGCGCGGCCGGGTTGTCGACACGTTGGTAGTCCGGCAGCATCATCGGTATCAGGCCGGCGTCGGAAGCGCCCTGGACGTTGTTCTGGCCGCGCAGCGGATGCAGTCCGGTGCCGGGGCGGCCGATCTGGCCAGTCATCAGGGCCAGGGCAATCAGGCAGCGTGCGTTGTCGGTGCCGTGCACGTGCTGGGAGATGCCCATGCCCCACAGGATCATCGAGGCCTTGGAGGTCGCATACAGGCGCGCCACGTAGCGGATGGTGTCGGCGTCGATGCCGCAGACCGGCGCCATCGCTTCCGGGCTGTAATGGACCACGTTGCGTTCGATGTCCTCGAAGCCCACGGTGCGGCTGGCAACGAACGCGCGGTCGACCAGGTCCTCGGTGACGATCACGTGCATCATCGCGTTGAGCAGGGCGACGTCGGTGTCCGGCTTGAACTGCAAGTAGCGGTGCGCGTGGCGCGCCAGTTCCGGGCGGCGCGGGTCGCACACGATCAGGCGCGTGCCGTTCCTGGCAGCGTTCTTCATCCAGGTGGCGGCGACCGGATGGTTGACGGTCGGGTTGGCGCCGATTACCAGCACCACCTCGGCCTGGGTCACGTCCATCACCGGGTTCGACACGGCGCCCGAGCCGATTCCTTCCAGCAGGGCCGCCACCGAGGAAGCGTGGCACAGGCGGGTGCAGTGGTCGACGTTGTTGCTGCCAAAGCCGGTGCGCACCAGCTTCTGGAACAGATAGGCTTCCTCGTTGCTGCACTTGGCCGAGCCGAAGCCGGCCAGCGCCCGCCCGCCGTGCGCATCGCGGATGCGCGCGAGCGAGCCGCCGGCCAGCGCCAGCGCTTCTTCCCAGCTCGCTTCGCGGAAGACTTCCATCACGCGCGTGGGGTCCATCGGCGCGGCCGGATCCTTTGGCACGCCCGCGCGCCGGATCAGCGGGGTCGTCAGCCGGTGCGGGTGGTGCGCGTAGTCGAAGCCGAAGCGGCCCTTGACACACAGGCGGCCGTGGTTGGCCGGGCCGTCGCGGCCTTCCACCTCGACGATGCGGTTGTCCTTGACCTTGTAGCTGAGCTGGCAGCCGACCCCGCAATACGGGCAGACCGAGTCGACGCTGCGGTCCGGTTCGACGAGGGCCGCGCCGCGCGCCGGGGCTAAGGCCCCGGTCGGGCAGGCCTGCACGCATTCGCCGCAGGACACGCAGGTGGAGGCGCCCATCGGATCGTCCTGGTCGAACACGATCTTCGCCTCCTGGCCGCGCCCGGCCAGGCCGATGACGTCGTTGACCTGCTCGTCGCGGCAGGCGCGCAGGCAGCGCGTGCACTGGATGCAGGCGTCCAGGTTGACCGCGATCGCCGGGTGCGTCAGGTCGGCGGCCGGCTGCGGGCGGCCGGGGAAGCGCATCTCTTCGACGCCCATCTGCCGCGCCCACCCCGTCAGCTCGTTGTCCGGCACGTAGCCGGGGTCGCCCGCGTCCGACAGCAGCAGTTCCAGCACCATCTTCTGCGCCGCGACCGCGCGAGGACTCGCCGTGTTCACCTTCATCCCGGCGGCGGGATGACGGCAGCACGAGGGCGCCAGCACGCGCTCGCCCTCGATCTCGACTATGCAGGAACGGCAGTTGCCAACTGCCTCCATGCCGGGCTGGTAGCACAAGCGCGGCACATCGATGCCTTCGCGCGCCGCGACTTCCAGCAGGGTCTCCTGCGGCAGCGCATCGACTTCGCGGCCGTTCAGTTCGAAGCGGACGGTGGGCAGGCTGGCGTTCATGCGCCCTCCAGTTCATGCGGAAAATAGCGGATCACGCTGTCGAAAGGATTCGGCGCGGCCTGGCCGAGGCCGCAGATCGAGGCGTCGCGCATCACCTGCGACAGCTCGCCCAGCAGCGGCGCATCCCAGCGCGGCTCTTGCATCAAGGTCAGGGCCTTGGCGGTGCCGCTGCGGCAGGGCGTGCACTGGCCGCAGGATTCGTGTTTGAAAAAGCGCAGCAGGTTGCGCGCCGCCGCCACCGCGCTGTCCTGCTGCGACAGCACGATCACCGCCGCCGAACCGATGAAGCAGCCATAGGGCTGCAGGGTGTCGAAGTCGAGCGGGATCGCGTTCATCGATGCCGGCAGGATGCCGCCCGAAGCGCCGCCCGGCAGGTAGGCATAGAAAGTATGACCGTCCTGCATGCCGCCGCAGTACTCGTCGATCAGTTCCTGCACCGTGATGCCGGCCGGGGCGAGTTTTACGCCCGGCGCGCGCACCCGGCCCGAGACCGAGAACGAGCGCAGGCCGTGGCGGCCGTTGCGGCCCTGGCCCGCGAACCAGGCGGCGCCGTTCTCGAGGATGGCGCGCACCCAGTACAGGGTCTCGAAGTTGTGCACCAGGGTCGGACGGTCGAACAGTCCGCGCTGGGCGACGTAGGGCGGGCGCAGGCGCGGCATGCCGCGCTTGCCTTCGATCGACTCGATCATCGCCGACTCTTCGCCGCAGATGTAGGCGCCGGCGCCGCGGCGCAGGAACACCTCGGGACTGCCCGCGGGCAGGTGCGCGAGCTCGCGTTCCAGGATGGCGCGGCAGCCATGGTACTCGTCGCGCAGATAGATATAGATGGCTTCCACGCCGGCGGCCCAGGCCGCGACCAGCATCCCTTCCAGGAAGCGGTGCGGGTCGCGCTCGAGGTAATAGCGGTCCTTGAAGGTTCCGGGTTCGCCTTCGTCGAGGTTCACGGCCATCAGGCGCGGGCCGGGCTGCTCGCGTACCAGCCGCCACTTGCGGCCGGCCGGGAAACCGGCACCGCCCAGGCCGCGCAGGCCGGAGGCTTCCATTTCGCGGACCACGTCCTCGATACTGCGTTCTCCCGCGACGCAGCTCGCGAGCAGGCGGTAGCCGCCCTGCTCCCGGTAGGCTTCATGGCCAAGCCAGGGCTCGGGCTGGTGGCGCACCTGGCCGGCGCCGACCCGCGCCAGCACGGCGTCAAGCGTCGCGTTCGGCACCGGCTGCTGGCCGACCACGGCCGCCGGCGCCTGTTCGCAGCGGCCGATGCAGGGCGTGGGCAGCACGCGTACCTCGGCGCCCAGCAGGGCCGGCAGGCGTGCCAGCAGGTCGGCGGCCCCGGCCAGCTCGCAGGCCAGGCTGTCGCACACCCGCACGGTCAACGCCGGCGGCGCGGCTTCGCCCTCGCGCAGCACGTCGAAATGGTGATAAAAGGTGGCGACCTCGTAGACCTCGGCCTGGGCCATGCCCAGCTCCTGCGCCAGGGCGGCCAGGTGGGCGGCCGGCAGCGCGCCGAGGCCGTCCTGCAATCGGTGCAGGCATTCGATGAGCAGGTCGCGCCGGCGCGGCAGTTCTCCCAGCAAGGTGCGCACCTCCGCCAGTGCCTGGGGGTGGACCTGGCGGCCCTTGGGCGCCTCGCGCTTGCGCTGGCGGCTGGCGCCCTCGCTGCCGATGCGGGCGATCGGGATGATGGGGTGGTTCATGGACAGCCCTGTTCAATATCCGGTCGTGCGCCGGTTACCTTAGTATAAACCGCCGCCGCCCACTGCCCAACGCCCGTTCAGCGCCGCCGCTTCTTCCAGTTGTAGTCCGGCCCGGTGACGTCGACCCCGGGGTTGCCGACCACGTCCGGGTGCTCGGAACACATCGTGATGAAGCGGATGCCCTCGCCTTCGCGCTGGCGCTTGCGCAGCGCTTCCATGTGCTGCATCGCCGCCACCATTTCGGTGGTCTCGAACAGTTTCTCGTGCGGCGTGCACTTGTCGGCTTCGACGATCGTCCAGTACACCATGTACATCATGCCCTCCCGTTTCAGACCATTCTCGCTCGTTCCGGCCTCGACGCGGCGCACCGGTCGCCCGGCATGTTGATTCGCGTTGAAATTGCCGAATAGAAGAAGTTAGGCGATGAAACAAAGAAAATGCCTACAAAAAGTAGGACTTGTCCGAAAAAGCCCTTTTATGTTCGCTACTTCACACAACCCGTCGCACGTGGCAATTAGGCTGGAGCCTGTCTCAATAAAACGCGGGTCAAACGATGAACACTCAACAGAACATCCAGCCGAGCCAGACCATGGATCTCGAGCTGTGGGGGGGATTGGAATGCACGGTCAACCGTGTGCGCGACAACTACTTCAGCCAGATGGACCGGAACGGCCACGCAGAGCGGCTCCAGGACATCGAGCGTTTTGCTTCGCTCGGCATCAGGGCCGTGCGCTATCCGGTGCTGTGGGAACGTACCGCTCCGGACGGCATCGAATCGGCCGACTGGTCGTGGCCGGACGAGCGCCTGCCGGCGCTGCAGCAGCTCGGCGTGACGCCGATCGTCGGCCTCCTGCACCATGGCAGCGGACCACGCGACACCAGCCTGGTCGATCCCGCCTTCCCCGAAAAGCTCGCCGAGTACGCCGGCGCGGTGGCACGTCGCTACCCGTGGGCCGAGTACTATACCCCGGTCAATGAACCACTGACTACGGCGCGCTTTTCCGGTCTGGCAGGTGTCTGGTACCCGCACGGCAGCGACGAAGCGACCTTCGTGCGCGCCCTGATCAACGAATGCCGCGCGACCGTGCTGGCCATGCGCGCGATCCGCGAAGTCAATCCGGCCGCCAAGCTGGTGGCCACCGACGACCTGTCGAAAACCTACGGCACCCCGGAGATGCAGGAGGTGGTCAGCTTCTTCAACGAGCGCCGCTGGCTGGGCTGGGACCTGATGTGCGGCATGGTGGACGAGAACCATGCGCTGTGGAGCTACCTGCTCGAGTCCCAGGCGACGAAGGAAGAGCTGTTCTGGTTCCTCGACAATCCATGCCCGCCGGACGTCATCGGCGTCAACTACTACGCGACCAGCGAGCGCTGGCTCGACCACCGTCCGGAGCGCTATCCGGCCGACCGCTGCCACACCTACCGCGGCATCCCGCACGCCGACATCGAGACGCCGCGCGCGCTGGCCACGCCGACGCCCGGCATCGCGCCGCTCCTGATGGAGACCTGGGAGCGCTACCGCCTGCCGATCGCGATCACCGAGGCCCACATCGACGCCAACCGCGAAGACCAGATGCGCTGGCTGGTGGAGATCTGGAACGCCGCGCGCAGCGCGCGCCAGCAGGGCGCCGACGTGCGCGCCGTGACGGTCTGGGCCCTGCTCGGCTCCTACGACTGGAACTGCCTGGTCACCGAATGCCGCGGCTACTACGAGCCGGGTCCGTTCGACGTGCGCGGCGGCGAGCCGCGTCCGACCGCGGTCGCGACCCTGATGCGCGAGCTGTCCACCGGGCGTCCGCTGACCAACCCGGTGCTGCAGGGCGAAGGCTGGTGGCGCCGTCCGGGACGCTTCCTGTGCAAACCGGTGGCGACCCGCACCGCGGTGGCCGACATCGCGATCCGCAGCCAGTTCAAGTCGAGCGTGGTGCAGCCGATCCTGATCACCGGCGCCACCGGCACCCTTGGCTCGGCCTATGCCCGCATCTGCGAGAAGCGCAACCTGGCCTACCAGGTCCTGAGCCGCCAGGAGATGGACATCACCGACCCGGCCTCGGTCGAAGCGGCCATCGTCCGCTACAAGCCGTGGGCGATCATCAACGCCGGCGGCTACGTGCGGGTGGACGAGGCCGAGGGCGACGTGGAACGCTGCATGCGCGAGAACACGCTGGGACCGACCATCCTGGCGCTGGCCTGCATCCGCCACCAGCTGCGCTTCATGACCTTCTCGACCGATCTGGTGTTCGACGGCGCCAAGGGCGCGCCCTACGTCGAGTCCGACGCCGTCAATCCGCTCGGCGTGTACGGCCGCAGCAAGGTGGAAGCCGAGCAGCGCGTGCTGGAAGCCGACCCGCAGGCCCTGGTGATCCGCACCAGCGCCTTCTTCGGCCCCTGGGACCGCCACAACTTCGTCACCCTGGCGCTCAATGCGCTGGAAGCCGGCCAGCCCTTCCAGGCGGCGGGCGACATGGTGGTCTCGCCGACCTACGTGCCGGATCTGGTCAACGTCTCGCTCGACCTGCTGATCGACCGCGAGAAAGGCATCTGGCACCTGACCAATGCCGAAGCGCTGACCTGGGCCGACCTGGCGCAGCGCGCCTGCGACGCGGCTGGAGTGGATTCGGCGCGGCTGGAAGTGGTGTCGAGCGAGAGCTGCGGCCACGTGGCGCGCCGTCCGGAATTCAGCGCGCTGTCGAGCGAACGGGCGCTGATGCTGCCGTCGCTGGACGATGCGCTGCGCCGCTACGTGGAAGCGCTGCAGGACCGGGCCCATGGCCGTGATGCGGAAGTGCTGCCGGGAGAGGCGGCGCATTACGCCAGCTGACCGGCTTTTGTAGGGTGGTCGGCTCTGCCGACCGCGCGTTCAATCAGCCCATGAGCAGTGGCTGCTCCACGGTGAGTCGAACGCGCGCACGGCAAAGCCGTGCACCCTACTTCTGTTCTTCCGCCGCCACAAACTGCAGGCGGTACAGATTCGCATACATCCCATTCGCATCGAGCAGCTCCGCATGCGTCCCCTGCTCCACGATCCGCCCGTGCTCCATCACCACGATCCGGTCCGCCCGCTCGATGGTCGACAGCCGGTGCGCGATCACGATGGTGGTGCGGCCTGCCATCAGGGTCTCTAGCGCCGCCTGCACCGCGCGTTCCGACTCATTGTCGAGCGCCGAGGTGGCCTCGTCCAGGATCAGGATCGGCGCATCCTTGTAGATCGCGCGCGCGATCGCCACGCGCTGGCGCTGGCCGCCCGACAGGCGCATGCCGTTCTCGCCGATGCGGGTCTCGACACCGTCTTCCAGCTTGGCCACGACGCTGGTCAAGTGCGCCGCCTTGACCGCCGCCGCCAGGCGTTCGTAGTCGATCTTCTCGACGCCGTAGGCGATGTTGGCCGCCAGGGTGTCGTCGAACAGCACCACGTTCTGGCTCACCATCGCCAGCTGCGCGCGCAAATCCGTCAGCTTGATGTCGCGGTAGGGCACGCCATCCAGCAGCAGTTGGCCGCCTTGCGGATCGTAGAAGCGCGTCACCAGGTTGACGAAGGTCGACTTGCCGCCGCCCGAGATGCCCACCAGCGCCACGGTCTGGCCCGGCTGCACGTCGAGCGACACCTTGGAAAGCGCCGGGTTGTGCGCGTTAGGATAGCGGAAAGTGACGTTTTCCAGCTGCAGGTGGCCCCGGGCGCGGCCGATTTCGCGCGTGCCGGTGTCTTCCTCGGCCGGCGAATCGATCATGGCGAACACCGTCTCGGCCGCGATCATCCCGCGCTGCATCGGACCGTTGACCTCGGCCAGCGACTTGAGCGGCGTGAGCAGCATCAGCATGTAGGTCACGAACTGCACGAATTCGCCCTGGGTCAGGTTGGCCTGGATCGCCAGCACGATGACCAGGGAAAGCGCCAGCGAGGTGGCGATCTGGGTCACCGGGGTGGTGGCGGCAAACGCGACCGTCATGCGCTGCGAGAAGCCGCGCAAGGCTTCGCTGCGGGCGTGGAAGCGGGCGCGCTCGTAGCGCTCGCCCGAGAACACGCGGATCACCTGGTGGCCGCGGGTGGCTTCCTCGACCACCTGGGTCATCTCGGCCGTGACGCGCTGGTTCTCACGGTTCAGGCGGCGCAGGCGCCCGGTGGTGGTGCGCACGATCACGGCGGTCAGCGGGACCACGACGATCGCCACCAGGGTCAGCTTCCAGTTCATGTAGAGCAGCGCGCCGAGCAGACCGATCACGACCAGCGTATCGCGCACGCAGGCCACGAACACCGACTGCAGCATGTCCACCACCTGGCGCACGTCGGCCACCACGGTGTTGATGATCTTGCCGGTCGACTCTTCGTGGAAGCGCGCCACGGGCAGGCGCAGCACGCGGTCGAACACCATCGCGCGCAGGTCGTTGAGCACGCGGCTGATGACCCAGTTGTTGAAGTAGGCGGTCGAGAAGGTGCCGACGCCGCGCAGGACGAAGATCCCGACCAGGATCCCGGGAATCCACCACAGGCTGAACGGCACCTTGTCCTTGAAACCGAGGTCGATCAGGAGCTTGAGCGCCCAGCCCAGCAGCGGCTGGGTGGCGGCGGTGAGCGCCATCGAGAGCAGCGCCAGCCAGGCGCGCCCCCGGTAGGGCTTGACGACGGCCAGCAGGCGTTTGACGATGATCTTATTGTCCACGCGGGGATTCCATTTCTTTCGCAGTCAGGCAGAAGCCCATGAGCAGGGCCACCATGAGCACGTAGAACATGCTGCCTTTGAGGGACCAGAAGATGACTTCGGTGAGCCCGAAGCCGAAGTAGCTGAGCACCACCAGCATGCCGGCCAGCGCCGGCGCAAACTGCTGGGAGGACTGCCCGCGCCCGCCCTGCGCGCCGCGCCCCACCGCGCGCGCGAAGAATGCGAAGGGCGCGCCCAGGATGCCGAGGTAGGCGAGCAGGCCGAACACGCCGCCGCTGGCCTGGGCCTGCAGCAGGTCGTTGTGCAGGTGCTCGAAGGGCAGCACCACGTCCTGGATCTCTCCCTTCTCGACCAGCTTGCGCAGCTCGGCGCGCACGGTGAGCGGGTCGAGCCCGAACAGCGGGTGCTCGCCAATGATGCTGCGCGCGCCCTTCCACAGTTCGAGGCGGATGCCGACATTGGACAGGGCGCTGCCGCCATCGAGCCAGGTGCGCACGTCGTGCACGCCCTGCCCCACCCGCTCCTGCACCCCGAAGGCGGGGATGAAGAAGGTCGAGGCGAACAGGGCGAAGCTGCCGATCAGGAGCAGGCGCACGCGCCGGCTGCGCAGCAGGCGCGCATAGCTCAGGAACAGGATGGCCGCCAGCACCAGCGCGATCCAGCCGCCGCGGGTGCCGCTCAAGAGGGTCGCGCCCAGGCCGGCCAGCGCGCCCAGGGCCGGCAGGATCGCCTTGCGGGTGCTGTGGCGGTAGTCGATCGCGGCCGCCATCGCCACCAGCGCCAGGCACAGGGCGATGTCGCCGAAGGTGATCGGATTGAGGAAGCCGCCGGGACGGTAGATCTCGAGCACCAGCTTCTGGTAGGCGATGAAGGGCAGCGCCGCGATGGTGCCGGCGATCACGCCCCACCACAGGCTAGCCCGGGCGGGCCGCGCCAGCACCACCAGCAGCGCCGCGCTCAGGCCCAGGAACATGCGCGACGGCTTGTCGAGATAGCCCCAGGTCGCTTCCGGTCGCGCCAGTACGCACAGCAGCGCGAACAGGAAGTAGAAGGCGAAGGCCGCCACCACCCAGCGGATGTCAGGCCAGTGGGTGCGGATCGCCGCCCAGGACCGGCGCGGCACGCACAGCGCCGCCAGCACGAAAACGAGGCTGGAAAGGCCAATGCCGAAGGGGGTGATGAGGCTGAGGAAAGGGAACAGGAAAACCAGGAAGCCGATCCAACGCTGCATCGGCACTCCGATTTTCGTCGGATTATTGTTCATTCATGTTCTTGTGGGATATTCTTGCCTACCTTCGCTGCCACCTCAGGCGCGCGCTTTTTATCGGAACCCCATGCAGCACACCCCGACGATCTCTGTCGTGATCACCACCTACAACCGCCCGGATGCCCTCGCTGCGGTCGTGGAAGCGTGTTTCATGCAGGATGACAAGAATTTTGAAATCATTATCGCTGATGATGGCTCGACTGCCAACACGCGGCAAGTCATCGACGCCCTGGCGGCCCGCTCGCCGGTGCCCTTGAAACACGTCTGGCAGCCGGACGAAGGCTTCCGCGCCGCCATGGCGCGCAACCGCGGCACCCTGGCGGCAACCGGCAACTATATCATTTTCCTGGACGGCGATTGTGTGCCGCAGCGTGACTTCATTGCGCGGCATCGTGCGTTGGCCAAGCCCGGCTTCCTCGTTTCCGGCAGCCGCATCCTGCTCAGCCCTCGCCTCACCGAGCGTGCGCTGCTCGAGAAAATCGACCTGCCGGCCATGGGTGTGTTCGACAAGCTGCGCTATCGCCTGCGCGGCGACATGAACAAGGTATTGCAGATGCTGTTCCGGCTGCCGGACGCGGGACGCGAGCGCACCTCATTCAGCTGGCGCCGCATCAAGAGCTGCAACCTGGCCGTGTGGCGTTCGGACCTGGAAAAGGTCAACGGCTTCGACGAGAGCTTTGTCGGCTGGGGCCACGAGGATTCCGACCTGGTGCTGCGCCTGTTCCACGCCGGCGTGCGGCGCAAGGACGGGGCGTTTGCCACCGAGGTGCTGCACCTGTGGCACCGCGAGGCCAAGCGCGACGAGGAGTCGAGCAACCGCAAGGTCGTCCTGCAGCGGGCCGCCGACAAGACCGTCCAGGCCGTGCGCGGGCTGCGCGAGCACACGCTGCCCGCCGCCTGAGGCGGGCGTTATCCACGTCGCGTTGCGGCCCCGACGGTAGGGCCGTCGTTCAGTCCGCCAGCCCCTTTTGCAGCAGCTCAGCCACCAGCTGATTCAATTCGACACCACGCTCCTTGCTGAGCGCCTGCAGCTGCTGCACCAGGTCGCCGTTGAGCTTGACCGCGAACGGGACCAGTCCCAGCGCGCGCTCACGCTCGCGCTGCTCGCGGCGGTCCGGCACCGCTGTCTTGGCCGCGGCGGCCGCACCAAAAGCCGCGCCTTTCGCGCTCATCTGGTTCATCAGTTTCTTGGCGTCGCTCTTGGCCAGGTCGGTTCGTTTCATCGCATGTCCTTCGTTTCAAAGCCTGGATTCTAACCGTGAACGGCAACGCGCCCGGCCCGCTTGGGATGTTTCCGTCCGCATCGCCGAAGCCGCCGGAGCGCCTTTCAGCAAGACATGCATGGATTGACCATCTGTTACGAGCATGCAATCATCGATCGATGACCAACAATTCTAGAGGGGAAATCAACGTGCGTCGAACGTCTGCATTCCTGCTTGCGGCCGTGCTGTCCGGCCTCGCGGGCGCCCAGGCTTACCAGCCCGATTTCGAACCGGGCAAGCTGAAAGGCCCGGCCGCCGGCCCGGCCAACGAAGTGCTGGTGCTCGGCTCCCCTCACCTGTCGTACTTCCCCAAGACCTTCGACCCGGCCGTGCTGCGCCTGGTCGAAGCGCGCCTGGCGGCGTGGAAGCCGCATGCCATCGCCATCGAGGAGCTGTCGGGCATGCAGTGCGACCACGTGCGCCGCTATCCGGGGCGCTACAAGGACACCATCGAATCCTATTGCTGGAACCCGGCGCCGGCCCAGGCCGCGACCGGCCTGGACGTACCCACGGCGACCGCCCAGGCCGAGCAGCTGCTGGCCAGCTGGCCGGCCAACCCCTCGCCCAGCCAGCGCCGGCGCCTGGCGGCCCTGTTCCTGGCCGGCGGCGAGCGCGCCTCGGCCACGGTGCAGTGGCTGCGCCTGCCGGAAGGCGAACGGCGCGCCGGCGATGGCCTGGACGCCACCCTGGTGGAGCTGCTGAACAAGCTGAAGGACCGGCGCGACGAGAGCTACCTGATCGCCGCCCGCCTGGCCGCGCGCCTGGGCCATGAATCGGTCGTCGCGATGGACGACCACACGGCCGACCGCATGGTGCTCGACGAAGCCGGATGGGGCGCGGCGATCAAGAAGGCCTGGGACAATCCGGCGGTGAAGCAGCGCCTTCAGGACGAGGAGGCGCTAAAGGCGAAAGAGGGTAGCGCGGAAGGCGTGCTGGAAATCTACCGGGGCTACAACGCAACGGGCTATACCAAGCGCGCCTTCGACGGCGACTTCGGCGCCGCGCTGGAGGAACCATCGGGGCCGCGTTTCGGGCGGCAGTACGTGGGTTACTGGGAGACGCGCAACCTGCGCATGGCGGCGAATATCCGCGATGCGTTCACGCCGCGGCCGGGCAGCCGGATGCTGGTGATCGTGGGGGCGTCGCACAAGGGGTATCTGGAGGCGTATTTGCACCAGATGCATGATGTGCGGGTGGTGGATGCGGGGGCGGTGCTGCGCTGAATCCATAGGGTGGGCAGCCCTACCCTGCAACGTGCGCGGACTGGAACGTGAACGCCGCCCACCCGACGAGCCGGGAGGCGTCGCCCTTAGTATTCCACCGCCACATCCTTCGCCCCGATGACCAGCTCCAGCTGCTGCTTGAGCGTATCCGACGGCGCCACCCGCCAGTCGTCGCCCAGCTGCAGCACGGCTTCCACGCCCTGCGGCTTGATGCGCAAGCTGACCGGCATCCCGTCCGGCATGCGGTGCGGCTGCAAGACCTCGGCCAGCTTGGCCGGGTTCAGGTCGCAGCCCACGTCCATCTCCAGCTTGAAGCCATACTGGATGCGCGCGGCCGCGATGTCGTAGACCTTTTCCGCCGTGATGCGCAGGCCGCCGTTGAAGCGGTCTTCCGACACCTTGCCGACCACCAGCAGGAACTCGTCTTCCTTGAAGATGTTCTTGTTCTGCTCCAGCAGCTCGCTGTAGACCGTCACCTCGACCACGCCGGTCTTGTCGTCCAGCGCCACGATCAGGATCTTGCCGCGCTGGGTCATCTGGGTGCGCACGCCGGTGATCACGCCGCACAGCATGCGCGGGTCGCGCGAAGGCTCCAGGTCCTTCAGCTTGGTCTTGGCGAAGCGCCGCACTTCCGCCGCGTACGAATCGAACATGTGGCCCGACAGGTAGTAGCCGAGCGCGATCTTTTCTTCGGCCAGCTTCTGGCGATCGGTCCAGGGCGTCGCCTTCACGTACTCCGGCGGTGCAACGAGATCGCTGTCATCACCGCCGAACAGGCTGACCTGGTTGGCGGCGGCGGCGGCCTGGCCAGCCGCTTCCATCGCGAAGCCGACCGATGCGAGCAGGACTGCGCGGTCGACGCCGAAGCCGTCCATGGCGCCGGCGCGGATCAGCGATTCGATGGTGCGGCGGTTGATCTGCTTGCGGTCCACGCGCATGCAGAAGTCGAACAGGTCCTTGAACTTGCCGCCCTCCGTGCGCGCGGCGATGATCGCCTCGATCGCGCCCTGGCCCGCGCCCTTCACGCCGCCCAGGCCGTAGCGGATGTTCGAGACCTGCTTGCCGGTGACTGAGCGCGGCTGGCCTTCCGGGGTGAAGCGGAAGTGGGACTCGTTGACGTCCGGCGGCAGGATCGTGAGTTTGCAGACGTCGATCGCGTCCTCGACCAGGATCTTGATCTTCTCGGTGTCTTCCATCGCCAGCGACATGTTGGCTGCCATGAACGCGGCGGTATGGTGCACCTTCAGATACGCCGTGTGGTAGGACAGCAGCGCATACGCGGCCGCGTGCGACTTGTTGAAGCCGTAGCCCGCGAACTTCTCCATCAGGTCGAAGATTTCATCGGCCTTTTCGGTGGAGAGGCCGTCCTTGGCGGCGCCCGCGCGGAAGATCTCGCGGTGCTCGGCCATTTCTTCGGCCTTCTTTTTACCCATCGCACGGCGCAGCATGTCCGCGCCGCCCAGCGAGTAGCCGCCGACGATCTGCGCCATCTGCATCACCTGCTCCTGGTAGACCATGATGCCGTAGGTCTCGGACAGGATCGACTCGGTACGCGGGTCCGGATAGTCGAACTTCTCACCGTGTTTTCGTTTGCAGAAGTCGGGAATCAGGTCCATCGGGCCCGGGCGATACAAGGCGACGAGCGCGATGATGTCCTCGAAGCGGTCGGGACGCGCGTCCTTCAGCATGCCCTGCATGCCGCGCGATTCAAGCTGGAAGATGGCGACGGTCTTGGCGTCGGACAGCAGCTTGTACGAGGGCCGGTCGTTCAGCGGCAGGGTCTCGAGGTTGAATTCGGCGTCCTGCGGGTCGAGCGCGCGGATGTAGTTCACCGCGCGGTCGAGGATGGTGAGCGTGGTCAGGCCCAGGAAGTCGAACTTGACCAGGCCGACGGCTTCCACGTCGTCCTTGTCGTACTGCGACACCACGCCGGCATCGCCGCCCTGGGTGTACAGCGGGCAGAAGTCGGTGAGCTTGCCGGGCGCGATCAGGACGCCGCCGGCGTGCATGCCGATGCCGCGGGTGATGCCCTCGACCTGCTGCGCTAGGTCGAGCAGCTGCTTGACCTCTTCCTCGTTCTCGAGGCGTTCCTTGAGCAGCGGTTCCTCTTCGATCGCCTCGGCGATCGAGACTGGTTTACCCGGCTTGAACGGGATCAGCTTGGAGATGCCGTCGCAGAAGTTGTAGCCGAAATCGAGCACGCGGCCGACGTCGCGGATCGCGCCCTTTGCCGCCATGGTGCCGAAGGTGGCGATCTGCGACACCGCGTCGCGGCCGTACAGATCCTTCACGTGCTGGATGACCAGTTCGCGCTTTTCCTGGCAAAAGTCGATGTCGAAGTCGGGCATCGAGACGCGTTCCGGGTTCAGGAAGCGCTCGAACAGCAGGTTGTATTTCAGCGGATCCAGGTCGGTGATCTTCAAGGCATACGCGACGAGCGAACCCGCGCCCGAGCCGCGGCCCGGGCCGATCGGCACGCCGTTGTTCTTGCCCCACTGGATGAACTCCGCCACGATCAGGAAGTAGCCCGGGAACTTCATCTTGATGATGGTCTGGTTCTCGAACTCGAGGCGCGCCTCGTAGCGCGGGCGTTCCTTTTCGCGCTGCTCTTCGTTCGGGTAAAGCTGCACCAGGCGCTCTTCCAGGCCTTTCTTGGTCTCAAGCACCAGGAAGTCGTCGATGGTCATGCCCTCGGGCGTCGGGAAATCCGGCAGCTGCGGCTTGCCCAGGGTCAGGGTGACGTTGCAGCGCTTGGCGATCTCCACCGAGTTGGCGAGCGCGCCCGGCAGGTCGGCGAACAGCTCCGCCATCTCGGCCTGCGACTTGAAGCACATCGACTCGTTGAAGCGGCGCACCCGCTTGGCGTTGGCCAGCATCTCGCCCTCGGCGATACAGACGCGCGCTTCGTGGGCGATGAATTCGTCCTTGTCCAGGAACTGCACCGGATGGGTCGCCACCACCGGCAAGCCGAGGCGTCCGGCCAGGGCCACCGAGTGGCGCACGCCCTGCTCCTGGTTGGGCTGGCCCGCGCGCTGGATCTCGATGTAGAAGTGGCCGGGGAAGATGCCGGCCCAGCGCCGCGCATTGCGTTCGGCGCGTTCGATGTCGCCGTTGTCGATGGCCTGGCCGACGTCGCCGAAGCAGGCGCCGGACAGCACGATCAGGGCATTGGACTGGTCGACGTCCGGCTCCAGGGTCGACTTCGAGGTGGCCAGCGCTTCCAGCCACTCGACGCGGATCTCGGCGCGGCCCTTGTACTGGTTGGTGAGCCAGGCTTTCGACAGCAACTCGCACAGCTGCAGGTAGCCGGTGCGGTTCTTCGCCAGGATCAGGAGGCGCGAAGGCTTGTCGCGGTTCTCGTCGTTGGTGATCCAGGCGTCGACCCCGACGATCGGCTTGATTCCCTTGCCGCGCGCCGCCTTGTAGAAGCGCACCAGGCAGAACATGTTGGCCAGATCGGTCACGGCCAGTGCCGGCTGCTGGTCCTTTGCGCTGGCCGCCACGATGTCGTCGATGCGCACGAGGCCATCGACGATCGAGTATTCGGAGTGGACGCGCAGGTGGGTGAAAGTTGGGGAAGTCATCCCCGTATTCTACCTTGGACGGCAAAATCCGATGTTGGCAAAAAGCACGCATTTTCGCTTTGTAAGAGACGGTGACACGGCGTTTCCACTGTTCACCGACTTACGGCACATGCTCATAGATACATTCTTATACCTTTTAAGGAATCATCTATAAACCATCTCATATGCTTTCCATATTTATAGATAAGATTTTATACATTATAATGACTTAACTATGGAGCGAATCGAGGATGCCAAAAAAACTCACCCCGACTGAAACCTGGCCGACACTCGTGCAGGAGCGCCTCAGCATATGGGGCAGATGCATCCGCACCCAGCGCCTCCGCCAGCGCGTTACCGTGGCAGACCTGTCCACCAGACTGGGGGTCTCGAGGACTACCCTGCTTCGTCTCGAGAAAGGCGATCCGGGGGCGGGGGCTGGGGCCTATTTGACTGCGCTCTTCGCCTTGGGGGTCGCTGACCGGGCAGTCCCGGCGCTGCCGGCGGAACTATGGCAGGGTGACTTCGGCCAGCGCGTCAAGCTGAGCCAGCAGGAAAAAGGCGGCGCCGATGCTGAATATTTCTAAACCGCTGTTCGTCTACCTCCAGCGGCCGGATACCGGTGACTGGGTCACGGTCGGCAGGTACAGGAGAGGAGGACCAGGCGAGGGGTTTTTCTTATATGCGCCTTCGTATGTCGACGCCGGACTAGCCTGGTCAATCGACCCAAAGAACCTGCCTTTCCTGCCGGGCGAGGACCTCCCTGCACCGCGCTACCAGGGCCTGCACGACGTCTTGCGAGACGCATGCCCAGACGCTTGGGGGCAGGCCTTGCTGCGTCGAGAACACAACCTGCCGGAAGACGCGACACCGCTCCAGTACCTGCTCAAAGCCAGCAACCTTGACCGCTGGGGCGCCCTGGCGATCGGCGCCAGCGCGAAGCCGCCAGGCGCAACGATGAACCACCCCACCCTTCCGCAGCTCGACGAGGTCGTCGAAGAGCTGGCGGCGCTGGCAGAACGCCGCCCCGCCATACGCGCCAGCCTCCGCGCCCGGCTGGTGCAGACCGCCAGCGTGGGCGGCGCACGGCCCAAAGCGACGGTGCGGGGAGAAAATGGCGAATTCTGGCTGGTCAAGCCGGAAGTCGCTTCAGACGTGGCGAACATCCCCTTGCTCGAGCATGTAGGCCAGCAATGGGGCGCCGCAAGCGGGCTGCGTTTTGCGACGACGGGCTATCACCACGCCGCAGGCGGTCGCAGCGCAGTACGCGTGCTGCGGTTCGACCGTGCGCACACCCGGCGCCACATGTGCGCCAGTGCGGCTTCCTTGTTGCAGGCGGAATATCCGGGTCTGCCGCAGACCGACCGCTGGAGTTACCCACGCCTGGCTGAAGAGCTCAAGCTGATCGGGGCGCCGCTGGAAGACCGGATCGAACTGTTCGGCCGCATGGTGTTCAATGCCGTATGCGGCAACGACGACGACCATGTGCGCAACCACGCCATCGTGTATCGCTCGGAAGAGCGCCGCTGGCGGCTCGCGCCGGCGTTCGACGTCGTGCCGAACCCGGTCGAGACGCCGACGCGCCTGCACATGCAGCTATCGCTGGGGCGTTTCGATATTTCCAGGGAAGCCGCGCTGGCCGACGCGCACCGCTTTGGATTCGCGAATGCGGTAGAGGCGTCAGCCTATCTCGATGCCCTGCTCCAGCGCATCTCGGCAAGCTACGATACCGCGGCGCAGTTGCTCGACCAGGAGTGGAAGCAGGTGCTGCATGAACGCTTGACACACAACCTTGCCATTCTCGCTAGCCGCACAGGCTCCTGATTCAGGTTTTGCCGCGCAGTTTCTGGAAAGGCCGGAACAGGTATTCGCGCACGTTCCGGGCCTCGTCGCGGTCGTCCAGCCCGGTGTCCGGCCACTCGTTCTTCTTCGGGAAGTGGGCGGTGCCGAACAGCAGGTCCCAGAACGAGGAGAAGGAGCCGAAGTTGCGGTTCCAGTGCGGTTTTTCCACCGAGTGGTGGATGCGGTGGAAGCGGTTGTCGGCCACGACATAGCGCAGCGGCCCCAGCGAGAGCTTGGTGTGCGAATGGATGTACTGGCCCTGGGCGCCGATCAGGAGCCAGGCGATCAGCGGCACGAAGCCGGGATCGACCCGGATCAGGAGGCTCATCGGCAGGATCACGAAGGGGATGCGGAAAATCTCTTCGGTCCAGTGGTGGTTGCTGTTCCAGGCGCTCATCTCGCGGATCGCGTGGTGCTCGGCGTGGAAGGCCCACAGGAAGGCCCAGGTATGCTGGGCGCGGTGGAACCAGTAATAGAAGAAGTCGCTGACCAGCACCGCCAGGATCGGCGTCACGACCCAGCCGAGCACGGTCAGGATCTTGTTGTCCGACGCAAAATACTCGCCCAGGCTGATGACCACCAGCGGCTGGACGCCGAGCTTGTTCCACATCGTATTGAAGGCGGTCATGAAGGCGACCGTGATGACGATGTAGACGGTCCACAGCATTGCGCCGCGCAGGCGCGACTTCATCGAATACTTGTTCCAGCCGAAAACCAGCTCGAGGGCGAGCAGGATCATGGAGGCGTACAGGATGCGCCATCCATAGTCGAGCATGCCCTTGCCGGCCAGCGTCAGATACTCCATCGTTTTCCGCGTTTAACGTTCAGTAAATGGCGGACATCATAGCCGAAACGGAGGCAGGTAGGGTGGTCGGCTCTGCCGACCGCGCGTTCGACTCCCGGATGCGTTGTGACTACGCACGCACTGGCTGGACGCGTGGGCAAAAAACCTGCCCACGCGTTCACATCACGGATGCGTTGTAGCTTCGCACGTATTTGCTGGACGCGCGGTCGGCGAAGCCGACCACCCTACGAAATCGAGACTGGCGCGGCCGTGCGCCCTGCCCCATAGCTACGCCGCATGCGCAGGAAAGGTTCTTCGATCACGTGATAACTGAGGGTCGCCAGCGCCCAGGTCAGGCCATACACCACGGCCAGCATGATCAAGCCATCGACCCAGGGCGTGCCGGTCGGCGCCACCAGCCCGATGCGGGTCACCAGCACGTGGATCAGCCCCATGTGCAGCAGGTAGAACGAGAAGCTCACCTTGCCGCCCTGGCTCAGCGCCCGTTCGAGCGGGCCGGGCAGGCGCGGCGCGAACGAGACCCAGGCCAGGATCAGGGCCGCCCAGCCGGCGCTTTCCAGCATCGACCACCCGATCCAGAACGACGATTTCGGCACGGCGCCGAACGGGGCAAGGCGGTGCATCAGCGCCGTGTCCCACAGCACCAGCGCCACGGCAGCGACCAGCAGCAGCGGGGAAAAACGCGCCAGTTGTGCACGCCAGCGGGCGTGCAGCATGGCCGCGGCCATGCCGACCAGGAACTGGTCGAAGCGCCCGACCCAGGTGCTGAAATACATCAGCGTGCTGTTGTCGTTGACGGTATAGGCGGCCACCTTGAAGAAAGCCATCAGCACCAGCCAGCCGCCCAGGTAGGCGATGCCGCGCTCGAGCGTGAAACGGGCCAGGAAGGGGAAGACCAGGTAGAACAGGAATTCCAGCGAGATGGTCCAGGCCGCCCCGGTGACCACGGTGCCGGAGGTCGGCGCGTGTCCCAGGTTGGAGGCGAACAGGTAGAACAGGTCCTGGGGCGCGAACTTGTCGCGGCCGATCGAGGTCGCGGCCAGGAAGATGACCAGATAGAGCGGCACGATGCGCAGGACCCGGTTGCGCAGGAAGTCGCGGTAGACGATCTCGCGCCCGGCTTGCGCCTGGTGCAGCGCAATCTGCATGAACAGGAAGCCGGACAGGGTGAAGAACAGGCCGACCCCGGTATGGCCTTCGGTGATCAAGGCGCTCCAGGAACCGCCCAGGCGGATGCCGCCATTGCCGGCATACTCGAGGTGGAAGTGGAACAGGAAGACCAGGGTGGCGGCCAGCCAGCGCAGCTGGTCGAGCCGAGGGTTGTACTGGATATTGAGCGAATGCATGGACGGTCCGGCCTGTTACCTGCTCTACAAGCCTGTTGTTATAGTCCCTGCATTCTACTGCGAAACTTCGCCAATTCCTTCCTGCTTTGCCGCCTGATGCGGTCGCTGACTTATAATAGCCGGCTGTCCTCACCGTTTTTCTCTTCTTGCAGCCATGCACGTCAATATCGCCGCCTACAAATTCGTCACCCTCGACAACCTGGAAGAACTGCGCCCGCAGTACCAGGACAAGTGCAACGAACTCGGCCTGAAAGGCACGGTCCTCCTGACGCCGGAAGGCATCAACATGTTCGTCTCCGGTCCGCGCGAGCAGATCGACCAGTACCTGGACTGGGTGCGCAGCGATGCGCGCCTGGCCGATCTGCAGTGGAAAGAGAGCCTGTCGAACGAGCAGTCGCACAAGCGCATGCTGGTGAAGATCAAGAAAGAAATCATCACCATGCGCATGCCGCTCATCAAGCCGGAACTCGGCCGCGCGCCCTCGGTCGATCCGCAGACGCTCAAGCGCTGGCTCGACCAGGGGCACGACGACGACGGCGTGCCGGTGGTGATGATGGAAACCCGCAACGCCTTCGAAGTGGAGGTCGGCACCTTCAAGAACACGCTCGACTACCGCATCGAGAAGTTCACCGAATTTCCCCAAGTGGCCGAGCAGCACCGCGAGGAACTGAGCGGCAAGACGGTCGTTACCTTCTGCACCGGCGGCATCCGCTGCGAGAAGGCGGCGATCCACATGAAGAACATCGGCTACGACCGCGTGTACCAGCTCGAGGGCGGCATTTTGAAATATTTCGAGGAAGTCGGTGGCGAGCACTACCAGGGCGACTGCTTCGTGTTCGATTACCGCACGGCCCTGAACCCCAAGCTGGAGCCGACCGAGACCACCCAGTGCTTCGCCTGCCGCGCCGTGGTGACGCCGCGCCAGCAGCTGGCGCCGGAATACGTGCCGGGCGTGTCCTGCCCGGCCTGCGTCGGCGGGGACAAGGGCACGCCCGCCCACGGCCAGGAATCGGCCGCGCTGTAATTCACGCCGTAAAAACAAGCAGGAGGGCCGAGTCCAGTGGACCGCCCTCCTCCGCGCGTGCTTCTCCGGCACGCCTTGCATATCCCGGAACCCCTCTCTCCCGCCACAGTGCGCTGCCTGCGCCATATCGCGTCTTGCGGTTCCGGTGTCCCTGCTACGGTTCCCGTTGGCGGGCTCCGTCTCCCCTCGTCCTACGCCAAAATCAGTATTGCTTGAAACTGGATGTCAGGCGATGAAGCCGCCGTCGAAATCGACACCGGTCGGCGTGCCGACAATCTTGAGGATCGCCTGGTCGATCAGGCCCGGGTCGGCATACATGGCGCCGGTTTCCAGGCTCTTCACGTTGGCGACGTAGTCGACTGCAACCTTGGTGGCGGCGCCCTGGTAGGCGGCACGCTCGGCATCAGTGTCGAGGCGGTTGGTGAACAGGGTCGACACGCCGACCTTGGCATTGAAAGCGATGCGGTCGTTGTTCTGCGCGCCGGCCGCGATGCTGGTGACGACGTTACCCAGGTTCATGGCGCCGGTGCTGAGGGCATTGGCCCAGAAGTCGACGCCGGCCGCTTCGGCCTGGCGGCCAAACAGGTTGTCATACACTTCGGCCACGACAGCACGGTTGTCCAGCCCGCCATAGGTGGCACGGTACTCGGCCGAGGTCGAAAAGGCCTGGGCGATGTCCAGGTAGGCGTTCGGGTTGGTCTGCATCTGGCCGACCCAGAAAGCCAGACCCGACGGGTCTGCCGGGCGGCTGAAATAGGCCACATACAGTTTCTGTACTTCGTTCACGTAATCAGTTGCCATCACGGCCTCCTCATTAAAATGGTGAGGGAAAATATACCGTAATAAAAAGAACAAAGTCGCCTTTTACTCAGCCGTGCGCAGGTAATTTCTTCCAAATAATCAATTACATAGAGAAATTTATTTCGCGCGAGAACGGTCTGAAGTGACATTTTGGACGCGCGAAAGTGAACGTGAAAATGAGCAGAAATTAAGTCGCCGTGCGGCTTTCAGCGGATGAGTTCAGGCAATCGGACACAGCCATTCTGGCGTGTCGAAACATGCTTAGATGAAAGAAATCAGGAGGGGCGGACCAAACACATGGAACGTTCCGCCACGCAAGATGTGGTAGCAGGGAGACAAGACATAGGGTGGTCGGCTCTTCCGACCGCGCGTCCAGCTCCGGCGTGCATTGTGGCGGCGCATCCGACAGTCGAACGCGCGGTCGGCGAAGCCGACCACCCTACCGGTATATCGGAGTCGATCCGATGTCCGATTAATGCAGCGCCGCCGCCGGATGCGCGCTCGTGGGCGCGATCCAGGCCGGCCACAGATCCATCGGCCAGTCGGCCTTGCGGTACTGGTCGTGGACGATGGCCAGCCACTGCCGCAGCGGCTGCTGTTCCAGGGTGATGTCCCACGATGGCCCCTCGCCCGGCGCCTCGCTGGCGCGGAACGCCAGGCGCAGGGCGTGCGACCCGCGGGTCAGATCCACGGCCTGCACCAGCACTGCTTCGCCGGCATCGGCCGGCACCGCCGCCTGGGGCGTCAGCGCGCCGCGTGCGGCCTCCTGCGCGAACTCCTGCATCAGCGATGCGTGTGCGTCGTCCTGCGCATTCCCGTCCAGCCACTCCAGCAGTAGAGGCAGCAGGCGGTCCGCCAGGCGGCGCGTCAGCCACAGGCAGACCGTCGCCCCCTCCACGGTTTCGCCCGCCAGCCGGATGCGGTCCTCGGTCGCGACCCAGGCCGTAGTGAAACGCTGCAATACCGGCATCAGCGCAGGTAGGCCGCGATCTCGCGGATGTCCTGGTTGCCGATGTTGCCGGCCAGGCCGCGCAGGCGCATGACCGAGATCAGGTAGGTGTAGCGCGCCTGGGCCAGGTCGCGCTGGCTGGTGAACAGCTGCTCCTGGGCCGCCAGCAGGTCCAGGTTGATGCGCACGCCGCCCTTGATGCTCTGCTCGGTGGCAGTCATCAGGAGCTTGGCCGCTTCCACCGCCTTGACCAGCGCCTCGATCTTGCGCACGCTGTTGATGGCCGAACTGTGGGCACGGCGCAGTTCGACGGTGACCTTGTCGCTGCGCGCGTCCAGGTCGGCGCGGGCGCGCTCGTACACGGCCGCGGCCTGGCGCGTCTGCGCATTCACCGCTCCGCCCTGGTACAGCGGGATGTTGACCTGCAGGCCCAGCGAACGGTTGGTGTTCTGTTCGCCGATGGTGTTGATGGTTTCGTTGTCGCCCTTGCTGTAGCTGGCGACAAAGTCGACGCGCGGCAGGTGGCCGGACTTCATGCGCCCGATGTCCAGGCGCGCGTTCTCGACGCCGAGGCGTGCCGCGGCCAGCTCGTTGTTGTTCTCCAGCGCGCGCTTGTGCCATTCCTCGAACGTGGCGGGCTCGAGCGGGCTCGGGCGGAAGCCTTCGGCCAAGTGGTCCAGCTCGCCGGCCGGGCCGCCGATGATGCCTTCCAGGACCTCGCGCTGGACGCGCGCATTGTCCTGGGCTTCGATCAGCGCCGCCTCCGCGACTTCCAGCCGGGCCTTGGTTTCCAGCATGTCGGTGCGGGTGCCCTCGCCCTTCTCGAACATGCGCTCGTTGACCTTCTGCTGCTCGGCATACATGTCGCGCTGCACGCGGGCGAGCGCCATCTGGTCTTCGGCGAACAGCGCATCCATGTAGGCGTTCACGGTACGGATCGCCACCTCGTTGGTGTCGGCCTCGAACTGCTCGGCGCCCTGCGCCGTCTGCACCTTGCCCTGGCGGTAGCGCTGGATCGCTTCCCAGTTGAACAGGGGCTGGCGCATCTGCACCACCGACGAGTGGCTCGCATATTTCGGGTGCGTGATCGACGGGAACTGCTTGCCCGCGATGGTCTGGACGGTTTCCCGGTCCATCACGACACGGCTGTTGCTGTAGCTGGCCGATACCTGCGGCAGCAGGTTGGAACGCCCGAGGATGCGGGCCTCTTTCGAGGCCTCGTGCGCATAGTAGCCCATGCGGTAGGTCGGATCGTTCTTCAGGGCGGCCTCGTAGGCCTGGGTCAGGGTGACGGCGCCGGCATGGCCGGCCGCCGCCAGCGCCGCCGCCAGCGCGCAGGCGCGCAGCGGCAGCGAGGTAGCTTGGAAGAGTCGCGTCAAATCAGTCTCCGCTCACGGATGCCGGGATACGGTCGAACACCGGCTTGAACAGGTAGTTCATCATGGTGCGCTCGCCGGTCTTGACGAACAGTTCCACCGGCATGCCCGGGATGATGTTCATCTTGTTGGCGGCAACCTTTTTCGCGCCTTCCGGCGTCACCTTCACACGCACGGTGTAGTAGGACGCGCCGGTATGCTGGTCGACGCTACGGTCGGCCGACACGTTCACCACCTCGCCCTGGATGTGCGGGGTCTTGTTGGTGTTGAACGCCGAGAACATCAACTCCACCGGCAGGCCGGCATGCACCTTGTCCACCAGGTTGACCGGCAGCTGGCCCTCGACCACCAGCGCGTCGTTGGCGGGCACGATGTCCATCATCTTGAAGCCCGCGGGCACCACGCCGCCGTTGGTGAACACGGCCGAGCCGACCACGATACCGTCAGCCGGGGACTTCACTTCGACGCTCTGCAGTTCGAACTTCTGGCCTTCCAGGCGCGCGGCCAGGGCTTCGGCTTCCTTCTGGGCCTCGGTCAGCTGGGTGCGCACTTCCTTCTGGTAGTCGGCGGTCTGCTGGGTACGGCGCAGGTTCAGTTCCATCACCTGCCGCTGGGCGCGGCCGATGTTGCCGATGTCTTCCGAAATCTGGCCACCGAGCTGGGAATAGGTGCGCTCCAGCTCGAGCAGGCGGTTGCGGGCGACGTAGCCTTCCTTGGCCAGGTCGCGCATGCCGCCCAGCTGCTCCTTCAGGAAGTTCATTTGTTCTTTCTTGCTTTCGCGCGATTCCTGCAGGCCCTGGATCTGCATCTTGAGGCCGGCGATGGTTTCGTTGACGCTCGACAGTTCGCTCTGCAACGCGGTCTGGCGCGACATCAGCAGTTGCTCCTGCAGGCGCATCAGCTCGGCCACGCGCGGCTCGCCCGCGCGCTGCTTCAGCTCGGCCGGAAAATCGATGCTGCGGCGGTTCGCCATCTCGGCCATCAGGCGCGCCTCGGTGGCGCGCGCGGTCAGGTATTGGGCGTCGGTCATGTCGACCGCCGACTTGGCGACGATCGGGTTCATGCGCACCAGCACCTGGCCTTGTTTGACCCGATCGCCATCCTTGACCAGGATTTCCTCGATCGTACCGCCGGCCTGGTACTGCACGGCCTGGCGGTTCGATTCCTTCGACACGAAGCCCGACAGCGGCACGCCCTTGTCCAGCGGCGCGGTCGAAGCCCACAGCACGAAGCCGAGGAAACCGGCCAGCACCACGATCCAGCCGAAGCGCGCATAGCGGCGCGCGTCGGTGTTCACTTCCAGCGGGGTCACCTCGTGCGAGACGACGTCCGTCGTATTACTCTTGAGCAGTTTCATCAGTTAGTCTCTCCGGTTGCCGCGTCGGCATTCGCCTGGGCCTGGGCACGCTGCGCGGCCTGCTGGGCCGCGGCCTGCTGTTGCTGGGCTGCCTGCTGGGCCTGTTGCTGCGCCAGCATCGCTTTCTTGTTCGCTTCCTGCAGCGCGCCCAGCACTTCGTTGGTCGGGCCGAAGGCCTGCACCGCGCCGTCGCGCATCAGGAGCAGCTTGTTGGTCGCGCCCAGCACGGTGGTACGGTGGGTGATCAGGACGATGGTCTTGCCGCGCTGGCGCAGGTCGAGCACGGCCTGCACCAGGGCCTGCTCGCCCACGTCGTCCAGGTTCGAGTTCGGCTCGTCGAGCACGATCAGCGACGGGTCGCCGTACATGGCGCGGGCCAGGCCGAGACGCTGGCGCTGGCCGCCGGACAGGCCGGCGCCGCCATCGCCCAGCTTGGTGTCGTAGCCGTCGGGCATGTGCAGGATCATGTCGTGCACGCCGGCGCGCTTGGCCGCCAGCACCACCTTTTCCGAATCGATCTCGCTGAAGCGGGCGATGTTTTCGCTAATGGTGCCGGCGAACAGTTCGATGTCCTGCGGGAGGTAGCCGATGTGCGGACCGAGCTCACCCTTGTTCCACTGGAAGATGTCGGCGCCGTCCAGGCGCACCTTGCCCATCATCGCCGGCCAGATGCCGACCAGCAGGCGCGCCAGGGTCGACTTGCCGGAACCGCTCGGGCCGATCACGCCGAGCACGTCGCCAGGACCGATGCCGAAGTTGACCCCCTTGATGATGGGTGCCTTGGCGCCCGGCGTACCGGCATGCACGTTTTCGACGGTCAGGATGCCCTGCGGTTTCGGCAGCGGCATTCCCGCTTCGCGCGCCGGATTCATTTCGAGCAACATGGTCAGGCGCTCGTAGGCATTACGCACCGAACCCCAGGACTTCCACACCCCGATCACCTGCTGCACCGGCGCCAGCGCGCGGCCGACCAGGATCGAGGCGGCGATCATCATGCCCGGAGTCATCTTGTTTTCCAGGACCAGCAGGGCGCCGAAACCCAGCACCAGCGACTGCAGCGAGACCTGCACGAACTTGGTGGCGGACGCGACCTTGGCGGCCTTTTCGCTGGCCTCGGCCTGCAGCTGCAGGAAGCGGCCATGGCTCATGAACCAGCGCTGGATCAGGTTCGGCAGCATGCCCATCGATTCGATGACTTCGGCATTGCGCAGGTTGTTGGTCGCCATCGTGCTGGACGCGATGGCCAGTTTGTTGGCTTCTGTCAGCGGCTGCTTGGTGACGCGTTCGTTGACGTAGGCCAGGACCACCAGCACCAGGGTGCCGCCCACCGAGAACCAGCCCAGGGCCGGCTCGAAGAAGAAGATCACGATCAGGTAGATCGGGAACCAGGGCGCGTCGAAGAAGGCGAACAGGCCGTTACCGGTCAGGAACTGGCGGATCGTGGTCAGGTCGTTCAGGGCCTGGCCGGCATTGCCGCCGGCCTGCTTGAGGTTCTGCTCGAACGCGGCGGTGTAGACCCGCTTGTTCATGTGCATGTCGAACTTGGCGCCCACGCGCACCAGCACGAAGGAACGCACCAGCTCCAGGCCGACCATCAGCAGGTAGGCGCCCAGCATGAGCACGGTCAGCATCGCCAGGGTCAGCTCGTTGCGGCTGGCCAGCACGCGGTCGTACACCTGCAGCATGTAGAGCGACGGCACCAGCATCAGGAGGTTGATGATGGCGCTGAACGTACCGACAGTCCAGAACGTGCTCTTGAACGTGAGCAGGGCCTGTTCGATCTCGTTTTTCTTGTTGAAGAGTTTGGTATTCATCGGGGTCCGATTGACAGAGAAGGTGCGCCTTCCATGTCAAGCGAACTCAACGGGAAAGCGAGCGCACATTATCGCTCAATTCCCAAAAAAAATGTGACGTGTGTCACATTTTTAGAACTGACTGTGTACTGAAGGCCTCACTTCACAGTCATGCAGATCAATCGTATTGCCCCCTATTTCAGTAAATGAAACATGGTGCTCGTCGGGCACAATGTCCGGGACAGTCGAAATAATAAAGGCCGGGCTTGCGCCCGGCCTTTAACATGCTACTGCTTACTGTTGTTTGACAGTATTAGTACATGACGATGGCGCTCTGGCCGAAGCTCGTGTCACCGGTGTTTACCGTGCTGCTGCCCAGGTCGACCAGACCAACCAGCTTGACGATCACGTCAGTGCCGTTCTGGAAGTCGTTCACGTCCGTGGCGCCATCAATGCCAGCTGCACGATCCAGCACAACGTAGGTGTCGCCATTGAACTGGAACCAGGCAATGCTTCCGACGCCGCCAGCATTTACAGCCGCATTCGCATAGTCCTGGAACACTGCAGTGCCGGAGCCCAGCGTGATCTTGGTTGCGACGAACGATTCGACACCAGCATTCGGCAGCACCAGCTTGTCGCCCTTGGCGAAGTCGGTGATGGTCGTGTAGGTGTTGACGTTGGCCGAAATGGCGTTGATCACGAAGGTGTCGTTACCTGCACCACCGGTCAGCGTGGTCAGCCCAGCATTGCTGGTCAGGGTATCGTCGCCTGCGCCACCGATCAGGGTGTCTGCCAGGGTACCAACATGTGCGGTCAGCATATCGTTACCAGTACCGCCAGTGATGATCTGCGCCTTGTTGCCGCCAGCGGCATAGGTGAGGCCGCCGGTCATTGCCGAAGCATCGACGCTGGTGACGCTGTTGTTGGCGCTGGTCAGCGTCAGGTTGGCGTTGCCGCCGACGGTGATTTTGGTCACCGAATCACCCACGACCGTCAGGCTGTCGCTGTTGATACCGTTCGAGACCGAGGAATCGGTTGCGGTCACGTTGATGGTCTCAACCTTATTCGCGGTCACCGAACCTGCTGCGATGCTGCTGCCGCTCGACAGGACGACGTTGAATACGTCGTTGGTCGGGGTAGCAAACGCGCTGCTGGTCACGATGTGCGAACCGGTGCTGGTGCCAGTCAGGGTCAGGGTGTCGCCCGAAGCGAAACCGTCCAGGGTCAGCGTGCCAGTGGTGCCGGCCGAGCTCACCGAGTGGTAGCCACCCAGCACGTCGACGAACACGGTCTGGGCGCCGGCAGCGCCGGTCAGGGCCAGCACTTCGAAGCCGGTTGCCTTGGTCGCGAACACGGTCTGCTGCGATGCAGTAGCAGCCACACCTGCGTCGATCGACAGGGTGTCGGTGCCTGCGCCGCCGTTGACCGAGCCGCCGGTACCGAAAGTGGCAGTACCCATGACCAGGGTATCGTCGCCCGCGCCCAGGTTGATTGCCTTGGTCACGGTGGCCGAACCGATGGTCAGCTTATCAACACCTGAACCGCCGGTGTAGGTACCGAGCGCCGCATCGAATGCGGTCACGGTGACGGCGCCCGAGGTGGCCGATGCATCGATACTGGTGACTTTCGCGCCGGAAGCCATCGTCAGGCCAGCCGAACCCGACACCTGGACGGTCTTGACTTCGCCCAGGGCCGAGCCGGTCAGGTTGACAGCCTTGGTGCCGGCAACGCTCAGGTCGGTGACAGCAGCGGCAGTGACTGCGACAGCCGAATCGCTACCGGTGGTATTGATGTTCAGCTTGGTGTAGGTCGCGCCGCCAGCATCCAGGTTCACAGTCGAACCCGTGCCAGTCACGTTATTGACCGACAGATCCAGGGTAGTGGCCTTGGTATTGGTCACGGTCAGGGTCTGGCTCTTGGCGTTGGCCAGCGACAGGCTGGTCAGTGCATCGGAGGTCACCGAGCTATTTGCGCCGTAGGCGTCGAGCGCCACAGTTGCGATTGCTGCGCCGTTCACGGTGACGCTACCGTTGACGATACCAGCGACGCCAGGCGTAGCGGGCACTGCAGTGATGCCAGCAGTCACCACTCCTGGGGCGGCCAGGTTGGTAACGGCGATATTAGCCTGGCCAGTCTGGGCAACGGAACTGGTCGCGTTCACCACACCGTTGGTAGCAGCGCCAGTGCTGAAACCGGTGAAGGTGCCCGAGTAGGTGCCATAGGTGGCAGCACCTTGGGTTGCACCGTCAGTCAGGTTGGCAAAAGCTGCCGCAGCTTGAGCAGCGGTCAGGGCGGTATTTGCCGTGAAGGTCAGGCCACCCACGGTAACCGATGCGCTATTGGCCATCTGACCGAAGGCCACACTGTTGACCAGCTTGGCGCCAACAGTTGCAGGCACGGCGACCGAAAAATCGACAGCCGCGGTCTGGGTAACAGCGACCGACGTAGTCGCGGTGGTACCAGTCACGCTGATGTTGCCGATGGTGGTGGTCTTGCCAGCGGTAGCCTGGGTTGCCTTGACAACGATGTTGTCCACAGTGCCGCCGGTAACGGCGATCGTGCCGCCAGTCAGGTCGCCGGTACCATTCAGGTTTTGGGTAACAGTGACTGCACCGGTCGGGGCCTTCTGGCCAGCAGCAGTGCCACCGACACGGATGGTCGACACACCCGAAGTGGTGGTGGTCAGGTCGACCGAGGTACCGCCGTCGATCGTCGAGTTGACGCTCTGGTTGGTGTCGGTAACCTTGATCGCACCGGTCGCACCGCTCAGCACAACGCCACCAGCGGTAGTGACGGTCTGGCTCGAGCCACCGGTGATGGTGACCTTGCCAGCGGTGTCGACCACGCTCACTGCCTGGCCTGCGCCGGCCTTGAGGTAGTTGTCGCCGATCGAACGGGTGACGTTGACGTTGGTGATGCCGGTGTAGACCGAAGTGTCGAAGTTGGTAGTCACTGCCGGAATTGCATTGCCGTTGGCATCTACCGAGGCGGCAACGAACTTACCGACCGTGGTTGCCGAGATGACGTTGATTACTTCGACGTTCTGGATGGTAGCGCTGACCGGGATGGTCGAGCCGCCGGTCATGTCGACGATGTTCAGCGTGTCGACGCCAGCGCCACCGTCAACGGTGTCGAGGGTAGTCAGGGTCGAGGCAGCACCATTACCGATGACGGCGTTGATGGTGTCGGCGCCTGCGCCGGTTTTGATGGTGTCGAGCGAAGCGGTCAGCGACAGGGTCTGCGGCTGGAAGTTCTTCGGCAGGTCAGCGGCAGTGGCAGCGGCGGTGGTAGCGGCCGACACAGCATTGTTTGCGTTGGCCAGAACCACGGCGGCGGCATCGGCAGCGGCTTTGGCGGCTGCGTCGTCGGTCGTTGCTGCAGTCTTCGCGGCGGCGGCGATGTATGCGTTTGCAGCGGCGACTTCAGCGGCTGCCGAGGTAGCGGCCTTGTTCGCAGCAGCGCTAGCAGCGGCAGCGGCAGTGATCGCAGCCTGAGCCGTTTCCAGCGAGTTAGCGCCTTCGATCGCAGTCTTGGCGGCGGCGGCAGCGGTGACAGCAGCAGTCGCGTCGGTAGCAGCAGTTGCATGGGCGGTGGTCAGCGCAGCGATTGCAGCGGTGACAGCCTGCTTGCCGGCAGCTTCGTTCACGATTGCATCCGACACGGCCTTAGCAGCAGCAGCTTTCGCTGCAGCGTCTGCTGCCGATGCGGCTGCAGTTGCGGCAGCTGCCTTGGCAGTTGCAGCAGCGACGTCATCGGTATTGTCGCCAACGGTTGCGGCGGCAGCGGTTGCGTAGGTGTTGGCTGCAGTGGTCTGCACGCCAGCAGCAACGCCAGCAGCGGCAGCAGCAGTAACTGCTGCGGTGCCGGCAACAGCTGCGGCGTTGACGGCGACGTCAACGTTTGCGCTAGCGGTGACAGCAGCTTTGTCGTCGGCTTCAGCTGCTGCGAGTGCTGCGGCAGCGGTCGCAGCGGTGGCATTTGCAGTGGTCACGTTAGTCGCTGCAGTGGCAGCGACGTTTTGTGCAATGATGAGTTGGCCGTTAGCAGTCGACACAGCGGTCGCGTCACCAGCTGCGATAGCCTTGGTCAGGTTCTCTTGCGCAGTGATGACAGCCTTGTCAGCATTGGCCTTTGCAGTTGCAGCGTCTGCCGCAGCCTTGGCAGCGGCAGCCGAGGTGATCGACAGGGCAGCGGCGTCGGTTGCATCAGCCTTGGTTTGGGCAGCAGCAGCAGCGGTCTGGGCAGCAGTGACAGCAGCTGCAGCGGTGGTGGCAGCAGCTACTTTAGCATTGGCATCGGCCAGGGCAGTAGCGGTAGCGGTAGCAGCGGTCTCGAACGCGGCCTTGGCGTTCAGCACAGCGGCAGCATTTGGGTTGCCGGTTGCGATGACTTGCGCGGTCACGTTGTTCAGGTTAGTGGTGGTGGTGGCCGACTGCAGGCTTGCAGCGTCACGCACGCCGGTCACGAAATTCTTGCCGACAGCCTGGCCAGCAGCGGTTTCGTAGGCGAGAACTTCTTCAATGGTGTTCAGTGCTTCAGTGAAGGCGACAGCAGCGGCGGTCTTCGACTGGAATGCAACCTTGTCCTGGTTCTGCGCGCCTGCAGCGACTTGCGACACGACTTTGTCGATGGTCACGTTACCGGCTGCCATCTGGGTGGTCCAGAACTGCAGGCCCGGCAGGTCCGGCTGGTGGCCGAACAGGTTCAGGTAAACCTGGGTAATGATCTGCGACGGGGTCTTGTTTGCGTACTCGGCCTTGTATTCAGCGGCGGTAGCGAACGAAGCCGACACGTCGGCCAGCTTGGCGCGGCCACTGGCCAGCGCGGCTTCCCAGAACGCCAGACCATTCGGGTCTGCCGGACGGTTGAAGTACGCGACGTACAGTGCTTGCAGATCGTTGGTGTAGATACTCATTTAAGCTCCTAGATAGGAAGGACAAAACATTTTCAAGTTAACTTGGATTGCCACGTACTCGGCTGCATTCCAGTGACCGCATCATCTCAAAAGAGGTTCGACTAGTTATGTGACGGTCGTCACATCGACATCGACATTCTGAAAAAAAAACGACAGAAGCCAGGGACGAGGGCCGCGGTATCATAGGGTATATACCTGAGGTAGGCAAGGATGAGGCCGCTAGAGGGGACAATTCGCGAAACTCAGCAGTAATGCGGTTACAAATTGTGACTATTTATTGCAATTATGGCGTGCCGACCATTCAAGACTGTGTCTTGTTTTCGCCACAGTACTGGGCAATTGTGTCGGCAGCGGCCAAGTCTGCCCGACAAAACGGCCCTCATTCTTATTACGCATTCATGCCGGGTAACCAATGTTCACTACTGGCCAACCCCATCGTTGTGATGCGCTCCAAAGTCATTTTTCGCATATATAAATGAGGGCTGCGAAAAATACCGCTTAGATACCGCCTGGACACGGCAAAAGACGCCGATGGCGGGAACAGTAAATGGATAAGTAAAGCCGAATAAACCGGCATAACTCAGCCATTCAACTCCAGCCGCTCTCCCGTATTTACTCCGGCGGTTTACGTGAATCGCCGCGGTGCGGCCCACCCACGCCGGCGCAAATAAAAAGGCCGGGTCGACGACCCGGCCTTCCATTCGATGCTGACATCAAACGCGTTATTGTCCGGGAGCCTTGCCCCAGGTAGTGCCGCCGTAGACATTGCGGTCCTCGGACAGGCGCCCCTGGAACAGGTAGGAAGCCGATTCCGCATTCCTGCCGCCGAGCACGCCGTCGACGTTCATGTTGTTGCCGATCGCAAACTGGCCGTCGCCCGAGAAGAACCCGTTGTCCGCCGTCGAGCCGGTGGCGTGCATGTTGATGCGCTCCTGCGCATTGACCAGGTCGAAGCTGGTGGCAAACCTGCGCTTGTCGAAGTCGAAGTTCAGCTTGCCGTTCTCGAGCGATGCCTGGACCGGCTTCACCGTCGGGTTGTCACTATATATAGTGGCTTCGCCACCCTTGAGCTGGAAGCCGACGCTGCCGCGCTCGGGCATGTTGAATTCGCCGTTGTCGCGAAACAGTGCGTAATCGCCCTTCTGAGTGATCAAGGTTTCGCCTTCGTTGATCTTCTTCGCCAGGTCGATCTGGACTGGTTTATCGGCGATCGCGGCGAAGCGTCCCCAGTTGAAGGTGCGTTCGGGCGGCGGTGGCGGCAGCACCGGGTCCGGCTTCTGCGGCGTCCCACCCGCACCCGGTTCGACCGGAACCGGTTTGTTGTCGGCGACCGGCGGCTTGTTGTCGACGACTGGCGGCTTGTTGTCTACCGGCGTTTCCGGTTTCGACTCCGGCGGCTGGGCCGGAGCCGTGTCCGGCGGGGTCGGATCGGGACGCGACACCGGCGGGTTATTCGTCGGCGGCGGCGCCTTGACCTGCTCCTGCAGCATCGCGACTTTCTGCGGCGTCACGGCCACTTCCGGCGGCGCGCTGTTGGTCGCCTTGGCCAGCGGCTCGTCGGCGCGCGGCGGCGCCACGACGTCCGGCGCCAATGCGCTGGTGCTCACCAGCTGGGCAGCGGCTTGGCCGCGGCGGATCTGCAGCAGCTGGCCTTTCTGCGACGCGGACAGCTCGCGGCTGGCCGCGCCCTCGCAGGGACCGCTGCCTTCGCGCACGCAGGCGCCGCTGAAGCCGGAAATGGTGATGCCGCCCGACAGCACGGCCACGCTCGAAGTCTGGTCGTCGGTGAAGACGGTGAAATCGGTGCCGCGCACGCCGATCGCGGCGACCGGTGTATTGAAGCGGAAGTTCTGGCGCGCCAGCTTGACCGCCTTGCCCGACTGGGTACGGGCGACACCGTTCAACAGCTCCAGCTTGACGCGGGTGTTGGCCGGGTTGACCTGGTCGACGTGGTAGGTGGCGATGCGGGCACGGGTCTTGGGACGCAGGATGAACAGACCCTCGTCCAGGGTCTTGATATACACGTAGCCGTCCGCGCCAGTGCTCAGCAGCTCGCCTTCGTTGACGGCCGCGCCCAGGGTCAACTGGCGCGATTCGGCATGCACCTCGCCGGCCACGAAAATGACCTTACCGGCTTCCGCGGCGGACGCCAGTCCGGCCGCCAGCCACAGCCCGATGCATAAAATGGTTCTCTTGATCACGATTGTTTCCTCTTTTAATGCTATTCTCCGGCGCTGGCCGGATCAGTCTGTGACGACCGTCACATTCTACGGCAAATAGCGAGCTCGGCCATATTGGCCATTGGTAACAATTTCTCGGTGACCCGTGTACGAACGGCTATACTAGGCGATTCTATCTTTCTCTCTGAATAATGTTGTTGTCTCATGCGCTCTCCCGACGGCCCTCGATGCTGACGCTGGCACGCGTCGCCATCGGTATCGCCGCCTTCCTGGTGGGAGCCTGGACCCTGTCGCCTCCCCCTTCCGGAGTGTCGCGTTTTGGAGACGAATGGCTGCGCGACATCTATCTGCGCCTGAACGAAAGCACCGCATCCGAGCCGCGCGTGCTGCTGATCGACATCGACGAACCCAGCATGGAGAAGCTCGGCCCCTGGCCCTGGCCGCGCGCGCGCATCGCCGACATGGTGGAAAAGCTCCTGACCACGTATAAAGCCAAGGGTGTCGCCCTCGACATTTTCCTGCCAGAAGCCGGCAAGGACGACGGCGACCAGCGCCTTGCCCTGCTGGCCCAGCATGCGCCTCTGGTGCTGGCGCAAGCCTTCGACTACCACACCATCGGCGCCCGCCTGCGCGCAGGTAGCGTGGCTGGCGGCCTGCCCGCCAACGGCCCGGGTGGCGTGCCGGCCAGCGGCTACATCGGCAACCATCCGATGCTGGCGCAGCATGCCAGACACGTGGGCAACGTCGGCTTCATCCCGGACGAGGACGGCGTCCTGCGCCGGGTGCCGCTGCGCACGCGCTTCGAGGGACGCCTCTACCTGCCGCTGTCGGCCGAATTGATCAACTGCTGTGCAGGCGGCCCTCCCCTGGCGCTCCCGCCGGGCGACTTCATGCGGGTTTCATATCAACGCGACTGGAAGGCCTTCGACCTGGTCCCGGCCGCGCGCCTGCTCGACGCGAGTCTGCCGGAAGCCTCGGACATCGACGGCCGCCTGGTACTGATCGGCTCCTCGGCCCTGGGCCAGGCCGACCGCGTCGCCACCCCGCTGGCGGCCCAGCGCCCCGGCCTTGGAGTGCAGGCGGCGATGCTGTCGACCCTGCTCGACGTCCAGGCCGGCCTGGCTCCGGCACCCTGGCCGGGACGCGCCATTGCGCTGGCCTACGCGGCCGCGGTGGCCCTGCTGGCGACAACCAGCTTCGGACGCGTATCGGCCCTTAGCGCAATCGCGCTGCTGGGCGCCGCCACCGCCGGCTGGGTCGCGCTGGCGATGCCGCTCAGCGAGCACGACCCGGACCTGGTCAGCACCGGCCCGCTCGCCACCTGTTTGTTCCTGCTGCTGGTGGCCGTGCCCTTCCAGTGGCAGCTGACCCAGCAGCGTTCGCACAACCTGCTGGCCGCCCTGCGCCAGTACGTGGCGCGCTCGGTGGTCGACGAGATGCTGCGGCGCGGCCTGAAGGATCCGCTGCGCCCGGCCCAGCGCGACGTGACCACCCTGGTGGCCGACATGGAAGGCTATACCGCCCAGGTCGAAGCCCTGGGGGTCGAGGAAGCGGCGCGCCTGACGCGCGAATTCCTGGAATGCCTCACGCAGCCCGTGCTGGCGCGCGGCGGCACCCTCGATAAATACACCGGCGACGGCCTGATGTGCTTCTGGGGCGCGCCGCTGCCGCAAAGCGACCACGCCGACCGCGCCCTGGATGCCGCCCACGAGATCCTGCAGCGGGTGCGCGACTACAGCGCGGCGCGCGTGGCCCTGGGGGGCCAGCCGCTGCGGGTACGGATCGGCATCGAGAGCGGCGAAGCGATGGCCGGCGACTTCGGCACCAGCGCGCGCTCGATCTACACCGCGGTGGGCGACAGCGTGAACACCGCCGCCCGCCTGGAGCAGATGGCGCGCGAGTTCCCGCACGACGTCATCATCGGCGGCGGCACGGTGGCGCGCGCCACCCGCCACCGCTTCATCGACCTGGGCGAACGGCGCCTGCGCGGCAAGGAACGCGCGACCCTGCTGTACACCCTCGACCTGGCGGCCCCGGCTTCGTCAGTGGAGGCGGCGGCATGATGCGGCCTCGCCTGGCCCTGGCCGCGGCCGCGCTCCTGCTGTCGGCGTCTTTTGACGCGGCTGCGCAGTCGGCGGCGCCGGCGCCCACCGCACCGCCCGGCCTCGACCTCTACCAGCAGGCCCTGCAGTCGATTGCCGAAGGCCGCAACACCGACGCCAGCGTGGCGCTGTCGCGCGCCATCGAGCGCGAGCCGCTGCATGCCGGCGCCTGGCTCGAACTGGCCCTGCTGCAGTGCGCGCTCGGCCGCGGGAACGAGGCCGAGCAGCTGTTCAAGGCGATCGAGCAGCGTTTCGATCCCGGGCCCGGCATCCTCGAACTGATCGCCAAGGCGCGCGCCCAGGGCTGCGCTCCTTGGGAGCCGCATACCCAAGCCACGGTCGTGTTCGGGCGCGGCATCGACCAGAACGTGAACCAGGGCGCGAGCAACCCGAGCTATACGGTGGTCAACGAGGGCAAGCCGGCCGAGCTGCTGCTGACCGACGAGTTCCTGCCCAAACACGACGGCTACAACGTGCTGGCCGCCGAATACCGGCGCGACCTGACCCAGAACGGCACGGTCGGCTTCATGCAGCTGCAGGCGCGCCGCAACGACAGCCTGCACCGCTACGACAACAGCGCCCTCACGGTCGGCGCCGACAGTGCCTGGCGCTTCGGCCGCTGGACAGCCAGCGCCGGCGTCGCCGCCAGCGCGGTGCGGTTCGACGGCGCGCTGTTCCAGCGCCAGCTGCAGGTGCAGGGCCGCCTGTCGACGCCCCTGGCCCTGCCGCTCAAGCCGCAGCTGAACCTGAGCGCAAGCCTGACCCGGTCGCGCTATCCGACCCTGCTCAACTTCGACGCCACCAGTGCCGAGCTGCGCAGCCAGCTCGGCATCCGCCACGGCAGCGCCACCACCAGCGCCAGCGTCGCCCTGCAGTCCGACCAGGCCAGCGGCCAGCGTCCCGGCGGCGACCGGCGCGGCTGGCTGCTGGCGCTGCAGTCGCGCATGGCGATCGGTGGCCCGCTCTCGGGCGAACTCGGCGCCTCGCAACAAGCCTGGCACGGCAGCACGCCGTACGCGCCGGACTTCGACCTGATCAACGTCGTGCGCCGCCAGCGCCTGCGCGTGCTGCGCGCCGGCGTGACTTATGCGCTGGACCGCAACAACAGCCTGGTGCTGGAGGCGCGGGTGATCCACAACAACGAAAACATCTCGATCTTCCAATACAACAACCGCGTGCTGCAGCTGGCCTGGCAATGGAACGGCTTCTGACGACCGTAGGGTGGTCGGCTTGGCCGACCGCGCGCCCGGCTCCGGCCTGCACATTGACTGCGCACCCGATGGTCGAAAGCGCGGTCGGCAAAGCGTGCTCCGGTCCGCTGGACCGGACCACCCCTACAACAAGATAAAAGACATGAATTCGATCCGACCGCTCGGCAGTGCGACCGCATCGCACGACAACGGCTTCAACCTGGTGCGCCTGGTGTGCGCGCTGCTGGTGGTCGTGTACCACACCTGGATGATGAACCGCGGCGCCCCGCATGCCGATCCGCTGACCCGGCTGCTGGCGCCGAGCACCGACCTGGGCGCGCTCGCGGTCGGCGTGTTCTTCGTCATCAGCGGCATGTTCGTCGCGCGCAGCTGGATGGACGACCCGCACCTGGGCCGCTTCGCGCTGCGCCGGGTGGCACGCATCGTGCCCGGCTTGTTCGCCTGCCTGCTGCTCTCTACCCTGGTGGCTGTGGTGTTCTTTTCGGCGCCCGGCTGGCAGGGCCTGTTCGACCCCGCGCCCTGGCGCTACATCTTCGGCAACAGCGTGCTGCACGGGCTGGTCTACAACATCCCGGGCGAAGAGCTGCGCATTCCCGGCGTGCTCGGCGGGCAGGACCTGAACGGCCCGCTGTGGACGCTGTACTGGGAAGGCCGCATGTACGTGATGGTGGCCCTGATCGGCCTGGCCGCCGCCCTTCCTTTGCGCACCTGGATGCGCGGCGCCGCCGTGTTCCTGCTGCTGGGCGCCAACCTGTTCCCGGAAGTGGCGGGCGGCTATGTGTGGGAAGTGCGGATGTGGTCGCTGTTCCTGGTCGGCATGCTGCTGCAGACCCTGTCGCACGATCTGCGCATCGGCTGGCGCCACGTGGCCTGCGCGCTGGCCCTGCTACTGCTCAACTGGACGCGCAACGGTTCGCTCACCCCGAGCCCGGTGAGCTGGTTCGGCATCGCCCTGCTGGCGGCGACCCTGGCCCTGTGCATCGGCAGCCGGCGCCTGCCCTGGGCGGCGCACGTGCAGCGCCACGACTACTCGTACGGGATCTATATCTGGCACTGGCCGGTGATCATCATGCTGCGCGACGGGCTGCCGCCGGTCGGGCCGGTCGGTCTCACGTTGGCGACCCTCGCCGTGGTGCTGCCGCTGGCGGCACTCAGCTGGCACCTGGTCGAGCGGCCGGCGCTGCGCGCGGCGCGCCGCTGGCTGGGGCGGCATGCGCAGGCGGCGGTACCGGTAGCCGCCTGAGTTTCATTTGCGCAACAGCCTTTGCTGGGGCGCACGAAATTTGCTGAAACTGGCAATCGGCGGGCTTACACTGGACCGGTATTGACACCGTCCTGAAAGAGACCTTCATGCTCAGCCTTGCCAGCTTCTTCGATAACGTTCGCCTGCCTACCATTTCCGAGGTGGCCCAGTCCCTCATCGCCACCCTCGACGACGAGGATGCCTCGGCGAAAAGCGTCGCGGCGATCATCGCGCGCGATCCTGCCCTCACGGCCAAGCTGATGCGCCTGGCGAACAGCGCCCGCTTCGGCTCCAGCCGCAACGTCAGTTCGCTGGACGACGCGATCGCGCTGGCCGGCATGGGCCAGATCCGCACGCTGGCGCTGGCGGCCTGCTTCGCCGATTCCTTTCCCTCCCTGCCGGGCCTGGACAGCGACGAATTCTGGAAGAGCAGCATGGCCTGCGCCGGCTACGCCAAGTGGCTGGCCAACGGCACCGGCGCCGATGGCGGCGACGCCTGGCTGGCCGGGATGATCCTGCGCCTGGGCGAACTGCTGATCTACCAGGTTGCGCCGACCGCTTTCGCCGAGATTGAACAATTGCCCCATTTGCCAGGGGGGCGCTGGGAACGCGAACTGCGCCTGCTGGGGCTGTCGGAGGGGCAGATCACGGCCGAGCTGTGCCGGCGCTGGAACTTCCCGGTACGCATCGTCGCAGCAGTCGAGCGCGCGGCCGATCCAATGGCCGTCCTGCCCTTCTGCAAGCTGGCCGGCGTGGTGCATCTCGCCAGCCTGCTGGCCGATACGCCAAGCGACGATCCGGCCATCCTCGCCACCCTGCCGGCCGACGTCGTCGGCGCGCTGGGCTTGAGCATGGACTGGATGCGCGCGCGCTTTCCCGCGCACGCCTCGTTCGCCGCCGCGGCCTGAACCGGTTGAAAGCAAGGATGGCCGCTCAGGCGGCCATTGCCACCGGCGCGCACGCTTCGTTGATGCGCTCGGCCACGGTGGCGCAAAGGGTCGCCAGCAGCGCGTGGCGGCGGCGCGCCTCGGCGCGCTTTTTCGACGCCACCGCCTCGAAATCCGGTTCCGTCAACGGACCGCAAGGCAGGCTGTAGTCGCCGTCGGCCAGGCGGCGCGCGCCCATCTCGTCCCACAGCTGGTCGTAGTCGGCGTGCACGCTGCCGTTGCGGATCGCGCTGCGCACCACCCGGTTGGCGTTGGCCACCAGGCGCATCTCGTGGCAGCCGAGTTCGTGCCCGAGCGCGCGCACCACGCTGACCAGGAGCTGCTTGGGGCGCATGCCGTTCAATTGGCGGGTGGCGCGCCGGATCGCCTCGCGCGTGCCGTCGTCGTTGGCGCCCTGGATGCAGCCGACGTTCACCGCCAGGCGGCCGTCGCGGCGGGCGAAGGTGAAGGCCACGGCGTACAGCGGCAGCCCCTCCTCGCGCAGCTGCAGCACCAGTTCCCCTTCCCTTTCGAGCAGGCTGATGGCGCGCAGGGCGATGTCGTAGGCGCCGCCGTCGCGTCCTTCGACCCCGGCCAGCGATACCGGCCCGCGCGCGGCCTGCGCCACCAGGTCGCCCAGGCCACGCGCGAACACGGTCTCGTAATGCGCCGACAGCGCCGCCAGCCGGGCATCGATCGGCAGGTGCAGGGTCATATAGGGGCGGTAGATCTTGTACATCAGGCGCGGACAATGACGCACGTAGTCGGCGAAGGCCGGGTGCGAGTTCAGCAGCCGCAGCCAGCGCCGCGTGGCGCGCGGGTGGGCCAGCGAGCGCACTTTAAGCTTGAGCAGTTCGCGGAGAAACGGGATGCGCCCCTGCTGGCGCGAGATGCCCATCCCGATGGTGACCCTGGGGGTGGGTTGCGAAGCTGGAATCCAGCCGCGGAAAGCGAAATGCGAGAGTGCCATGCCAGTCCAAGCCCCACGAGGGGCCGGATACCCCCTCATGTAAAGTTACGTAAATCAATGTAACGTAGTGTATCAATGGACTAGCAGCAACGTAAATATCCGTTATGTACCGATCATATTTTGTTGCAGTATAGATACGGAAAGTGTCGCCCGGAACACGCCCAGGAAACGTTTAGCAGGAAAATACAGGATGGGGGGCAGAAGCGTGTGCGCTCCTGCCCGCTGGAAGAAAGTCAGGCGGCCTGCGCCGACGGCAATGCTGGTACCAGATCCGGGCGGCCCCGCATCTCGACGATCGTCACCGCATAGACGGCGACCACTACAAGGGCCGATGCCACGACGCGCTGCTCGGGAAAGGCGAACCAGACCACAGCCAGTCCTGCGGTGCGCAGGATGGCATGCCGATAGCCGAGCGGATGGCCGATGATCCACGAATAGACCATCCAGTGCAGGCCGAGCGCGATGCCCAGGCTGAGCGGCACGAACTGGGGCGCATGCACCAGCAGCGGAATATGGACCGCCCACAGCAGGTTGACCATCAACACGCACACCCCCATCAGTCTGGCGAGCGGATTACCGTTCTCCAGCAGTTGCTCGCCGCGCAGCCTGGCAATCGCCATCGCCAGCGGAAAGATGGCGCCGGTGGCGAACACCAGGGCCAGGGTCGCCGACTTCGGCGGCAGGATCACACCAAGCACGGCCACGCAGGACCAGACGGCAAGACCGGCGAGCGGCATGGATAGGGAACGCTTGGCGCGCAGGTCGAAATCAAGGCGCAACTCGTCGAGGGTGTGCATGCAGGGGTCTCCTGGCGTCAATACGGGACGCCATTCTGGCATGGGCTTGTATGTATTCCAAGAAAAGAGCGTTCCGCATTGCAGCAGGACCACCCACCCCGCGCCGGGCTTGCCAGCCTGTCCACGCTTCGTTGCAGGGACGCGCCACCCTGCCTTTAGCGGAGTTCCAAACCCACCGTTAGCAGGCTCGACCGTATACAATCACGGCTGTCGGAATTCAGGAAGGACAGTTTGATCGTGGTAGGAGACCTGGTGTTGTTGGGCATGGCCGCGAGCGCCGTGTGCGTGGGGTGCCTGGTTCCGAACCGCTGGCTGCCGCCGCTTCCGAACGATAAATTCCTTCACTTCGCCAGTTTCGCCGTGCTGGCCGTGCTCGCGCTGCGCGTGGCCGAGGGGCGTATGGAAGCGTTTTCCTGGCTGCTCGGCCTGCTCGTCGCGGGCTGGCTCATCGAATGCCTGCAGGCGCTGGTGCCGGACCGCCGCTTCTGCTGGCGCGACATCGGCGCCAATGCGGCCGGGATCGCCTTCGCGGCCGTGGCCGCCCAACTCTATGTAACTTTCTTCTGAGGCCGCTATTTCAGAACCCACCATGACCGCGACTGCCAAGACCGTATCCGCCCGCCGGGCTCCTGCCGAGAACGATGCCGCTGCCGCTCCTGCCGCCGAGGAGCGCCACCTGCAGATTCACCTGCGCAAGATCCCCTTGCTGGCCGAACTGTCGGACGAAGAGATCATCCGGGTCAAGCAGGACTTGCGCATCCGCCAGTATGGCAAGCGCGACATCGTGCTGCAAAAAGGCGGCCATGGCGACGGCCTGATGTTCCTGCTGTCGGGCCAGCTGCAGGTGATCGACGTGACCGAGGATGGCCGCGCGATCGGCCTGCGCATGCTGATGCCGGGCGACTTCTTCGGCGAGATCGCCCTGATCAACAACTCGACCCGCTCGGCCTCGGTGGTGGCGATGTCGGAAGCCCTGGTGGCCTTCCTGCCGGCCGCGACCGCGATGCACCTGTTCGCGCACGTGCCCTCGGTGGCGACCCAGATGCTCAAGCACCTGGCGCAGAAGATCCAGCGCGATTCGGAATTCCGTTCGCTGCTGAGCATCAACAACACCGCAAAGCGCATCTACACCTACCTGGTGCTGATGCAAAAGAAAAAAGAAGCGGAACCTGGCGCCCCGGCCGTGGTGGAGAACCTGCCGACCCACCAGGACATCGCCAACATGATCAACACCAGTCGCGAGACCGTCACGCGGGCGCTGACGGCGCTGGCGCAGCAGGGGATCGTGCAGAAGGATTCGCATCGCCTGATCATCATCAAGCCGGATGCCTTGCAGAAGCTGGTGCAGGGATCCTGATCCCTGCCGCGTCATCGCTCGACAGCCTGGCCTGCGCTCGTCTGTCCTTTGCGAGAAGACCAGGCATGCCTTTAGCGGCGTTCTGGCCCTAACACGGCACCCGCATGTCGCTTTCGCCTGTCCGTAGATCGATTCCGATCCAGCACCGGTAGTGTGAATCCGTAGCGCTATCCAGCTGCGTTTCGTACAAGCACGCCACCCCTTTCTTCCGCCGCTCACGGTCACCCTTGCCAGACGCGGCACAGCTGTCCTTCACGTCAGGCCCTATCTGCTCGAATACTTGCCTCGCAGCTTCTCCTTTGAAAGCAACTGTGATCGCGCTATCGGCCTTCGTGGGCAGCTCCGAATACGCTGTGTTCCCGGAATGGATTTTGTATTCTGCCGGGAGCGGGTTCCACCGATTCAACGCATGTGGCGTTTTCTCGCCCGGTCCCGCATTCGCCGCCTGGCACAAGGCGACCAGAACAAATAATGTCGATTTACGCATTTTTACCCCATCAGCTCCACGTGAAAATGGTCGTCGTGCCTTTCTCGCCAGGTCACGAAAGGAATGCTGGTATCGTTGAAGAAAACCCGGGTGACCGGGGCGAAAGTGCGAAACAGTTCGATCAGCTTCGCTGTACCGTCCCTGTCGTAAGGAGGGTCACTCCAGATGACCGGATCTTCACCCCCGTCCTTGCGTAGGGCTCGAACGTCCACCTGAAGCCCGTTCCTGTGCCCTCTGTGGTCTGTGTGTTTCGGTCCGCCAGCCAGGCTGATGTTGCCGATGCCGATACGACGCTTGTCGATGGCCTGCCACTCCAGCGCCACGCGGAGAATTGCCTGCATCATGATGGGGTGTGCGTACTGGTATGCGCCCCGATCGGGCGTCCCGTTGAGCCGGCCGTAGTTGTAGTAGCCAGATTCCTGCGGCGAACGCGGTAGCATGAAGAAGCCACGCGAGTCCTGGATAGGCCGGAGCGGATCGTCCATTTGATCGGCCATGTCGACCCCGCTATGCGCACGACTTGTTGCAGCCCAGGTCCCAGCCGCCTGCGGTTTGGCCACCGGTCCCGCCGCCGATTCTCTGCTGCGTGTACTTCCATTTGACTTTGGTGAAATGAAGGGAAATGTGGTCCCGCAAAATGCTTCCCTCGGCCACCATCTGCTCCATATTTCCGATTAGTATGTTTTCCAGCTCGACCTCGTAATACTTCACCCGGGTGCCGTCACCGTCGGCCCGCATGAACTCCATCCTCGCCTTCGGGATGGTCTTGCCGTTCGAGCAGTGCTGCATCAGCACAGGAGATGCCAGATCGGCGAGCTTGGACAGCGACAGCGTGCGGTATTCGCTGCGTCCCGTGGTGCGGCCACCGGTAGCCGATCCCGGCGAACTGACAGGCTGCGTCACGCCCCATTGGGCCTGCACGATTTCGATCCAGTCCTTGTGCTTGTCGTCCTGGGATTCGCCTTTGATTCCGTCGATTTGCAGGTAGACGTCGATTGCCATTGTGTTCTCCTCGGAGATGAATCGAACAAGCATTCTGGCTGCAGACTGCCCGTGACGGCTTGGGCAGGCACAAGGAGCTGGTGCATGGTTATCCTCGGCGTTGGTAAGGCTGCCGAATTCAAGTAAAGATCGACTTCGGCAGCATCTCCCGCTACCGTCCGTACCGCTTGCTTGTCCCCGCTCAAAACCAGTCCGGTTACCTACCCTGCGTGCTACATTATTGTAATGACGGCCACCGCCGTTTCCACCCGTTCGAGGAGAAGACAAATGAACACGCTGACCGCCCTTCCCGCCAAACCCGCCCTCGGCAAGAGCCTGCTGGTCGTGGCCCTGGTGACGGCCGCCATCCTGATGATCCCCTTGGTCGCCATGCAGTTCACCGCCGAGGTGAACTGGACCGCCCTCGACTTCGTTGCCGCCGGCATCTTGCTGGTGTTCGCCGGCCTGGTCCTCACCTTTGCCCTGCGCACGGTCCGTACCGCTAAAGGCCGCCTGATCGCCGCCGGCCTCGTCGGCCTCGGCTTCCTGTATTGCTGGGCAGAGCTGGCCGTCGGGATCTTTACCAACCTCGGTAGCTGACCGCGCTTTCGATGCAGGACAATCCGTGACATCTTTGCGTTGATTATTGACAAGATGTTACACCTGTAACAACAGGGTTGGCTGTTGGATGAAGTATAATTTTGGGCTCATCCGGCTAAGCCAATCCTTTATGCACTACACATCGACGCACCCTGCCGGGGCGCTGCCAGCGCGGGCCGCCCCATGATTTCGCCATTGATGCTGCGTGGCCTGTGGGCCTATCGCGGTTTCGTGCTGGGCAGCGTCAAGCGCGAATTCCAGTCGAAATACGTGAACGCGATGCTGGGCGCCGTCTGGTCGGTGCTGAGCCCGCTCGCCATGATCCTCGTGTACACCGTGATCTTTTCCGAGGTCATGCGTGCCAAACTGCCGGGCAACGATTCCAGCGCGGCCTATTCGATCTACCTATGCGCCGGCATCCTGACCTGGGGCCTGTTCGCCGAGATCGTCGCGCGCGGACAGAACATGTTCCTGGAGCAGGCCAACCTGCTCAAGAAGATCAGCTTCCCGCGCATCTGCCTGCCGATCATCGTCGTGCTCAATGGCCTGGTGAATTTCGGCATCATCTTCGGCCTGTTCCTGGTCTTCCTGGTCGTCTCCGGCCATTTCCCGGGACCGGTGTTCTTCGCCATCCTGCCGGTGCTGCTGCTGCAGATCGTGCTCGCCATCGGCCTCGGCATGGTCAGCGGCATCCTGAATGTCTTCTTCCGCGACGTCGGCCAGTTCGTGACGATCGCGATGCAGTTCTGGTTCTGGCTCACCCCCATCGTCTATCCAAGTTCGATCCTGCCGGAAGCCGTGCGGCCCATCCTCGTCTACAACCCGATGGCCGCCGTGGTGATGGCGCACCAGGCGATCCTGGTCGAAGGCCGGATGCCCGACTGGAATTCGCTGATTCCCGCAGCCCTGCTGGCCCTGCTGCTGTGCATCCTTGGCCTGCGCCTGTTCCGCAAGCGCTCCGGCGAAATGGTGGACGAACTCTGATGGGCACGATCGTCGTTTCCAACCTGGGCAAGGCCTATAAACAGTACCCGACGCGCTGGTCGCGCCTGGGCGAATGGCTGCTGCCGCTGCGCGGCCCGCGCCACAAGCTCAAGTGGGTGCTCACCGACGTCAGCTTCCAGGTCTCGCCGGGCGAGGCCGTGGGCCTGATCGGCATCAACGGTGCGGGCAAGAGCACGCTGCTGAAACTCATCACCGGCACCACCCAGCCGACCACCGGCGCGGTCTGGATGGAAGGCCGCGTGGCCGCCCTGCTGGAACTGGGCATGGGCTTCCACCCCGATTTCACGGGCCGCCAGAACGTCTACATGGCCGGCCAGCTGCTGGGCATGACGGTGGACGAGATCACGCAGCTGATGCCGCAGATCGAGGACTTCGCCGGCATCGGCGAGTACATGGACCAGCCGGTGCGGGTGTACTCGAGCGGCATGCAGATGCGCGTGGCCTTCTCGGTCGCCACCGCGCGCCGCCCGGACATCCTGATCGTCGACGAGGCCTTGTCGGTGGGCGACGCCTACTTCCAGCACAAGTCCTTCGATCGCATCCGCCAGTTCCGCAAGGAGGGCACGACCCTGCTGCTGGTCTCGCACGACAAGCAGGCGATCCAGTCGGTGTGCGACCGCGCCATCCTGCTCGACGGCGGACGCCTGGCGCGCGAAGGCAAGCCGGAAGAGATCATGGATTACTACAACGCCATGATCGCCGAGCGCGAGAACGAAACGGTACGCCAGAACACGACGGACGACGGCAAGGTCCAGACCATTTCCGGCACCGGCGAGGCGACCGTCGGCGACATCGCCCTGTTTGATGAGAACGGCCAGCGCGCCGAAGTGGTCGACGTGGGCGCGGCCGTGACGCTGGAAGTGAAGGTGAAGGTGCTGGCGCCGATTCCGCGCATGGTGCTCGGCTACATGATCAAGGACCGTCTCGGCCAGCCCATGTACGGCACCAACACCCACCTCAAGCAGCTGCCGCTGGAGAACGTCGCGGCCGGCGAAGAAGTCGTGTACCGCTTCGCCTTCCCGATGAACCTCGGCCCCGGCACCTATTCGGTTGCGACCGCGATCGTCAGCACCGAGACCCACCTGGTGAACAACTACGAGTGGCGCGACCTGGCGCTGGTGTTCACCGTGATGAACATGCGCCGCCCCCACTTCGAGGGTTCGGCCTGGCTCGACCCGACCATCGACATCCAACGCTCATGACATTTATCTCCTATTCGCAGAATGCGGAGGACGTGCTGCTGTGGCGCGCGCTCGGCCACGTCAAGAACGGCTTCTACATCGACGTCGGCGCCAACGACCCGGAAGAGCATTCGGTCACCAAGGCCTTCTACGACGCCGGCTGGCGCGGCATCAGCATCGAGCCCCTGCCCTCGTTCCACCAGGCCTTCCTCGACGGGCGCCCGCGCGACGTCAACCTGGCGATCGCCGCCGGCAGCAGCAACGGCGAACTGACCCTGTACGACACCCCGCAGGTGCGCGGCTGGGCCTCGCCCGACAAGGCGGTGGCCGAGATGCACCGCGCCGAAGGCCACGAAGTCGCCGAGATCACGGTGCCGGTGCGTACCCTGGCTTCGGTGTGCGAAGAGCATGTGAAGGGCGAGATCCACTTCCTGAAGATCGACGTCGAAGGCTTCGAGGGCGAAGTGCTGCGCGGGATGGACTTTGCGCGCTGGCGCCCGTGGATCCTGGTGATCGAAGCGACCCTGCCGGGCAGCCGCGAGACCAATCACGCCTCGTGGGAAGGCATGGTCACCGGCCAGCGCTACCGCTACGCCTGGTTCGACGGCCTGAACCGCTACTACGTGGCCGAGGAACACGCGGAGCTGCTGGACGCCTTCGCCCTGCCGCCCAACGTATTCGACGACTACATCTCGCACCACCTCGACAAGGCCTGGGCCGCCGGCCGCACCTTGACGGAGTCGCTGCGCGCGTCGGAGCGCCATGCCGCCGAACTGGCCGGCGCGGTCAAGACCGCGGGACAGCAGTCCGCCCAGCTGCGCGAGGAGCTGGATTACGCCCTGCGCCGCGCCGACGGCGCCGAACAGGAACGCCGCCTGGCCGAACAGGAGCGGCGCGAAGCCGACGCCCTGCGGCGCCAGGCCGAGCACGACCGCCGCCAGGCCGAGCACGACCGCCGCCAGGCCGAGCTGGGCCTGGCCGCTTCCGAGCGCGGCCGGCTGGAAGCGGAAAAAGCCGCGGTGCACGCCAAACACGCAGCCGAGCAGTCCGCACATCAGGCCGAGCAGCTGCGCATCCGGTTCGATGCCGAGACCTCCGCATTGCGCGCCCGGCTGGAAGACGAGAGCGCCGCACTGCGCGCCCAGCATGACGCCGAAGCCGCCGCGCTGCGCGCCGCCCTGGCCGACGCCCAGGCCAGCGGGCACCACCTGAGCGAATGGGCGCACGGCATCGAGCGCGAGCTGATCGCCACCCGCGCCAGCACCTCTTGGCGCCTCACCGCTCCGCTGCGCGCCGCCGGCCTGCTGGCGCGGCGCCTGCGTCGTCCCGGCCTGGCGCGCCGGGTGCTGGCCCGCATCACCGGCAACGAGCGCCTGCGCCGGCTGGTGATTCCGGTCCTGCTGCGCTACCCCAGCCTCGGCAAGCGCGTCAGCGCCTCGATCTCGGCGATCAAGCAGGCGGCGCCGGCCCCGATGGGCGCCCCGGAAGCGGCGGCCGCCGTGGCCGCCGTGGCCGCCGCGGTGCCCGACGAATTCAAGGGCCTGCCGGTCTCGGTGCGCGCCGCCATGGCCGACCTGCGCCGGGCACGTGGCCTCCACACTTCCTCTTGAACATGCGACTCGTACTCGACTTCCTCGATCTCGCGGCGCGCGACGCCGACGCCGCCTTGAATCTGGCCAATGAGCTGGCACGCGACCTTGCCGGTCACGATCTGTGCATCGCCGCGCCGCTGGTCGACGCCGAATGGCTCGAGACCCTGCGCCTGGCCTTTGCCGGCAGCCCGGTACGGGTGCGCCCCTTCGACCTGCCGGCCCAGGGTGCGCCACGCGCCGCGCTGCGCGAGCATGCGCTGGCCAGCCTCGCCCCCGACCTGGTGCTGGTGCCAGGCGCCGATGCCGCAACAAACGGCCTGCCCTTCCCGGTGCTGGCCTTCGACCCGCACACCGCCACGGCCGCGTCGCTGCTGGGCGATCTCCCCCAGCGCACCGCGCCGGCGCCGAACGGGCGCCCGCGCCTGGCCTACGTCTCGCCGCTGCCGCCTGCCCGTTCCGGCATCGCCGACTACAGCGCCGAACTGGTGGAAGAGCTGGCGAAGTATTACGAGATCGACCTGGTGATCGATACATCGAACCACCAGCCGCAGGTAGAGGACCGCCGCCTGGCCGGCATTCCGCTGCGCAGCCCGGACTGGCTGCGCCAGCACGCCGGCGAGTTCGAGCGCGTGGTCTACCACTTCGGCAATTCGCACGCCCACCAGCACATGTTCGCGCTGCTGCGCGACGTGCCCGGCGTCGTGGTCATGCACGACTTTTACTTCTCGGGCGTGCTCGACAACCTGGAGCGCGAGGGCTACCTGCCGCACGCCTTCATGCACGCCCTGTACGAGTCGCACGGCTATACCGGCCTGCTCCAGCACCGCAAAGAGGGCCGCAATCCGTCGATCTGGGCCTACCCGGTCAACAAGGGGGTGCTGGATGCCGCCGACGGCGTGATCGTGCACGCCGACTTTTCGAAAGACCTGGCGACCCGCTGGTATGGCGAGGGCGCGGCCGACGGCTGGCGCACCATCCCGCTGCTGCGCGGCCGCCCCGCGGGCAGCGAACCCCTGCCTGAAGCCCGCGCCGGCGCGCGTGCGCGCCTGAACCTGAAGGACGACGAGTTCCTGGTCACCAGCTTCGGCATGCTGGGCCGCACCAAGCTGAACGAGGAACTGCTGGACGCCTTCCTGGCGTCACCGCTGGCCCTTGACCCTCGCTGCCGCCTGGTGTTCGTGGGCGAGAACGATCCCGGCCTGTACGGCGCCGGCCTGCTGCGCACCATCGGCGCGAGCAATGCGGCCGAGCGTATCCACGTCGCCGGTTTCGTCGACGCCGCCACCTATGCCGACTACCTGGCCGCCAGCGACTGCGCGGTGCAGCTGCGCACCTCGACCCGCGGCGAGACCTCGGCCTCGGTGCTGGACTGCCTGCTGTACGGAATCCCGACCGTCGTCAATGCCCACGGCTCGACCGCATCGATCGACGACGCCCTGCTGGTCAAGCTGCCGGACGCCTTCACGCGCGACCAGCTGGCCGACGCCCTGGCGCGCCTGCATGCGCAGCCCCTCCTGCGCCGCGAACTGTCCGAGCGCGCCCTGGCCCACATGGCGCGCGACCACGCCCCCGGCCACGTCGGCAAGCTGTATGTCGAGGCGATCGAACACTTCGCGAAAGCGGGCCGCGCCGCCACCTATCGCAAGGTGGTGCAGGCGGTGGCGCCGCACTTCCATGATCACGAGCTGCCGCCGCTGGCCGCCGCCATCGCCTTCAACCGCGCGCCCCAGGCGCCGCGCCAGCTGCTGGTGGACGTCTCGGCCGTGGTCCAGTCGGACCTGAAGACCGGCATCCAGCGCGTGGTGCGCAGCATCCTGCTGTCGATGATCGCCAATCCGCCCGCGGGCTTCCGCATCGAGCCGGTGTATTCGCACGGCGGCAACCGCAGCTACCAATATGCGCGCGCCTTCGGCATGAACATGGTGGGCGAAGGCAGCAACCCGGCGCTCATCATGGAAGACGCGCCGGTCGAACTGCGCCCGGGCGACGTGTTCTTCGGCCTCGACCTGTTCACCAACGGCACCTCGCAGAACGAGGACCTGCTGCTGTCCATGCGCGACCGTGGGGTCGGCATCTATTTCGTGGTGTTCGACATCCTGCCGATGCTGCGCCCGGATGTCTTCCCCTTCGGAACCGAGCAGTATTTCGGCGACTTCCTGCGCACCGTGCACAAGGTGTCCGACGGCGTGCTGTGCATCTCGCGCGCCGTGGCCGACGAGCTGGCCGGCTGGATCGCGGGCCAGGGCCTGACCCGCCGCGCGCCGCTCAAGCTGGGCCACTTCCACCTGGGCGCCGACATCGACGCCAGCGTGCCGAGTTTCGGCCTGCCCCCAAGCGCCGACCAGGTGCTGGCCGCACTGGGCCAGCGCCCCAGCTTCATCATGGTCGGCACCGTGGAACCGCGTAAGGGCCATACCCAGACCCTGAACGCCTTCGAGCTGCTGTGGGAACGCGGCGTCGACGTCAACCTGGTGGTGGTCGGCAAGCAGGGCTGGATGATGGAAAAGCTGTGCGAGCGCATGTCCACCCACCAGGAGATCGGCAAGCGCCTGTTCTGGATGAACGGCATCTCGGACGAGATGCTGCTCAAGCTCTACGATGCTTCCTCGGCCCTGCTGTCGCCCTCGGAAGGCGAAGGCTTCGGCCTGCCGCTGATCGAAGCGGCCCAGAAGGGCATCCCGATCATCGCGCGCAGCCTGCCGGTGTTCCGCGAAGTGGCGGGCGAGCACGCCTATTACTTCGACGGCCTGGCGCCGGAAGAACTGGCCGACGCGGTTCAGGCATGGCTCGACCTGCAGCGCGAAGGCAAGGCGCCGCAGTCGACCGGCATGCCCTGGCTGACCTGGGACCAGAGCGCGCAGCAGGTGCTCGACGGCCTGGTGCGCCAGCAGTGGTACCGTACCTTGCCTGGCACCGCCAAGGAGGCGCATGAACGCGATGCCTGAACCTGGCGCGCCCTGGTGGCGCTTCCCGCTGCTGGTCGCGCTGTGCCTGGGCGCCCTGCTGGCCCTGTATAAACCTTTCTTCGGCGGCGACGTGGTCGAGTACACGCTCGCCACCGTGGCGATTGCCGACCACGGCTCGCCCGACATCCGCCTGGACGACATCGCGCGCGTGCGCACCCTGTTGCCGGGCATGTTCACCGAACCCTTCGACCTGCTCGAGCGCGGCATGCGCGATGGCAGCGAGAAGCTGTACGCGGCCTTCGTGCGCGGCAAGCACGGGGACGTCTACACGGTCCACTACTTCGGCTATTCGCTGCTGGCGGCGATTCCTTTCAAGGTGTTCGAAGCGTTAGGTGCCCCACCGTTCAAGGCCTTCCAGGCGGTGAACCTGTTGGCCGTGTTCGCTCTCGCCCTGGCCCTGCGCCGCTTCTTCGGCTCCGAACTGAAAGCCTGGTTCGGCCTGGGACTGTTCCTGCTGTGCGGCGGCTGGCTCTACCTGCACTGGACCAGCCCGGAATGCGTCAGTGCCGCCGCCCTGCTGGCGGGCCTGCTGTTCTATGCCGGCGGCGCGCCGCTCGCGGGCGGTGTGCTGGCCGGCCTGGCCGCGCAGCAGAACCCGACCATCGTGTTCTTCTTCGCCTTTGCGCCGCTGTTCAAGCTGTGGCTCGACTACGACCGCAGCCGGGGTGTTGGCGACAACCTGCGCGCCCAGCTCACCCGCCGCAACCTCATCGGCCTGGGCGCCGGCGTGGCGCTGTTCGCGCTGCCGCCGCTGTTCAACCTGTGGCAGTTCGGCGTGCCCAACATCATCGCCAAACTGTTCTCCGACCCCGGCCTGGTCGGCGCTACCCGCCTGGCCTCGTTCTATTTCGACCTGAACCAGGGCATGATCATCGGCGTGCCGGGCCTGCTGCTGGTACTGCTCGTCTTGACAGCGAAGCTTGACGCACGCGCACGCGCCGTGCCCGTGATCGCCGCCGTGCTGACCCTGGCGCTGGCCCTGCCAGCGCTGGCGGTGCTGAACTGGAACTCGGGCGCGGCCGGCGTCATGCGCTATGCCTTCTGGGCCGCGATGCCCTTCGTGTTCGCGCTCCTGGTCCTGCTGCGCCGCCTGCCGCGCTGGCCGGTCGTGCTGCTGGCCTTCTTGGCGTGCGTGCAGGCGCTCGCCATGTTCCACGCCCAGCGCTACGACTACGTGCATTTCAGCCCGGCCGCGGTACGCATGCTGCGCCATGCACCCGCGTACTATCACCCGGAACCGGAGATCTTCGCCGAGCGCGCGGGCAACCACGACAACTACATCCAGCCCGACAAGATCTACACCCTGCGCCAGGACGGCGCCGTGCTCAAGACCCTGGTCCATGCGTCGAATTCCCGCGCGGACGAGGAGTTGTGCGGCAAGGGCGCGCACCTGGCGCCCGACCAGCCGCAGATGGACTCCGCGCACGGCTGGCGCTACCTGGACGGCCCGCTGCGCTGCATGGCCGGCGGCATGCTACAGCGCAGCTTCCAGTTCGAGGCCCTGCGCGGGGCCCAGGCCGTCACGCTCGCATCCGGCTGGAGCCAGCTGGAACAGAACGGCCCGGGCTGGGACGGCGCCTGGTCGCTGGGCCCGCGTTCGCGCCTGACCGTGCGCCTGGACGGCGGCCCGGTGCAGTCCCTGCTCATCGCCGGCAACTACCTGGCCCCGAACAAGCAAACGCGGGTGCGCGTCAACGGCGTCGACCTCGGCTGGCATGCGCTCGACCAGGCCGGTCCCTTGCCGCTGCCCGCCGCCGTCGGCGGCCCGAACCTCGACATCGAACTCGAACACGCCTCGCCCACCGCGCCCGGGCCTGGCGACCCACGCCCGCTCGCTTTTTTCCTGCGCGAGATCAGCGTGCGTCAAACCCCTGGCAAACCATGAACGCTCCCGACAGCCGCACCGTGAACCAACCCATCCTTCCTACCGCACCCGAGGCCGCGCCGCTGGTCGCGGTGGTCATCCCCAGCTACAAGGTGACCCGCCACATCCTCGGCGTGATCGCCGGCATCGGCCCCGAGGTGGGACGCATCTACGTGGTCGACGACAAGTGCCCGGACGGCAGCGGCGCCTTCGTGCGCGCCAACTGCCAGGACCCGCGCGTGGTGGTGCTCGAGCATGAAGAGAACCAGGGCGTGGGCGGCGCCGTCATGACCGGCTACCGCGCCGCCATCGCCGATGGCGCCACCGTGATGGTCAAGATCGACGGCGACGGCCAGATGGACGGCAGCCTGATCCCGAGCTTCATCGCGCCGATCCTGGCCGGCGAAGCCGACTACACCAAGGGCAACCGCTTCTTCAACCTGGAGCGCCTGGGTGCGATGCCGCCGCTGCGCCTGTTCGGCAATGCGGTGCTGTCCCTGATGACCAAGCTGTCCTCGGGCTACTGGGACCTGTTCGACCCGACCAACGGCTATACCGCGATCCACGCCGACGCGGCGCGCTACCTCCCGTTCGACAAGATCAGCAAGCGCTACTTCTTCGAATCGGACATGCTGTTCCGCCTGAACATCCTGGGCGCGGTGGTGGCCGACGTGCCGATGGACGCCGTCTACGGCGACGAGGTCAGCAACCTCAAGATCTCGAAGGTCGTCACCGAGTTCTTCAGCAAGCACGTGCGCAACCTGGGCAAGCGCATCTTCTATAACTACTACCTGCGCAACATGTCGGTGGCCTCGATCGAGCTGCCGCTGGGGATCGTCTTGAGCCTGTTCGGCGCCGGCTACGGCCTGTCGCACTGGATCTCGTCGGCGCGTTCGCACGTGGAGACGCCGGCCGGCACCGTGATGCTGGCCGCGCTGCCGGTGATCATGGGGGTGCAGCTGATCCTGGCCTTCCTGGCCCACGACGTCGCCTCGGTGCCGCGCCGCCCGCTGCACAAGCGCACGCTCTACCGCCGCAAGCCATGAGCGCGGCCGAATTGAGCTCGAAACTCGCGTCGAAATTCGCCTCGCGCCAGTTCGCCGTCTTCGTCACCGGGGGGATGCTCAGCGCCCTGGTCGACATCGGCCTGCTGCACCTGCTGCTGCAGGCGGGCTTCCACTACACGGCCGCCGCCAGCGCCGGCTTCGCCGCCGGCCTGCTGGTCAACTACGCCTTCCACAGCCGCGTCACCTTCGAGGCCGCGGCCAGCCCCGGCAACTTCGCACGCTACCTGTGCCTGGTGGGCCTGAACTACCTCCTGACCCTGGCCTGCGTGGCGCTGGCCCAGGCTACGTTCGGCGTTCCGCTGGCGGGCAAGATCCTGTCCCTGCCGCTGGTCGCCGTCAACAGCTTCCTGATCGGCAAATACTGGATCTTCAAGTGACCCCGACCACCTCGCCTTCCTCGCGACGCCCTTCGTTTGCCACGCTGGCGCTGGCCGCCGGCATGCTCCTGATCGGCTGGCACCTGGCCCAGCGCACGCTCGGCCTGCATCCCGGCATCTTCGCCGACGAGTGGTACTACAGCAAAATGTCGCGCCTGACGCCGCTGTCCGAGGCGGTCCTGCCCTCCTGGCTCTACCTGCTGGTGTTCAAGGGCGCCTCGAGCTGCGGCCCCGGCTTCCTCGACTGCGCCCGCATCGGCAACATCCTGTTCCACGTCGGCGCCGCGCCCTTCCTGTACCTGATCGCACGGCGCGTCGCGTCCGCGCCGCTGGCGGCCGCAGTCGCCCTGCTGGCCCTGCTCGCGCCGCTGAATCTGTACACCACCTTCTTCATGCCGGAGTCGATGTACTTCTTCGGCTTCTCGGTGCTGGCCTGGGTGGCGCTGGCCGGCATGGCCTGGCGTCCCGCGGTGCAGGCGCTGGCGGTCGGCGCCGTGCTCGGCTGCATGAGCCTGGTGAAGGTGCACGCGGTCTTCCTGCTGCCCGCAGCCTGCCTGTTCCTGGTGTACGCGGCCTGGTCGCGCGCCGATCGCCGGCGCTGGCTGTTGCAGGGCCTGGGCGCGGCCGCGATCGCCGCCCTCACCGCCGCCGCGTTCAAGCTGCTGCTCGGCTGGCTGCTGGCGGGCCAGGCCGGCCTGACCCTGTTCGGCTCCTTCTACAGCGCCACCGCCAGCACCGCCTCGCAGCACAGCCTGCTGGCGCGCCTGCTGCCGGCTTCGGTCAACGTGCGCGGCCACGCGATGGGGCTGGCGGTGCTGCTGGCGATCCCGCTGGCGGTGCTGCTGCACGGGCTATTGCTGCGCGACACCTGGCGTCGCGGCAGCACGCTCGGCCCGCTGCTGGTATTCACCGCCCTCATGCTCGGCTCCGCGCTGGGACTGGCGGTGCTGTTCACCGCCTCGATCGCGCTTGAGGGCCCGCTCGAAGGCTTCCGCCTGCACTCGCGCTACTACAGCTTCGCGCTGCCGCTGCTGCTGGTGGCGGCCGCCGGCGCGACCCGGCATACGGAAGACGAGGCCAACGGCAAACGGCGCCCCCTGGTCCCCGGCCTGGTCGCCCTGCTGCTGCTCGTCCTGCTGTTTGCCGCCTGGATCCGCCTGCCCGGCTTCGACCCGCGCATCACCGACGGTCCGGAGTTCACGGCCCTGGTCAAGCATGACCGCCCGCTCAAGATCCTGTTCCTGCTGCAGGCGGCGCTGCTGGTCCTGTGGCTGCGTTACCGCCGCGCCGCCGCCTGGGGCTTCCTGGTCCTGGCGCTGCCCCTCGGCCTGCACCTGACCCGCGTGGAAGTGAACACTTACCTCGGCCACCTCGCCAGCCCGGCGCCGGCCGACAGCGCCGGCCTGGCCGCGCGCGACCTGATCCCGCGCGCCGAACGCGGCGCCACCATGATCGTCGCCAACGGTGCCGACCTGTTCCGCACGCAGTTCACTATCGATTACCCGGACATGACCCTGCTCGACCTGCCCGACGGCGCCCCGGTCGAGGCCTACCGGGTGCCGTCGACGGCGCGCTGGCTGGTCGCCGTGGGCCGCCATGCGCTGCCGCAGGAGTGGAAGCCGGCACTCGCCAATGAGTCCTTCACCATCATCAAGCTGCCGCACCCCGAGCGCAGCCTGGTCGGCGAATTCGCCTTCGCTACCACGCCCGCGCCGGGCCAGCTGGTGGAAAGCATCGATGGCGTGGCCAACCTCGAGCCCTGGGGCCGCTGGTCGGATGCCAAGCAGGTTGTGCTGCGCTTCAGTCGTCCGCTGCCGGCGCGCCTGACCGTCGTGCTCACCGCAGGCGCCTTCGGTCCCAACATCGGCGCGCCCTTCGTGCTGCGCGCGGGCAGCAGCGAGACCCGCTTCCAGCTGCCCTGGGAAGCGCGCGAAGTCGTGCTGGACCTGGACACCGACGGCCAGCAGCGGGAGCTCGTCATCGAGGTGCCGCAACCGAAACGCCCGAGCGAGCTCGGCAACTCGACCGACACCCGCCAACTGGGCATTTCGCTGACTCGTCTGCGCATCGAAGAAAGAACCGCCAAAGAATAACAAGGACATCCATGCTTCCGACCGCTTCCAGCAACGAACGCCGCCTGTGGCCGACGGCCCTGGCGCTCGCCCTCGCGGGCATCACTTGGCTCCTGTACCTGCGCCATGCCGGCCTGCAGCCGACCGTGTTCGCCGACGAGTGGTACTACAGCAAGATGTCGCGCCTGATGCCGCTGGCCGACTCAATGCTGCCGTCCTGGCTGTATCTGTGGTTGTTCCGCGCCAGCAGCGCCTGCGGCGACGGCTTCCTCGAATGCGTGCGGATCGGCAACCTCGCCTTCTTCATGGGCGCCGCGCCCTTCGTCTACCTGATCGCGCGCCGCTATTGCGGCCAGCCGGCCGCCTTCCTCGTGGCCGTGCTCAGTACCGTGGCGCCGCTGAACTCCTACGTCGCTTACTTCATGCCGGAAGCCATGTATTACTTCGGCTTCTGCGTGCTCAGCTGGGTGGCCCTGCAGGGCCGCGACTGGCGCCCCAGCGGCCAGGCCCTGGCCTGCGGCGCCGTGCTCGGGCTGATGAGCCTGGTGAAGGTGCATGCCCTGTTCCTGCTGCCGTCGCTCTGCCTCTACCTACTGCTGGACAACCATGCCCGCGGCGGCGGCTGGTTGCTGCGCGGCCTCGCCATGGCCGTGCTGGCGGTCGTGACCGCCTTCGCCCTCAAGTTCGGCCTCGGCTGGGTGTTCGCCGGCAAGGCCGGGCTCACCATCTTCGGCTACTTCTACGAATCGACCCGGCTGGCCTCCGATCGCCTGGCGCTGCTGGTGGCGGCCACCGTCAGCGCGCGCGGCCACCTGATGACCCTGGCGCTGATGTACGCGCTGCCGCTGGCGCTGCTGGTCTGCGCGCCGCTCGGCTACCTGCTGCGCGGGCGCGGCGAGCGCGATCCGGCCGACGCCCGGCGCCATTTGCTGCACCTGTACACCATCCTGATGCTGGGCGCCGCCGCCGGCCTGGCGATCGTGTACACGGCCGGCCTGCACGTGCCGGGCAGCCGCGAAGGTTTCCGCCTGCACATGCGCTACTACAACTTCGTGTTCCCGCTGCTGCTGGTGGTCGCGGCCGCCTCCATGGCCGGACGCGACACCCCTCGTACGGCCCTGCCCGCCTGGCTGCGCTGGGGCGCCGCCGCGCTGCTGGCCCTGGTGCTGGTGGTGGCCCTGTCGCGCCTGCAAGGCTATACGATGAACGTGGTCGACGGCCCCGACGTCTATGGTTTCAACCTGGCGGGCCGCGGTTTCCGCCTGGTGCTGGCGCTGCAGCTGCTGGTGCTGCTGGCCTGGGCGGCAAGGCTGCGCGCGGCGCCCCTGCTCTACCTGTGCCTGGCCCTGCCGGCGGCCTACTTCGTCAGCCAGGTTGGCCTGGAGCGGCAACTGGCGTCGACCCGTCCGGCCACCCCGACCGACGTGGCGGCGCGCTACGTGCACGCGGTGGTGCCCCCGAACGAGCGCAGCCAGGTGGTGATCGTGGGCGTGGACCTGAGCCTGATGATCCGCGCACAATTCCACCTCGACCATCCGGACAGCACCACGATGATGCTCGACTTCGGTCCCGTGCATGAGTATCAGCTGCCGCTGAACAAGAAATGGATGCTGCTGCTGGGCGACTACCAGGTGCCTGATTACCTGACCGTGGTGGAGCGCACGCCCTGGTGGACCTTCGTGCGCCTGCCGGATCCGGAGCCGGTGGTGAGCCGGGTGGCGCTGGCGACACCGCCGGATCCCGCCATCATCGCGCGCGTCGAGGGCCTGTCCAAGCTCGAGCCCTGGGGCCGCTGGTCGGAAGGCAAGCGCGTGATGTTCCATTATGCCCAGCCCTTGCCCCAGCGAATCGGCCTGGTGCTGAGCGCGCGCGCCTACGACGTCAATGCCTCGCTCCCGTTCAAGGTAACGGTGGGCGGACAGACCCGCGAATTCAAGGTCGGCTGGCACCAGCAGGAAATCGGCCTGCATTTCGACACCGGCGGCGATGCGCGCACGGTCGAGATCGAGGTCCCGCAGCCGGTCTCGCCCGCCGAGCGCGGCAACCCGGGCGATACCCGCAAGCTGGGCATCGGCATCGGCGAGATCGTCATCACCGACGCCACCCGTCCAGCCCAGGTCGCTCGTTGATCTGGCGCAAACCTGTGCGCGTTCGAGGTCGCTGTGTGAAGTCACGTACGGAGAGCCGGCCCCTGCCCCGCTAAAGTGAACCCACTATGGCGACAGGATCGGACAAGGACGAACGACTCAGCAGACCACTGGACGTGCAGGGTGGCGGCCAGAGCATGGGCGTGCAGGCGGTCGGCCAAGTCGAGGGCAATGCCGTCACGCCGACGGGTGGCCCCGGCGTCAACCACTGGCAGGCCAGCTTCATCGCCCACGAGGGCCTGGACGAACGCGGCAACATTTTCTTCGCCGCCGTCGAGATGACGCGCATGCCGATGGTCATCACCGATCCCAACCAGGACGACAACCCCATCGTGTTCGCCAATGGCGCCTTCTTCGACCTGACCGGGTACAAGGAAGAACAGGTCCTGGGGCGCAACTGCCGCTTCCTGCAGGGTCCCGACACCGACCGCGCCACCGTGGCCGAGGTGCGCCGCGCCCTGCGCGAAGAGCGCGCGGTGGCGGTCGACGTCCTCAACTACAAGGCCGACGGCGAACCGTTCTGGAACGCGCTGTTCATCGGCCCGATCTTCGACCAGCACGGCAAGCTGCTGTATTTCTTCGCCTCGCAGATGGACATCACCGAGCGCCGCAGCATGCTCGAATCGAACCTGCAGGCGCAGAAGATGGAAGCGATCGGCCAGCTCTCGGCCGGCATGGCGCACGACTTCAATAACCTGTTGCAGGTCATCAACGGCAACCTCGAACTGGCCTTGCTCACCGCCGCCAGGGTGCCGGCCGCGACCGAGCCGATCCGGCGCGCCCAGCGCGCCACCATGCAGGCCGGCAAGCTCACCCAGCAGCTGCTCAGTTTTGCGCGCAAGCAGCGCCTCGAGCAGAAGCGCGTCAGCCTGAACTCCCTGGTCGTCGAGTTTTCCGACATGCTGGTGCGCACCCTGGGTGGCCAGGTCGAGCTGCGCCTCGATTTGCGCCCCGGCCTGCCTTCCTGCTCGATCGACCCGACCTATCTCGAGATGGCCCTGCTCAACGTGGTCATCAATGCGCGCGACGCCATGCCCGGCGGCGGCGTGGTGTCGGTGGGCACCGCGGTCGTCACCGAGGCGCGCCGCATCGCCAACCGGCTGCCGCCGGGCGAATACGTGGCCATCTGCGTCAACGACGAGGGTGTAGGCATGCCACCCGAGGTCCTCAAGCGCGCCACCGAACCTTTCTTCACCACCAAGGGCCTGGGCACCGGCCTGGGCCTGGCGATGGTGCACGGCTTCGTGCAGCAGTCGCAGGGCCGGCTCGACATCGAGAGCGAGCCGGGACGCGGCACTCGGGTGCGCATGATCTTCCCGGTGGTCCACCAGGGCAGGGTCGAGGAAGACGGGCATGGCGCCGATGAACAGGCGCGCAGCGAAGGCCGCAAGTGCCGCATCCTGGTGGTGGAAGACAACGCCGACGTGCGCGAACTGGCCGAAGCCATGCTGGCCGCGGCCGACTACGACGTGCTGGCCGCGCCGAGCGGCGAACGCGCGCTCGAGCTGCTGGAAACGGAAAAGGTGGACCTGCTGTTCACCGACGTGATCATGCCGGGCGGAATGAACGGGCTGCAGCTGATCGAGCGGGTGCATGCCGCCCGGCCGGGGATGCCGGTGCTGATCACCACCGGCTACATGGACGAACTGCCGGCGCGCGACAAGTCGCTGGATGTGCTGGCCAAGCCTTACCAGCACCAGGATTTATTGGATCGGGTGCATGCGGCCTTGCATGCGCGGAAGGCCGCTTGATCTAACGAACCTGCGCTTTCGTAGGGTGGTCGGCTTCGCCGACCGCGCGTTCAACTCACGGATGCTCAGCCACACGGCATGCACTAGCTGCACGCGCGGTCGGCAGAGCCGACCACCCTACAAATTCAGGCGTTGCCGCGCGGCCCGCCGCCCAGCAGGAAGGCCAGCTTCTGCTTGCCCTTGCTGGGCGCCGGCGCCGGCGTGACGACTTCCCTGCGCGCCGCGCTCGACGGCTCGTAGGGCTTGAGGAACCACGGATCGACCTTCTCGCGGCGCGGCGTCGGGCTGTAGCCGCTGCTGCGCGGCGCGCGTTCGGTGCGTTCGCTGCGCTCGCCCCGCGCAGGCGCCTCGTCGCGGCGGCCACGCCGTTCGCCATCGCGGCTGAATTCGCTGCGGCCCGCCTCGCGCCCGCGGCTGGACGGCGCCACGAAGCCCGCCAGCTCGCCGCGCGGGACGGTTTGCTTGATCAGCTTCTCGATATCAAGCAGCAGGCGCTCGTCCTTGTCCGAGTACACCGAGATCGCGTCGCCCGAGGCGCCGGCGCGGCCGGTGCGGCCGATGCGGTGCACGTAGTCCTCGGCGTTGTACGGCAGGTCGTAGTTGATCACGCAGGGCAGATCCGAGATGTCCAGGCCGCGCGCGGCGACATCGGTCGCCACCAGCACTTCCACCGAGCCGCCCTTGAAGGCGTCGAGGGCGGCCATGCGCTCCTGCTGGGTCTTGTCGCCGTGGATGGCCGAGGCCTTGATGCCCTTCTGCTCGAGGTGGCGCGACAGTCGCGAGGCGCCGATCTTGGTGTTCGAGAACACGATCACCTGCTTGAGGTTGCGCTCGCGGATGATGTGCTCGACCACGTCGCGCTTGAGCTCCTCGTCGACCTTGTAGACCACCTGGGTGACCTTGTCGGCGGTGGCGTTGCTGCGCGCGACCTCGATCAGCACCGGGTTGTTCAGGAAGCTGTTGGCCAGCTTCTTGATCTCCGGCGAGAAGGTGGCCGAGAACATCAGGTTCTGGCGCTGCTTGGGCAGCAGGTTGATGATGCGCTGCAGGTCGGGCAGGAAACCCATGTCGAGCATGCGGTCGGCTTCGTCCATCACCAGCATTTGCACCTGGCCCAGGCTCAGGTTCTTCTGCTCGATGTGGTCGAGCAGGCGGCCGGGGGTGGCGATGACGATCTCGACGCCGCCCTTGAGGGCCACGGTCTGGCCCTTCATGTCCATGCCGCCGAACACGACGGTGGAACGCAGCGGGGTGTGGCGGCAGTAGGCCTTGACGTTGTCGGCCACCTGCACCGCCAGTTCGCGGGTCGGGGTCAGCACCAGCGCGCGCACCGGGTGGCGCGCCGGCGACATGCTGCTGTTGGCGTGGGCCAGCAGCAGCTGGATGATGGGCAGCGAGAAGCCGGCGGTCTTGCCGGTGCCGGTCTGGGCGGCGCCCATGACGTCGCGGCCCTGCAGGACCAGCGGGATCGCCTTGGCCTGGATCGGGGTCGGGACCTCGTAGCCCTGGTCGGTCAGCGCGCGCAGGATCTGCGGCGCCAGGCCGAGGTCGGTGAAGCGCACGGTCGGCGCCTCGTCGGCCTTTATTTGCTCGATCGGCGCAGCCAGGGTATCGACCGGCTCGTTGGCGGAACTATTCTGGATATCAGACATATTCTTGTTGGACAGTATTTCGTTAGCTCTACGGCTGCGCCTGCGGGCACACTGGGGCCTGCGCGGGTAGCTTCCTGATGGGACGGCGGACCGGCAACCGGACCGCGGGGGCCGCGGAGAAGCCGAGGCACGGGCCAGGGCTGGGCGGACGTAGAGGCACTTTAGCGGGCTACACGATACCTGAAAACCACTCCTCTGTATATAAATGCCTGATTTTGTAGGGTGGGCGGGGTAATTCCGGGCAGTGCCCGGAATTACGAACACCCGCGCGGTGATCGCCTCACTCCAGTAAGTCGCGAATGTGCTCGCGGCGGTTGAACGCGTGGGGCGGCAAAGCCGCCTACCCTACGGGACAGCGCATCAAGGCGCCCAGCCACGCTGCTGGGCCGCACGCTCCGCCGCCGGATCGAGGGTGGCGCCGACGATGCGGGCATCGACGGCGGCCTGCACCGACGGCGGCAGCGTGCTGCCGTCCAGCCAGGCGGTGCCGGGCTGGGGCTGGGCCAGCACCGGAATGGTCCAGCGCCCGCCGCCGCGGCAGGCCAGGCCGGCCGTGGTCTCGACCACGAAGCTGCGGCAATAGCTGCCGTCCTTCGACACGAAGGTGACGCCGATGCGCACCCCGGTTTCCGAGGGTCCCGGGCTGGCCAGCTGGCCGCCGAGGGCGGCGAGCAGGCTCCCGCTCGCCACCAGGGCGCCGCCCTCCGCTTCCAGCACCACCAGGCCGGGTTCTGGCCGCAGCTGCTGCCAGCCGAGCACGCCGGCGGCGACGCCGAGCACCAGCGCACTTCCTATTGCCGCCCAGTGGCGCGGGGTCCAGGCAGGCGCCGGCGGCTGGATCGGCGGGGGCGGCGCGCTGCGTCCCGGACGGACGGCGTCGAGGTGGACCACCTTGGCGCCGCCGGGCGGCAGTGCGCGCTGCTGGCGCGCGCCGCCGTCGTGGCCGTTGGCCGAGACGCTGAACATGTGGGTGCGCTGGAGGCTGCCGCGCCGGTCGCCCGAGCGCTCGCGCCGGTGCTGGGAGATGCGGGCCGCCAGCACCGGGTCGGCGCGCATGGCCCGCTCGACCGCCGCGCGCGCCGGTTCGGCCAACTCACCGTTGATATACGCGATCAGGAGGTCGTCCGAGAATTTCATGCCGGCAGCCGCGTCAGGAAGTGATCAGGCCATGTTCGTCGAGGACGTCGTGCAGCAGTTCCAGCCGGATCACGGGGTTGTCGAGCATCAGCATGTGATGCTTCTGCTGGTTCGGCAGCGGCAGCAGTTCGCACCACCGGTTCGCCACCCAGCCGCAATCGTCCAGGCGGAACGGCGGCTGCACCGGCCAGCGGTGGCGCGGCACGTCGTGCAGCGAGGACAGCACGCGGTCGAGCGCGTCGGACGCGCCCTGCAGTTCGGACGGCACGCGCACGGCGTGGTCGTCCTCGACCAGCTCGGCCTCGGCCATCCACAAGCCGTTGATGCGCTGCTCGGCGGTCACCACCGTGAAGCGCGAGCCGCCGCGGCACAGCACCTGCAACAGGCCGGGCGAAGTGGTGGTGGTTTCGGTGACGGAGGCGATGGTGCCGGCCGCCGCGAAGCGCTCCGGTTCGCCGTCCGGCTGCCGCACTTCATGTCCCTGCGTGAGCAGGACCACGCCGAACGGCGTGTCGTCCGTGAGGCAGCGGCTGATCATGTCGAGGTAGCGCACCTCGAACACCTGTAGCGGCAGCACCCCGTCCGGAAACAACACCGTACTGAGCGGGAACAAGGGCATGGATATCGTCGACATGATGCCCATGATGACAGAATCGCTGCCCAAACGGGAGCACGATTGAGGCATCCGAAAGACGCAAGCGGGCTATTCGGGACCCATTACCGGCAGGGTCCGGATCGCATGCTTGAACCTGTCCAGCCGCCAGCGCAGCCGCTCCAGGCCCGGGTCCGGCATCGGCACCACCCGGACCCGCAGCACGCCGCCGGGCAGGACTGGACAGGGAATCGCCTGCTCGCCCGTGTCCTCGACCGGCAGCCGGAATTCGGCGCCGGGCGCCAGCTGGACCGGACCGAACACCAGCGGGGCGCGCGTCGCATTGCGCACCAGCAGCACGTCCTCCAGGCCCAGGGTCAGGCGCACCGTGGACGGCGCGTCGGGGCCGCCGCGTACTTCGAGCAGCAGTTCGTGGCTGTCGCCGCGCAGCGGCGCCAGCATGCCCCACAGCAGCGCCAGCAGCACTGCGCCGGCCAGGGCAGCCAGCGGCCAGTGGCGCTGCAACAGCGGCGGCAGCTTCATGTCGCCAGGGGCGCGCCGGCGCCATGCGCGACGCGTGAATCACAGATAAAATGTTGCATCACGTTAATTTAAGAGATAATCGGGCCGCGCCAAGGTTGCCTGGCGCGAACGAATGCCGTGCGCCCCAACCCAGCAAGGATGCGTATCCTACCTGCTTCCGGGCGTTTCCGATCAACCAGCCCCCCCAGACGCCCTTCGCGCGTTCGACGAGATGCCGCAGTCCCAGCCACCCGCTCCGCCCAGCCGCATTCCCCTGCCCGGATCCGGGCACATGCCGCTGCTGCTGGCCATGCTGGTGTTCCTGGTGACCTCGGTCGTGACCTTCAGCGCCTGGACCAGCGCCCGCCGCAGCGCCGAGGCGCAGCTGGTCGAGACCTTCGACTACCGTACCCGCGACATGGTCTACAGCATCGGGCGCCGCATGGCGGTGTACGAACAGGTGCTGCGCGGCGCGCGCGGCTACCTGCGCGGCTCGGTCGACCTCGACCGCGCGGACTGGGAAGAGTATTACCGCGTGCTGCGCCTGGACCAGTCCTTCCCCGGCATGGAGGCGCTGGGCATCGCCACTATCGTCGCGCCCGGCCAGTTGGCGGCGCACGAAGCGGCCATGCGCCGCCAGGGACATCCCGACTATGCGATCCACCCGGCCGGGCCGCGCCCGCTGTACACCGCGATCACCCACATCGAGCCCTTCGGCGGGCGCAACCTGCTCGCCTTCGGCTACGACATGTACAGCGAACCGGTGCGGCGTGCGGCGATGGAGCGGGCGCGCGACAGCGGCCAGGCGGCCCTCTCCGGCAAGGTGGTGCTGGTGCAGGAAGGCGCCGCCGACAGCGCCCAGTCCGGCGCCCTGATGTACCTGCCGGTGTACCGCGCCGGCCAGCTGGCCGGCACCGTCGAGCAGCGCCGCGGCGCCATCCTCGGCTGGGTCTACGCGCCCTTCCGCATGAACGACCTGATGGACGGCCTGGGCGGCGCCCATTCGCACGACCTGGTGGTCGAGATCCACGACGGCGAACCGGCCGGCGCCGCCACCCTGCTGTACCGCTCGCCGGATGTGGCCGGCCATGTCGGCCGCCTGCACGCCAGCGCCCAGGTCGTGCCGGGCGGGCGCACCTGGACCATCAGCATGCGCTCCAGCGCCGCGTTCGAGGCCAGCCTGGACAGCACGCGGCCGCGCATCATCGCGCTCACCGGCCTGGGCCTGAGCTTCCTGCTGAGCGTGGTCGTGTGGCTGCTGGCCAGCGAGCGCCGCCGCGCGCTGCAGCTGGCCCAGGGCATGACTCTCGAACTGCGCCAGTCGCACGACCAGGTCGCCGCCGAGCAGAAGCGCATCCAGGTGATCCTGGAGAACGCGCCGGACGCCTTCGTCACCCTCGATGCGCGCGGGTGCATCACCGACTGGAACGCCCAGGCCACCCGCCTGTTCGGCTGGAACGCGTCCCAGGCCATCGGCCGCCCTGCCGCCGAGCTGCTGCCGGAAGATCGGCGCGCCGCGTTCACGGCCGCCTTCGCGGACTTTGCGCGCAGCGGCCAGTGCCCGATGCTCGAGACCTCGACCGAACTGCTGGTGGTGGACCGCGACGGCCGCCGCATCCCGGCCGAGATCACCGTCGCCAGGCTCAGCGTGGGCGAAGGCTACGGCGCCACCGCCTTCGTGCGCGACATCCGCCAGCGCAAGGAGGCAGAGGCGCGCGAGCAGCAGCGCCAGCAGGGCCTGGACCAGGCGCGCCAGCTGCTTGCCAGGGCCCAGAAACTGGAAGCGGTGGGCAAGCTGACCGGCGGCGTGGCGCACGACTTCAACAACATCCTGCACATCATCAGCGCCAACGTTCAATTGATCCTGCGTGCGGACAACCGTGACGGCAACCGCAAGCGCCTGCTCAGCATCCTCGACGCGGTCGAGCGTGGCTCCAAGCTGGCCGGCCAGCTGCTCGCGTTTGCCCGGCGCCAGCCGCTGCATCCGCAGGAAGTCCACGTCGACGCCCTGCTCGAGCGCATGGACAGCCTGGTGCAGCGCGCCGCGGGCGACAGCATCGTGCTGGAAAAGCGCATCCCGCCCGGCCTGTGGCCGACCCTGGTCGACCCCAACCAGCTGGAAAACGTGCTGCTCAACCTGGTGATCAACGCACGCGACGCGATGGAGGGCAACGGGCGCATCGTGCTGGCGCTGCAGAACGTCCAGGTCGAGCAGGATGCCGTGCTGGCGCCGGGCGACTACGTCACGGTGGCCGTCGCCGACAGCGGCCACGGCATGCCGCAGGACGTGATGGAACGCGCCTTCGAACCCTTCTTCACCACCAAGCCCGAGGGCAAGGGCACGGGACTTGGCCTGTCGATGGCGCACGGCTTCGCGCGCCAGAGCGGCGGCGACATCCGCCTGGCCAGCGAGCCCGGCCAGGGCACGACAGTGACCATCTACCTGCCGCGCCATTCGGCCGCGAATCAGGCGGCGCAGGCGGCCAGGACGGCGCAGGCGGCAAGCTTGCCGCCTTGAGGCCGGCCGGCAGCCGCGCTGCTCCACCCACGCCCCGCCGTCGCCCCGCGCTCTCGCCCATGCTAGAGTGACACCATGAAACTGTTCTACAACGTGGCGGGCGTGCTGGCCCTGGTGCTGGGCATCCTCGGCATTTTCCTGCCGCTGCTGCCGACCACGCCTTTCCTGCTGCTGGCCTCGTGGTGCTTCGCGCGCGGCTCGGATCGCCTGCACCGGTGGCTGCTGTCGCACCGGGTGTTTGGCGAATACCTGCGCAACTTCGAAGCCGGCCGCGGCATTCCACTGAAGGCGAAGATCCTCGCGACCGTCATGCTGTGGGGTTCGCTGCTACTGGCGATGCGGCGCTTCGACGGGCCCACCGTGCCGGTACTGTTGGCGCTGATGGGCGCCGGCGTCAGCCTCTATCTCTGGCGCTTCCTGCCGACCCTGCGCCTCGAGCGCTGAACCGGCCTCCGTCAGGAGCAGCCCCGCTTGAGGCGTCCCCTGCTGTCGGCCGGATAGCTCAGCAGGATGGTATCGGTGCGTTCGCCGGGCATCCAGGTCATCTGCACATCGCCTTCGCGCGAGGCGAAGCGGTGCGGGCCGACTTCCTGGAGCTCGACGCGGCTCCATTTGCCGAAGTCGGCATAGACGCGCTGGTCGATGTCGAGCAGGTCGAGCCGCCGTCCGTTGGACAGGGCATAGCTGCCTTCGACCTCGTCCGCCAATTGCGCGCCGGTGGCGATGAAGCCGCTGGGCCCGGCGACGCTGCTGCGCTGGGCGGTGACGTTGACCTTGCCGTCGCACTGGGCGGCCGAGGCAAGAGGTACGGCCAGCAGGCATGCCGCCGCGACGAGCAGAACATAGATACGCATGACATCTCCTTCTGGTAGGCCAGATGGCAGCCGCACCATGGCGGCCGTCCTGCCTGTTCAGACAGCGCAGACGCGACGGAGTGCAGGCGCTTTTCGCACCTGGGCAAAGGCATTGAGAGAGATCAAAGATGCTGGGGTCTGGGCCGCGCACCCAAGCTGACGCCGCCTTCCCGGCAATTGCGGATAATGGCCGTACCAAACCCATCTTCGGACGTATGGAAATTCAGTTCTTAGGCACCTCTTCCGGCACCCCGACCAGGAGCCGGAACATGACGGCGATCGCGATCCGCACCCGCGGCGCCCGGCACTGGTCGCTGGTCGATTGCGCGGAAGGCACGCAACACCGGCTACTGCGCACCCGCCTGTCGCCAATGAGCCTGCGCGCGGTCTTCATCACCCACCTGCACGGCGACCACTGCTATGGCCTGCCCGGCCTGCTGGCCAGTGCCGGCATGCTCAATCGCGTCGAGCCGATGACCATCGTCGGCCCGCCGGCGCTGCGCGGCATGATCGAATGCATCATGCAAGCCTCGCAGCTGACCCTGCCTTATCCGCTCGAATGGGTGGCCACCGAGGACCTGGCGCATACGCGCGTGCTGCCCGACCTGCGGGTGCACGCTACCGGGCTGTCGCACCGGATCGCATCGCACGCCTTCACTTTCGTCGAGGCCGCGGTCGAGCGCAAACTCGATATCGACAAGCTCAAAGCCGGCGCCGTGCCGGCGGGCCCGGCCTGGGGAGAAATCCAGCAGGGGCGCGACGCCGTGCTGGCGGATGGCCGCCTGGTTGCGGCGGAAGACTTCCTGCTGCCGCCGCGCCGGGCGCGCCGGGTGATCATCGCCGGCGACAACGACAATCCCGGCCTGCTGGCGATCGAGGCCGCGCAGGCCGACCTCTTGGTGCACGAGGCGACCTATACCGAAGCGGTACTGCACAAGGTGGGACCGGGACCGCAGCACAGCTCGGCCGCCATGGTGGCGCGCATGGCGCAGCAGGTCGCCCTGCCGAACCTGATCCTCACCCACTTCAGCCCGCGCTACCAGGACCGCGCTGGTCCATTGACTCTGGAGGACATCGAGCGCGAGGCACGCGAGCACTACACCGGCAACCTGGCCCTGGCGCGCGACCTCGCCACCTACGAACTCCGGAAGGACGGCAGTCTCCACCCCCTGCCCTGAGCCCGTCTACAATCACCCCATGCCCAAGAAGACACCCATTTTCCCCGGACCCCATACCGCGCGCGGCGCCGTGCTCGCCGTGCTGCTGTCGAACGAAGACCAGCTAGGCGCCGAGCCGCTGCGCGGCCGCATCACCCTGGCCGCCATCGTTCGCGCCCTCAAGCGCAAGTACCACTGGCCGATCGACACCGAAAGCTTTCCGTCCAACAGCGCGGACGGCCGCGCCACCTGGGCGACGGTCTACAGCCTGCCGCCGGAGGTCATCGAGCGCGCGCTCAAGGCCGGCGGGCGCGACTGGCTGAAAAGCCGGAAGTCTTCCGTCGTGTGTGCCGAGGAATAGCGCCACCGATTATGCTCGGGCCATCGCGACAACCCGGGTGATGACCCATGGACAAGCTGCCTTTCGATATCGACGTGGCGCTGGCCCGCATTGAGGATGCCGTCCGGCCCTGGCCCAAGGCGGCGCTGTTCCAGCTGTACGAAGAAGGCTACACGAGGAAGGCTACACGTCGACCTTCAAGCAGCTGCTGGCCTGCATCATCTCGATCCGCACCTTCGACGAATTGACGCTGCCGGTCGCGCGCGCATTGTTCGCGCGCGCCCGCACGCCCGCGCAAATCGCCGCGCTGAGCTGGGAAGAACTCGATCGCTTCACTAGCCCCAGCACCTTCCACGAACGCAAGGCCACCAGATCCTGGGAATCGCGCGCCAGGTCGCGGAGCGCTACGGCGACACCCTGCCCGGCGAGCGCGAGGTGCTATTGTCCTTCGCCGGGATCGGCCCCAAATGCGCGAACCTGGTGCTGGGCGTGGCTTGCGGCACGCCCGGAATCAGCGTAGACATCCACGTGCACCGCGTCACCAATCGCTGGGGCTATGTGCAGAGCTCGACGCCCGAGAAGACGCTGACGGTGCTGGAAGCAACACTGCCCGAACAGCACTGGATCGACATCAATCGGCTGCTCGTCCCCTTCGGCAAGCACATCTGCACCGGCACGCGGCCGCACTGCTCCACCTGTCCGGTGCTCGACATGTGCCGGCAGGTTGACGTCACCAGCTACCGCTGATTCTTCGCTTACCGGATCAACGGCAACTGTACTGAGTGCAGCTAGACCTTCCGCATCGAACGCGGCTGGTTGTCACCTGGCGCCTTCCAGCGGCGTTGGATCCCAGCCGGCGCTTCATGCCGAAGCTTCGCCGGCACCAAGCCGGATTCGTTCCCTTCCTGCCGATATTCGTCGCAAACGCATGGCAGAGCAGGACGCGCATGGCTAGGCTACCGCCATGAAAACGCTCATTCTGCTCGCTTCCCTTGTCACCGCACAAGCCGCCGCAAATCAGGTGGAATGTTCACGAATGAGGTCAACGCGCGATCCAGCAACTCCCGCGACGCTAAGATGGTGAATCGCCTCTCAACCGCAGCCTGTGAAGGAAAGAAGATCTCCGTAGTGACAGACGTGACCACGTTACGCACCAAGCACAAGCGCTGCACTGTGGCTCGGTCTGCCACGATGGAAGCTCGCAATGACATGTAATGGACGACTTCCAAGATGCGTGCAGCAGAATGGGCTGCAGATGCCGATGCAGGGCACTGAACAAGCCAGCGATCTGTGTCGCCGGGCTCGCAGGCTAGTGCCTGATTCCGCTATCGTGAAATAAAAGAGTGAATCGCCACGGCTTTTCTAGACACTCCTGAGCCGCTGGAAATACTGCTTTTCATACTCGACCGGCGACAAGTCATTGCTGAAGCTGTGCCGGCGCTTCGGATTGTAGAACATCTCGATATAGTCG
>Ga0209023_10000291_pt1 | contig 82622 bp, 74 predicted proteins | sample LakOneMetagenome_FD_187468 | JGI IMG/M metagenome (GOLD analysis project Ga0209023, IMG submission 187468) | Freshwater and sediment microbial communities from Lake Erie, Canada (SPAdes) (version 2) | ecosystem: Environmental > Aquatic > Freshwater > Lentic | place: Lake Erie, Canada... | reverse complement strand
CCCGCTGCCGCTGCGCTCGGCGATCACGATGTGGGCGAGATCGAACAGCGAACGCCATTCCTTCCAGCTCGGCAGCGACAGGAAGCTGTCCGCACCGACCAGGATCGCCAGCGGCCGTTCGCCGACGCGCGCCGCACGCAGCAGGCGCAGGGTGTCGACCGTGTACGAAGGTCCATCGCGCTCGAGTTCGCAGGCTTCGATGCCGAGCCCGTGCTCACCGTCGATGGCGAGTTCCAGCATCGCCAGCCGTTGCCGCGCATCGGCGTGCAGCGGACCCTTGTGCGGCGGATCGGCCGCCGGCATCAGCAAGACCCGTGCCGCGACGGCATCTCGCGCATTGCGCGCCACCGCGAGGTGACCTTCGTGCACCGGATCGAAACTGCCGCCGTAGAGGATTTCGAGCATCGCGCTCAGGCCGCGAGCACGCGCCGTGCCTTCGGATCCGCGACCGCGAGCAGCAGGCGTTCGAGCTGGCGCCACGCATCGCCCGGCGCGCGGCCCTTGGCGATGCGGTCGACGCGCCCGGCTTCGGCGACGAAGCGTTCCCACTGCGCGGCATCGTGCCGCGACAGCGCGCGGGTGTACGCGGCCTGTTTCGAATCCCACACCCGCTGCGCGCGGAATTCGGCGGCGAGGTTGCCGCCACGCGCCTTGGTTTGCGCCAGCGACGCCGCGCGCTGCAGTTCCATCGTCACCATGCCCATCAGTGCGGGCACGGCCTCGCCTTCGGCCTGCAGGCCGGCGAGCATGCGCGCGACCTGCGCGGCCTGCCCGTTCAGCGCGGCATCGACCAGGCCGAACACGTCGTAGCGCGCGGATTCGGCGATCAGCTGTTCCATGCGCGCGGCATCCAGCGGCCGCCCATCGTCGAGCAGCGCGAGTTTCTCGACTTCCTGCGCGGCGGCGAGCAGGTTGCCCTGCACGCGCTCGGCGAGCAGCTGCACCGCGCCGGCGTCGGCGCGCAATCCGCGCGCGCGCAGGCGTCGTTCCAGCCAGTTCGGCAGTTCGTGCACACGCACCTCGCGCACTTCGACGAAATGCCCGATGCGGGAAATCGCTTCGCTCCACTTGCCGCCGTGCTGGCGGCTCCACGCACCGGCGAGCACCAGCAAAGTCACGTCCGGCGGCGGGTTCGCGCAGAACTCCTCGATCAGCGACGCCCCTTCCTTGCCGGGCTTGCCAGTGGGCAGTTGCACTTCCAGCAGGCGGCGGGAGGAAAACAGGCTTGGCGCGTTGACCTGCGCTGCGAAGGCGTTCCAGTCGAAACCGCGGGCATCGGCTTCGAAGGTTTCGCGTTCGGAACATCCCTGTTCGCGCGCCGCGGCGCGCACCGCGTCCGCGGCTTCCAGCACCAGCAGGGTTTCCGCGCCCGCGATCAGGTAGGCCGCGCGCAGCGGTTCGCCGGCAAGGCGCGCAGGCAGTGCATCCGGCGCAGTCGGCATCGCGCGTCGTTCAGGGCGTGGGCGGTGGCGCGTCGGTAGCGGGCGCGGTGGCCTGCAACGCAGCATCGATGCGACGCATGATCGAGGCGACCATGTCGCGCTGCATTTCCTTGGCCAGGATCTCCTGTTCGCTATCGGTGCCGATGCTGTTGTTGGGCACGGTCACGTAGTTGCGCGAGAGTTCGACCACCTGTCGTGGCACCAGCACGCTGCCGTCGGCACGCAGCAGGTCGAACTCCACCGCGTAGCGCAGCGCCAGTTCCTGGGCGCGACCACGCGCATCGATCGCCACCGGCAGGCTGCCCCAACGCTCCTTGCGGATGTTCAGGGTCGCGACCGCGGGGTGCGGCGCGGCCGGGGACGTTGCATCCGCTGGTGGCGAGATCGCGGATTGCCCGCCTTCAGGCTGCGCGGCGACATCGAGCGGATCCGGCGCCGGCACCGCGCCCGAACGCGCCAGCGCCTGCGACAGCGATTCGGCCAGCTGGCTGTAGCGGGTCGTGGACACCACCCGCAACGGGCCAAGATCGGCAGGCAGGTTCACGCCCTTGCGCAGGTGGAAACCGCAAGCCGCGAGCGTGAGGGTGGCGACGAGGATGACGAGGGCGGGGATCGGCTTCATCGCACCAGTCTGGACGAGGCTGCGGGGGCCGGCAAGCCGGCCGGTCAGCCGGCGATCACGATGTTCACGATCTTGCCAGGCACCACGATCAGCTTCTTCACCGCCTGGCCTCCAAGGAACTTCGCCACGTTGGGCTCGGCCAGGGCCGCGGCCTCGACCGCCTCGCGCGGCGCGTCGGGGGCGACGTCGATGGTTCCGCGCAGCTTGCCGTTCACCTGCACCGCCAGGGTGAGCGCATCGCGCACCAGCGCGCCCGGGTCGGCCTGCGGGAACGGCAGGTCCTCCAGCAGCGTTTCCGGATGCCCCAGCACCTGCCACAGCGCATGGCTGACATGCGGCGTCACCGGGTTCAGCAGCAGCACCATCGCCTGCAACGCCTCGTGGCGGACGGCGCGGCCCTGATCGGACATGTCATCGAATTTCGCGACATGGTTCAGCAATTCCATCAGCGCCGCGATCGCGGTGTTGAAGCTGTGGCGGCGACCGTAGTCGTCGCCGACCTTCTGGATCGCCTCGTGCAACTGGCGGCGCAGCGCTTTCTGCCCGGCGTCGAGCTTCGAGGCATCAACCTCGGGGTGGTCGGGTTGCGAAGCATGGGCGGTGACTTCGCGCCAGAACCGGCGCAGGAAGCGCGCCATGCCCTCGACCCCGGCTTCGTTCCATTCCAGCGACTGTTCCGGCGGCGCGGCGAACATCGAGAACAGGCGCACGGTGTCGGCGCCGTATTTTTCGACCATCGCCTGCGGGTCGACGCCGTTGTTCTTCGACTTCGACATCTTCTCGGTGCCGCCGATGGCCACCGGCTTGCCGTCGGCCTTCAGCGTCGCACCGACGATGTGACCGCGTTCGTCGCGCTGCACGACCACGTCGGCGGGATTGATCCAGTCCTTCGAGCCGTTGGCGTTGTCGCGGTAGTAGGTTTCGGCGATCACCATGCCCTGCGTGAGCAGGTTCGTCGCCGGCTCGTCGCTGCCGACCAGGCCCTGGTCGCGCAACAGCTTGTGGTAGAAGCGGAAATACAGCAGGTGCAGGATCGCGTGCTCGATGCCGCCGATGTACTGGTCCACCGGCAGCCAATGCTTCGCGCGCGCATCGACCATGTCGCTCGCGCCGGGCGAGGTGTAGCGCGCGTAGTACCAGCTCGACTCCATGAAGGTGTCGAAGGTATCGGTCTCGCGTTCGGCCGGCTTGCCGCATTGCGGGCAGGTCGTCTTGCGCCACTGCGGATCGGACTTGATCGGCGAATGCACGTCGCCGGAGGCGAATGCGTCCTCGACGTCTTCCGGCAACAGCACCGGCAACTGGTCTTCGGGCACCGGCACCGCGCCGCAGCCGTCGCAGTACACCACCGGGATCGGGCAACCCCAGTAGCGCTGGCGCGACACGCCCCAGTCGCGCAGGCGGAAATTGACCTTGCGCGTGGCGGCCCCGCCCAGCACTTCGGCGATCTTGTCGAACGCGGCCTTGTAGCCAAGCCCGTCGATGACTCCGGAGTTGACGCACATCGCCGCGGCATTGGTCTTGTCCGAATACCAGTCCTTCCACGCCGACGCGTCGTAGGCCAGTTCCGGCGCGAGGTGCGGCGGCAGCGGCGTGCGCAGCGCGATCACCTGTTTGATCGGCAATCCGTACTTGTGCGCGAATTCGAAATCGCGTTCGTCGTGGCCTGGCACCGCCATCACCGCGCCGGTGCCGTAGCCCATCAGCACGAAGTTCGCGACCCAGACCGGCACTTCCTCGCCGCTGATCGGGTGGATCGCGCGCAGGCCGGTGTCCATGCCGCGCTTTTCCTGCGTCTCGAGTTCCGCCTCGGAGACGCCGCCGCGCTTCAATTCGCCGAGGAACGCGGCCAGCTTCGGATTCTGTTTCGCCGCTTCGACCGCGAGCGGATGCTCGCCGGCGATGCTGACGAAGGTGACGCCCATCAGCGTGTCGGGGCGCGTGGTGAACACGGTCAAGGATTCATGCGCCGCGACATCGAACCGGATTTCCAGGCCTTCGCTGCGCCCGATCCAGTTGCGCTGCATGGTCTTGACCGAATCCGGCCAACCCGGCAAGCGGTCGAGGCCGTCGAGCAGTTCCTGCGCGTAGTCGGTGATGCGCAGGAACCACTGCGGGATCTCGCGCTTCTCGACCAATGCGCCGGTGCGCCAGCCGCGGCCGTCGATCACCTGTTCGTTGGCGAGCACGGTCTGGTCGACCGGATCCCAGTTCACCACCGAATTCCTGCGGTAGGCGATGCCCTTCTTCAGCAGGCGCACGAACATGCGCTGCTCGTGCACGTAGTAGTCGGGGCGGCAGGTGGCGAATTCGCGCGACCAGTCGATGGCGTAGCCCATCGCCTGCAGCTGCGCGCGCATGTGCTCGATGTTGGCGTAGGTCCACTTCGCCGGCGCGGTCTTGTTCTTGATCGCGGCGTTTTCCGCCGGCAGTCCGAATGCATCCCAGCCCATCGGTTGCAGCACGTTGCGCCCGGCCATGCGCTGGTAGCGGCTGATCACGTCGCCGATGGTGTAGTTGCGCACGTGGCCGACGTGCAGCGCGCCGGAGGGATAGGGCAGCATCGACAGGCAGTAGTACTTCGGCCGCGGGTCGTCTTCCTTCACCTCGAACGCGCGGCTGCCGGCCCAGTACGATTGGGCGGCCGGTTCGATGGTTTTGGGATCGTAAGCGGCGGACTCTGCGGACACGGCGGAAGCGCTGGATGAATGGCCGGACAGCCTACCGCAGTGCAGCATGGGCCGCCATGCAATCCGCACCCATTTTCAGGCCATCCAGAAGAACACCGCGGCCATGCGCTTGTCCCCGAGCGTCCGGCCGCAGTAGCCGGTGGCGCTGTGGATCAGGTTGGCGCGGTACAGCAGCAGGCGGTTGAACTTGTTGGCGACGCGCACGTCCTCGGCGAAGGCGTCCGGCGGGACGAAGCGCGTGCCCAGCGCCTCGACCAGGTTCTTGTGCGGGGGGGCGACGAAATTGCCGCCGCGCTGCCCGCCCGGCAGGCGCTGGCGGTAGAAGGCAGTGCCGCAGTCCTCGGGCGCGACCGGGTTGAGGTAGAGCACGGCGGCGTAGCGGCACAGCGCCAGCGAATCGGTATGCGGCCGCGGCTCGCATTCACCCTCGCCCACCACCTGCACGCAATTGTGGTTGAGGCGCGTGCCGTCGGCGGCGGTTTCCACCCACAGCTTCTTCGCGCCGGTGGCTTGGCGCACCAGCGCCTCGACGTGGGCCAGTTCCGCCTCGTCCAGCGCGGGAATGCTGCGCAGCCCGGGCCAGCTTTCCGGCTTGTGCGGCCAGCCCTCGATCCAGTCGGTGCGCGCGAGGCAGCGTTCGCGCAGCGCCGCGGCATCCGGCAGCGCGTCGTCGATCACCCAGTAATCGCGGCCGGGCGTCGGTTTGCGGTAGGGCAGCAACGGCAGGCGCATGCGGAGCGAACCGGAAGGCGACGGGCGAGCCTAGCGCAGCGCTTCCAGCGACGCCATGCGGGGGTAGGATGGCGCAGGCTCCAAGGGGAAAACCGCCATGCTTCGCCATCGCCTGCTCGCGCTGTCCTGCGCGCTGTTCGTCGCTGCGCCCTCCGCCTTCGCCGAGGACGCACCCGCGCCTGCCCTCAAGCTCATGCACTGCGGCCACCTGTTCGATTCCGCCAACGGCCGCTTGCTGGGCGAAACCAGCATCGTGATCCGCGGCGAGCGGATCGAATCGGTGCAAGCCGGCGCGATGGCCGCCCCGGCCGGCGCCGAGCTGATCGAACTCGGCGGCGATAGCTGCCTGCCGGGGCTGATCGACAGCCACGTGCATCTCACCGACCAGTTCAGCGCCAGCACCTATTCCGACCAGTTCCGGCTCAACCCGGCCGATTACGCCATCCGCGGCGTCGTCTATGCCGGGCGCACGCTGCGCGCGGGTTTCACCACCGTGCGCAACCTCGGCGACGGCAACAACGAATCCATCGCCCTGCGCAATGCGGTGAATGCCGGCCTGGTCGACGGCCCGCGCATCCTCACCGCAGGCCTCGCCATCGGCTCCACCGGCGGCCACGCCGACGGCAGCGACGGTTACCGCGCGGATTTGATGGGCGATCCCGGCCCGGACAAGGGCATCATCAACGGCCCGGAAGACGCATGGAAGGCGATCCGCCAGCATTACAAGGACGGCGTCGACCTGATCAAGATCATGCCCTCGGGCGGCGTGCTCGACGAAAGCGCCAGCGCCGACAACGCGCAACTGACCGAAGAGGAACTGCGCGCGCTGGTGACCGCGGCCAGGGATTACGGCTACCCGGTCGCGGCGCACGCACACGGCGCCGAAGCGATCCGTCGCGCGGTGCTGGCCGGGGTCGATTCGATCGAGCACGGCACCTTCATGGACGACCAGGACATGAAGCTGATGAAGCAGCACGGCACCTGGTACGTGCCGACGATCATCGCCGGCGAATTCGTGGCCGGAAAGGCCGATGCCGGCTGGTATCCGCCGCAGGTCGCGGCCAAGGCGCGCAAGGTCGGCGCGCAGATCCTGCAGACCGCGGGCAAGGCCTACCGCGCCGGCGTGCCGATCGCCTTCGGCACCGATGCCGGCGTGTACCCGCACGGCGACAACGCGCACGAGTTCGAGCTGATGGTGAAGGCCGGCATGCCGCCGGCGTTCGCGCTGCAGGCCGCGACCCGCAACGCGGCGAAACTGCTGCGCATGGACCGCGACATCGGCAGCGTCGAAGCCGGCAAGTACGCCGACATCGTCGCGGTGCCGGGTGATCCGCTCGCCGACATCTCGCTGATGAAGCAGGTCACGTTCGTGATGAAGGGCGGCACGGTCTACAAGCAGACCGAACCGTGAGCGGCGAGTGGCTGGGCACGGCGGCGGCGATCCTGACCACGCTGTCCTTCGTGCCGCAGGCGGTGAAGACCATCCGCACCCGCGAGACGCACGCCATCTCGCTGTGGATGTACGCGCTGTTCACCGTCGGCATCGCCTGCTGGTTCGGCTACGGCTTCGTCCTGCATTCGTGGCCGATGATCGTGTCGAACGCGATCACCTTCGTCCTCGCCGCGACGATCCTCGTGCTCAAGCTGCGCCACGGCTGAGATCGGGCTTGCATCCGCGCCTGCGCGGACCCATGTTGCCGGTTTCCCCACATGCCCGCGCCGCCATGACCGACGCCACCGTCCACGCCCCGCACGTCTTCGACGCCACCGCCGCCAGTTTCGAAACCGAGGTCATCCAGCGTTCGCTGCAAGTGCCGGTGCTGGTGGATTTCTGGGCGACCTGGTGCGGTCCGTGCAAGACCCTCGGTCCGATCCTCGAGAAACTCGCCGCGGAATACGGCGGTGCGTTCGTCGTTGCCAAGGTCGACGTGGACAAGGAACAGGAACTCGCCGCCGCGTTCCAGATCCGCTCGGTGCCGACGATGGTGCTGGTGAAGGACGGACAGATGCTCGGCGCGATTCCCGGCGCCTTGCCGGAAGGCGAACTGCGCAAGGTGCTGGAACAGGTCGGCGTGCAGCCGGCCACCAACGCCGACGAAGCGGTCGCGGACATTCCCGTCGCGCCGGTCGATCCGCACGAAGAAGTCATGCGCCTGCGCAAGCAGATCGAAGCCGAGCCGGACAAGGCCGAATTGAAACTCGACCTCGCGCTGGCGCTGCTGCGCACCGGCGCCGCGAGCGAGGCCGAACATCTGATCGACGCCCTGCCCGCCAACCTCGCCACCGACGACCGCGCGGTGAACGCGCGCGCCCGCCTCGGCTTCGCCGCGCTGCTCAAGGACGCGCCGCCGGTCGAAGTGCTGCGCGCCGCCATCGACGCGAACCCCGGCGACCTGCGCGCACGCCACCTGCTCGGCGCGCACGCCATCGTCGAAGGGAATCCCGAAGCCGGGTTGCAGCAGTTCATGGAGATGCTGCGTCGCGATCGCGGCTACGCCGACGGCCTGCCGCGCAAGGCGCTGATCGACGCGTTCCGCATCATCGACGACGAGGACCTGGTCGGCCGCTACCGCCGGCAGATGTCCGCGCTGCTGCTGGCCTGACGTGCTGCGACTCGATTCGCCGCGCTCGCTGCGCCGCATCCTCAACCTGTGGCCGCCGTTCCTGTTCGCCGGCATCCATGTCGCCGAAATCTCGCCCGACTGGCGACGCGTCCGCGTCGAGCTGCGCATGCGGCCATGGAACCGCAACTACGTCGGCACCCACTTCGGCGGCAGCCTGTTCGCGATGTGCGATCCGTTCCGAATGATCCCGGTGATGCGCTGCCTGGGCCCGGACTACATCGTCTGGGACAAGGCCGGCGACATCGAATTCGTGAAGCCCGGCCGCGGCACGGTGCACGCGCTGTTCGAGCTGGACGACGCGGTGCTGGACGAACTGCGCGCCGCCACCGCCGGCGGCGACAAGGCGTTGCGCTGGTTCGAGAACACCATCACCGATGCCGACGGCGAAATCGTCGCCCGCGTGCGCAAGCAGTTGTATGTGCGGAGGAAGGCCGGGCGCTGAGTGTGGCGTGCGTCGAAAACGAATCCGTAGCCCGGGCAAGGCCGAAGACCGCACCCGGGTGCGCTACGCTTACCCGGGCTACGCTGCCAACGGAGAGGATCAGGGACGTAGGGCGCAATAAGCGCAGCGCATTGCGCCGCATTTCCGATTCAATGAATTCGGCGCATTACGCCTTCAGCTAATGCGCCCTACGGACTGCATAGGGCGGGTTGAAACCCGCAACCAACCACCCCTGCAAATCCGGTCGCGACTTCCGTCGCTCCTACATTCCGAACATTCCCTGTAGGAACCCGCGTAAGGCGGGTTAAAACCCGCCCTACGGATTACGTTGTCACGTAGGGCGGGTCTCGACCCGCCATTCACCAACCCTGCAAACCCCGTCTCGACTTGCGTCGTTCCTGCGGGGCGAACGTGACGAAAATCCCGGATTCGGGCGATCCGGGCGATACGCTGCCATAGCGCGCTATGCTCCCGATCCCGGGGGGACACCGACCGACGATGCCGAACACCGCGCAGCGCGGAAACACGCCGACCATCCAGGGCTACCGCCTGCTGCGGGTGCTCGGCGATGGCGGCATGTCCACGGTTTACCTCGCCGAACAGGCCTCGCTCGGGCGCGAGGTCGCGCTCAAGCTGATGCGGCCCGAAGCGCTGGCCGACGAAATCAGCCGCCGCCGCTTCGAGAACGAAACCCGCACGATTGCCAGGCTACGCCACCCGAACATCGTCGGCATCCACGACGTCGGCCGCAGCAGCGACGGCCTGCCGTGGTTCACCATGCCCTACCTCGCGCGCGGCCACCTCGGCCAGCGCGACTACGCCGGCAACGAGGACGCGGTGCGCAACATCCTGCGCGCACTGCTTGACGCGCTCGAATACGCGCACGGCCGCGGCGTCGTGCACCGCGACGTGAAGCCCGAGAACGTGATGTTCGACGACGGCGACCGCCCGCTGCTCGCCGATTTCGGCATCGCCCAGCGCCGCGGCTACGGCTCTCGCGTCACCGCCGCCGGCTTCGCGGTCGGCAGCACCGCCTACATGCCGCCGGAACAGGCGCGTGGCGAAGCGGTGGATCCGCGCGCGGACCTGTACAGCGTCGGCGTGCTCGGCTGGGAAAAGCTCACCGGGCGCCTGCCCTACGTCGCCGCCGACGCGCTGTCGATGGCGCTGCAGCATGTGCAGAAGCCGATTCCGCGCCTGCCCATGCGCTATCGCCACTGGCAACGCTTCTTCGACCGTGCGCTGGCGAAGTCGCCGGACAAGCGCTTCGCCGATGCGCGGCAGATGCGCGAGGCGCTGGCCGACGTCCCCACGCCGGCGACCGGGCTGCGCAGCGACGTCGGCGATGCGTATGCGGCCTTCCGCGCGAACTTCCGCCCCGTGCGCACGCTCGCCGCGCTGGCGCTGGTTGCGGCGCTGGGGTTCGGCGCATGGCAGGCCGTGGGCCTGTGGCGCGCCAACCTCGACGAGAACGTGCCGACGGCCACCGATGCCGCCGCTGGCCTGCCGGCACCGGACCTGCCATTCGGCCATGCCGCCATCGTCGGCGAGGACAGCGAACCGCTGCTCCGGCCGCTGCCCGAATCGCCGGCCGAGCGCTGGTTGTTCGCGCTGGATTCGCAATTGCGCTCGGGCCAGGTGACTGCGCCGAAATCCGGCAATGCCTACGACAGCCTGCTCGCGGCCTGGCATGCCGACGCCGCGCATCCGCGCCTCGCCGTCGCCGGCGGCAAGGTCGTCGATGCGCTCTCCGCACAGGCGACGGAGGCATTGCACGGCGGAAAGCTCGATCGCGCGAAGGATGCGATCGACCGCGCCGACGCGGTCGCAGCGCGCATCGCCCAGGCCGTGACGGATGAGGCGACGCGACGCATGCGTCGCCAGCTCGGCGCAACCCTTGGCGATTCGGTCGAGCGCGCATTGGCCACGAACGACCACGAGCAGGCGCAGCGCCTGCTCGCGTTCGCGCGCGGCGCGCACCTGCCGGAGGCACAGGTCTCCGCCCTGACCGCGCGCGTGGAAGCGATCCCCAAGCCTGGTGACGTGCTGCCAGGGCCGTTCGGCGGCCTCGAGGTCGTGCGCCATGGCGAGGAGCTCATCGGCGTCGCGCGCCGGGCCGTGAGCCGCGAGGATTACCAACGCTTCGCCAAGGCGACTTCACGCCCGGCCACGCTGTGCCGCGAACGCGGCTCGCTGCTGCGCATCGTCAAGCCGCGCGACTGGCAGTCGCCGGGATTCGAACAATCCGCGAGCGACCCGGTGGTCTGCGTGTCCTACGCCGATGCCGCCGCCTATGCGCAGTGGATGTCGAAACAGACCGACGAGCGCTACCGCCTGCCACGCAGCGGCGAACTCGCCGGCTCCACCAGCGGCGGCAAGCGCGTCTCGCAATGGCTCGATGCGTGCAAGGGGAACTGCAACACCCGCATCGCCACCGGGAGTAGCTGGCGCGGTGGTGGCGACAACCGTCCGCTCGATGCCGCGCGCGGCTACGACGACGTCGGCTTCCGCCTCGTTCGCGACGACTAGCCGCGCGGCGCGCGGAATCCACGCGCTCGACCGCTACAATCCGCGCATGCCCGCACCTTCCGAACACCGCCTGCGCCGCCTGTTCCTGACCGGACTGCTCACCCTGCTGCCGGTGTGGCTGACCTGGGTGGTGGTGAAGTTCGTGTTCGTGCTGCTGTCGAACACCGGGCGCCCGCTGGTCGAGCCGCTGCTGGTCGGCCTCGCCGCCGGGCATCCATCGCGCGCATGGCTGGCCCAACCCTGGGTGATGGGCGCGCTGGCGCTGTTGGCGACGATCGGCGTGATCCTGTTCGCCGGTTGGCTGGCGCGACGCGTGATCGGCCAGCGCGCGATCCGCTGGTTCGAATCGCTGGTCGCGCGGGTGCCGCTGGCGAGCACGGTGTACGGCAGCGCGCGGCAACTGCTCGACATCCTGCAGACGCAGCCCGACGGCGCGCAGCGCGTGGTGCTGATCGATTTCCCGCACAAGGAAATGAAATCGGTCGGCTTCGTCACCCGCGTGATCCGCGAACAGGGAACCGGCCGTGAACTCGCCGCGGTGTACGTGCCGACCACGCCCAACCCGACATCCGGTTACCTGGAAATCGTGCCGGTGGAGCTGGTCACGCCCACCGACTGGAGCGTGGACGAGGCGATGCGCTTCATCATCTCCGGCGGCGCGGTATCGCCTGATTCGATCCCGTTCACGCCGCCGGGAACGAAGGCGTGAGCCTGCCGGTGCTGGAAGACCGCGCGACCCGCGTGTTCGTGCTGCTCGCCTGCTTCTTCTGCGCGAACGCGGTGCTCGCCGAATTCATCGGGGTCAAGATCTTCGCGCTCGAGGACACGCTCGGCATCGCGCCGTTGCAGTGGAACCTGTTCGGCCAGACCGGTTCGCTCAACTTCACCGCCGGCACCTTGCTGTGGCCGTTCGTGTTCGTGTTCACCGACGTCATCAACGAATACTTCGGCCGCCGCGGCGTGCGCTTGATCTCGTGGACCGCGGCGGCGCTGATCGCCTACGGCTTCGCCTTCGCCTTCGCCGCGATCTGGCTCAAGCCGGCAAGCTGGTGGGTCGGCGCCGCGCAATCGCAGGGCGTGCCGGATTACCAGCTCGCATTCGCCGCGGTGTTCGGCCAGGGCATGTGGACGATCGCCGGTTCGCTGGTCGCGTTCATGCTCGGCCAGCTGATCGACATCGCGGTGTTCCACCGCATCCGCCGCGCCACCGGCGAACGCGCGGTGTGGCTGCGCGCGACCGGCTCGACCGCGGTCTCGCAGCTGGTCGACAGCTTCGTCGTGCTCTACATCGCCTTCGTGCTCGGCCCGCAGCACTGGCCGGTCGGCCTGTTCCTCGCGGTCAGCACGGTCAACTACCTGTACAAGATGCTGGCCGCGGTCGCGCTGATCCCGGCGATTTACCTGTTGCGCCGCTGGATCCACGACTACCTCGGCCACGCCCGCGCCGCGGAACTGATGCGCGAAGCCGCCGGCGAACGCTACGTGGAACCCGCCCCGCCCGGGCCGTGATGACCTTCGGCCCATGCCCGCGCGGACCGTGGCGGCGACCCTAGGCGCCTTGCCCACGACCGGAACCGACATGGCCGCCAAGACCACCCTGCTCTGCGCCGCGCTCGCCGCTGCGCTCGCCTCCTTCGCCGCGCCCACGCTCCACGCCGCCGATGCGCCGACCGCAACCGCGCCAGCCGCCGGCAAGGCCGCGCAGCTGGACAAGTTCTACGCCGACTACTGGGAAGCGCTGCTCAAGCTCAATCCCTTGCAGGCGACCTTCCAGGGCGACAATCGCTACAACGACCAGATGCCGGATTTCTATTCGGCCGAATTCCGCAAGCAGGCGCACGACTTCACCCAACAGTGGCTGGATCGCGCGCAGGCCATCGGCAGCGACGGCCTGCAGGGCCAGGACCTGATCAGCTACGAGATCTTCGTGCAGGATGCGAAGCAGTCGCTGGAAGGCGAGCAGTTCCCGGACTGGATGCTGCCGGTCGACCAGATGGGCAGCATCGCCACCTTCGCCGCACAGCTGGGCAATGGCACCGGCGCGCAGCCGTTCAAGACGGTGAAGGACTACGACAACTGGCTGGCGCGCGGCAACCGCATCCCGGTGCTGGTCGACAGCATCATCGCCGACATGCAGGCCGGCATCGCCGCCGGCGTGGTGCAGCCCAAGGCGCTGATGGTGAAGGTGGTGCCGCAGTACGACGCCATCATCAAGGACAAGCCCGAGGACAGCCTGTTCTGGGGCCCGATCAAGAACATGCCCAAGGATTTCAGCGCCGCCGACAAGGCGCGCCTCACCGACGCCTACCGCGCGATGATCGGTGAGCAGATGATGCCGGCGTTGCGCAAACTGCGCGGTTTCATCGCCAACGATTACCTGCCCAGGACCCGCGACAGCGTCGGCCTGAACCAGCTGCCGAACGGAGATGCCTGGTACGCGTTCAAGGTGCGCGCGACCACCACCACCGACCTCAGCCCGGCGCAGATCCACCAGATCGGCCTCGACGAAGTCGCGCGCATCCACGGCGAGATGCAGAAGGTGATGCAGCAGGTCGGATTCAAGGGCTCGCTGCAGGACTTCTTCGAGCACATGCGCACCGACAAGCAGTTCGAGTTCAAGTCGGAAGACGGCCTGCTCGCCTACTACCGCGGCCTCGAGGCCAAGGTGATGAAGGGCGTGCCCTCGCAGTTCTCGCTGCTGCCCAAGGCCGGCTTCGAGATCCGCCCGGTCGAGGCGTTCCGCGCCAAGTCCGCGGCCGGCGGCGAATACCAGAGCCCGAGCGAGGACGGTTCGCGCCCCGGCATCTTCTACGTCAACACCTACGACCTGCCGACGCGCAAGACCTGGGACGCCGAGGACCTGTTCCTGCACGAGGCGATCCCCGGCCACCACTTCCAGCTCGCGCTGCAGCAGGAACTGAAGGGCGTGCCCGCGTTCCGCCGCTTCGGCGGCAACACCGCCTACATCGAGGGCTGGGGCCTGTATTCGGAATCGCTGGGCAAGGACCTCGGCGTGTACGAGACGCCTTACGATTATTTCGGCTACCTGCAGAACGAGCTGTGGCGCGCGATCCGCCTGGTCACCGACACCGGCCTGCACAGCAAGGGCTGGACCCGCGAGCAGGTGATCAAGTACATGCTCGACAACTCCGCCGCGTCCGAGACCGACGCCACCGCCGAAGCCGAGCGCTACATCGCCTGGCCGTCGCAGGCGACCGCGTACAAGATCGGCGAACTGAAGATCCAGGAATTGAAGAAGAAGGCGCAGGCGCAGCTCGGCGACAAGTTCGACCCGCGCGAATTCCACGCCGAGATCCTGAAGGACGGATCGCTGCCGCTGTCGGTGCTGGAGGACAAGGTCGACCGCTGGCTGGCGTCGAAGAAGCAGTAAGCGACTTCGCGTCGATGCAAGAAAAAAAGCCCGCCAAACGGCGGGCTTTTTCGTTTCAGACCATCATCGCGGAAAGCGCTTGTTGCCAACGGGGGGGGCGATTTGACGGCCTTGGCCACGCGGCACAGAATCCCGAATACGCCACGCTTCCGGGTCTGAATGTAGCCAGGCTGCACTTGAAGAATCGGAGAGCACACGAAATGCGTTTACTTTCAATGTTGGCGCTGGTCTCGCTGCTGCTCTTGGGCGCCGCCTGCTCCGAACCCGGCGATCGCGAGGTCAAGGTTGGCCGACTGCATCGTGCCTATGTCGATACGGAAAGAACGAACTGGCAGGGCGATGCGGCTCGCCCGATTGCCGCCACGGTGTGGTACCCGGCATCGCCGAACAGCATCGAGTCGGAATGGAGCGCCGGTGTCTTTCGCTTCGGATACAGCGCGTTGGACGCGCCTTTTGCCGACACCAAAAGATATCCGCTCGTCGTCATTTCGCATGGCACGGGGGGTAGTGCCGCGCAGCTGTCGTGGCTGGCGGAACGCCTGGTCAATGCTGGTTTCATGGTCGCCGGCGTCAACCATCACGGCAATACGGCCGCGGAAGACACCCGATCGCCTGCCGGCTTCGTGCTTCCGGAAGAACGCACTCGCGACCTTACCGTATTGATCGACCGACTGCTCGCCGATCGCGAGCTGGCACCGCATATCGATCCCGCGCGAATCGGTGCCGCCGGATTCTCGCTCGGCGGGTACAGCGTACTTGCGCTGGCGGGCGCGCATTTGACGTTTGCCGACTAGCAAAACCGTTGCAAGGGCGAGACGGACAACCCGGCATGCAGGCTGCCGCCGGAAGCGGACTTCTCCCTCGAAGACGTGCGTGCCCTTGCTGCAAAGAGCCCCGCGTTCCAGGCAGGCCTCGCGCGTGGGCAACAGCCGGCAATCGACCCGCGGATTCATGCGGTCTATGCCATGGCTCCCGCGCTGTTGTCGCTGCTCGCGAAACAGGACGTTTCGGCCATGCAAGTGCCGGTCAGGATCGCGCTTGCCGAGCAGGACCAGCAGGTCCTGTTGTCGAAGACGGCCGAGGTCATCCGCAGGGACTTGCCGAACGCCGAAACGACCCGCGTGCCGAATGCTGGCCACTATGTATTCCTCGCTCCTTGCACGCTTCGAGGGAAAATAGTCCTGGGCGCTTTATGCAGGGATTCGAACGGAGTCGATCGCTCCGAAGTCCATGACCGCATCGGGCTGGATGCGGCCGGATTCTTCAAGACCCATCTGCAGCGGTGATGCAGCCCGGCAATTCATGCAAGCCGACGCCGCTCGTCAATGCGCCAGCAGCGCGAACCATCCCAGCGGCTGGTGCATGCGCGCGATGCCGATGACGAGCGTGAACGCGACCAGCGCGGCGACGTAGAAACCCGCCTGCATGCCGCGTCGCCGGGCGCGCATCGTCGCGATGCCCAGCGCGACATAGACGGCGACGAAGCACAGCTTCACCGTCAGCCAGTGGTTGGCGAACATCGCCGCCGGCAGGATCGTCACCAGCATCAAGGCCGCGGTCAGCAGCGTGGTGTCGATGGCATAGCTCGCGTAACGCACCGGCGCGGCGCGCGGCCAGCGCATGCCGGCGATGACGCAGGCGCCACGCAACGCGAACAGGCTGCCGCTCAGCATCGCCGCGAAGATGTGCACGTCGCGGATCTGCGGGTAGAACACCGCCATGTCGTTCATGCCGACGTCAGCCCGGCTTGCCGTCGGCGCGCGGCGTGAGGTAGATCCAGGTCGAACGCAGCACCCACGGCAGGAACGCGAGCAGCCAGCCGATCGCAGCGGCGGCCTGCCATGCGAACGCATCGGGGACGAGTTCGGCGACGATGCGGACGATGCACACGCACTGGATGACGACGAAGGCGAACGTCGCCACGCCACCGAACACCAGCGGCCGGCCGGAATGGCCCTGGGTCACGCGCGTCACCATCGCCACCAGCAGGCTGCCGAAGAAACCGACGAACAGCGCATGCGCCGGCGCGCGGCCGAGTGCATCGCCACCGCCGAAGCGCACGAGGGATTGCACGGCATACAAGGCCATCGCCAGCGGAAGCCACGCATAACCGAGGAACAGCACCCGTAGCAACCGCGGCATCGGCCCGCGCGGCCAGTTGCGCCACAGCCATGCCAGCGAAATCGCGAACAGGCCGAGATCCGGCAACCAGGTCCAGCGCAGATGGTGCGCGAGTTCCAGCGCGAGGTGCATGAGCGCGAAAACCCAGAACACGGCGAGCATCCACATCGGTCGCCATGCCTTGTACCCGGGCACGACATTGCCGGCGAAGAACGGGAACATCCGGTGCGCGACGGTGAAATACACTGGCAGCAGCAGGCCGAAGGTGCCGATCTTGATCGAGGCTTCCATCCATCGCGCGTCGGGGACATGCAGGAATACGGCATACAGCGCGAATCCGCACAGGCCCAGCGACATCGCCGCCGCGCACGACAGCGCGTGCTTGTTCCTGCCGCGATCCAGCCACGCCAGGCGCAGCAGGTGGAACAATCCGACCGACCAGCCGAGCAGGGTCAGCACCGCGCCGATGTGCAGGCAGTGCTCCGGACCCAGGGCGCCGACCAGCGTCAGCAACTGTCCGCCGAACAGGCCGATGCCGACCGGCAGGTAATGCCTGCGCCGCAACTCCAACTGGCCCATCCAGCGCGGGAACACGGTGAGCAGGAAGCCGAACATGAAGGGCGCCAGCACCTGGTACTGCATCACCACCGCATGCAGCCAGCCGGCGTAAACGCGCGGTTGCGGGAACGCGAACACATGCCAGCGCGCATCGACCAGCCACAAGGCCCACCACAGCATCGCCAGCAGCACGTTGCCGGCGCCGACGAAGAACATCAGCCGATGCGGCGCCTCGGCCAGCAATTTCGGCGATGGCATGTCGCCGAGGCGCGTCGCATCCATGCGTTCAGTCCGCTTTCGTTGTCGACGGTGCGCGCCGGCCCAGCCACAGCGAGGCGACGAACAGCGACACCAGCAAGGCACCGACCGAGAACAGCGTGTCGCCCGGCACGCGCATCCACACCAGCATGTGGATCAGCGGCTGGCCCATGAATTCGGCCGAACGCGCGTACCAGTAGCCGTGTTCCAGCGCCGCCTGCAGTTGCAGGACGCCCATCGGCAGCAGGGTCAGCAGCGCCATCAGCACCAGGCCGATGTTCAGGCACCAGAAACCGCCGCGCAGCAGGCCTTCGGGCCATTTCGCCTCCGGCTTCAGCCCGCGCAGGCAGAACAGCATCAGGCCGATGCCGAGCATGCCGTACACGCCGAACAACGCGGTGTGGCCGTGCAGCGGCGTCAGGTTCAGGCCCTGCATGTAGTACAGCGCCAGCGGGGTGTTGATCAGGAAGCCGAACAGTCCCGCGCCGACCAGGTTCCAGAAGCTCACCGCGAGGAAGAACATGATCGGCCAGCGGTAGCGCTGCATCCACGGCGTGGCGCGGCCATGGCGCCAGGTCTCGTAGGCCTCCATGCCGATCAGCGCCAGCGGCACGACTTCCAGCGCGGAGATGCTCGCGCCCAGCGCGATCACCCCGGTGGTGGTGCCGGCGAAGTACAGGTGGTGGAAGGTGCCGAGGATGCCGCCGGCCATGAACACGATGGTCGCGAACAACACGTTCACCGTCGCGGTGCGCCCGCGCACCAGCCCGAGCTTGACGAACAGGAAGCTCATCACCGCGACCGCGAACACCTCGAAGAAGCCTTCGACCCACAGGTGCACCACCCACCAGCGCCAGTATTCGACCGTGGAAATGTGGGTGTTCTCGCCCCACATCAGCCCGGCCGCGTACAGCAGCGCGATCGCGACCGTGGACAGGAACAGCAGGCCGACGATGGAGGAGGTCTCGTCCTTGCGCCGCAGTGCGGGCCACAGCGCGCGTCCCATCAGCAGCAGCCACAGCAGCAGGCCGACGAACAGGAAGATCTGCCAGAAGCGGCCGATGTCGGTGTATTCCCAACCCTGGTGGCCGAACCAGAAGTTGTACTGCAGGCCCATCTTCTGCATCACCGCGAACCACTGCCCGGTGAAGGCACCGACCACGATCACCAGCAGGCACACGAACAGGAAGTTCACGCCGAGGCGCTGGAATTTCGGTTCATGCCCGGACACCGCCGGGCCGATGTACAGGCCGGTGGCCAGCCACGCGGTCGCGATCCACAACACCGCCAGCTGCGTGTGCCAGCTGCGGGTCAGCGAATACGGCAGGTACTGCGAAATCGCGAAGCCGTAGGCCTGCTGCCCTTCCACCTGGTAGTGCGCGGTGGTCGCGCCGAGCAGGATCTGCACCAGGAACAGCGCCAGCACCACCCAGAAATACTTCGCGGTGGCGCGCATCGAGGGCGTGACCGTGATCGCGGCGAGCGGATCGCGCGCCGGAGGCTCGGCATGTTCTTCCTTGCGATGCCAGACCGCGTAGTGCCACGCCAGCAGCCCGATGCCGGCGATCATGAACAGGATGCTGAACATCGTCCACATGAAGCTGGCCGAAGTCGGCGCGTTGCCCACCAGCGGTTCGTATGGCCAGTTGCTGGTGTAGGTCTTGGCCTCGTTCGGGCGATCGGTCGTCGTCGCCCATGCCGACCAGAAGAAGAACGCGGTGAGCTCGCGGCGATGCTCGGCATCGGGGATGGTGTCCTCGCGCATGGCGTAGCTTTCGCGCAAGTCGTGGGTTGCCGGGTCGTTCGAGAACAGGCTTTCGTAGTGCGCCGCCACCTGGGTGACCGCCAGCGCGCGGCGTTCGCCCAGGACCAGGTCGCCGCTGGCCGGATCGTAGGTGTTGCTGCGCATCAGCGGCTTCAGCTTGGCCTGCTCCGCGGCCTGTTCGGCCGGATCCAGCGCGGCATAGGTGACGCCGTTGTCGGCACGGCTGCCGAGGTCGAGCATCGTCACGGCCTCGCGGTGCAGCCAGTCCGCGGACCAGTCGGGCGCGACCAGCGCGCCATGGCCCCAGATGGATCCCAACTGCTGCCCGCCGATGCTCTGCCAGACGCGACGGCCCTGCTCGATGTCTGCGCGGGTGTAGATCACGTCGCCACGGTCGCTGACCACGCGTTCGGGGACCGGCGGCGCCTTCAGGTGGATGTCCCATCCCATCCACAGCAATACGCCGAAACCGGCGAGCATCAATGCGGCCAGGCCAAGCCAGAGCCTGCGAGTGGTGTCCATGCGGCGATCCCCGGAGTGGAATACCCGCATGCTGCGCGGCCCGGATCGCGGATTCCCTGATCTGGATCAAATCGCGGCGCGATCCGTCCTCGCCCCGCTCAGTCCCGCAACATCGCCCCGGCGACCTTTTCCAGTCCGTGCGGCCCGATCAGTTCCACCTCGCGGCGGTCGATCCGGATCAACCCGTCCTGCTGGAATCGCTTGAGCACCCGGCTCACCGTTTCCGGCGCCAACCGCAGGTAGTTGGCGATGTCGGTGCGGCCCATGGTCAGCTGGAAACGCTGCGCCGAGAATCCGCGCGCCTCCAGCCGTCGCGACATGCCGACCAGGAACGCGGCCATGCGCTCGTCCGCGGACCAGTCCCCGGCCAGCAGCGAGGCATTGCCGATGTCGCGGCTGAGCAGGCGGAACAGGGTCTGCTGCAACCCCGGCAGTTGCGCGGCCAGCACCGAGATCTTCGGGAACGAGAACCGGCACAGGGTGACCGTATCCAGCGCGACCGCGTTGCAGGGATAGCGGTCGCCCGCGATCGCGTTCAAGCCGATCACCTCGCCCGGCAGGTGGAAGCCGAGCACGTGCTCGCGGCCGTCGCGGTCCACGCTGTAGGTCTTGACCGTGCCGGCGCGCACCGCGGCGATGGCCCCGAACGGATCGCCTTCGCGGAACACATGCTCCCCGGCGTGCAGCGGGCCGATGTGTTCCACCAGCATGTGCAGGTCGCGCAGCGCGGCCTTGTCCATGCCCTGCGACAGGCAGGCGCGCGAGAACGCGCAGGTGGAACAGAAGGTCAAGGCATCGCCGTCGTCGGCGACGATGTTCTTGCCGATCTGCGGGAACGTGGTTTCGCGCATGCCGTGATGGTACGCAATGGCGGGCGGGCGGCCAACAAAAAAGCCCCGCATCGCGGGGCTTTTTCGTTCACGCCGATATGGCGGCTCAGCGCTTGCCGATCGCCACGTAATCGCGGCTGGTGGCGCCGGTATAGACCTGGCGCGGGCGGCCGATCTTGTTCTCCGGGTCGGCCTGCTGCTCCAGCCAGTGGCTGACCCAGCCGGCGGTGCGCGCGATCGCGAACATCACCGTGAACATCTCGGTCGGGATGCCGAGCGCCTTGTAGATGATGCCGCTGTAGAAATCCACGTTCGGGTAGAGCTTGCGCTGGATGAAGTACTCGTCCTTCAGCGCCGCTTCCTCCAGCTTCATCGCCACGTCCAGCATCGGATCGTTGACGCCGAGTTCGTCCAGCACCTTGTAGGTCATCTCGCGGATGATCTTCGCGCGCGGGTCGAAGTTCTTGTACACGCGGTGGCCGAAGCCCATCAGGCGGAAGCCCGATTCCTTGTCCTTGGCCTTGTCGACCGCCGACTGCACGTTCTCCGGGCGGCCGATCTCGGCCAGCATCTTCAGCACGGCTTCGTTGGCGCCGCCATGCGCGGGGCCCCACAGCGCGGCCACGCCGGCGGCGACGCAGGCATAGGGATTCGCGCCGGTGGAACCGACCAGGCGCACGGTCGAGGTCGATGCGTTCTGCTCGTGGTCGGCGTGCAGGATGAACAACAGGTCCAGCGCCTTGGCCGCGACCGGGTTCAGTTCCAGCGGCTCGCTCGGCACTTCCTTCATCATGTGCAGGAAGCGGGTGACGTACTCGAGGTTGTTGCGCGGGTAGCGCAGCGGCCAGCCGATGGAATAGCGGTAGCAGGCGGCGGCGATCGTCGGCACCTTGGCGATCAGGCGCACCGCGGCGAGGTGGCGCTGCGCCGGGTCCTCGTAGTCGAGGTTGTTGTGGTAGAAGCTCGCCATCGAGCCGACCATGCCCATCAGCATCGCCATCGGGTGCGCGTCGTGGCGGAAGCCGCCGAGGAAGTTCTTGAACGCCTCGTGCAACATCGTGTGGTGGGTGATGTCGCCCTCGAACTTGTCGAGTTCGGCGCCGGTCGGCAGTTCGCCGTGCATCAGCAGGTAGGCGACCTCGAGGAAGCTGGACTGGTTGGCCAGCTGCTCGATCGGGTAGCCGCGGTACATCAGCACGCCGGCGTCGCCGTCGATGTAGGTGATCGCGGAGCGGCAGGACGCAGTCGCGGTGAAGCCGTTGTCGTAGGTGAAGCAGCCGGTTTCCTTCGGCAGCCTGGCGATGTCGATGCAGTCGTTGCCGAGGGTCGGCCGGATCACGGGCATGGCGACGGACTTGTCGCCTGCGGTCAGGGTGGCGTCTTTCAGGTCGGACACGGGCGCACTCTCCTCGACGACGCGGTGGGGGTGCGTCGCGCAAGCCCGGATTATCGCATAGGGCAAACACGCGTTTGGAATCGCGGCCCGGACGCGACGACGGCCGCTTGCGCGGCCGTCGGGGGATTGCCGGTGGAAGCGCCGGGCTTACTTGGAGGCGTAGCGCTTCTTGAACTTGTCGATGCGGCCAGCGGTGTCGAGCACGCGGTTCTGGCCGGTGTAGAACGGATGCGTGGCCGAGGAGATTTCGACCTTGATCAACGGATACTCGTTGCCGTCTTCCCACTTGATCGTCTCCTTGCTGCCAAGGGTCGAGCGGGTCAGGAACTTGAAGTCCGAGGTGACGTCCTGGAACACGACGTCGTGGTACGCGGGATGGATGTCGGCCTTCATGGCGGCACCGGAACGAGAGCGGGAAAGCCGGACATTGTAGGGATCGGCGCCGGTCAAGGCAAATCCGGATCCCGCGCCCTTCAGCCGGCGGCGAGCGCCGCCCGTACCCGGGCCTCGAACCCGGCCTGGTCGTAGTCCAGCAGGATCCGGGCGTTGTCCGCCGCCCCGCCCCGCCGATCCCAGTCCACCGCGGTCAGGCCACGGGCCGCGCCGTGCCCGATATCCACCGCCAGCGGGCGCTCCTCGTCCCGGCTCGCGCCTTCCGGTGCCAAGGCCCAGGCCATGGCCAGCGCGTCGGCGGAATGCCACAGCTCGCCGCGGCGTTGCGCGGCCCAGCGCCGGGTATGGGCCGAGATCGCGTCGTAGAACCGGGCCCGCGGCGATTCGGCCGCGACCCATGCATCGATGCCCGCATGGGCGAATCCGTGACGCATGGTTGCTTCCCAATCGCTGAGGTCGAAGCGCGGGAAGCCGGCGAACACCACGTGTGCGGCCTCGGGATCGAAATAGACGTTGAACTCGGCCACCGGGGTGATGTTGCCGTGGCCGGTGACCGCGCCACCCATCACCACCAGCCTGTCGACGCGTTCGGGCAGGCTCGGGTCGAGCTTGAGCGCGAGCGCGACATTGGTCAGCGGACCGAGCGCCACCAGCAGCAATTTGCCGGCGTATTCGTGCGAAAGCCGCAGCAACGCCAAGGCCGCGTGTTCGACATCCGCGCCGCGTGCGGCCGGCACATAGCCGACGTCGCCGAAGCCGTCCTGGCCATGCACGTTGGCAGCGTCGGGGGCCGGGTGCAGCAGCGGCGCGGGGCAACCGGCGAACACCGGCACGTCGTTCCGATTCGCGACCTCGCACAACTTGAGCGCATTGCGCACGGTGTGTTCGAGGCCGACATTGCCGGCGGCGATGCCGAGCCCGACGACTTCGTGCGCCGGCGAATCGAACGCCATCAGGATGGCGAGCGCATCGTCCACGCCGGGATCGGTGTCGATGTAGAGCGGGATCTTGTCGGTCATGGAAATCGAGCGATGGTGGGAGTGCATTCAAGCCGAAGCATAGCGCGCGGCCGCGCCCACCCAGCGCGCGATGACCCGATCCGCCAGTTCCGGCGAATCGGCGAGCAGGCGTTCGGCGATGGCGCGCACCTGCGGCAGCAGGTCGGCATCGCGCGCGAGGTCGGCGACGCGGAACCCCGTGAGTCCGGTCTGGCGCGTGCCGAGCAGTTCGCCGGGACCGCGCAATTCCAGGTCCTTTTCGGCGATGCGGAACCCGTCGCTGGTCTCGCGCAGGGTTTCCAACCGTTGCCGCGCCATCGCCGACAGCGGCGGCTGGTATAGCAACACGCAGCTCGAACGCGCGCTGCCGCGCCCGACCCGCCCGCGCAGCTGGTGCAGTTGCGCGAGGCCGAGGCGTTCGGCGTTCTCGACGATCATCAGCGAGGCGTTCGGCACGTCGACGCCGACTTCGATCACCGTGGTCGCGACCAGCAGGCCGACCTCGCCCTGCTTGAACGCGCGCATCGCCATCTGCTTTTCAGCTGGCTTCATCCGCCCGTGCACCAGCCCGATGCGCAGTTCCGGCAAGGCCGCGACCAGCGATTCGTAAGTGCTTTGCGCGGCCTGCGCGACGACTTCGTCCGATTCGTCGATGATGGTGCACACCCAGTACGCCTGTCGCCCTTCCGCGCAGGCGGCGCGGATACGTTCGACCAGTTCGGGACGGCGTTCGCCGCTCACCATCACTGTCTGCACCGGCGTGCGTCCCGGTGGCAACTCGTCAATCGAAGACACGTCGAGGTCGGCGTAGGCGCTCATCGCCAGCGTGCGCGGAATGGGGGTTGCGGTCATCACCAGCTGGTGCGGAACGCGATTCCCGGTGCCGCCCTTGTCGCGCAATGCCAGGCGCTGGTGCACGCCGAAACGGTGCTGCTCGTCGACGATGGCGAGCGCGAGGTCGTGGAATTCCACCCCTTCCTGCATCAGCGCATGCGTGCCGACCAGCAACTGCACATCACCGGAGGCGGCATCGGCGAGCACCTGCGCGCGCGCCTTGCCCCCGACCTTGCCGGCGAGCCATCCCACGCGCACGCCCAGCGGTTCCAGCCACGCCTTGAGGTTGGCGAGGTGCTGTTCGGCGAGCAGTTCGGTCGGCGCCATCAGCGCCGCCTGGCGCCCGCCTTCGATCGCCTGTAGCGCAGCCATCGCCGCGACCACGGTCTTGCCGCTGCCGACGTCGCCCTGCACCAGCCGCAGCATCGGATGTGCGCGCGCGAGATCGTCGCGCACCTCGGTGAACACGCGTTCCTGCGCAGCGGTCAATGCGAACGGCAGCGACGCGCGCAGGCGTTCGACCAGGGTTCCCTTCGCGTCGAGCACGGGCGCGGCACGGCGTTGCAGCGCGATCCGGCGCCGGCGCAGGCTGAGCTGGTGCGCGAGCAGTTCCTCCAGCGCGAGGCGTCGTTGCGCGGGATGCGTGCCCGCATGCAGAGCGAGCACATCGGCATCGCGTGGCGGACGATGCAGGGCGAGCAGCGATTCGCGCAAACCCGGCAATTCGAAACTGGCGAGCAATTCGGATGGAAGCAACTCCAGCGCCTGCGCGTCGGGCAGGCGATCCAGCGCGAGCCCGACCAGTTTGCGCAGTGTCGCCGGGCCGATGCCTTCCACCGGCGGATACACCGGATCCAGCGCCTCGCCCAACGGGTGTTCGCCGGCATCGAGCACGCGATAGCTGGGATGCACCATCTCCACTCCATTCGCGCCGGGACGAGGCGTGCCGAAGCAGCGCACGCGCACGCCGGGCGCGAACTGCGCCACTTGCCGCGCATTGAAATGGAAGAAGCGCAACACCAGCGTGGCCTGCGAATCGTCGCCGAGCGCGACACGCAGCAACGGGCGATAGCGGAAGCCGCGTTCCACCGCTTCGACCCTGCCTTCGACTTGTGCGGCCACGCCGGCCTGCAACGCACGGATCGGGGTCAGCGCGGTGCGGTCCTCGTAGCCGCGCGGCAGCCATAGCCACAGGTCCTGCAGCGTTTCCAGCCCGCGCACGGCGAGTTTTTCGGCCATGGCGGGGCCGACCCCGCGCAGGCGCGAAATCGGTTGCAGGTAGGGGTCGAGGGCGACGGCGCCAGTCTTCTTCGCCATGCGCCAAGCATGACCGCAACGGGCGCGGAGCGGAACCTCCCGGTTCCGCGCCGACGTCCCGGACTATTCCGAAGCAGCGTCAATAGCGGATGGTGAGCTCCACGCCGTAGGTGCGCGGCTCGCTGACCATCGCGCCGACCACGCCGAGCACGTCCTTGCCGTAGGTGTTGAGGCCGGTGACGTAGCGATGGTCGAACACGTTGTTGCCGTAGGCCGCCACTTCCCAGATGCCCTGCGGCGAGGTCCAGGCCACGCGCAGGTCGGTGCGTTGCTGGGCATCAGTCGTGTCGAATGCTATGCCCACCAGGCATTCGCCTTGCAACGGCGAACCGTCGTTGCAGCGCTTCTTGCCGCGATAGGCGTGGCGCGCGGACATGCGCAGCGCGCCACCATCGCCGAGGTCGACGCGATAACTGGCGCCAAGCGATGCCGAGAAATTCGGCTCGCCGGTCGGCTGCCCGTCGAGGTTCACGCCTTCGGGCGTGGTGTAGTCGCGGTAGGTGGAATCGATCCATTCGGCCGCCATGTCCAGGCGGAACGCATCGGTGACCTTCCACACCGCGTCGAAGTCCACGCCCCAGGCTTTGAGGTTGCCGGTGTCGATCACGAAGCGCGGGATGTCGGTCGGGTTGTTCGGATCCGGGTCGATCAGGCGCACCGACTGGCGGTTGTCGTAGCGGTAGTAGAACAGCGAGGCGTTGTAGGCGAAGTCGCCGAACGACTGCTTGATCCCGGTCTCCAGGTTCCACACTTCCTCGTTGTCGAACGCCGGCCCGATCTGCAACGCGTTGTAGCCGCCGGCCTTGTAGCCCTTGGCCAGCGAAGCGAAGCCCATGGTGCGGTCGTTGAAGTGGTAGTCCACGACGAAGCGCGGGCTGAGGTCGGACCAGCTCTTCGAGGCGCGGTTGAGCACGCCCTTGTTGGCCATCGCCGGCGGGTCGATGAAGGCCATGTCGAAGGTCAGCGTCTGGCGCGTGATCGGCACCCCCGCGGCGTTGATCGCATCGAAGAAACCGAGAGACTCGAGCAGGTCGAGCTGCGCATCCAGGCCAGTCGCGTCGCGCGGGTTGTTGAGCCAGGTGAAGTCCTTTGCATCGTGGGTGAAGCGCAGGCCGAAGGTGAGGTTGAGCTTGTCGGTCGCGTGCCAGATCACGTCGCCGAACGCCGCGTAGGAACGCGTGCGCAGGGTGTTCTGGAACTGTTCGTGCCAGGCCTGGCCGGTCAGGTCGACCGGAATGCCGAAGCTCTGCGCCAGCATGGTGGTGAACCCGAACAGGCTGCCGTCCGGCGTCGGCGCGATGCCGAGGTTGCGCACGATGTTGTCCACCGCCGAGGTATTGGTGTTGACCTCGCTGGTCTGGTGCGCGTCCTCGTCGAAATAGCTGGCGCCGGCGACCCAGTCGAAGCGTGCGTTGCTACCGGCCAGCTTGAACTCCTGGTACAGGCTTTCGTTGCTTTCGGTGTTCTGCGAATCGACATACAGGTCGGCGCGGTTGGTGCCGTCCTCCTCGGTGTGGTTGAGCGAGTCGTACTGGCGCCAGGAGCTGGTGGAAGTGAACTTGCCCCAGCCCAGGTCGTGGTCGACGATCAGGGTCACGCCGTCGAAAGTGCGCCATTCGGCGCTGGGCGTGTCGCTGAAGGTCTGCAGCTTGCGCGGATCGAGGTATTCGTCGGGCGTGGCCGGCGCCGGTGGGCGCAGCGGGAACGGTGGCAGCGGCACGATGCCGGTGGTGACGCGGCCGTTCTGGTCCAGGCTTTCGTGGTCCCAGCTCAACAATGCGGTGGTGGCGTCGCCGATATGCACCTGCCAGGCGGCGCGCGTGGCCCAGACGTTTTCGCCGCCGAGGTCCTTGCCGGTGGCGCCATCCTTGAACCAGCCGTCGCTGTGGTTGACCAGCGCGTTGATGCGAAACGCGGAGTTCTCGCCGGTCGGGATGTTCCACATCGCGTCCGCATAGACCTTGCCGTAGTTGCCCACGCGCAAACGACCGCGCGCCTGGACCTCGTCCTGCGGCCGCGTGGTGATGATCGAGATCGCGCCCGCGGCGGTGTTGCGCCCGAACAGCGTGCCTTGCGGCCCCTTCAGCACCTCGATTCGTTGCACGTCGAGGAACGGCAGCAGCACGCCGCCGCCACGGCCGCCGTACACGCCATCGACGTAGATGCCGACCGCCGGATCGGTGCCGATGCCGAAGTCGTCGGTGCTGATGCCGCGCAGGCCGAAGGTCGGCTGGGTCGGCTGCACGCCGTCGATGACCAGGCCCGGCACGAAGGAATCGATGTCGCTCAGGTCCTTGGCCGCGATGTCGTCGAGCAGGGTCCGGTCCACCACCTGCAGCGCGATCGGCACGTCCTGCAGTTGCTGTTCGCGGCTCTGCGCGGTGACCGTGATCGTGTCCAGCGTCGCCGCGTCGGTCGCGGTGTCGGTCGCGGGCTGCGTTGCGTCCTGCGCGAACGCGGCGCCGGAGGTGGACAGGGCGGCCGCGATGATCGCGCGGCGCAGGCAGATGGCGAGTTTCCGGGTCTTGAACGTCATTGCGGCTCCCCTTCGCTAGGCGTTTTCGGATGGAACGGTCGGATGGGACGGATTACATCGGTATCGTGGCGGATTCCTTCGGATCGCAATTGCCCTGCATCGCGGCGATCCAGTCGCGGATCAGTTGTACCCCTTCGTCGTGGACGACGCTACGGCCCAGCTCCGGCATCATCACCGACGGATCGTCGCTGGCCATGCGATACGGCAGGATCGAATCGTCGGGCCGGCCGGGCACGATGTCGTGGCGACGGTCGCCGGTGCCCATGCCCGCGGCGATCGGCAACTTGCAGCGCCCCAGCCGCAGCGGCTGGTTCGTGGCCGCGTCCAGCCACAGGCCCGAGGTATTGCCCGGCCCCTTCGGGCTGTGGCAATGGCCGCAGTTGATGTCGAGGTAGGCGCGCGCACGCGCATCCAGCGGTTGCGAAGGATCGAGCCAGTCGGCATCGTGCGGCGCCGATGCGGGCGCGGGCGCGCCGGCCAGGAATCCGGCGCTCGTCCAGCGCACGAGCTGGTTTTCGCGGCCCTGTGCGTAGGCGAAATCGCGATTGAGGTGGCGCGCCTTCGGCCCGAGCGGGTGCAATGCCTTGCTTGTCGTGTCGGTGCCGTGGCAGCCGCCGCACTGGTTCTGGTCCGGCACTTCGTATTCGGCCTGTTCGCGCGAACCATCCGCCGCCACCAGCGCCAGCGGCACCAGTTCGCCGCCACGCTTCAAGGTCGCTTCGGTCTGCTGCGCATTCCACACGTAGGGCAAGGCGACCCAGCCGTCCTCGCGCCGCACCAGCAGGCGGGTTTCGATCAGGCGCACTTTCGAAAGATCGAGCCCGCCGCCGCGCAGATCGGCGCCGGCGTCGTTGCTGCGCACGACCGCATCGCCCTCGCCGCGTGGGTAGTAAAAGGTCTTGCTGAAAATGGTGCCGACCGGGAAATCGAATGCTTCGACCGCGTCGTAACGCGCGGCATGGCCCTTCGGCATCCATACCGTGCGCAGCTTGTGCGCATAGTCGGAGAACAGCGGCGTGTTGAGGCCGTAGGGCAAGACGCCCGCGTTCGGCGCCAGCCTGCCGTCGCGCACGTCCAGCACGTGCCAGTCCGCCAGCGACTGCGGCTGCCCTTGGTCGAAGAAATGCACCGGTGCCGGTTGGCGAACGCAGGCCGCCAGCAGGGCGACGGCCACCAGGGCGACGATCCGGCGCACCATCAGCCGCGCTTGAGGTCGATCGCCGGGAGTTTCGGCAAGGTGCAGTCGTAGGGCTTCGCGTCCTTGCTCGGGTTCTTGTAGCCGCCCGGGCCGTCGGCGTTGATCACGCCGGACACATCGTGCAGGCAGATCTGCGGGCCTTGCTTGCGCGACTTGTTGACATAGCCGTCGAACAGCACGTCCGGGAAACGGCCGCCGATGCCGTAGATCGCCAGCTTCAGCGCCTTCAGGTCGAATCCGTCCGGCGCGTCGCCGCCGCCGGACAGGCGATTGCCGTAAACGTTGATGCGTTCCGGATACGGATCGAATTCGCCCGAGGCCTTGTCGTCCTTGTAACCGGTGGAATACACGCTGGACACGATGATGTTGGCGGTCTTGTTGTCGGCGATGTCGTTGTCGAAGATCTCGACGTCGTCGTTGGAATTCACCACCACGCCGCTGCCGGCCGGAACGCTCGCCACCGGCGTGCCCTTCGCGCCGAAGTTCGCGGTGTCGTTCGCCACCACCTTGTTGCGGAACACGCGGATGTTGCCGCCCTGCTGCGACAGCGCCGGCATGTTGAACACCAGGATGCCGCCGGTGTTGTGGGTGGCGGTGTTGCCGTAGACGTCGGCGTTGATCGTGTTCTCGATCTCGATGCCGGCCACGTTGTATTCGGCGCGGCTGTTGCGCACCACCACGTCGCGCGACTGGCCGACGTAGATGCCCGCGTCCGCCGCGGCGATCGCCACCGAATCCTCGATCAGCACGTTGCGGGTCTTCACCGGGTACAGGCCGTAGGCGCCGTTGCCGGTCTTCGGCCCGCCGGTCCATTCCACCCGCACGTTGCGGATGGTGATGTTCTCGCCCTCGTTGACCTTCAGCCCGTCGCCCTTGCTGTCCTCGATGGCGAGGTTTTCGATGGTGAAATCGCTGGCATTGACCAGCAGGCCTTCCGCGCCGGCCTTCTGGCCCTTGAAGCTGAGCACGGACTTGTCCGGCCCTGCGCCGCGGATGGTCACGCCGTCCGCGCGCAGGCTCAGGCTGCGGTCGAAGCTGAACTTGCCCGCCGGCACCTCGATCACGTCGCCGGGCTTGGCATCGAGGAGCTTTTCCCGGAACTGGTCGGCGAATGCCGCATCGCCGGCGGCGACTTCCGGCGTCGGCGCGGGGCCGGCCTGCTCGCCGCGGCCGCAGGCGGCCACCAATACCGAAAGCGCAAGGAATAAAGCGCGTTGCAGATGTGCCATGGCGTCCCCCCGTCGCTCCGGAATTTCGTGGAGTGTCACACGAAAACGGTGCCGCGTTTCGTCAGCGCAACACCATCACCGCATCGACTTCGAAGGTCGCGCCTTTCGGCAGCGCCGAAACCTCGACGGTCGAACGCGCCGGGTACGGGCTTGCGAAGACTTCCGCCATCACGGCGTTGACCTCGCCGAACTTGCCGAGGTCGGTGAGGTACAGGCCCACGCGCACGACATCGTCGAGCGAACCGCCCGCGGCTTCGCATACCGCCTTGAGGTTGTCGAACGCGCGTCGCGCCTGCGTCGCGATGTCGCCTTCCACCAATTGTCCGCTGGCCGGATCGAGCGGGATCTGCCCGGACAGGTACACGGTGTCGCCTGCGCGCACCGCCTGGGAGTACGGGCCAATGGCGGCGGGCGCTTGGTCGGAATGGATGGGTTGGCGGGGCATTTCGAACTCTCCGATTGAGGCGTTCATTGTAGGAGCGCGCTTGAGCGCGACACGCATCGCGAATTGTGCAAGTCGCGTTCGAGAGCGCTCCTACAGTCGCTGCACGCCGTGCACGACGGCCAACCTCCGCACCTTGCGGATCACCTCCGCGAGGTGCTTGCGGTCCCTGACCTCGATCGCGAAGCGGATCGCGGCGATGCGCGTGTCGCGCTCCAGGTAATCGACGCTGTCGATGTTCGATTCGGCCTGCGCGATCGCGGCCGCGACTTGCGCCAGCACGCCCGGGTGGTTGTTGACCTCGACCCGCAGCAGCGCCTGGAAAAAACCTTCGACGTTATGATCCCATCCGATCTGCACCCAGCGTTCCGGCGACTTGCGGTAGTCGGCGACGTTCGGGCAATCCATGCGGTGCACGACGATGCCCTTGCCCGCGGTGTGGAAGCCCATGATCTCGTCGCCGGGAATCGGCGTGCAGCAGTTGGCGAAGGTGATGACGCCGCGCTCGGCGCCGGTGATCAGGATCTTCTCGCCGCTGCGCGGTGGCCGCGGCGAGAGCAGGTCGGCGGTGTCAGGTTCGCTGCTCGCCAGCGAGCGCGCGACATGGGCCGGCATGCGGTTGCCGAGGCCGATGTCGTGCAGCAGCGCCTCGAGCCGCGGGTAGCGGTGCTCGGCGAGGTAACCGTCGAGCCGTGGCGGCGGCAGCCGATCGAGCGAGGTGCCGAGCGCCTCCAGCGCGCGGTCGAGCATGCGGTGGCCGAGTTCCACCGCGTCCTCGTGCTGCAGCTGCTTGAGCTGGTGGCGGATCGCGGTGCGCGCCTTGCTGGTGGCGACGAACTCCAGCCACTGCGGTTTCGGCACCGCCGATGGCGCGGTGATGACCTCGATCCGCTGCCCGCTGGCGAGCTTGGTGCGCAGCGGCACCAGCTTCTTGTCCACGCGCGCGGCGACCGCATGGTTGCCGACGTCGGTGTGCACGCCGTAAGCAAAGTCGAGCGCGGTGGAATTGCGCGGCAGCGACATGATGTCGCCTTTGGGCGTGAACAGGTAGACCTCGTCCGGGAACAGGTCGACCTTCACGTTCTCGAGGAATTCCAGCGACGAACCGGCCGAACGCTGCGATTCGATCAGGTTGGCGATCCACGCATGCGCGCGCGTCTGCGCGCTGTCCGCGATGCCGCCGTCGTGCTTGTACGCCCAGTGCGCGGCGATGCCGCGTTCGGCGATCAGGTCCATCTCCGCGGTGCGGATCTGCACCTCGATCGGCGAGCCATAGGGACCGAACAGCACGGTGTGCAACGACTGGTAGCCGTTTGCCTTGGGAATGGCGATGAAGTCGCGGAAGCGCCCGTCGAGCGGCTTGAACGCGGCGTGCACGACGCCGAGCGCGTGATAGCACTCGGCGACCGTATCGACCACGATGCGGAATCCGAACACGTCCATCACCTGGTCGAAGTTCTTGCCTTCGTTGCGCATCTTCGAATAGATGCTCCACGGCGACTTCACCCGGCTCACCAGCCGGTAGTGCAGGCCTTCCTTGGTCAGGCGCTGCGCGAGCTGCGCCTCGATCTTCGCCAGCGCCTCGCGCCGCACCAGCGGCTCGGTGCGGATGCGTCGCTCGAGCACGCGATGACGCAATGGATGCAGCGCCTTGAAGCCGAGGTCCTGCAGCTCGGCCTTGATCAGGTTCATGCCCAGCCGCTGCGCGATGGGCGCGTAGATCTCCAGCGTCTCGCGCGCGATGCGCGTGCGCGCCTCCGGCGACTGCGCACCGAGCGTGCGCATGTTGTGCAGGCGGTCGGCGAGCTTGATCAGGATCACGCGCAGGTCGCGCGCCATCGCCAGCAGCATCTTGCGGAAGCTCTCGGCCGCCGCTTCCTGGCGATCGGCGAAGTGCAGCTTGTCCAGCTTGGTGACGCCCTCGACCAGTTCGGCCACGGTTTCGCCGAATTCGCTGGCGATGGTCTCGCGCGACAGCGGCGTGTCCTCGATGGTGTCGTGCAGGATCGCCGCGACCAGGGTTTCCACGTCCAGCCCCTGCTCGGCCAGCACCGTCGCCACCGCCACCGGGTGGGTGATGTAGGGTTCGCCGGACTTGCGCGTCTGCCCGGCATGGGCAGCGGCGCCGACCGCCCAGGCGCGGCGCAGCAACCGGCGCTGGTCCTCGCTCAGGTAATCGGCGGCATCCTCGAGCGCAGCGACATAGTCGGGCACCGGATCCTCCGGTGCCGCGGCGGTTTCGATGCGATGGTCGACGGGCGCCGGGTCGCTCATGCCCCGAGCCTACGACGGCGCGCGCGGGCCGGCAAACGAAAACGGCCCCTCGCGGGGCCGTTCGGGCGGAACCGGTGCGGGACGACCCGACTCAGTCGTCGCCCTTCATGTCGTCGTCGCCGGCGACCACTTCGGCCGCGGCCCATTCCAGCGCCTCGCGTTCCTTGCGCTCGCGCTCGGACTTGTCGACCGCGTCGATGTAGTCCTGGTCGATGGCGCTGGCCGCGATTTCGCGCAGGGCGAGCACGGTCGGCTTGTCGTTGGATTCGCTGTTGTCGATCTGCGGATCGACGCCATTGGCCAGCTGGCGCGCGCGCTTGGCGGCCATCATCACGAGTTCGAAGCGGTTGTCGACCACTTCCAGGCAATCTTCCACGGTAATGCGGGCCATAGCTCTCCCGGCGGCCGGTCGGGCCGTCGTTCCAAAGACAGGGGGACGCGGATGATAGGGATTCCCCGCGGCCGGCGCAAGCATGGTCCTGCGAAATCAATGGCTTAGGGCGGATCCTGACCCGCCATCAGGGTCTAGCGGACACCACGAAGGCGGGCCAGGGCCCGTCCTACGGGTCGCGGAGCAACTCCGCGATCAGCGCGGCATGGCGCCGCTGCTGGAGCGGTCGCCGGGTCCGGCTGGCGGTGACGATCGCGCAGACCTCGTCCACCGCGTCGTCGAAGACCTCGTTCACCACCACGTGGTCGAACTCGTCGTAGTGGCTCATTTCCTCGCGCGCCGCCGCGAAGCGGCGGCGGATGGTGTCCTCGCTGTCCTGCCCGCGCGAACGCATGCGCTGCTCCAGCGCATCGCGCGAGGGCGGCAGGATGAAGATGCCGATCGCGGCCGGCATCTGCTTGCGCACCTGGCGCGCGCCCTGCCAGTCGATTTCCAGCACTACGTCCCTGCCGGCGGCGAGCTGCGGCAACACGGACTGCCGGGCGGTGCCCTTCCAGTCGCCATGGACCAGCGCGTGCTCGAAGAAATCGCCGGCGGCGACCATCGCCTTGAACTCCTCGGCGGAGATGAAGTGGTAGTGCTCGGCATGGCGCTCGCCCGGGCGCGGCTGGCGCGAGGTGAACGAGATCGACAGGCACAGGCGCGGGTCGCGCGCCAGCGCCGCGTTGACGATGCTCGACTTCCCGGCGCCCGAGGGCGCGGCGACGATGAACAGTGTTCCTGGCGTTCCATCCACGATGTCGCTCATTCGATGTTCTGCACCTGTTCCCGGATCTGATCGATCAACACTTTCAGTTCGACGGCCGCGTTGGTGGTGCGCACGTCGACCGACTTGCTGCCGAGCGTGTTCGCCTCGCGGTTGAATTCCTGCAGCAGGAAATCCAGCCGGCGCCCGACCGGTTCCTTGTGCTTCAGCACGCGACCAAGCTCGGACAGGTGGCTGTCGAGGCGATCGAGTTCCTCGTCCACGTCGAGTTTCTGCAACCAGATCACCAGTTCCTGCTCCAGTCGCCCGGGATCGAGCGAGGATCCGAGTTCGGCCAGTCGCGATTCCAGCTTCTGCCGCTGGCCGGCGCGGATCAGCGGCACCAGCGTGCGCACCTCCGCCGCAATCCGGGCGATGGACTCCGCGCGTTCGGAGATGACCGCGGCGAGCTTCGCGCCCTCGCGTTCGCGCGCCGCGACGAAGTCGTCGAGCACCTTGTCGAGCAGCGCCAGCGCCGCTGCCTGCAATGCCTCCGGATCGACCGCATGCGATTGCAGCACGCCGGGCAGTTGCAGCAACTGTGCGAAATCCACGCGCATCCCGGGGAAGCGCCCGTCGATACGCCGCGCGAGATCGCCGAGGCGCTCGACCACGGCATCGTCGACCTGCAGCGCGTCGCCGGTGGACGTGGTGCGCAGGCGCATGGCCAGGTCGAGCTTGCCGCGCGACAGCTTCGCGGCGATGCGTTCGCGCAACAGGGATTCGGAGGCGCGCAGTTCGTCGGGCAGGCGCACGCCGACCTCGAGGAAGCGATGGTTAACCGCGCGCAGTTCGCAGCCGAGCGTGCCCCACTCGGTGCTGCGCTCGCCGGAGGCGAAGGCGGTCATGCTGCGGATCGGCATGCGATTCGGCCGGGCCCTTGGGAAGCGAATGGTAATCTAGCGCCCCGCCGATTGCCGGTTTCGATTCCATTCCCATGTCCGTTGCCCGCCCCAGTGGCCGCAATCCCGAGCAGATGCGCGCCGTGTCGATCACCCGCGGCTACACCCGCCATGCCGAAGGTTCGGTGCTGGTCGCGTTCGGCGACACCCGCGTGCTGTGCACCGCGAGCGTGGAGAATCGGGTGCCCGCGTTCCTGCGCGGCAAGGGCGAAGGCTGGGTCACCGCCGAATACGGCATGCTGCCGCGTTCGACCCACACCCGTTCCGATCGCGAGGCCGCGCGCGGCAAGCAGGGCGGGCGCACCCTGGAAATCCAGCGCCTGATCGGGCGTTCGCTGCGCGCCTGCGTGGATCGCGGCGCGCTCGGCGAGCGCACCGTCACCCTCGACTGCGACGTGCTGCAGGCCGATGGCGGCACCCGCACCGCGGCGATCACCGGCGCCTATGTCGCCCTGGTCGATGCGATGCGCTGGCTGCAGGCGAAGAAGGACATCGCGAAGAACCCGGTCATCGGCGCGGTCGCGGCGGTGTCGGTCGGCGTATATCGCGGCGTGCCGGTGCTGGACCTCGACTACGCCGAGGACAACGACTGCGACACCGACATGAACGTGGTGATGAACGACGGCGGCGGCTTCATCGAATTGCAGGGAACCGCCGAGGGCCATGCGTTCCGCCGCGACGAACTCGACGCGCTGCTCGCGCTCGCGCAAGGCGGCTGCGACCAGTTGTTCGCCGCGCAACAGGCGGCACTGTCGGCGTGAAACGGCACATCGCGATGATCGCGGTGGTGGTGCGCGATTATGACGAAGCGATCGCCTGGTATCGCGACGCGATGGGATTCGAGCTGCTGGAAGACACCGAACGCGACGACGGCAAGCGCTGGGTGCGGATGGCGCCGCCTGGCGATGCACGTTTCTGCCTGCTCCTCGCCCAAGCCGCGACTTCGCGCCAAGAGGCCGCCATCGGCGACCAGCACGGCGGTCGCGTCGGCTTCTTCCTGCACACCGACGACTTCGCCCGCGACCATGCCCGGCTCGAAGCCGCCGGCGCGCATTTCGAGGAAGCGCCGCGGCACGAGGATTACGGGACGGTCGTCGTGTTCCGCGACCTGTACGGCAACCGCTGGGACCTGATCGGGCCGCGCGCATGAAGTTGGTGCTGGCCTCGTCCAACGTCGGCAAGCTCGCAGAGCTGCGCGACCTGCTCGGCAACGGCTTCGATCTGCACGCGCAATCGGAATTCGGCGTGGCCGATGCCGACGAAACCGGCCTGAGCTTCGTCGAGAACGCGATCCTCAAGGCGCGGCACGCGGCGCGCGCCACCGGCCTGCCCGCACTCGGCGACGATTCGGGCCTGTGCGTGGACGCGCTGCGCGGCGCGCCCGGCCTGTATTCGGCACGCTATGCCGGCGAGCACGGCAACAGCGAGGCGAACATCGACAAGCTGCTGCGCGAACTCGACGGCGTCGCCGAGGCAGGCCGCGCAGCGCGCTTCGTCTGTGTGTTGGCGCTGGTACGCGATGCCGGGGATCCGCAACCGCTGGTCGCCGAGGGCGCGTGGGAAGGCCGCATCCTGCGCGAACGCCGCGGCGGCAACGGCTTCGGCTACGACCCGGTGTTCTTCGATCCGGAGAACGGTGTCTCGGCCGCGGAACTCGATCCGGCGATCAAGAACGCGATCAGCCATCGTGGGCACGCGCTGGTGAAATTGCGGGAAAGACTCCTGTGGGAGCGGCTTTAGCCGCGATATTTTTTCGTCGTTGCGGGGTCGCGGCTAAAGCCGCTCCTACAATAGTGCGGCCATGCTCTCGACCCCGCCCCTGTCCCTGTACGTGCACCTGCCCTGGTGCGTGCGCAAATGCCCGTACTGCGACTTCAACTCGCACGAAGGCCGCGGCGCATTGCCGTTCGACGCCTACGTCGATGCGCTGATCGCCGACCTCGACCACGACCTGCCGCTGGCCTGGGGTCGCAGCGTGCAAACCGTGTTCTTCGGCGGCGGCACGCCCTCGCTGTTCCCGCCCGAGGCCATCGACCGCTTCCTGCAGCAGGCCAGCGCGCGGCTGCGCTTCGCGCCGAACGCCGAAATCACCCTGGAAACCAATCCGGGCACGGTCGAGCACGGGCCTTTCGCCGGATACCGCGCGGCGGGCGTGAACCGGCTCAGCTTCGGCGTGCAGAGTTTCGACGACGGTTGCCTGCAACGGCTCGGCCGCATCCATTCCAGCGGCGATGCCGAGCGCGCGGTCAAGGCCGCGCAGGACGCCGGCTTCGACAACCTCAACCTCGACCTGATGTACGCGCTGCCAGGGCAGTCGCTGGCGATGGCCGAACACGACGTCGAACGCGCGGTCGCGCTCCGGCCGGCGCACATCAGCCATTACCAGCTGACGCTGGAGCCGAACACCGTGTTCGCCGCCCGTCCGCCGGCGGGCATCCCGGACATCGATTCGGCCTGGGACATCCAGGAGGCCTGCCAAAGCCGCCTCGCCGCCGCCGGTTTTGGCCAATACGAGGTCAGCGCCTGGGCCCGACCCGGCCGGCAATGCGCGCACAACCTCAACTACTGGCAGTTCGGCGACTACCTCGGCACCGGCGCCGGCGCGCACGGCAAGCTCACCCTCGGCGCGGAACAACAGGTCCTGCGCCGCTGGAAGGTGAAGCATCCCGTCGATTACCTCGCCAAGGCCGGGACTGCGGCGGCCATCGGCGGCGACGATGTCCTCGACGCGACCCGTTTGCCGTTCGACTTCATGTTGAACGCGTTGCGGCTCAACGCGGGCGTGCCGATGGCCATGTTCGAGGCACGCACCGGGCTGCCGCGCGCGGCCATCGCGGAGCGACTCGCGGTGGCGAGGGAACGCGGCTGGATCGAGCCTGGCGACGAACGCCTGCAGCCCACGGAGCTGGGCTTGCGCTTCGCCAACGACGCGATCGCCCTGTTCCTCGACGAGGATCGACCCCGGGCATGATCCGCAGCACACACCGCCACGCCACGGGTATGCCAGTATTCCGCCAACGTCCTGCATGCAGAGGCGCATGACCCCAGCCACTCCAATCCCCGGCACCCAGGCACCGCAGCGGCTGGCCGAAGCCACCCTGCCACGCCGGGTTCGCGTAATCCTTGACCACGTCATGGACGTCGCGTCGGACGAACTTGAGCGACTGCTGCAAGCGATGCTGGCCGAACTGGAACAGCAGCTGTTCCGACTCGCCGACCATGCCCGCAACCCCGGCGTCGAATCCGAATACCTGCACACCCTGCGCACCCTGCGCCTCAACCGCTCCGACTTGGTGCCGCGCTTCATGATCGGACTGGAAGGCAGTCTGGCCAGCCTCGGCCAGACCGCGGCCCCGGCGCAGCCCGCGGCAACATGGAGCGGCGCGCACAACCTGTCGCTCATCGACGATGCGGAGATGGACGAAACCACGGTGCTGCGCGACATCGCGGCGCGCCACAGTTCGCGCTCCAGTTTCGCGTTGCATCTGCTCGGGCAGCGCTTCGGCGTGCTCGCCGCGACGCCGGCGATGGACATCGAGCGCCTGCCCTGCGGCCCGCACTCGTTGTGCTCGATCCTGCGCGACGCGGTCGAGGCGCTGCAGTTGCCGCTCGACGCGCGCCTGCTCCTGTACCGCACCTTCGACCGCCTGGTGATGGCGCAGCACGCGCACCTGACCGAGTTGATCAACGCCACCATGGCCGCGGACGGGCTGCTGCCGGCGCTGCGCTACGTGCCGACCCGGGTGCGTGCACCGAGTCCAGTGGCATCTTCCTCCGGGAAGGTCGCCCGCGAAGCGCAGGATGAACCGCACTCGGCCCAGGTCGAACCGACGACCGAAAAGCGCAAGGAGAAGGCGCGGCCATCGCAACCTCGCAGGACCGGTGGCACGCGCGACCCGCAGCGGCCGCACACCGACTGGCCCGGCATGGGCGAACCCAGCGGCGTGCCCGCCGACGATTCGGCCGCGTTCGAACTGCTGCAACAATTGCTCGCAGGGCGCCGCGAGCTGCTCGGCAAGTTCCGCCCCGGCACGACGCAGGCTCCGCTGCAAACCCTCGATCGCGGCGAGGTGCTGGCGGCCCTGCCGCAGCGACTTCCGCCCGCCGGGCCCGGTGCGCACGCAAGCGTGGGCGACATCAAGCAGGACCTGCTCGCGCGCATGCGCCAGCAGCGCGGCAAGGGCGCGGCGCTGTCCAGCGAGGACAACGACGCCTTTGAACTGCTCGGCATGCTGTACGGACAGATCGAGCGCGAAGTGCAAGCCGACGCACCATCGGCGCCGCTGCTGAAGCAGTTGCAGGTGCCGCTGGTACGGCTGGCACTGCAGGATCGCGGCTTCTTCGTGCGCGAGGAACACCCTGCGCGCCTGTTGTTGAATACCGTCGCCGAATCCGGCGCGCGCTGGCTCGACCGCGACGACGTCGATCCGCAGATGTTGCCGGCGATGCGCGACGCGGTCGACACCGTGGTCAGGGACTACCGCGACGACGCCGTGGTTTTCGCCCAGGCCAATGACGAGCTGCAGTCGCGGCTGCGCACCATCGCCCACAAGGCCGAACTCACCGAGCGTCGCCACATCGAGGCCGCGCGCGGCAAGGAAAAGCTCGAAGTCGCCAAGCGCCGGGCGATCGAGACCATCAACGAACTGGTCGGCGACCAGCGTCCGCCGCATTTCGTGCGTGCGCTGCTCAACCAGGCATGGGCGGACGTGCTCACGCTGACCTTGCTGCGCCACGGCGCCGAGTCCGACGAGTGGAAGCGCAAGCTCGAAACCACGCGGCAGATCGTAGAGAACTGTTGCCGCAGCGGCCAGCACGCGCCGGACCACGTACTCGCGGAAAGCATCGAGGCCGCGCTGTCGCAGGTCGGCTACCACATCGAAGAGGCCGCGGCGATCGCGCGCCGCCTTGCCAGCGCCAGCGACGACGACAACGACCCGGCTTCGCGCACCGAACTCGCGATGAAGCTCAAGGCGCGCGCGCGCCTGGGCGAGGAGGTCGCCAGCACCCGGAAGAGCAAGCTGCCGCCGCGCACGCAGGACGAGCAGGCCCGCTACGAATACCTGCGCCAGCTGCCCTACGGCACCTGGATCGAATTCACCACCAACCAGCAGGGCGATACCGTGCGCCGCCGCCTGTCGTGGTACAGCACCGTCACCGACAACGCACTGTTCGTCAACCAGCGCGGCCAGCGCGTCGCCGAACAGACCCTCGACAGCCTCTCCCGACTCCTCGCGGCCGGCCAGGCGCGCGTGGTCACCGCCGAACGCGCGCGCCTGATCGACCGCGCCTGGCACGCCACGCTCAACGCGCTGCGCAGCTTCGCGGGCCGGCCCTCGCCCTCCGGTGAACCCGCATGATCGACGAATTCCGCCGCGCGCCGCGCCGAAAGGTCTCGGACAACGTACTGGTCACCGATGCCATGACCGAGCGCGTGGTCGGCCGCATCGGCAACCTGTCCGAGACCGGCATGCTGCTGATCGCCAACCTGCCGCTCAACGACGACGCGTTGTACCAGTTGCGCTTTCCGCTGCACGACCAGAGCGGCCACGACATCCAGTGCGAATTCGGCGCGCACCAACTGTGGCAGGAGGAAGCCGGCACGCCGGGGCTGTACTGGATCGGCCTGCGCTTCATCGCCGTTCCCGACGAACAAGCCGAGCGCCTGCAGCGCTGGATCAACGCACCGGGCGGCGTGTTCGAGTAATCGACGCGGCGCGAACGCGTTCTGCGGCAGAATGCGGGTTCCCCACACGCCGAGCCGCCCCATGAACGCGACCCGCCCCGGCGCGCTGTACGCCGACCACCTCGCGACCTTGCAGCAACGCGCCACGGCCGCGCTCGAACGCGGCGGCTTCGACCACCTCGTCGTGCCCAGCGGCACCCTGCACTACCAGCTGTTCGACGACCGCGATTATCCCTATGCGGTGAACCCGCAGTTCAAGGCCTGGCTGCCGGTCACCGACGCGCCCGGCAGCTGGCTGGTGTTCACGCCGGGGATGAAGCCGAAGCTGGTGTTCCTGCAACCGCGCGACTACTGGCACGTGGTCCCGGCCGCGCCCAGTGGCTACTGGGTCGAACACTTCGACATCGTCGTCATCCGCGAACCGGACGAGGCGCGCAAGCACCTGCCGGGGAATGCCTCGCGTTGCGCGATCCTCGGCGAGGCGCAAAGCGCGCTGGGCCAGTACGGCGCGTACAAGCCGAACAATCCCGACGCAGTCGTTTCGTACCTGGAATACCAGCGCGCGTTCAAGACGCCGTACGAGGTCGCGATGATGCGCGAGGCGACACGCATCGGCGTGCGCGCGCACCGCGCCGCGGAACGCGCCTTCCGCGCCGGCGCCAGCGAGTTCGGCATCCACCTCGTCTATTGCCAGGCCGCGGGCCAGGACGCGAACGACCTGCCCTACTCCAACATCGTCGCGCTCAACGAGCACGCCGCGGTGCTGCATTACATGCGCCGCGACCGCGTGCCGCCCAAGCCCGTCCGCAGCTTCCTGATCGACGCCGGCGCGAGCTACGGCGGCTATGCCTGCGACATCACCCGCACCTACTCCGCGCAGCCCGACGATTTCCAGGCGCTGATCGACGCGATGGACGCCGCGCAGCGGAAGATGTGCGCACAGGTCCGCGCCGGTTTCGACTACAAGCAACTGCACCTCGACGCGCACCTCGCCATCGCGACGATCCTGAAGGATTCCGGGATCATCAACGTCGCGCCGGAAGTCGCGGTGGAAACCGGCGTCAGCAGCGCGTTCTTCCCGCACGGCGTCGGCCACGGCATCGGCCTGCAGGTGCACGAAGTCGGCGGGTTCATGGCGTCCGACGCGGGCGGCAGCATCCCGAAGCCGGACGGCCATCCTTACCTGCGCCTGACCCGCGTGCTGGAACCGGGCATGGTGGTGACGATCGAGCCGGGCCTGTACTTCATCGACATGCTGCTCGACGAACTCAAGGATCGCGGCCTCGGCCCGAGCGTGGACTGGGATCGCGTCGCGCAGTTCAAGCCCTATGGCGGCATCCGCATCGAGGACGATGTGGTCTGCACAGACGGCGATCCAGAAAACCTCACGCGCGAGGGGTTTGCGGCGGCGTGATTTTGCTCGTCATCCCGGCGAAAGAGCTTCGTAGGTTGGGGTGAGCGCAGCGAACCCCAACATCGGTGCGAATGATTGTGGCGTTGGGGTTCGCATTCGCTCACCCCAACCTACATTCCTTCGCTAAACCTCCCGCTCCATCCCCGGCCTCGCCAACTCCACTTCGACGCCGAATCGTTTGCCGATTTCCGCGGCCAACGTCGTGCGCGCTTCGTCCTCGCCATGCACCAGCGCCACCGGCGGGTGCGGATCGAACCCCGAATACCACTCGAGCAAGCCATGCTGGTCCGCGTGCGCGGACAGCCCACCGACGGTGTGGATCTGCGCGTTCGCCTGCACGTCGCCGCCGTGGATGCGCACCCACTTCGCGCCGTTCACCAGCTTGCGCCCGAGCGTGCCATCGGCCTGGTAACCGACGAACACCACGTGCGTCTCGCGCCGCCCGAGGCGATGCCGCAGGTGGTGCAGGATGCGCCCGCCATTGGCCATGCCGCTGCCGGCGATGACGATCGCACCGCGCTCGATGCGGTTGATCGCGATCGATTCCTCGGTCGTGACCGTGGCGTGCAGGTTCGGCAGGCGGAACGGATTCGGCGTGCCGCGCCAGACTTCCTGCGCATCGGCGTCGAACAGCGCGTGGTGGCGGTCGTACACCTTCAGGACGCGATTCGCCATCGGGCTGTCGAGGAACACCCGCCAGCGCGACATCTTCCAGTCGTCCCAGTGGCGCGCGAACCAGTACAGCAGCTCCTGCGAACGCCCCACCGCGAACGCCGGGATCAGCACGTTGCCACCGTCGTTCCAGGCGCGTTCGAGGATGCCGCCGAGCTCGACGATGGTTTCCGCGCGATCCCTGTGGTTGCGGTCGCCGTAGGTCGATTCCATCAGCAGGAAATCGGCTTCGCGCACCTGCTCCGGATCGCGCAGGATCGGGGTGCCCTTCGGCCCGAGGTCGCCGGAGAAGACGAGCTTCTTCCCGTCGGCCCACAGCTCGACGATGCTCGAGCCGAGGATATGGCCGGCATCGCGGAAGGCGATGTCGACGCCGGTGAGGATCGCGGTGCGCGTGTCGTAGCGCAGCGAACGCACCTGCGCCATCGCCTCCTCGACATCGTCGCGGGTAAACAGCGGCATGGCCTCGGGCTGGCCGCGCTTGCGCTTGCGGTTGGCGCGATCGGCGTCGTTCTCCGCCAGCGAAGCGGCGTCGAGCAGCATGATCGGCATCAGTTCGGCGGTGGCTTCCTGGGCGAAGATCGGGCCACGGAAGCCGCGCGCCACCAGCCGCGGGATGCGGCCGATGTGGTCGATGTGGGCGTGGCTGGCCACCAGCGCGTCGATCGATGCCGGGTCGAACGGGAAATCCTCCGCGTTCGCCGCCTCCATTTCGCGGCTGCCCTGCTGCATGCCGCAATCGAGCAGGACACGCTTGCCAACAGACGGCTTGCCGGCGCACTCGACCAGGTGCATCGAGCCGGTGACCTGCCCGGCGGCGCCGTGGAAATGGATGCGCATTCCGACCTCTCCTTGCGTGCCGGGCGACCCTAGCACGGGCCACGCCGGCGCAATGGCAATGCCCACCCGAAACGTGAAGATTCCATGATCCCGGCAGCATGACGTTCGACACCCGCCGCCCTGCGTCGACACGCCTACAGTGCGCGATGCCGCCCCGCGCTGGGCGTCCCATGCCACGCCTCGCCCGGAGCCCCTCGTGACCGCCAAACCGAAGTTCGCCGTCCTCGCCCTGTCGCTCGCCGTCGTCCTCGCCGGCTGTCCGAACAACAACGCCTCCGCGCCTTCTGCCGATGCCGCGAAAACCGACGCGACGACCACGCCGGAATTCAGCCTCGACGAAAGCAAGCTCACGCCCGCGATCAGCTTCGCGCCGGCGGACCTCGACGCGAGCAAGAACGCCTGCAGCGATTTCAACGGCTACGTCAACGGCAAGTGGGAAGCGTCGAACCCGATTCCGGGCGACCGCTCCTCGTGGGGTGCGTTCGACGCGCTGGCCGAGCGTTCTCTGTCGGTGCAGCACCAACTCGCCGAGGAAGCCGCGGCCGACAAGAACGCGACCGGCGTCGACAAGATCGTCGGCGACTTCTGGGCCAGCGGCATGGACGAGGCGAAGATCGAGCAGCAGGGCATCGACCCGATCAAGCCCGAACTCGCCGAGATCGACGCGCTCACCGACACCGCGTCCATCGCCAGCTACATCCGCACCACCGCGGCCAAGGGCCAGAACGTGCTGTTCGACTTCGGCCCGGAGGCGGACTTCAAGGATTCGTCGATGAACATCGCCTACGCCACGCAGGGCGGGCTGGGCCTGCCGGAGAAGGGCTACTACTTCGACAAGGACAAGGCCGACAAGCTCGCCGCCTACCAGGCGCACATCGCCAAGGTGTTGCAGCTCGGCGGCGCAACGGCGGAGGACGCGGCGAAACAGGCCACGGACGTGATCGCGTTCGAGACGCGGCTGGCCAAGGCCTCGATGTCGAAGGAAGAAACCCACGACGTCGCGGTGTACTACCACCCGACCTCGCCCGCGGACGCCGACAAGCTGACGCCGAACTTCCCGTGGACCCAGTTCTTCCAGGCACAGGGCGTGGAAACGCCGAAGATGTTCTCGCTGGCGATGCCGAAGTTCCACGAGGAAGTGAACAAGATGCTGGCGGACACACCGGTCGATGCGTGGAAGTCGTACTTCCGCTTCCACGCGATCGACGGCGCATCGCCCTACCTGAGCAAGGCCTTCGCCGACGAGAACTACGATTTCTACGGCAAGACCATGCGCGGGCAGAAGGAACAGAAGGCGCGCTGGAAGCGCGTGCTCGGCGCGATGAACGGCGAGATCGGCGAGGCGTTCGGCCAGGAATACGTCAAGGTCGCGTTCCCCGCCGATTCGAAGGCGAAGATGGAAACGCTGGTGCAGAACCTGCGCACCGCGTTGAAGGCGCGCATCGAACACCTCGACTGGATGAGCGACGCGACCAAGGCCAAGGCGATCGAGAAGTGGAACAGCTTCACGCCCAAGATCGGCTACCCGGACAAGTGGCGCAGCTGGGAGGGCCTGCGCACCAGCCGCGACAGCTACATCGGCAACGTGCTCGCCGCCGACGCGTTCAACTACAAATGGATGATGGGCAAGATCGGCAAGCCCGTCGACAAGACCGAATGGGGCATGAGCCCGCAGACGGTGAATGCCTACTACAACCCGTTCCAGAACGAGGTCGTGTTCCCGGCCGCGATCCTGCAAGCGCCGTTCTTCGACCCCAAGGCCGACGATCCGCTGAACTACGGCGGCATCGGCGCGGTGATCGGCCACGAGATGACCCACGGCTACGACGACCAGGGTTCGCGCTTCGGGCCGGACGGCAACTTCAACAACTGGTGGACCGACGCCGACGCGAAGGCCTTCGCCGCGCGCACGAAGAAACTGGTCGCGCAGTTCGACGCCTACGAGGCGATGCCCGGCCTGCACGTGAAGGGCTACCAGACCCTGGGCGAGAACATCGCCGACCTCGGCGGCGCCAACGTCGCCCTGGACGCGATGCACGCGGCGACCGCGGGCACGCCCGACCCGATGACCGACGGCATGAGCCGCGACCAGCGCTTCTTCCTCGGCTTCGGCACGATCTGGCGCGGGCAGATGACGCCCGACTACCTGAAGGTGATCGTCAACAGCAACGAGCACGCGCCCGACCAGTTCCGCGCCATCGGCGCGCCCTCGAACATGCCGGCCTTCGCCGCCGCGTTCTCGTGCAAGGCCGGCGACCCGATGGTGCGCAGCGCCGACAAGCAGGTCGTGATCTGGTGATCCGACCGACGGGGCGGCGGCCCATCGCCGTCCCGGGGCGCCCATCGAACCGGTTCGAGGCCGGCCCGTGACCTTCGACACCCGCCACGTGGCGGGCGTCGTCGTATGTTCGTCGGGTTCCGTGCCCGCCCCTGCGGCCGGAAACCGCCCTTTCCCCCTTTCGCCCCGCCCGGAGTCCTTCGTGACCGCCAAGCCCAAGTTCGCCCTGCTCGCCCTGTCGCTCGCCGCCGCATTGACCGGCTGCGCGCAGCAGGACGCATCCAAGCCCGCCGCCGACTCCGCCAAGCCGGATGCCGCGCCCGCGTACACCATCGACGAAAGCAAACTGCCGCCGTCGAACCACTTCGACATCGCCGACCTCGACACCAGCAAGAACGCCTGCAACGACTTCGCCGGCTACGTCAACGGCAAATGGCTGGCCGCGAACCCGGTGCCGGGCGACCGCACCAGCTGGGGCGCGTTCGAAATGCTGGGCGAGCGTTCGCTCGGCGTCAGCCACCAGCTGGCCGAGGAAGCCGCGGCACGCAGCAATGCGACTGGTGTCGACAAGATCGTCGGCGACCTCTACGCCACCGGCATGGACCAGGCCAAGGTCGATGCGCAGGGCATCACCCCGATCCAGGGCCGCCTCGACGCCATCGACGCGCTGACCGACGGCCCCTCGGTCGCCGAATACCTGCGCCAGAGCTTCGCCAAGGGCGAAGGCCAGCTGTTCGGCTTCGGCCCGAGCCCGGACTTCAAGGACTCGTCGATGAACATCGCCTATGCGTTCCAGGGTGGCCTCGGCCTGCCGGACCGCGGCTACTACTTCGACAAGGACAAGGCCGACAAGCTCGCCGCCTACCAGCAGCACGTCGCCAAGGTGCTGGAGCTCTCCGGCACGCCCGCGGCCGACGCCGCCAGGCAGGCCAAGGACGTGGTCGCGTTCGAAACGCGCCTGGCGAAGGTGTCGAAGTCGAGCGAAGAACTCTCGCGCGACGCCGAACTCTCGTACAACCCGGTCAGTGTCGCCGACGCCGACAAGCTGGCGCCGAACTTCCCGTGGTCGAAGTTCTTCGAATCGCAAGGCCTGGCGCAGCCGAAGATGTTCTCGCTCGCGATCCCGGCGTTCCACGAGGAAATGAGCAAGATGCTCGGCGACACGCCGGTCGATGCATGGAAGGCCTACCTGCGCTTCCACCTGGTCGACAGCGCCTCGCCCTACCTGAGCGATCCGTTCGTGCAGGAGAACTTCGCGTTCTACGACAAGGCGATGGGCGGCCAGAAGGAAATCAAGGACCGCTGGAAGCGCGTGCTCGGCACGGTCGAGAACCAGGCCGGCGAGGCGCTCGGCCAGATGTACGTCAAGGTCGCGTTCCCGGCCGAATCCAAGGCGCGCATGCAGCAGCTGGTGCAGAACCTGCGCGAGGCGATGAAGGACCATATCCAGAACCTGGCCTGGATGAGCGACGAGACCAAGAAGAAGGCGCTGGAGAAATGGTCGACGTTCACGCCCAAGATCGGCTACCCCGACAAGTGGCGCAGCTGGGAGGGCCTGGACACCAGCCGCGACAGCTACATCGGCAACGTACTCGCCTCCAACGAGTTCAACTACAAGTGGTACCTCGGCAAGATCGGCAAGCCGGTGGACAAGACCGAATGGGGCATGAGCCCACAGACGGTGAACGCCTACTACAACCCGCTGCAGAACGAGATCGTGTTCCCGGCCGCGATCCTGCAGCCGCCGTTCTTCGACGCCAAGGCCGACGATGCGGCCAACTACGGCGGCATCGGCGCGGTGATCGGCCACGAGATGAGCCACGGCTACGACGACCAGGGCAGCCGCTTCGGCCCGACCGGCAACTTCGAGAACTGGTGGACCGATGCCGACGCCAAGAGCTTCAAGGCGCTGACCAACAAGCTGGTGCAGCAGTACGACGCGTACGAGGCGATGCCGGGCATGCACGTGAACGGCAACCTGACGCTTGGCGAGAACATCGCCGACCTGGGTGGCCTCAACATCGCCTACAGCGCTTTGCAGCGCGCGCAGCCGGACAGCAAGCCCGACAGTTCCGTCGGCGGCCTGAGCCGCGACCAGCGCTTCTTCCTCAACTGGGGCACGGTGTGGCGCCGCAACTTCACCCCTGACGAGCTGAAGAAGCGCCTGGTCACCGATCCGCATGCACCGGCGCAGTTCCGCGCGATCGGCGCGCCCTCGAACATGCCGGCGTTCGCGGCGGCGTTCCAGTGCAAGGCCGGCGACAAGATGGTGCGCAGCGGCGACAAGCAGATCCAGATCTGGTAACCAGCGCTCCCCCACGGCGCGATGCACGAAGGCCTGGAGCGATCCGGGCCTTCGTTTTTGTCGCCTTTCCCTCTCCCCGCGTGCGGGGGTGAGCAGGGATCTCGAGCAGCGCAGCTGCGAGCCTGCGAGCCTGCGAACGCCAGCAAGCATGCAGGCTTGCTGGCCGGACGAGGGTGCCGAAGGCGGGTGAGGGGCCGGGACTTCCTTCACTGCGAGTCGCACGCGCCGCGGGCTAGAGTCGGATTTTCAATCCACCCGGAGACGCCGATGCACGCCGCCAAACCGCAAGCCCTCGCCATCGCCCTCGTCGCCTCACTCGCCGCCGGTGGCGCGCACGCGGCGAAACCGGCACCGGTGTACGACGTGAAGGAACTCGATCCGGCCGTTTCCGCCTGCCAGGACTTCAACGCCTACGCCAACGGCAAGTGGATCGCGGCGAACCCGATCCCCGCCGACCGCACCCGCTGGGGTGCGTTCGACCAGTTGCGCGAACAGAGCCTGGACGCGCAACACAAGATCGCCGAAGCCGCGGACAAGGATGCGGACAAGGCGCGGGCCGGTTCAATTTCGCAGAAGATCGGCTGGTTCTACCGTTCGGGCATGGACGAAGCGGCGATCGACAAGGCCGGCTTCGACCCGATCAAGCCCGATCTTGCGCAGATCGCGAAACTCGACGACACCGCCGGCATCGTCGCCTGGCTCGGCACTGCGTACGCCAACGGCGAAGGCCAGGGTTTCCGCTTCGGCTCCGGCACCGATTTCCAGGATGCGAGGAAACAGATCGCATTCGCCAACCAGGGCGGCCTCGGCCTGCCCACGCCCGACTACTACACCCTGGACGAGAACAAGGACATCCGCGCGGCGTATGTCGCCCACATCGCGAAGCTGTTCGAGCTGACCGGCGTGCCGGTCGCGGATGCGAAGGCCAAGGCCGACGGCATCCTCGCGTTCGAAACCCGACTGGCGAAGGCCTCGCTGTCGCGAGTCGAACTTCGCGACCCGAAGAACCGCTACCACTTCATGACCATCGCCGAGGCAGGCGCAATCACGCCACGCATCGATTGGGCCGCGTTCTTCAAGGCGGTGGACGTGCCGGTGACCGATGGGTTCTCGCTGTCGCAACCGAAGTTCTTCGCCGAGTTCGACAAGATGCTGGCCGACGTGCCGGCGTCGCAATGGCGTGACTACCTCGCCTTCCACGCCATCGACGACGCCTCGCCCTACCTGTCGAAGCCATTCCAGGATGCGAACTTCGATTTCTACGGCAAGACCCTCAACGGCCAGCCCGAGCAGCGCGCGCGCTGGAAGCGCGTGCTCGACGCAGTCAACGGCGGCATGGGCGAAGCGCTCGGCCAGTTGTACGTGAAGGATTATTTCCCGCCGCAGGCCAAGGCCCGCGCGCAGCAACTGGTCGACAACGTGCGCAATGCGCTGAAGCTTCGCATCGAGCACCTCGACTGGATGAGCGACGAAACCAAGGCGAAGGCGCTGGAGAAATGGCAGGCGTTCCTGCCCAAGATCGGCTACCCGGACAAGTGGCGCAGCTGGGACGGCCTCGCGGTTTCGCCGACGGATTACTTCGGCAACGTGCGCGCGGCCAATCGCTTCGACAACCGCTACGACCTCGACAAGATCGGCAAGCCCACCGACCGCTACGAATGGAACATGACCCCGCAGACGGTGAACGCGTACTACAGCTCGGGCACCAACACGATCAACTTCCCCGCGGCGATCCTGCAGCCGCCGTTCTTCTATGCCAACGGCGACGACGCGATCAACTACGGCGGCATCGGCGCCGTGATCGGGCACGAGGCCGGGCACGGCTTCGACGACAGCGGCAGCCAGTTCGACGGCGCCGGCAACAACGTCAACTGGTGGACGCAGGCCGACCGCGACGCGTTCGACGCGCGCACCGGCAAGCTGGTCGCGCAGTTCGACGGCTACGCGCCACTGCCCGCGCAGCCGGACAAGCACGTCAACGGCAAGCTCACCCTGGGCGAGAACATCGGCGATCTCGGCGGGCTCGCCTTCGCCTACGACGCGCTCCAGGCCGCCGACGCCGGCAAGAAGGACCCGATGATCGACGGCCTGACCCGCGACCAGCGTTTCTTCCTGAGCTGGGCGCGCGTGTGGCGCGGCAACATCCGCGACAAGGCGCAACTGGTGCTGCTCAACACCGATCCGCACGCGCCGGCGAAGTTCCGCGCGATCGGCGCGCCCTCGAACATGCCGGCGTTCGCGCAGGCGTTCGAGTGCAAGGCCGGCGATGCGATGGTGCGCCCGGACGATGCGCGCGTGGAAATCTGGTGACCGCGGCGAATCGGTGACGCGCGCAGGCCCGGCATGCCCGGGCCTGCGTTTTTGCGGCGACCCATGGGCACATGCCGCGTTCATCGGCCCGCGCCCCGGCCTTGCTAGACTCCGGGCTTCCTTTTCGCGACGGAATCGCCCATGCCAGCAGCCCGACCGCTCGTCATCGCCCTCGGCCTCGCCCTCGCCACCACCCTCGTCGCCGGCACTGCCGACGCGGCGAAGAAGAAACGCGGCAGCACGACGGCTTCATCGACGAGCAGCGCCTGCAGCGATTACTACGCGTCGGTCAACAAGGCGTGGATGGAAGCGAATCCCGCCGATCCGGCCACCGGTGAAAGCTCCGCGCTCGCGCAGTTGAGCGCGCTGGCGCGGCAGCAGCAGATCGAACTGCTGAACGCAGCGATGCAGTCGCCGCAAACGAGCAACCAGAAGCTGCTCGGCGACTTCTGGGCCAGCGGCCTCGACGAAACTTCGGTCGAAGCCAACGGCGCCAACCCGATCGGGCCGCTGCTCAAGCGCATCGACGGCATCCGCCGCGACCGCGATATCGCCCCGGCGATCGCGGCGCTGCACCAGGTCGGCATCCCGGTGGCGTTCGACTTCGCCGCCGATGTCGATCCCGCCGATCCGACCCGCCACATCGGCTACTTCACCCAGGGCGGCCTCGGCCTGCACGACCCCGCGTTCTACACCCGCAGCGACGCCGACGCGCGCGCGCTGATGGCGCGCTACGCCGACTACGTCCGCAAGATCCTCACCCTGGCCGGCACCAAGCCGGACAAGCTCGAGGCTGACGCCGGCGCGGTGGTCGGCATCGAAACCGCCATCGCCCAGGTTTCGCGCCCGCAGCAGGTGATGCAGGACCCGCGCAGCAATTACGCACTGGTGCAGGTCGGGGCGTTGAAGAAGCAGTACCCGCACCTGCAACTGACCGACTTCCTGGCCGCGCAGGGCGTGAAGGACGACAGCGTGTCGCTGGCGAACACGCAACTGTTCGCGAAACTCGATTCGATGGTCGATACCTACAAACCCGATGCGTGGAAGGCCTACCTGCGCTACCAGGTCGGCGCGGCGATGGCGCCGTACCTGTCGAAGGCATGGCGCGACGTCGATTTCGATTTCCGCGGCCGCGTGCTGCGCGGCGAAGCCGCGCCGCGTTCGCGCCAGCAACTGGTGCTGGATGCGATCAACCAGGCCGCGGGCCCGATCCTGTCCAGCGAATACGTCGCCCGCTACCTGCCGCTGGCCACGCGCGCGCGCGCCGAAGCCGTCGCCGACGCCATGCGCGAGGCGATGTCGAACGCGATCGACGGCAATGCGTGGATGAGCGCGGAAGCGAAGGCGGAAGCCAGGGCCAAGCTGGCGAAACTCAAGATCGAGATCGGCGCGCCGGCGAAGGATCCGGCCTTCGACGTGAAACCGCTGGGGCGCGGCAATTTCGGCGACGACATGCTGATCGCCTCGACGTGGCGGCATACGGTGGAAATGCGCCGCATCGGCCGCGGCAACGCCGACCGCCGCTGGGACGTGCTGCCGCAACAGCCATCCGTCGGCTACGACCTGCTGCAGAACCGGCTGATCGTCACCGCTGCAGCGCTGCAGGCGCCGATCCTCGACATGTCCTCCGATCCACGCGAACACTACGGCGCGCTCGGCGCATTGATCGGCCACGAACTCACCCACGCATTCGACGGCAAGGGCCACCTGGTCGATGCCTCCGGCGCGCCGCACGACTGGTGGACGCCGGCCGATACCGCGGCCTGGAACACGCGCAGCGGACAGATCGCGACCCAGTTCAACGGCTATCGCTATCCGGGGCTTTCGAGCAACGTCAACGGTGGCCTCACCGCGACCGAGAACCTCGCCGACCTCGGCGGACTCGAACTCGCGTGGAACGCACTGGCGACGACCCAGGGCGGCACGCTGTCGTCGACGGAGAAGCAGAAGTTCTTCGCCGGCTGGGCGAAATTGTGGCCGCAGCACCTCACCGCCGAAGGTGCCGCGCGCCTCGCCGCCGCCGACCAGCATGCGCCGGGACTGTGGCGCAGCAACGGCCCGCTCGCGAACCTGCCGGCCTTCGGCGAGAGCTTCAAGTGCAAGGCCGGCGGTTCGATGCAGTTGAGCGAGTCGAAGCAGACCAAGGTCTGGCGCTGACGGTTCTGTCCGTCGTCCCGGCGAAATCCGGTAGGGCGCAATAAGCGAAGCGCATTGCGCCACAATGTTCGACGCGATTTCATCCGGCGCATTACGCCTTCGGCTAATGCGTCCTACAAAAGTCCGCGCAGGTCGGGGTGAGCCTGCGCCGCTTTTAACAGCCGAATGGCTGTTCAACCCCGACAATGCCAAACGCAACAATGTTGGGGTTCGCCATGCTTACCCCAACCTACGATTTCAACGCACGATCCTCGGCCTCGGCGGCCCGCGCCGCCCGAACGGCGGTTGCCCGCGCCAGTAGCGGATCATCAGCCAGCCGAACAACATGCCGCCGAGGTGCGCGAAATGCGCGACGCCCGGTTGCAGCCCGGTGAACCCGAGCAAGAGTTCCAGTGCGCCGTACACGATCACCAGCGTGCGCGCCTTCATCGGGATCGGCGGGATCAGCAGCATCACGCGCTGGTTCGGGAACAGCATCCCGTAGGCGAGCAGCAAGCCGAAGATCGCGCCCGAGGCGCCGATGGTGGGATAGCCGCCGCTGCCGTTCGCCATCATCCATGCGCCGACTGCGAGCTGGCACAGGCCGGCGCCGACCATGCAGACCATGTAGTACGAGAAATATCGCTTCTGGCCCCAGGTGTATTCCAGCGGCGCGCCGAACATGAAGAGCGCGAGCATGTTGAAGATGATGTGGCCCCAACTGCCGTGCAGGAAGCCGTAGGTCAGCAATTGCCAGACGCCGAAGCCGACGCCGGGCATGGCCGGATCGCCGCCGCTGCCGAGCGGCCACAGCATGAAGGGGGCGAACACCACGTCGCCCAAGGCCTGCTGCAACAGGAACACCAGGGCATTCGCGATCAGCAGCGCCTTGGTGACCGGCGGCAGGTTGGAGAACATGGGGGTGTCTCGAGGGGGGCATGCCTATGATACCGGCATGGCGTGCAGCGACTTTTCACCGATTCCAGACATCGCGGCCGGCGACCACGAGGCGCTCGCCGATGCGCTGGCCGCGCGCGGCGCCTGCCGCATCCTCGGCCTGCCCGACGCGACTTCGACGCGGGCCTTGCGCGACGACCTGTTGCGGCTGTCCGCGACCGGCGAACTCGCGACCGCCGCGACCGGACGCGGCGCCGGCCGCGTCCTGCAGCCCGCACTGCGCGGCGACCGCACGCTGTGGCTGGACGATCCGCGTTGCGGGACGGCCGCGGGCGATTTCCTCGCCTCGCTCGACGAACTCCGCATCGCATTGAACGAACGCCTGTTCCTCGGCCTCTCCGAAACCGAAGCGCATTACGCGCGCTACGCACCAGGCACGGGCTATGCGCGCCATCGCGACCGTTTCCGCGACAGCGACGCGCGGGTACTGTCGCTGGTCGCCTACCTCAACGACGACTGGAACGCGGCCGACGGCGGCGCGTTGCGCCTGCATTTCGACGATGGTGCGGTCGACATCGCGCCATTGGGCGGCACCGCGGTCTGTTTCCGCAGCGAACTCGAACACGAGGTGCTGCCCGCGATGCGCGAGCGGCTGAGCATCGCCGCGTGGTTCCGGCGTAATCCGCGATCGTTCGGCTAACGCGGCGGACCCCACACCTGCTCGTCCAGGCTCGCATCCGCGCGCGGCATGCGCACGCGACCGTCCCGCACGTCCACGCCTTCGGCGCGCAAGCGCTTCGCCTGTTCGCGGAACCCGCGCGAACCCGGCGGGAACGCGATGCGTCCGTCCGAACGCAGGATGCGGTGCCACGGCAGGTCCGGGTCGTCGTTGCCGCCGAGCACACGCGCCACCAGCCGCGCGCGGCCCGGCAGGCCGGCACGGCGCGCGACGTGGCCGTAGCCGGCGACTTCGCCGCGCGGAACGGCGCGGATCGCGGCGAGGATGCGCTCGATGGCGGACGCGGCTTCCATCTGCGGTTAGCATAGCCGCAAGCATCAGGCTCCGGCCGCGATACTGATGCCATCCGTGGCGCAGCGCTCTCGCTTCGGCAAGTCGGCCCGGCCATCCTTGGCCGGGCGTTCGCGGTCGCAGCCGATGCCGTTAGGGCATCGGCAAAAAAACGCGCCCACTCACCATGCACAACTTCGAACAGGTCCGCGGCCACCTCGCCGCCAGCGGTTACCGCATCAGCATGCAGGAACCCTACGTGGTGTGCGTGGAACTCTCGCTCGATGGCGGCAAGCGCCACCAGGCGATCTTCCTGTCCGAACTGCAGGACGACGACGACCGCGCCTACCTGCGCGCGAGCACGGTGATCGCGCCGATCACCGGCATCGACGGCAAGCGCGCGCTCGCGTTCAACTGGGAAAGCCGCGTCGGCTACCTCGCCATCGGCGAGCTCGACGGCGTGCCCTACCTGCAACTGTGCGAGAACCGCCCCTACGACGGCCTGGATGCGGCGGAAATCGACCGCCTCATCCTCGAGATCGGCGGCATGGGCGACCGCCTCGAACACGTGCTGTCGGCGGGCGGGGATCTGCTCTGACCTAGCGGATCGTGCGGTGCATCCGATGCAGGCGACTAGGCTCGCACATCCTTGTGCTCACCAAGTCGCTCCGGCCTCGGCCATCACGGCCTCGGCGCTTTCGAGCATGCGACATGCGTTTCATCGCATGTCGCAAGCATGCCCTCAAGCCCAACCCATCGCCTCGAACAACCGGAACAGCCCGTAGGCGACCAGGCCCGCGGCGGGGATGGTCAGGATCCATGCCCAGATGATGCGCTCGATCACGCCGAGCTTGAGCGCGCGCGGGTTCTTGGCGAAGCCCACGCCCATGATCGCGGTCGAGATGCTGTGCGTGGTCGACACCGGCATGCCGAAGTGCGCGGCGGTGACGAGGATCGTCGCCGAAGCGGTTTCCGCGGCGAAGCCGTCGATCGGATGCAGTTTCACCATCTTGTGGCCCAGCGTCTTGATGATGCGCCAGCCGCCGGCCGCGGTGCCGGCGGCCATCACCAGCGCGCAGGTGACGATGATCCAGGTGTCGATGTCCTTCTCGCCGCCGCCCGGGTGGATGAAGGCCAGCCACGACGGCAGGTTGTCGAGCGTGCCGGCCTGCTGCGCGCCGAAGATCGCCAGCGCGATGATGCCCATGGTCTTCTGCGCGTCGTTGGTGCCATGCGCCATGCCCATGTAGGCCGCGGACACGACCTGGGCCTTGCCGAAGAAAGCGTTGATCCAGCGCGGCCGCGCCGCCCGTGCCAGCGGGCCGCCGGCGCGGACCATCGCGGCGATGATCATGTACAGCAGCCCGAGCACCAGCACGCCGAGCAGGAAGCCGGCGAACGGCGAGCTCACCATCGGCACGAACACCTTCCACAACAGGCCCTTGTTGCTGGTCCAGCCCGCATCGCCGGCCTTCGACCAGATCAGCGCGTGCCAGTTGTTGTGCGCCGCGGCCAGCGCGGCGCCGCACAGGCCGCCGATCAGCGCATGCGAGGACGACGACGGCATGCCGCGCCACCAGGTGATCAGGTTCCAGACGATCGCGCCGAGCAGCGCGCAGATCAGGACCTGCGAGGTGACATGGACGACATCGGTGTCGATCAGGCCCGATGCAATGGTCTTCGCGACCGCGGTGCCGAGGAAGGCGCCGACGAGGTTCATCGTGGCCGCGAGGATCACCGCCTGTCCCGGCGAAAGCACTTTGGTCGCCACCACCGTGGCGATGGAATTGGCGGTGTCGTGGAAGCCGTTGATGAACTCGAAGGCAAGCGCCGCGACGATCACGACCAGCACGAGGGTCAGCATGCCAGCCCCCTTGAGTGAAGGGGGCGGCCTCGCCGCATCGCGGCGAGGCGGGGGGTGAGACAGTGCGCTTGCGCGGCATCGCCGCGCGCGCTGTCGAACGCCCGAGCGCTATGCGCGAGGGCCGGGCCGTGGAAGCACGGCTCGAGGGCATCGGTGCAACCGATGCCCGTCGTCCCGAAGCCAAGATGCGGACGCGCTTGCGGCATATGCATCAGGAACTCAGCTGTTCTTCAGCACGATCTGGTAGGCGACCACGCCGGCCTCGCGGCAACGGTCGATCGCCTTCTCCAGGATCTCGAAGAATTCCTTGAGCAGGAACATCTCGCCCGCGTCGAGCCGGCCGGAATAGATGTCGCGGTGCAGCTCCAGGATCAGGCGGTCCGCCTCGGCCTCGAGCACGCGCAGGCGCTCGTTGAGCCTGCTCATTTCCTCGAGTCGCATCAGCCGCAGTTCGTGGACCATTTCCACCACCACCCCGGCGGCCTTCTCCAGCATCGCCGCGCGCGGGGCGAAGTCGATGTCGTCGAGGCGGTGCCGGGCCAGGGCGAAACGGTCGGCGAAGCGCTCGACCTGCTTGGGGATCTTGTACAGCGCCGAGGACAGCGATTCGATGTCCTCGCGCTCGATCGGGGTGATGAAGCTGTCGACCAGGGCCTTGCCGATCTTGTCGGAAGCGACGCGCTCGCGCTGGCGGGCCAGCTTGAAGGCATCCAGCGCGACGTTGCGCGCCGGGTCCTTGAGCATTTCGTACAGCGCCTTGGTGCTGTCGTGCGCGGCCGCGGCAGCCTCGTCGAGCAGGGTGAAGAACTGCTTTCCGGAACCGAAGATGGTCTGGAGGGAGAACATGGCGGACGCCCCGTTCGATGGATGCTGGTGGTGATGTGGCGGAATTATGACGGTTTCGCCTTCCGCCCGGTGTGCCGGCCGCGAGGGTGGGTCCGCGAAGGCGGCTTGCTATCATGGCCGCGCGCTACGGCGCCACCTATGGACGACGCCTTCCCCCATCCGCTGCCCCGCCCGCGCCCCGCCGCCCCGCCGGTTGGCGCCGCCTTCCCGCCCGGACAGGATCGCCGTGCATGCTGCAGCTGCTGATCGTCCTGCTGCTGGTGCTGTGCAACGGCTTCTTCGCCATGTCCGAGATGGCGGTGATGACCTCGCGCAAGATCCGGCTCAAGCAGATGGCCACGCACAGCCGCGGCGCGCGCAAGGCCCTGCAACTGGCCGAACATCCGGAAAGCTTCCTGTCCGCGGTGCAGCTGTGGATCACCCTGCTCAGCCTGCTCACCGGCTACTTCGGCGGCGAGTCGATGGGCGGCAAGATCGCCGAGCCACTGGCGCGCATCCACTGGCTGGCGCCGTACGCGGACCGCATCGGCTTCGTCGCCGGTTTCCTGATCATGCTGTTCCTGTTCGGCCTGGTCGGCGAACTGGTGCCCAAGCGCATCGGCACCCTGCGTCCGGAACGGATCGCGGCCATGGTCGCCTACCCGATGGAGTTTTTTTCCCTGGCAGCCAAGCCCTTCGTGGTCGCGCTGTCGTGGTGCACGCGCACCGTCATGCGCGCGATCGGCCTCGGCGAAGGCGACGCCGCGCATGTCACCGAGGAGGAGATCCGCCTGCTGGTGAGCGAAAGCCACGAGCAGGGCCTGATCGACGACGACGAACGCAACATGATGAACCGGGTGATGCGCCTGGGCGACCGCACCGCGGAAAGCCTGATGACGCCGCGTACCCGTATCGTCTGGCTCGACGCCGGCGCCGAGTTCGAGGAGAACCTCGCGGAGATGCGCGCGACGCCCTACTCGCGCTACCCGGTCTACCGCGGCAGCGACGCCGACGTGCTCGGCGTGCTCGAGGTGAAGTCGCTGCTCGACAGCCTCGACCGGCAGCCGCCGGACCTGTTCGGCGACCTTCGTCCGGCGGTGTTCGTGTCCGAGTCGACGCATGCGCTGAAGCTGCTGGAGATCTTCCGCGAGGAACAGCAGTCGCTGGCGCTGGTGGTGGACGAATACGGCGATGTCACCGGCATGGTCACGGTCAACGACCTGATGGGCGCGGTGGTCGGGCGCATCCAGTCCGGCGAGAACCAGGACAACGACCCGCTGGTGGTGATACGAGACGACGGCTCGCTGCTGCTCGACGGCGGCTTGCCCGTGGAGGAACTGCGGGAACTGCTCGGCGGCGGCGCGTTGCCCGACGAGGACGAGCACGATTTCCACACCGCTGCGGGCATGCTGATCGCGCATTTCGGGCGCATTCCGCGCGTCGGCGAGCACTTCGACTGGAAAGGCTGGCGGATCGAAGTCGTCGACCTCGACGGACCGCGCATCGACAAGCTGCTGCTGCAACGCATCGCGCACGACGCGCATGCCGACGACGCCTGACCCGCCGCCGCGTCCGCGCGGACACCGCACGCGGGAGCACGGCACGCGCGCGATCCTCGACCGCTTCGCCGAAGGCGACCCGTCGCAGACCCTGCGCCTCGACGAACTGCTGGCCGGGCTTGGGCGCCGCGCGTTCGGCATGCTGCTGTTCGTGGCCGCATTGCCGGCGTTCATCCCGATTCCCGGCGGCGGCGCGATCGCCGGCCCGTTGGTGGTGATGATCGGGCTGCAATTGCTGGTCGGCCTGCGTCGGCCCTGGCTGCCCGGCTTCATCGCCCGCCGCGGCCCGCGTCGCGAGACGATGGCGCGCTTCGACCGCCGCATCTCGCCCTGGCTGGCGCGGCTCGAACGCCTGGTGCGCCCGCGCCTGGCCTGGGTGCTGGACCATCGCGCCATGGCGACGGTCACCGGCCTGCTGCTGGTGCTGCTCGGCGTGCTGACCTCGCTGCCGGTCCCGTTCACCAACTACCTGTTCGGCGCGATGGCGTTGATGTTCGCGCTGGCCCTGCTCGAGCGCGATGGCGCGCTGATGCTGCTGGCGTGGCTGGCGACCGCGATCGCGGTGGCGGTATCGGGCGCCTTGTCCGGGACGCTGGTCGAAGGCGCGGCGCACTGGCTGCGTGCGACCGGCTCCTAGTCGACCGCGACCGCGGACGACTGCAACAGCGCGGCGAAGTCTTCCGCGCGGACGGGACGGCCGAGCAGGAACCCCTGCGCGAGGTCGCAGCCGCGCTCGCGCAGCAGTGCGTACTGGCCTTCCTGTTCCACGCCTTCGGCGACCACGGACATGCCGAGCGAATGCGCCATCGAGATGATCGCGGTCGCGAGCGCGAGGTCGTCCGGATCCCGCAACACGTCGGCGATGAAGCTCTGGTCGATCTTGACCCCGTCCACCGCCATCCGGCGCAGGTGGCTGAGCCCGGAGAAGCCGGTGCCGAAATCGTCCAGCCACACGCGCACGCCGAGCTCGCGCAGCGATGCCAGCGCACCGCGCACGCGCGGCTCGTCGCCGATCAGCGCGGTCTCGGTCAGCTCCAGGTGCAGGGCTTCCGGCGGCAGCGTCGAGGATTTCAGGGTGCTGGCGACCAGGTCCACCAACGCGTTGCTGCGCAGCTGCCACGGCGATACGTTCACCGACACGAACGGCTTCAGCAACGCCGTGGACGCCTGCCACCGCGATGCGTCGCGGATCGCCTGGCGCAGTACTTCGCCGCCGATTTCCTCGATCAGCCCGCGTTGTTCGGCCACGTCCACGAACACCGTCGGCGCGACATCGCCATGCTCGGGGTGGCGCCAGCGCAACAGCGCCTCCGCACCAACCAGGCTGCGGTCGGCGAGGCTGTACACCGGCTGGTAGACGAGGCCGAGTTCGCCGCGTTCCCAGGCACCGTGCAGGTCCTGTTCCAGGCGCATGCGCCGCGCCACCGCCTGCTCCATCGAACGGCTGTAGAAGCGATAGCAGTTCTTGCCCGCGACCTTCGCCTGGTACATGGCGATGTCGGCGTTCTTCATCAGCGTGGTGCTGTCGGCGGCGTCGTCGGGGAAAACGGTGATGCCGATCGAGGTGCCGAGGAACACGTCGCGGCCCTGCATTTCGATCGGCCTGCCGATCTCGGCCACGATCTGCGCGCCGAGCCGGGCCGCGGCCTCGCGCGCATCGCCGGAACCGGACTGCAGCATCACCACGAATTCGTCGCCGCCCAGGCGCGCCACCTGCGCGGATTCGCCGGCGTAGTCCCGCGCGACCAGGCGGATGCGCTCGGCGAACGCCACCAGTGCCTCGTCGCCGGCATCGTGGCCGAGGGTATCGTTGACGCGCTTGAAATCGTCGATGTCGGCGAACAGCAGCACCAGCTGTTGCCCGCTGCCGCGCATCCGGGTCAGGTAGCCGTCGAGCATTTCTCGGAACGCGAGCCGGTTGGCCAGGCCGGTCAGCGGATCGGTATAGGCCATGCGCCGTGTATCGCGGTCGTGGCGCGCGATCGCCGCGCCCATGCGCCGGAACGCGCGCACCAACTCGCCGATCTCGTCCTTGCGGTTGCTGTCGGCGATGCTGGTGTCGTAGTTGCCGCGCTCGATGTCCTGCGCCGCGAGCGCCAGCGAGCGGATCGGCGCGATCAACAGCCGTTGCACCATCAGGCCAGCGAGCACCGCAAGCAGCAGCAGCGCACCGAGGATGCCGCCCATGAATGCGACATGGCGGGAATTGATTTCGCTCAGGCTCTTGCCGAGCCGTTTCGACGACGATGCCTCCGCCGCGCGCAGCCCGGCCAGCGAATAGCCGACGCGCAGGCCACCGATGCGTTCCTGGCCGAGGCGCAGCGGGGCCGAGACCTCGAGCACGTCGTCGGTCTGCTGCACGTGCACGCCGTCGGCCGCCTTCGCCTCGTAAGCCAACGGGTCGCGCATGGGCTGGCCGAAGGTCGGGATGTCGGCAGAGCCGTCGTGAAGCACGTTGCCATCGCTGTCGTAAACGATCACGTAGTGCACGTTGGGCTGCTGCAGCAACGCGCGCGCGGTGCGCCCGATCTCGTCGAGGTCGAAGTAATACACCGGGTTGACCAGCGAATCCGCGGCCTGCGACACCGTGCTTTCGCCGCGGCTGCGCAGGCTGCCCGACATCATCTGGTGGATCTCGTTGCCGCTCTGCGCGAGGATTTCGCCCTGGGTCGCGTTCTGGCGCAACAGCAGCACGCCCAACGCCGCGACCACCAGCGCCATGGACACCAGGACGATCGCGAGGAACTTGGCCTGCAGGCCGGACAGCGGCTTCATTCCACCTCGTCCTTGACCAGGAGCACGCCATGCTGCAGTTCGCGCAAGGCATGCATCGAATCCGCATCGATGGGAGCGAAGCCGCTGGTCTGGAAGTACTGCGCCAGCGCATCGCCGGCGTCGGGATCGGCCGCGGCCTCGAGCAGCAGTTCGCGCAGGCGCTCGCGGATGCGCGCGTCGAGCGAGCCACGCACCATCTCCAGGGCGCGCGGGTAATCCGGCGTGGTGCCGATGACCTTGAGGTCAGGCTTGAACGATGACGTCACCAGCTGCGGGTTGGCCCAATCGATGCTGCTGACCGCACCGACATCGACCAGGCCCTTCTGCACCCAGGTCACGATGTTGCGTTCCGAGCCGGCGAACAGGTAGCCGACGTCATTGCTGCCCGGACGGTCGCGCGGCGACAGCAGCAGTGTCAGCGGCAGGTCGCGCTGCAGCAATTGCATCGCGGGCAGGAAATAGGCCGTGGTCGACGAGGCGTTCTGGAAGGCGATGCTGTGCCCGCGGATCGCATCGATGCCGTCGATGCCGGAATCGCGCCGGGCGAAGAACACGGTGTGGTAGGCATTGCGGCCGAAACGCTCGGTGAGCAGCAACGGGACCGCGCCGGCACGCGCTTGCAGCCATACGCCGCTGGCCGAGGTTTCGCTGACCCAGTCCACGCGGCCGCGGCGCAGGTAGCTGCCCATCTGCTGCAGGTTCTGCGCCATCAGGATCTCGCCCTTGCGGATGCCGAGGTCGGCCATGCGCGGGACGATGTAGTCGAGCAGCGGCTTGAGTTGTTCGTAGTGGTGCTTGGGATCGTCGCTGATGCGACCAAGCACGAGCACCTGCGGGTCGTCGCTCGATGCCATCGCGGGTTTCGCCCAGCACGCCAGCAGGCAGCCAAGCAGGGCGAAGACTCGGAGGGGCATTCGGCGGATTCGACGATCGGGGCAAAGGACAAGCGCGAGCCTAGCGGAAAGCCGGCGCGGGCGCGAGGATGCCGGCGGTCAATGCCTTGACGCGAGGCGGGCCATGCGCTGGGCATCGGCGAGGACTCCGCGCAGCAGGCGCACCTCGCGTTCGTTCAGGCCGGTGCGCAGGAACAGCCGCCGCAGCTTGCGCAACGCCGATTCCGGCGCGCGCCCCTTGTGGAAATCGATGGCGTCCAGGGTGTCGGCCAGTTGTGTGAACAGGCCTTCGAGCTGGGCATGGGTCGCGGGTGGATCGCCCTGCCCCTCGTCCGCGTCGGCCGTTACGGTCGGCACGGTCGCGAGCAGCGCCAGGCGCAGTTCGTAGGCCAGCACCTGCACCGCCATTGCCAGGTTCAGCGAGCTGTAGTCCGGATTGGCGGGAATGTGCACCGCCGCGTGGCAGAGCTGCAGCTCGGCATTGTCGAGGCCGGTGCGCTCGCGCCCGAACAGCAATGCGACCTCGCCGCCCGCGCGAACCGCCTGCGCCACCCGTTCCGCGGCCTCGCGCGGCGACAGCATCGGCAGGGCGATGCGCCGATCGCGCGCGGTGCAGCCGAGCACCAGCCGGCAATCGGCCACGGCTTCGGCGGGCTCGTCCAGCACGCGTGCGGTTTCGAGCACGTCCCCGGCGCCGGCGGCGAGCGCATCGGCCTCTGCGTGCGGGAAGCGCTCGGGCGCGACCAGCACCAGCCGCGACAGGCCCATCGTCTTCAGCGCGCGCGCGGCGGAACCGATGTTGCCGGGATGCTGGGTGCCGACCAGCACCATGCGCACCCGCCCCAAACCGGCATCGCCCGGGTGCGCCTCGTTCGAATCGTCGCTCATGCCGCGAATGGTAAACTCCGCGCCCCGGCCCCTGCGCCGGCTCGCTCTTTTCCCTCGCCCACCGCCCCTCCCCGAGGTCCTTCGCCATGCAGAAACCTGCCGTCACGCTCATGGTCAAGGCGGCCCGCGCCGGTGGCAGCGTGCTGCTGCGGCACATGCACAAGCTCGACGCGCTGAACGTGGTCGAGAAGGAACGCATGGACTACGCCAGCGAGGTGGACGGGCTGGCCGAGGACGCGATCGTCAAGGAGCTGCGCAAGGCCGGACCCGAATACGCGGTGCTCGGCGAGGAAGGTGGCCACCAGCCCGCGCGTGGCGGCAAGAAGGCCAGGTTCACCTGGGTCATCGACCCGCTCGACGGAACCAGCAACTACCTGCGCGGCATCCCGCACTGGTGCGTGTCGATCGCGCTGGTCGACAACGGCGAACCGCTGCACGGCGTGGTGTTCGATCCGCTGCGCAACGAATTGTTCGTCGCCTCGAAAGGCAGCGGCGTGGTGCTCGACGACCGCCGCCTGCGCGTTGGCGAACGCCGCGACCTGGAAGGCGCCCTGCTCTGCACCGGCTTCCCGCCACGCGAACGCGCGCGCGCCAGGGCGCAGCTCGACTGCCTCGGCGCCCTGCTGGAACAGGCCGAGGACGTGCGCCGCACCGGTTCGGCCGCGCTCGACCTGGCCTGGGTCGCCTGCGGCCGCCTCGACGGCTATTTCGAAGCCGGCGTGCAGCCCTGGGACATCGCCGCCGGCGTGTTGATGGTGCGTGAGGCCGGCGGCCGCGTCTGCGATTTCCGCGGCGCCGCGTTGTCGCGCATGGACATCGCCGAAGCGCGCGGGCGGCAGGTCGTCGCCGGCAACGTCAAGCTGGTCGAACCGCTGCAGAAGACCATCGTGTCCAGCGGCTACGCGAAAGCCTTCGACTGATTCTCCATTCCCTCTCCGCCTCTCCTGATGGGAGAAGGAAATACGTAAAACCCGCGCAATGCGCGGGTTTTTCGTTTGAGCGTGGACGCTTCGGTCATGGCCGCCGCGCCAGCGCCTCCACATCCTTCGCCTTCGGCAACAGATCCTGCTTGGTGACCGCGAACGGCCGCACCGCCAGCATCGGCACCGCGACTACGATCGAGGACACCACCACCACGACCGCGCCGATCATGTGGGTGATCGCCAGGCCTTCCATCGAGTTGCCGCCGTACAGGTACAGCGCCCATGCCGAGAGGAAGAACATCACCGCGGTGATGATCGTGCGCGACAGGGTCTGGTTGATCGACTTGTTCAGCACCTCCAGCGGCGGCGCACGCATGCCGCGGAAGTTCTCGCGCACGCGGTCGAACACCACGATGATGTCGTTGATCGCGAAGCCCATCACCGACAGCAGGCCGGCGAGCACGGTCAGGTCGAACTCGCGCCCGGTCGCGGAAACGTAGGCCACGGTCACGATCAGGTCGAGGAATGCGGTGATCGACGCGACGATCGCGAACTTCAGTTCGAATCGGAACGCGATGTACACGAGGAAGCCGATCAGCATGAAGATGGTCGCGTACAGGCCGTTCATGGCCAGGTCCTTGCCAACCTGCGGGCCCACGAACTCGGTGCGCAGCAGGTGGGCCGGGTTTTCCGGCGTGCTGATCGCATTGACCACGATGTTGGCGACCGTCTTGTCGCCGTTCTCGTTGTTGTGTTCGCCCTGAGGCTGCAGGCGGATCATCACGTCGTTGCCGCCGCCGAAGGTCTGTACCTCGGCATGGCCGTAGCCGATCGAATCGAGCTGCCTGCGCACCGCGTCGACGTCGAGGGTCTTCTCGAACCGGGCCTCGACCACGGTGCCGCCGGTGAATTCCAGCGCGTAGTTGAAGCCCTTCAGGCCGATGATCGCCAGCGATGCGACGAAGGCCAGCAACGCCAGCGCCAGCGTGACCTTGCGCCAGCGCATGAAGTCGATGTTGGTGTCGTTCGGGATGAGGTGGAGCGGAAACAGTTTCATCGATGCGTTCCAGCCGGTCAGATGGCGACGGTCTTGAGGTTCTTGCGGCGGCCGTACAGCAGGGTGGCGATCGCACGGGAGACGGTGATCGCGGTGAACATCGAGGCGAAGATGCCGATGATCATGGTCAGGGCGAAGCCCTTCAGCGGGCCGGTACCGAACACGTACAGCGCGATGCCCACGATCAGGCCGGTGAGGTTGGCGTCCATGATCGTGCCGCCGGCGCGTTCGTAACCGTGCTGGATCGCGGTCTTGGGCGGCATGCCATGCCGCAGTTCCTCGCGGATGCGTTCGTTGATCAGCACGTTCGCATCCACCGACAGGCCGACCGACAGCGCCAGGCCCGCGAACCCGGGCAGGGTCATCGTCGCGCCGAACAGCGACATCACCGCGACCACGATCAGCAGGTTGAGCAGCAGCGCGATCGAGGTGATCACGCCGAACATGCGGTAGTAGATGGTGAAGAACGCGAGCGTGAACAGGAACGCGTAGAGGACCGCGGTGATGCCGCGCTGCACGTTCTCGGCGCCGAGGCTCGGGCCGATGATGCGTTCCTCGACGAAATCCATCGGCGCGGCCAGCGAACCGGCGCGCAGCAGCTTGGCAAGGTTGTCCGCCTCGGCCTTCTCCAGGCCGGTGGTCTGGAACTTCTTGCCGAACACGCCGGCGATTCGGGTCGGCGACAGGGCTTCCTCGCGCACCTTGACGCTGCGCACTTCCTTGCCATCGACCATGGTGACGGTCGGGATGCGCTCGATGTACACCACCGACATCAGCTTGCCGACGTTGGCGCTGGTGTAATCGAACATGCGCTGGCCGGCGGCGTTGTTGAGGGTCACGTCGACCGCCGGCAAGCCGTTCTGGTCGACGCCGACCTGGGCGTTGACCATCTGGTCGCCGGAGGCGAGCACTCGCTTGCTCAGCAGCACCGGCATGTTGGTGTCGCGCACGTGGTAGAGCTTGGCTTCCGGCGGAACATTGCCGGTGCGCTCGGCGTCCTGCGCGTCGCCGTCGACCACGCCGCGGAATTCCAGCGTCGCGGTCGCGCCGATCAGGCGCTTGGCCTCGGCGGTGTCCTGCACGCCCGGCAGTTGCACGACCACGCGGTCCTCGCCCTGGCGCTGGATGATCGGTTCGGCCACGCCGAGTTCGTTCACGCGGTTGCGCAGCGTGGTGATGTTCTGCTCGATCGCATCGGCGCCGATCTTGCGCAATTCGGTGTCGGGGATCGTGACCACCACCTGGCCGTCGTTCACGTCGACGCCGAGGGTCGGCTCCGCCTGGGCGATCGCCGCGCGCGCCTTGTCCAGCGCGTCGCCACCGGCGGACGGGCTGAGCGTGGCGACGATGGTATTGCCCGGTCGCACGTCCACGCCCTGGTAGGCGATGCGGTTGTCGCGCAAGGTCGCGCGCACGTCTTCGGCGAAGGCATCGACGCGCTTCTGCAACGCCGCCTTCTGATCCACCTGCAGCACGAAATGCACGCCACCCTGCAGGTCGAGGCCCAGCACCATCGGCTTGCCGCCCAGTTTCGCCAGCCAGTCCGGCACGGTGGACGCGAGGTTCAGCGCGACCGTGTAGTCCTCGCCGAGCGAGTTGCGCAGCAGGTTGTTGGCCTTGCTCTGCTCGTCGAGGTTGTTCATCCGCGCCATCAGGTTGTTGCCTTCGATGGCGACCGATTTCGGATGCAGACCGGCCTTGGACAGTTCGCCGCCGACGCGGGTGACCAGGGCCGCGTCCAGCTTTCCGGTGCGGTTGGCGGTGACCTGGACGGAAGGATCCTTCTGGTAGGCGTTGGGCAGCGCGTAGACCACGCTGAGCAGCACCACGGCCAGGATCAGGAAATATTTCCAGCGGGCGAATTCGAGCATCGGGGCATCCCGCGCGGACCCGTGCGGGCCGCGCTTCGGTTGGCGGAACGGATCAGGCGGACTTCAGCGTGCCCTTGGGCAGCACGTTGGCGATGGCGGACTTCTGCACGCGGACGCGGATGCCGTCGGCGATCTCGACGCCGATGAAGTGGTCGCCAAGCTCGCGCACCGTGCCGGCGATGCCGCCGCTGGTGATGACCTCGTCGCCGACCGCGAGTTTGCCGAGCATCGCCGCGTGCTCCTTCTGCCGCTTCATCTGCGGACGGATCATCAGGAAGTACATGACCCCGATCAGGATCAGCGGGAACAGCATGCCGAGGCCGCCCCCGAACAGTCCCCCGGGCGCGGCCTGTCCGGCGGCGGCCTGGGCATGGGCGGGCGAAATCAGCAGGTCGAGCAGGGTCATCGTCGGTCCAGTGCGGAAAACAGCAGGGAATTATGCCATGCGGCCGCGGCCCGCGGCTTTCAACCCCCGGCACGGGCGGCGTGGAAGGACTCCCGGAACGCGGCAAAGGTTCCCCGTTCGATGGCCGCGCGCATGTCCGCCATCAATTTCTCGTAGTACCACAGGTTGTGCAGGGTGCCCAGGATCGGCGCCAGCATCTCGTTGCAGCGGTCGAGGTGGCGCAGGTAGGCGCGGCTGTAGCCGCCGGCGCAGGCTTGGCAGCCGCAGCCCTCCTCGATCGGCCGCAGGTCGCGCTCGTATTTGGCGTTGCGAATGCGCACCGTGCCGGTGGAAGTGAAGAAATGGCCATTGCGCGCGTTGCGGGTCGGCATCACGCAGTCGAACATGTCCACCCCGCGCGCCACCGCCTCGACCAGGTCCTCGGGCCGGCCCACGCCCATCAGGTAGCGCGGGCGATCTTCCGGCAGTTGCGGCGCGGTGTGGTCGAGCATGGCGTTGCGCTCGGCCTCGGTTTCGCCCACCGCGAGCCCACCGATGGCATAGCCATCGAAGCCGATCTGCTTCAGCCCGTCGGCCGAACGGGTGCGCAGTTCGCGATGCACGCCGCCCTGCACGATGCCGAACAGCGCCGCGTCGTTGCCTGCGTGCGCGATCTTCGAACGCTCGGCCCAGCGCAGCGACAACTCCATCGATTTCTCGACCGCGCGCGGGTGCACGGGCTGCCCGTCCTCCGTGTTCACCGGCGGGCATTCGTCGAAGATCATCACGATGTCCGAACCCAGCACCTTCTGGATGCGCATCGATTCCTCGGGACCGAGGAAGACCTTGCTGCCGTCGGTAGGCGCGGCGAAAGTCACGCCCTGCTCGGTCACCTTGCGCCGGTGCGCGAGCGAAAAGACCTGGAAGCCGCCGGAATCGGTGAGGATCGGCCCGTCCCATCGCATGAATCCGTGCAGCCCGCCGTGCGCCTCGATGACTTCGAGCCCCGGGCGCAGGAACAGGTGGAAGGTGTTGCCGAGCACCATCTCGGCACCGAGCCCGCGCAACTGCCCGGGCAACATGCCCTTGACCGAACCGTAGGTGCCGACCGGCATGAACGCCGGCGTTTCCACGGTTCCGCGCGGGAAGGTGATCCGGCCGCGACGCGCTTGGCCGTCGGTGGCAAGCAGCTCGAAGTCCATGCGACTCACGCGCGCGACTCCGGGAACAGCAACATCGCGTCGCCATAGCTGAAGAAACGGTAGCGCTCGCGCACCGCGTGTTCGTAGGCGGCGAAGATGCGGCCCTTGCCGGCGAACGCGGACACCAGCATCAGCAGCGTGCTCTCGGGCAGGTGGAAATTGGTGAGCAGCGCATCGACACTGCGGATACGCACGCCAGGGAACAGGAAAATGCTGGTTTCGCCGGCGAACGGGTGCAGTTCGTCGCCCTGCATCGCGGATTCGAGGGCGCGGACGACCGTGGTTCCGACCGCGACCACGCGCCCGCCGGCTGCGCGCGTGCGCCGCACCTGCTGCACCAGTTCCGCGCCGACGTTCAGCCATTCGCTGTGCATGCGGTGTTCGCGGATGTCCTCCACCCGCACCGGCTGGAACGTGCCCGCACCGACGTGCAGGGTGATGTGGCCGAAACCAACGCCGCGTTCGCGCAGGGCAGCGAGCAGCGCTTCGTCGAAATGCAGGCCGGCGGTGGGCGCGGCGACCGCGCCAACCGTGCGCGCGAACACGGTCTGGTAGCGCTCGATATCATTAGCGCCCGGCTCGCGCTGGATGTAGGGCGGCAGCGGCATGCGCCCGGCGTGCAGCAGCCAGTTCTCCAGCGCTTCGGGCACGTGGAAGCGCAATTGCCAGAAGCCGCCTTCCTCGCGCACCAGCACCTCGGCCTCGCCGCCGGCGTCGAGCGCTATCCGGCTGCCGATCTGCGGCGGCTTGCTCACCCCGAGTTGCGCGCGCGCCGAGTTGCCGGGCAGCAGGCGTTCGATCAGGATTTCCACGCGCCCGCCACTGGCCTTCTGCCCGAACAGTCGCGCCGGGATCACCCGCGTGTCGTTGAACACCAGCAGGTCGCCCGGCTGCAACAGCGACGGCAGGTCGCGCACGCGCATGTCCGCGAACGCCGCCTCGCCCGGCGGCACGAGCAGCAGGCGGCTGGCCGAACGCTCCGGCAGCGGCGCCTGCGCGATCAGTTCCGGCGGCAGTTCGTAGTGGAAATCGGATTTCTTCAAGGCAGCGGTCAGCGGTCAGGGATCAGGCGTCAGGGATGAAACGAATCAATGCGCATTATTGTCGCCTGATACTTGGCACCTGATTCCTGACATCTGGCTCCTGACACCGGATTCCTACCTCTCGAACTTCGCCGACAGGATGATCGACGAAGTCGTGCGCTCGACGCCGTCCAGCCCGCCGATGCGGTCGGTGAGCTCGTCCATGTCGCCGATCGCCGGCACCACGCCGAGCGCGACCAGGTCGAACGGGCCGCTGACCGAATGCAGCGCGCGGATCTCGGGCATCGCTCGCAGCGCCTCGACCACCCCCGTCATCTGCCGCGGCAGCACCGTGATCATGATGTGCGCGCGGATGTGGCCGCGCTCCGCGGATTCGTGCACGCGCACGGTGTAGCCGCCGATCACGCCCTCGCGTTCGAGCCGCTCGATCCGGCCCTGCACGGTGCTGCGCGAGAGCTTGAGCCGGCGCGCGATCTCGGCGGTGGAGGCGCGGGCGTTCTCGCGCAGGGCGCTGAGCAGCCGCTGGTCGGTCTCGGAAAGCTTCATTCCGTGCGATTCCTGCCGTTGATTCGACGGAATATAGCCACATTCCGTCGAATCATGCACTACCTTCCGACGGATTTCTGCGGATAATGGCCCGCTGTAAGCCTAATGACCCAGGCCCAAGCGGAGATTCCCATGGCCGTCGTGACCGAACTTCTCGCCCCGCTGCGCGCGCATGGCAAGGCCCGCACCAGCGGCCTCGTCGACGCCACCATCCTCGACTTCGCCGGCCGCGATCCGCAGCTGGGCGCAGCGATCGAAGCCGCGGCAGCCGAATACCAGCGCGTGCGCGCCGAGTTCCCGGAACTGCTCGACCTCGACGAAGACGCGCAGACCCTTGAAGTGCAGTCCGGCTTCGTCAACTTCTACGCGCACGACGCCGCCAACCCCTACGTGGCACTGGCCGCGCGCGGCCCGTGGCTGGTCACGCTCAAGGGCGCGGTGCTGTACGACACCGGCGGCTACGGCATGCTCGGCTTCGGCCACACGCCGGAGAAGGTGATGGCGGCGCTGGCCCGGCCGCAGGCGGTCGCCAACATCATGACCCCGAGCGTGTCGCAGTTGCGCTTCGCGCGCGCGCTGAAGAACGAAATCGGTTCGACCCGCGGCGGCTGCCCCTACGCCAGCTTCATGTGCCTCAATTCCGGTTCGGAATCGGTATCGCTCGCCGCGCGCATCGTCGATGCCAACGCCAAGACCATGACCGACCCGGGCGCGCGCCACGCCGGCAAGACGATCAAGCGCGTGGTGGTGAAGGGCGCGTTCCACGGCCGCACCGACAAGCCGGCGCTGTATTCGGATTCCAGCCGCAAGACCTACGTGCAGTACCTCGCCAGCTATCGCGGCGAATCCAGCGTGATCACGGTTCCGCCGTACGACGCGGATGCGCTGAAGAAAGTGTTCGCGGATGCGGAAACCAATGGCTGGTTCATCGAGGCGATGTTCCTGGAACCGGTGATGGGCGAAGGCGACCCGGGTCGCAGCGTGCCGCCGGCGTTCTACCAGCTGGCGCGCGAACTGACCCGCGAGCACGGCAGCCTGTTCCTGGTGGATTCGATCCAGGCCGGCCTGCGCGCGACCGGTTATCTCTCGGTCGTCGACTACCCGGGCTTCGAAGGCCTCGACGCGCCGGACATGGAAACCTATTCCAAGGCGCTCAACGCCGCGCAGTACCCGCTGTCGGTGCTCGCGGTAACCGAAAGCACCGCCGCGATCTACAAGCGCGGCCTGTACGGCAACACCATGACCGCGAATCCGCGCGCGCTGGACGTCGCCTGCGCGGTGCTGTCGCAGCTGACGCCGGAACTGCGCGCCAACATCCAGCAGCGCGGCAAGGAAGCGCTTGTGAAACTCGAAGCGCTGAAGTCTGAACTGCCGGGACTCATCACCAAGGTCCAAGGCACCGGCCTGCTGTTCTCCTGCGAACTCGCACCGCAGTTCAAGGGCTACGGCGCCGGCTCCAGCGAGGAATGGCTGCGCGAACACGGCCTGGGCGTGATCCACGGCGGCGAGAATTCGCTGCGCTTCACCCCGCGCTTCGACATGAGCGGAGAAGAACTCGACCTGCTGGTGTCGCTGGTGAAGCGCGCGCTGCTCGAAGGTCCGCGCGTGGCGCAGCCGGTCGCGGCGTAAGTCGCGATCAGCGACGGCGGCGGCGCCACCACAGCCCCGCCGCGAGCAGCGCGAGCAGCAGCGCCCACCACCATCGTTTCGCGAAGCCAAGCGCAGGATTCGACGCCGCATCCGCGACGGTATCGCTGGCGGCGACGACGCTTTCGGGCACCGCATCCGACGCGGGAATCCACACCCCGCCCTGCAACGCGACCCTGCCCTGCAGCGGCGGCAATTCCAGTTCGCGCCAATGCACGCGCAGGTCGCCGACCTGCGGATCGAGCGGATTGTCCGCGGTGCCGAGGCCATCGCCCTCGGGCTGGAAGGTCGCGGCGAGGTTCGCCGGCAAGGCCGTGAACCCGGGGCGGAAATCGCGCCACTGGCCGAATTCCTTGAGCACGTCGTCGTCGATGGGCCTGCCGTCGAGGCTCGCGTCCGCGGCGATCCAGTAGCGCGTCGCGATCGGGAAATCGCCTGGATTGCGATAGTCCTTGGCGTAACCCGCGGAATCGATCGGCTGCGCGCTCCACTCCTTGCGGTAACCCGGCCCGAACTTGCGCCACTGCAGCATCTCGACCTGGCGCTGCAGGCCGAAGCCGCGTGCAGTGACGCCGAATTCCGCATCGCGCGGCGCATGAGCGACCGTCGGGGCGCCCTGAGGCTGCGCAACGTCCTGTGCGTGCGCGCCGCCGGCCAGGGCCAGCAGCAAGGCGAACGCCATGAACTTCATGCAGCCAGCGCCCGCGCGTGCAGTTCCGCGACTTCGTGCGCGGTGCCGTAACGGCCGCGTTCGTCGCGCACCACCTGCGCCAGCGCGCAGCCCGGGTCGTGGGTGAAGAACAGGTGCACGTTGCGCGCCAGCTTGTCGGCGAGGAATTCGCGCTTCTCGTCGATCAGCAGTTCCGCATTGCGGTCGTAGCCCATGGTGATAGGCACGTGCACCCACGGCCGGCCGGGAATGAGGTCGGCGCAGAACACCACGCCGCCGTGCGCTTCGCCGCCCACCAGTTCCGGCCCGACGATCTCGGCCAGCATCAGCCCCGGCGTGTGTCCGTCGCTGTGGTGGAAACGCACGCTGTGGCCGAGCGTCTGCGACCAGTCGCCGTCGACGAGTTCCAGCCGGCCGCTTTGTTCCAGCAAATCCGGCAATTCGGGAATGAAGCTGGCGCGGTCGCGCGGATGCGGATCGCGCGCGCGTTGCCAGTGTTCGCGGCCGACGACGAAGGTGGCGTTCGGGAACAGCAGTCGCGGCGGCGAATTTTCTTCCCACGCCGCAAGCAACCCGCCCGCATGGTCGAAATGCAGGTGCGAAAGCACGACGACGTCGATGTCCTCGTGCGCGAAGCCCGCATCGCGCAGCGAATCGAGCAGCACGTGGTTGGCTTCCTGCACGCCGTAGCGTTCGCGCAGCTTCGGCTCGAAGAACGCGCCGATGCCGGCTTCGAACAACACCGTCTTGCCGGCCAGCGGGCTGGCGAGCAGTGCGCGGCAGGCGAGTTCGATGCGGTTTTCGCCATCCGGCGGCGACCAGTGTTCCCACATCGCCTTGGGCGCGTTGCCGTACATCGCGCCACCGTCGAGCTTCTGCGTATTGCCGCGGATCGACCAGAGTTTCATGCCGCGATTCTAGCGCCGTCGGCGCGAACGGCGCGTCGCCGATCCACGGCAGCATTCTCAGCGGCTTTCGACGCCGAAATGGAACACGAACGCGCCGGCGGCCGGATCCTTCGCGGCGACGCGGATCGCCTGCGCCGCGGTGCCCGGCCTGATGCTGCCCTCGCCGGTCGCGTCCGGCGCGCCAGCGACGAGGCGCAGGCGGCTTTCGCGCCAGCCGCGCACCTCGATGTGGACGGCGTTTCCAGCGCGAAAATGCAGCACGCCCCGTGCATCACGCGGAACCGCGACGTTGCGGCCATCGCCGTCGTCGAGATCGTCCTGGCGGAACGCGAACAGTGGTTCGCCGTCCGCGAGCACGGCGAAGCGCCAGTCGGTGGTGCCGGGCGAACCGTCGTATTCGACCACGATGCGTTCCACGCGCAGGGTCGCGGTCGTGTCCTGCGACGCAGCCGGTGCCGGCGGTGCGGGCGTTTGCACAGCGGTGGCCGGAGCCGTTTCGGCATCTCGCCGCTTCTGCTGCAGTTCGAGCAGGTTGCCGGCGAGCGTGGTCAAGCCGACCAGGAACACGACCACGCCCGCGGCCCTGGCCGGCAGTTGCCGGTACCAGGGCAGGCGCGATGGCGGCGTTTTCGGATCGTCATGCATGGCCATGCGCTAGGGCGACACCACGACCTTGCCTTCGCCGACCGCGTTGCGCGGATCGGCGCCGGCGTGCATGGCGTTGCTGCGCTTGTCCCAATCCACCGCGTGTGCCAGGACCAGGATCGATGTGTCGGGCGTGATCGTGTAGCCCATCGCCTCGAGCGCCTGTTTCGTCGCCGGCGACAGCGCGCCCGGCTCCTCGAGGATCGTGTCGGGCAGGTACTGGTGGTGGTAGCGCGGCTGCGCGATCGCCTGCGCCGAATCCATGCCCTGTTCGTAGCCGAGGATGGCCAGCAGCACCGCAGTGATGATGCGGCTGCCGCCCTTGGCCCCGAGCACGGCGACGCGGTCCGGGCCGAACAGGAAGGTCGGGCTCATCGAACTCAGCGGCCTGCGGCCGGGCGCGATCGCGTTGGCGTCGTAGCCCATCACCCCGAATGCGTTCGGCGTGCCGGGGCGCAGCGCGAAATCGTCGAGTTCGTCGTTGAGCAGGAAGCCCGCGCCGCCGACCACCAGCCCGGAACCGAAGGAAAGGTTCACGGTCTGGGTCGCGCCGACCATGTTGCCGTCGCGGTCGATGATCGAGAAATGCGTGGTGTTGACGCCTTCGTGCGGCGGCGGGCTGCCCGGAAGCATGGCGCTCGGCGTCGCCTTGTCCGGCAGGATCGAGGCGCGCAGGCCTGCCGCGTAATCGTCGCTGGTGAGCCGTCGCACCGGAACCGTGTAGGAATCCGGATCGCCCAGGTACAGGGTTCGGTCGCGGTAGGCGCGGCGCATCGCCTCGACGATGATGTGGATGCGATGCGCTTCGTCGAGCTTGGCGAGGTCCCAGCCTTCGAGGATCTTCAGGATTTCGGCCAGCGCCACGCCGCCCGACGACGGCGGCGGTGCGGTCACCAGGTCCGCATCACGGTAGCGGAAGCGGATCGGCGCGCGTTCCTTGACCCGGTAATCCGCTAGGTCGGCGGCGGTCCATTGCACGCCATCGGCCTTCACCGTGGCGAGGATTTCGTCGGCGACTGCGCCGCGATAGAAGCCGTCGCTGCCCTTGCGCGCGAGCAGTTCGAGCGTATCCGCGAGGTCGGGTTGCTTCAGCGTTTCGCCGACTTCCAGCCCATCGCCGTCGGCCATGAACACCGCGCGGGTGGACGGATAACGCTCCATCACCTCGCGGCGCTCGGCGTATTGCCCGGCAATGCGCGGATAGACGGTGAAGCCGGAACGCGCGATGCGGATCGCCGGCGCCAGCGATTTCGCCAGCGGCAGGCGCCCGTATTTCCTCGCGATGTGCACCAGCGCCGCGGGCAAGCCGGGAATGCCGGCCGAAGCCGCGCCGTTCTCGGCCTTGTTGCGATCCAGTTCTCCGTTCGCGTCGAGGTAGAACGCCGGCGTCGCCGATGCCGGCGCGGTTTCGCGCGCATCGACGAACACGTCCCTGCCGGATCGCGCGTCGTGCAGCAGGAAGAAGCCGCCGCCGCCCAGCCCCGAGCTCACCGGCTCGACCACCGACAGCGCGGCCGACACCGCGACCGCGGCATCGAAGGCATTGCCGCCCTCGCGCAGGATTTCGAACCCCGCTTCGGTGGCGAGCGCGTGCGCCGAGGCGATCGCCGCGCCGGGCGGATGCGCCGGGCGCGCATCGCGCGCGGTTGCGGGCACCGCCAGCAGGCCGCACAGCAGCAGCGCGAAGAAGGAGGGAATGCGCTTTGTCATGTCAGCCGGCCCCGGCCTGCAGCCGCGCCAGCTTGGCCAGCAGTGCGTCGTTGCTCTCGGGATGCGCCGGATCCGGGTCGATGCACTCGACCGGGCAGACCACGACGCATTGCGGTTCGTCGAAATGGCCCACGCATTCGGTGCAGCGCGCAGGGTCGATCACGTAGATGTCCGGGCCCTGCGAAATCGCCTTGTTCGGGCAGGCCGGTTCGCAGACGTCGCAGTTGACGCAGAGTTCGTTGATCTTGAGCGACATCTTTGTTGCTTGTCATCCCGAACGATAGTGAGGGATCTGCTATTGCCTTCCGTCATGTGCACTGAAGCAAAGCAGATCCCTCGCCTGCGCTCGGGATGACGATTCCGCAAAGGCGCGGCCGCTGCGCGGCCGCGCGCGGAATCGTCACTTCGCCTCGGCGAACACGTAGTTCACGCCGGCCGGTTCGACCGCGGCCTTGACCCGGTCGTTGTCGGCGGCGGCGCCGATGAAGATCACCTTGACACCTTTCATCGTGCCCGGTTGCACGCCCTTGAACGTTTCGGTCACGAAATCGGCGGTCTTGACCGAGGACGGGCCGCCGTAGGCGAGCAGGTTGCCGGCGATGATGCCGCGGGCGACGTCGCTCTTGGCCTTGTCGAGCAAACTGTCGTACTGGTCCTGGAAGTCCGTGGCGCTTTCGGCCGGCAGCAGGTAGGCATAGGGCTGGTTGCTGACGCCATCCATGTTGCGCATCACGATGTCGCCCATGTAGTCCTGCCAGCCCTGCTTGTTGGCGGGGTCGGTCGGCATGGCGACGGCCGGTTTCTCGGCCTTGGGCGCCTCGGCCTTCTTGCAGGCCGCGAACGGCAGCACCAGGCAGGCGATAAGCAGCAGGCGGAACAGGTTCTTCATGGCAATCCCCCAGGGTGGTTCAGGTGTCGGGTCGATCCCGGCCACGCGTCCATTGTGCCTGCAACGCGGCGGCTACCGCCGGTGGCACGAACGACGATACGTCGCCGCCGAACCGGGCGATCTCGCGCACCAGCGAGGAAGAGATGAAGCCGTACTGCTCGGCCGGGGTGAGGAACAGCGTCTCCACGCCCGGGATCAGGTGCCGGTTCATGCTCGCCAGCTGGAATTCGTATTCGAAATCGGACACCGCGCGCAGGCCGCGCAGGATCACGCCCGCGCCAATCTCTTCGACGAAGTGCGCCAACAGGGTGTCGAAGCCGCACACCTCGACGTTCGGATGCCGCGCCAACGCCTCGCGCGCCAGTTCGACGCGCATGTCCAGGGGCAGCGACGGACCCTTGCCGGCGCTGGTCGCGATCCCGAGCACCAGCCGCTCGAACAGCGGCGCGGCGCGGTCGACGAGGTCGACGTGACCGTTCGTGATGGGGTCGAAAGTGCCCGGATAGACGGCGATGCGGTTGCGGGCGTCGCTCATTCGATGGGCGCGGCAGGCACGGATGGGCTTGGCGGCAGTGTAACCCGCCGGTACAGGGCATGGCGCGCTTCGCGGGTCCGGCCCTCGCGGTGCAGGTCGAAGCCCGTTCCTGGCTCGATGCCAGCCTCGACCGGCGATTCGACGTACAGCCAAGCATTTTCCGCCAGCCACGGCGACAGCGCGGCGAACGCCGTCGGCCACAGATCGGCAGCGAACGGCGGATCGACGAACACCAGGTCGAAACGCCCGTGCAACGGCGCGCGCAGGAAGGCGAGCGCATCGGCCGCGACCACCTGCGCTTCGCCTTCGGCCCGCAACTTCGCCACGATTTGGCGCAGCGATTCGGCCAACTTCGCATTGCGCTCCACCAGTACCGCCTCGCGCGCACCGCGCGACAGCGCTTCGAGACCCAGCGCGCCGCTGCCGGCGAAGAGGTCCAGCACGCGCGCACCCGGCAAGATCGGTTGCAACCAGTTGAACAGGGTTTCGCGGGCACGGTCGGATGTCGGGCGCAAGCCATCCGCGTCCGCCACCGGCAGGCGCGTGCCGCGCCAGCGCCCGCCGATGATGCGGACCGATCCCGGTGGCGGATTCATGCGGATTCGCGCACGGCGGGCGGGCGCAGGGCGGGTGCTACCATTTGCGCATTCTCTCGCATCGCATCGTGTCCGGCGCCATGGCCAGCTGGTTCCGCCGCAACAAGCCCGCAACCGCGCCCGCCGTCGAATCGCCCGCTCCGCATGCGGCCCCGACCGGCACCAGCGCGGATGCCTCGCCTTCAGCCGAACCCGAGCCGGCCACGCCAGGAAAGCCCGGTTGGCGCGAACGCCTGCGTGGCAGCGCCTTCGCGCGCAGTTTCGGTGGCCTGTTCTCGCGCAACCCCAGGCTCGACGACGACCTGCTCGACGAGATCGAAACCGCGCTGCTCACCGCCGATGTCGGCGTCGCCGCCAGCACGCAACTGGTGGAATCGCTGCGCAGGCGGATGAAGGCGCGTGAATTCGCCGACGCGAATGCATTGCTCGCCGCGCTGCGCGCCGACCTGATCGCGATGCTGCGGCCGGTCGCGCAACCGCTGCGCATCGACGCGGGCCGCAAGCCGTTCGTGATCCTCACCGTCGGCGTCAACGGCGTCGGCAAGACCACGACCATCGGCAAGCTCGCCCGCAGGTTCCAGGACGAGGGCCGTTCGCTGATGCTCGCCGCCGGCGACACCTTCCGCGCCGCCGCGGTCGCGCAGCTGCAGGCCTGGGGCGAACGCAATGGCGTGGCCGTGGTCGCGCAGGGCCAGGATGCCGATGCGGCTTCGGTCGCGTTCGACGCGCTGCAGGCGGCGAAGGCGCGCGGCATCGACGTACTCATCGCCGACACCGCCGGTCGCCTGCACACGCAGCAGGGACTGATGGCCGAACTCGGCAAGATCCGCCGCGTGCTCGGCAAGCTCGACCCCGACGCACCGCATGAAGTGCTGATGGTGATCGACGGCACCACCGGCCAGAACGCGATTTCGCAAGTGCGCCAGTTCAACGAGGCGGTGAAGGTCACCGGCCTGGTCGTCACCAAGCTCGACGGCACCGCCAAGGGCGGCGTGGTGTTCGCGCTGGCACGCGAATTCGGCATCCCGATCCGCTACGCAGGCATCGGCGAACGGCCGGAAGACCTGCGCGTATTCGATGCCGAAGCCTTTGTCGACGCGTTGTTGCCCGAGACCCTCGGCGCAACGTGAACGCCACGCCGGAATCGGTTCCCGCCACGCGCCGCCTGCTGCGGATCACCGCCATCGCCGCAGTCGTGTTGATCCTGCTGGTCGCGATCCTCGCATGGCTGGCGCAACCGCCGCGCGCAGTCGGCTTCCTGCTGGATCGCGTCGGTTCCGCGCTCGGCCTCGAAATCACCGCCTCCGGCACCGCGGAATACCGTTTGCGCGGCACGCCGCAACTGGTGGTGCGCGATCTCGTCGCGCGCGAACCTGGCGCTAGCACGCCGCTCCTGCGCGCGAATCGCGTGCTGCTGGCCTTGCCGTGGTCGACGCTGCGCGCGCGCGGCGCCGACCTCACCGTGACCAGGATCGAACTCGACGCGCCAACATTCGACCTGCCCGCGTTCCAGCACTGGCAGGCGACGCGCCCGCCGAGCGAAACCCGCATTCCCACCCTGACCGGCGGCCTGCGCGTGCGCGACGGCATCGTCGCCAACGACGACTGGCGCATCGAAGGCCTTGCCGCCGACATCGCGGAACTGCATCCGGACCGGCTGCTGCGCATGCGCGTGCGCGGCCGCTACCTCGATCCGCCGTTGTCGATTCCCGCCGACCTCGCCATCGCCGTCGCCAATCCGCTGCGCCTTGCGAAGGGCGCGGCCAGCGGCGTCGCCGGCGTCGGCGAACTCGATTTCGCCGGCGAAGGCTGGCGCGTGCCCTCGAAGGTGACCTTGTCCGGCCCGCTGCGGCTGGGCAAGGATTCGGCGCTGGTGAAACCGGTGATGTTCGGCATGGCCGCGCGCTACGAATCCGCTTCGACCCGGTTGCCATTCGTGCTCGGCCTGCACGGACCGATGGCGTTCAACAGCGCGACCTGGCGCGTGGTGCCGATGCAGGCGGTGCTGCGCGGCGGCGATACCGTGCCGGACCTGCGCGGTCGCGGCAGCCTGTCGCTGGGACGGCAACTGAAATTACGCCTGCGCGGGGAGATCGCATCGTGGCCGACGGGCTGGCCTGCCCTGCCCTCGCCGATCGCGCAATCGACCTCGCCGCTGCCATTCGCGCTCGATTACGCAGGGCGCATGGATCTCGCCGACATCGCTTCGCTCGAACTGCAGCGCGACGACACGCGCTTCGACGCACGCTTCCGCACCACCGACGTGACCGCGTGGGCGAATGCGAAGCCGCCAGGTTCGCCATTGCCGCCGCTGTCGGGGACCTTGCACGCGCCACGCGTGGAAATCGCCGGCGCGGCGCTGGAGGGCGTGGAGGTGGAAATCGAGGATCCCGACCTGCCGTCGACGGTGAAATGAACGTCGACACGGAACCTGATTTCGCCACTCGCCTGCTCGCCTGGTTCGATGCCAACGGCCGCCACGACCTGCCCTGGCAGCATCCACGCACGCCATACCGGGTGTGGCTGTCGGAAGTGATGCTGCAGCAGACCCAGGTGCGCGTGGTTGTTCCTTATTTCGAACGCTTCGCCGCCGCCTTGCCCGACGTGCGTGCGCTCGCGAATGCACCGGTCGACGATGTATTCGCGCTGTGGTCGGGATTGGGCTATTACGCCCGCGCCCGCAACCTGCATGCGACGGCGAAATTCTGCGTCGAACGCCACGATGGCGAACTGCCGCGCGACTTCGATGCGCTCATCGCCCTGCCCGGCATCGGCCGCAGCACCGCCGGCGCGATCCTGTCGCAGGCCTGGGGCAAGCGCTTCGCCATCCTCGACGGCAACGTCAAGCGCGTGCTGTGCCGCGTGCACGGCATCGAAGGCTGGCCGGGCACGCCGGCGATCGAGAAACGCCTGTGGGCGATCGGAGAAGCACATCTGCCCGATACACGCCTCGCCGACTACACCCAGGCGCAGATGGATTTCGGCGCCACCCTCTGCACCCGTGCCGATCCGGCCTGCGTGCTGTGCCCGCTGCAGGGCGAATGCGTGGCGCTGCGCGAGGATCGCGTGCGCGAACTGCCCACGCCAAAGCCCGGCAAGCCCTTGCCGGAACGCCATGCGCTGTTGCTGCTGTTGCGCGACGGCAACGACCGCGTGCTGCTGCAACGCCGCGCGCAAGCCGGCGTCTGGGCCGGGTTGTGGTCGTTGCCCGAGGCCGACGACCATGCCGCGGCGCGGAACTGGTTCGAAACGAACGTGACCGGCGATTACGACACCGCGAATGCGCTGGCACCCATTGATCACGGCTTCACCCACTATCGTTTCGCGATGCAACCGCTGGAATGGCGCGAGGTCGCGCTGCGCGACGGCGTGCGCGACAATGGCAACATGCGATGGGTCGCGCGGGCGGAACTGGCTTCGCTCGGCATCCCGGCGCCGGTCAGGAAGCTGCTGGAAGGACGCACATGACGCGGCAGGTGTTCTGCGAATACGAACAGCGCGAAACCGAAGGCCTGGACTTCACCCCATGGCCCGGGGAACTCGGCAAGCGCGTCTATGCGCACATCGGCAAGGCGGCGTGGGCGGCGTGGCTCGCGCACCAGACCATGCTGATCAACGAGAACCGCCTGTCGCCGATGAACCCGGCGCACCGCGCCCTGCTCGAGGGCGAAATGCGCAAGTTCCTGTTCGAACGCAACGCGGACAGGCCCGCGGGTTACGTGCCCGAAGCTTGATCACTCGCCGCCCGTTCCCCGCGTTCCGCGGCCTTGAGCGCGGCCACGTCGAGCGGGCGGATCGACTGGATGATGCAAGGCAGGTTGATGCCGCCGGTATGGCGCACCAGTACCTTGTCGAAACGTGCGCTGACCGTGCCCGCCGACGAGGTCAGGCCGATGAAGGGCGTGAAATCGAGGTCGTTGCAGGTGCCGTCCAGTTCGAGCAGCCACGCTTCGCGTGGCCGCGTCCATACCGCCACCGCGCTGTCGCCGAGCGGCGTCCAGCTGTCGAGGCGTCCGAAGAAGTGGAAGCTCTGCACCGGTGCGCCGGCGTGGCTGCGGTACAACGCCAATTTCGCGGAATCGTCCTGAGCCGGATGGCTGGCGCAGGATGCCGCCGAGACGACCAACAGCGCCGGCAACAACGCCCGCGCCAGGATTTTCGATGGAATGCTCATGGCTGGACTCCTATGGCGGAAACACTTCCGCCAATGCCATCTTGCGCCGGCGCCGGCGCGACGGAAGGGGCGTCGGTGCTGGCGTTCAGCCGCCATCCGGCTTGCCCGTGGCGGGCGCGGCCCGTATCATGCGCGGCTCGCTTCCGGCGCCTGGCCGGGTAGCTCAGTTGGTAGAGCAGGGGATTGAAAATCCCCGTGTCGGGGGTTCGATTCCCTCCCCGGCCACCAT
>Ga0209023_10000290_pt1 | contig 82856 bp, 81 predicted proteins | sample LakOneMetagenome_FD_187468 | JGI IMG/M metagenome (GOLD analysis project Ga0209023, IMG submission 187468) | Freshwater and sediment microbial communities from Lake Erie, Canada (SPAdes) (version 2) | ecosystem: Environmental > Aquatic > Freshwater > Lentic | place: Lake Erie, Canada... | reverse complement strand
CCGGCTATCCCCTCGTCCCGACAGAGACGGCGCTCGAGGCCACCGACACCGCCGACTACCGATTCACGATCGAAGGCCCCGACGGCCTCCCGGTGAACGAGTACACCAAGGAGCACGACAAGGAGCTGCACCTCATCGTGGTGCGCCGCGACCTGTCGGGTTACCAGCATCTGCATCCCACCCGTGACGCGGAGGGCGTCTGGAGCACAACCACTGACCTGTCCGTCCCGGGCACCTACCGGATCCTCGCCGACTTCACCCCAACAGCGTCCGGCGACGGGCTCACGCTCGGCCTGGACCTCCAGGTCCCGGGCGAGCAGCGCGCCACGCCACTGCCTGCGCCGTCGAGGACCGCCGAGATCGACGGCTACACCGTCACCCTCACAGGTGACCTGGTGCCCGGATCGTCGTCGGCGCTGACCCCGTCGGTCGCGAAGGATGGTCGACCCGTCACGAATCTGGAGCCGTACCTGGGCGCCTACGGCCACCTCGTCGCGCTCCGCTCAGGCGATGTCGCCTATCTGCACGTCCACCCGGAGGGTGAACCCGGCGACGGCACGACGACGGCGGGGCCGACCATCGAGTTCGCCGCCAGCGTCCCCTCGGCGGGGACCTACCGGCTCTACCTGGACTTCCTTCACGACGGCGTGGTCAGAACCGCCGAGTTCACGGCAACCGCCAGCACGGACGCACCCGCAGCAGCAGCGCCCGACAGCAGCACGACCACCCCGACGTCCGCGTCGCACGACGACAGCGACGGCCACCACAGCAACGGAGCAGGACGATGACCGCTACCACCCACCGCACCGACGAGGGCACTCCCGACTCCGCGGTTCGCACGCTCGACCTGACCATCAGCGGCATGACCTGCGCGTCGTGCGCCAACCGCATCGAGAAGCGGCTCAACAAGGTCGACGGCGTCACCGCCACCGTGAACTACGCCACCGAACGTGCGGCGGTCACGATCGACGGCGACGTGGACGTCGACCCTGCCGAGCTCGTCGCGGAGGTCGAGGCGGCTGGTTACACCGCCCAGCTGCCCCAGGCGCCGGGTGGCGAAGGTGATGACAACGAGGGTGCTGCAACGATCGATCCGACCGCTGCGCTGCGCACCCGCTTGCTCGTCTCGCTCGCGCTGACCATCCCGGTCGTCGCGATGGCGATGATCCCGGCGCTGCAGTTCGACAACTGGCAGTGGCTATCCCTCACGCTCGCTGCGCCAGTCGTCGTGTGGGGTGCGTTGCCGTTCCACCGGGCCGCGTGGCTGAACCTGCGTCACGGCACAGCGACGATGGACACGCTCATCTCGATCGGCACACTCGCCGCGTTCGGATGGTCGATCTACAGCCTGTTCATCGGCGACGCCGGCGTGGTCGGCATGACGATGCCCTTCGAGCTCACCATCCAACGCGGCTCCGGCGCAGATGAGATCTACCTCGAGGTCGCGGCAGCGGTCACCACGTTCATCCTCGCCGGGCGCTACTTCGAAGCGAAGTCCAAGCGCCGCACCGGTGCTGCGCTGCGGGCGTTGCTCGACCTCGGCGCCAAGGACGTCGTGGTGCTCCGCGACGGCCGCGAGGAACGCATCGGGATCGACCAGCTCCAGGTCGGCGACCGGTTCGTCGCCCGGCCCGGCGAGAAGATCGCCACCGACGGCATCGTCGACGAAGGCTCCTCCGCAGTCGATGCGTCGCTGCTGACCGGCGAGAGCGTGCCGATCGAAGTCGTGCCCGGTGACCACGTCACCGGCGCCACGGTGAACGCCGGCGGGCGGCTGGTGATCCGAGCGACCCGCGTCGGAGCCGACACCCAACTCGCCCAGATGGCCCGCCTCGTGACCCAGGCCCAGACCGGTAAGGCCGAGGTGCAACGACTCGCCGACCGTGTCTCCGCAGTGTTCGTGCCGATCGTCATCGTTCTGGCGCTCGCAACGCTCGGCTTCTGGATCGGCGCCGGCGGCGGAACCACGGCGGCGTTCACCGCCGCCGTCGCCGTGCTGATCATCGCCTGCCCGTGCGCCCTCGGACTCGCCACCCCCGTCGCACTGATGGTGGGCACAGGCCGCGGCGCCCAGCTCGGCATCCTGATCAAGGGCCCCGAGGTGCTCGAATCGACCCGCAAGGTCGACACCGTCGTGCTCGACAAGACCGGCACGGTCACCACCGGCAAGATGACTCTCGTCGACGTCGTCGTCGAGCCCGGCACGACCAGGGAGGACGCGCTGCGGATCGTGGGCGCACTAGAGCACGCCTCAGAGCACCCCATCGCCCAGGCGATCGCCAACGGCGCCGCCGACGAGGTCGGCGAACTGCCGCCCGTCGAGTCGTTCGCCAACCGCGAAGGCCTCGGCGTCGAGGGTGTCGTCGAGGGGCACGGTGTGATCGCTGGTCGCCCGGCGTTGCTCGCCGACTGGGGCCTCACCCCCAGCGAGACACTGCTCGCCGAGAAGGCCGAGGCTGAAGCGCAGGCCCAGACCGCGGTCCTCGCTGCGTGGGACGGCCAGGTCCGGGCGCTGTTCGTGGTCGCAGACACCGTGAAGGCGACCTCGGCCGAAGCGATCCAGCAGTTGCGCGACCTCGGACTCACCCCGATCCTCCTCACCGGCGACAACACCGCCGCCGCCCGCAGCGTCGCCGCCCAGGTCGGCATCACCGAGGTCATCGCCGAGGTGCTGCCCTCCGACAAGGTCGACGTCGTCCAGCGTCTCCAGGCCGACGGCAAGGTCGTCGCGATGGTCGGCGACGGCGTCAACGACGCTGCCGCCCTCGCCCAGGCCGACCTCGGACTGTCGATGGGCACGGGCACCGACGCCGCCATCGAGGCCAGCGACCTCACCCTCGTCCGCGGAGACCTCCGGGCAGCGCCCGACGCGATCCGCCTCGCCCGACGGACGCTCGCCACGATCAAGGGCAACCTGTTCTGGGCGTTCGCCTACAACGTCGCCGCCCTTCCACTCGCTGCCGCCGGGTACCTGAACCCGATGATCGCCGGCGCCGCCATGGCGTTCTCCTCCGTCTTCGTCATCACCAACAGCCTCCGGCTGCGACGTTTCGCTCCGCTGTCCGCCTCCGCCGGCGCAGCTGGCCGCACTCCAGAGATACGGTCCGAAGGGGGTCACCATGTCGTCGACGCCGCATGAACCACACACAGCGCAGCACACCGGTCACCACCAGCATTCCGGGCACGATGACCACGCGGGGCACAACAAGCACGCAGGCCACGACCCGGAGATGTTCCGGCGCCGCTTCTGGATCTCGCTGATCCTGACCGTCCCCCTCGTGGTGACGAGCCACATGGTCATGGACTGGTTCGGCTACACGCTCGACTTCCCAGGCATCGAATGGGTCGGCCCGGTGCTTGGCTCGATCGTGTTCCTGTGGGCCGGCTGGCCCTTCCTCCAGGGCGGAGTGCGCGAGATCCGCGACCGTCAGCCCGGGATGATGTTGCTGATCTCGATGGCGATCACCGTTGCGTACGCGGCGTCGATGGCCACGAGTCTCGGCTGGTTCGACCTGGACTTCTGGTGGGAGCTCGCCGCGCTGGTGACGATCATGTTGCTGGGTCACTGGCAGGAGATGAAGGCGATCGGCCAGGCGCAGAACGCGCTCGCTGCGCTGGCCGAGTTGATCCCGGACGAGGCCGAGGTCGTCCGGGGCGAGGGCGTCACCGAGACCGTGCCGATCGACACGCTGGCCGTGGGCGACGTCGTGCTCGTTCGTGCCGGCGGTCGTGTCCCGGTCGACGGCGAGATCCTCGATGGCGAGGCCGAGCTGGATGAGTCGATGATCACCGGGGAGTCGCGACCGGTCGAGAAGCGTGAGGGCGACCGCGTCGTGGCCGGCACCGTCTCGACCGACTCGTCGCTGAGGATCAGCGTCGTAGCGGTCGGTGATGACACCGCACTGGCCGGCATCCAGCGGATGGTCGCCGATGCCCAGGAGTCCAGCAGCCGGGCACAGGTGTTGGCGGATCGATTCGCTGCGCTGCTCTTCTACGTCGCGGCTGGTGCAGCGCTCGCGACGTTCGTTGCGTGGGCGGCCCTCGGCGACGTGGATTCGGCTGTGGTGAAGACCGTGACGGTGCTGGTGATCGCCTGCCCGCATGCGCTCGGACTGGCGATTCCGCTAGTTATCGCCATCTCGACCGCGGTGTCGGCCCGGGCCGGCATCCTGGTCAAGGACCGCCTGGCGCTCGAGCGCATGCGCACGATCGACGCCGTCCTGTTCGACAAGACCGGCACACTCACCAAGGGCGCCCACGTGGTCACCGGCGTCGCGGCGGCCGACACGGTCGACGAGGACCGGATGGTCGCCATCGCCGGTGCGGTCGAGAGCGACAGCGAGCATCCGTTGGCCCGGGCCATCACCGCCGAAGCCGCTCGCCGGGGCGACGTTCCTGCTGCGACGGACTTCCGGGCACGAACCGGTCGAGGGGTCGATGCCGTGGTCGACGGCGAGCAGTACTCCGTTGGTGGACCGGCGTTGCTCCGTGAGTTGGGCGCACCCGTTCCGGGCGAGGTCCAGCGACGCACGGACGAGTGGGTCGCGCGTGGAGCGGCCGCGCTCTACCTGTTCCACGGTGACGGGATCATCGGGGCGTTCGCGCTCGAGGACGAGGTCCGTCCCGAGGCCCGCCAGGCCGTCGACGAGTTGAAGGCGATGGGCATCCAGGTCGTGATGATCACCGGGGACGCCCAACAGGTCGCTGACGCGGTCGGCGCCGAGCTGGGCCTCGACCGGGTGATGGCCGAGGTGCTGCCCGAGGACAAGGACCGTGCCGTCAGCGAGCTGCAGGCCCAGGGTCTGTCGGTGGCGATGGTGGGTGACGGCGTCAATGACGCTCCGGCGCTCGCCAGAGCCGATGTCGGGCTCGCGATCGGTGCCGGTACCGACGTCGCGATCGAATCGGCCGGGGTGGTGCTGGCTTCGAGCGATCCGCGTTCGGTGACCGGGGTGGTCCGGCTGTCGCGGGCGAGCTACCGCAAGATGGTCCAGAACCTGGCGTGGGCAGCGGGCTACAACATCGTCGCCATCCCGCTCGCCGCCGGCGTGTTCGCGTGGGCCGGACTCGACCTGTCCCCTGCTGTCGGCGCCATCCTGATGAGCTTGTCGACCATCGTCGTCGCCCTCAACGCCCAGCTGCTGCGCCGGGTCGACCTTCAACTCGACCCGATCGCCGAAGAAGAAGTGACGTCGGCGTCGCTCGACTGACGTGAATGCCCATTCGGAGAATGGGAGCAGGCGGGGGTTCCTACGAGACGCGAACAGCCTGAGCATGGCCGGGGCGGTGTCGCTCGGCATCGGGGGTGATGATCCCGTGCCGGGATCTCCGCCATCGCAGGACAGATCAGCGCTGGCAGGCGACCTGTTCTCGCGTCGGGCGTTCGACCGGTGCCGTCCCGAGTGCGGATCGACCAGTTTCGTGTCCTCTACCACCAACGCCGATCTCAGCTCGGCACTAGCACCGGGTAGCGTTCTGACCGTGTCCGATCGTCGTGGATTTAGCATTCTCGCTCGACCGAGAAGCCGCCGCGGCTCCTTTCGCGTAGGGGGCGCCGCAGTCGTCCTTCTCGGAGCAGCATCTCTCGCCGGATGCGGATCGACCGAACCGGTCGAGCGCTCGTCCGCCTCGCCATCCATCTCGGCGGCTCGTCCGTCGGTGGTCGTCTACCGAACCCCGACCTGCGGCTGCTGCAAGAGCTACGAGGATTACCTCCGCAAGCACGACTTCGACGTCCAGTCCGAAGTCCGTGACGACCTGACACCCATTCGTTCGCAGAACGGCGTCCCGTCCGAGGCGGCGAGTTGCCACACGGTGCTCCTCGACGGCTACGCCGTCGAGGGCCACGTTCCCGTCGAAGCGATCGACAAGCTCCTGGCGGAGCGACCCGCCGTGGACGGCATCGGCATCCCCGGCATGCCCACCAACGCCCCTGGGATGGGCGAGCCCGATGGCAGACCCCTCGAAGTCCTCTCGTTCAACGACGACGGAGTCGCACCGTTCGCAACGCTGTGACGGCCGACCCACTGGGGCACCGTGTCACCGAGGTCGAATGCGATGCCGGGTTGTAGCCGAGCTGGAGGTCGAGCGGGCCGGGGAGTTCGACGACGCCGCGACCGGTGAGCCATTCGCTCGATGCGACCTTGGTCGGATGTCCATGGCGAGGACTGCGACGGCGGCGACGATCAGGGTCGCGTGTCGGCGCCGAGCGTGGGGGAGGGCGGTGGGGTTCGCGTGTGGTCCTGTTGGGGGGTGGGCACCGTGGTGTTCCCTCTGTCACTGTCAGTCGGCGGTTCGGGCGCGGTGCTCGTGGTCACGAGGCTCCCCTGTCGAGGTAGCGGTCGGGGTCGGCGGCGAAAGCGGCGGTGCAGGGGAGAGAGCAGAAGCGGTACTCGACACCGTGATGGCGGACCCGGCCGATCGCGGCTTGGCATGCGAGACGCATACGGCACACGGGGTCGACGGACAGGTCGATGTGGGTGGGGCACAGCTCGAGTGCCCACAGCTCGACGGGCTCGAGGATGTTGCGGAGTTGGTGCAGGCCGAGGCTGACCGTGTCGATGTCCGCGTCGTGGGCGGCGCTGAGCATGGAGTTGGTGACGAGGGCTTGACCGGAACCGGCACGGCTCGCGACTCTGGCTGCGAGGTTGACGGTGGCGCCGAAGAAGTCGTCGCCGCGAGCGACGACGGATCCGTGGTGGAGCCCTGCACGGGGTTCGGGGAACCCGCCGAGGTCGTAGGCCGCTTCGAACAGTCGCTGTACCGCGATGATGGCACTGTCGGGGGTGGCGGCGGCGAGCATGACGGCGTCGCCGATCGTCTTGACCAGCTCGGTGCCGGTGCCCTCGATGGCGGTGGTTGCGATGCCGGTGAACATGTCGATCAGATCGACGGCCGCGAGATCGCCGTGGGTCTCGGTGAGAGCCGTGAACCCGGCGAGGTCCACGAAGGCGATCGTGCGATCGGTGCTCATCGCGGGCTGGCCCGACGCACGCTGTGCCGTGCCTGATCGCGCGATGCCCCACACGGTCCATCCACACGACACCAGGTGTTGTTCATTCAGCGCGGAATCTGGTGACGGTGCCGAGGGCTGCGGTGTCGATCTGGACGGCGGTGAACCCGGCGGCGTCGAGCCCGTCTGCGAGTTCTCCGGATGCGAGCAGTCGGTGCGGAGAACGGTCTACGAGGTGCACGATGCGCGCGGTCCGGCGGTCGGTGAGGTCATAGCCGACCAGGGTGCCGCCGGGGCGGAGGACCCTGGCGACCTCCACCAGGGCGTCGCGCCAGTCGATGACGTGGTGCAGCATCAGCAGGCTCACCGCGGTGTCGAAGTGATCGTCGTCGAACGGCAAGTCGGTTGCGTCGGCTTTGGTCACGGTGACGCGGGCGCCGTGCGGGGCGAGACGTCGGCGTGCTGCGGCGACCATCACCGGATCGAGGTCCGTTGCAGTCAGTTCAACGGCCCGGTATCGCTCGAGGAGTGCCCGGCCGTTCGCTCCGGGACCGGAGCCGATCTCGAGCACTTGGCCGTCCAACTCGGTGTCGCCCAGTAGCCACGGCAGCACGACCCGACCGGTGAAGCTCTGCCACGGTGCGCTGCGACAGAACGCCCGCTCGACTCTCGACATCACCGGCATGATCGATCTCCATCGTTTCGCGGAGCCGTGCGTGACTCCATCGGCCATCAACGCTAACATCGGTTCATGCCGATGAAAAGGGCGTTGTCCTGATGGGAACCACCGTGCAACCAGACATTGCGATCGCAGCGCACATGTTCCGCAGCTTCGGCGACCCGACTCGTCTCGCGATCCTCACCGAGCTGCTCCGCGGTGAGCGCCGGGTCGTGGACCTGGTCGACGTGCTCGGCTGTTCGCAGTCGAACGTCTCCGGGCACCTCGCGTGCCTGAAGGAGTGCGGATTGATCTCGGATCGCCCGGAGGGCCGCTCGGTCCACTACCGGCTCGCCACCCCCGCGGTTGTCGACCTGTTGCGTCAGGCCGAGGCGTTGCTGGGCGAGATCGGTGAGCGGGTCGAGCTGTGCGAGAACTATCGGACGAAGCGATGAGCGCGACACCGACCCCTGTCGCGCCGACCCGGACCGAGGGCGAGGGGGGCGGCCTGCTCGGCGACCTGTGGCGCTCCCGCGAGGTGCGCTGGTCCGGGTTCAGCGGTCTGCTGATCGCGGCGGGCTATCTGGTCGGACCCCTCGGAGCTGTCGACGCGATCTCGACCGCGCTGTTCATCGCCGCGGCGCTCGTCGGTGCCCGCTTCTTCGCCGCCGAAGCCGTCGAGGAGCTCGTACGGGAGCGTGCGATCGGCATCGAGTTGCTGATGACCGTCGCCGCGGTCGTCGCCGGTGTGCTCGGCGCGTGGTCCGAGGCCGCGGCGCTGGCGTTCTTGTACTCGATCTCGGAATCGCTCGAGGAGTTCACCGAGGACCGCACACGCGACGCGGTCCGCAAGCTGTTGGACCTCGCGCCGCGCCGCGTCACTCTGCTCGGAGCGGACGGGTCCGAACGCGAGGTCGATGTCGACGAGGTGGTCGTCGGTGACCGGTTCCTGGTGCGCCCCGGCCAGAGCATCGCCACTGATGGCAGGGTCCTCGAAGGGACCTCGTCGGTCGACGAGGCCGCCGTCACCGGTGAGTCGGTGCCGGTCGACAAGATGCCCGGTGAACTGGTCTTCGCCGGCACCTCGAACGCGCAGGGCGCGCTCGTCGTCGAGGCGACCGCAACGTCGGCGACGAACACCCTCGCCCGGGTCGTCGAACTCGTCAGCGAAGCCCAGGAACGCAAGGGCCGCGGCCAGCAGTTCATGGAGCGCTTCTCGAAGGTGTACTCCCCAGCGGTCCTGGCGCTCGCTGCCGGGGTGTGGATCACCGGTGGCGCGGTGACCGGGTCGTGGAACGACTGGGCGCTGCGCGCCGCCACGGTCCTCGTCGCCGCCGCCCCCTGTGCCCTGGTCATCTCGATTCCGGTCACCTACGTCGCCGCGATGGGCCGATCCAGCCGCTCCGGGATACTCATCAAGGGCGGCATCTACCTCGAGGAACTCGGCCGGCTACGCGCTGTCGCCCTCGACAAGACCGGCACCCTCACCCGCGGCAAACCGCAGCTCACCGAACTGCACCCCCTCCGCGACCTCGACGCCGATCGCGCTCTGGCGATCGCCGCATCAGCAGAGCGCCGCTCCGAGCACCCCATCGCCACCGCGATCGTCGACGCCGCCGAAGCGAAGGGCCTCGACTTTTCCGAGCCCGAGGACTTCCGTGCCGCCGTCGGCGGCGGTGTGCACGCACGCATCAAGGGCAAGCAGTACACGGTCGGCAGCCCACGTTTCATCACCGACGAGGGCCACGACCTCGCCCCGATCGCCGACATGATCGAGGAGATGGAAGTGGCCGGGAACACCACCGTGGTCCTCGTCGACGACCAAGGACCGGTCGCAGTGCTCGGGGTGGCCGACACGGTGCGCGAACAATCCGCCGACACGATCACCCGACTCCGCGGCCTCGGCATCGACCACGTCGTGATGCTCACGGGCGACAACCCTCGCACCGCAGCCGCGATCGCCGCACAGGTGGGCATCGACGACGTCGCCGCCGGCATGACACCGGAAGCCAAAGCGGCACACGTCCAACGCCTCGTCGAGCAGTACGGACACGTCGCGATGGTCGGCGACGGCGTCAACGACGCGCCGCCCCTCGCTGCGGCGTCGGTCGGGGTCGCCATGGGTACCGCCGGTAGCGACATCGCGCTCGAGACCGCAGATGTCGCCCTCATGGCCGACGACCTCTCGAAGCTCGTCACTGCCATCGAGATCGGTCGCCGCACCCGCCGGGTCGTCACCCAGAACCTTGCCCTCTCCCTCGTGATCCTTGCCACGCTCGTACCACTCGCCCTGTTCGGGGTCATCGCACTCCCCGCTGCCGTGCTCGCCCACGAACTGTCCGAACTCGTCGTCATCCTCAACGGCACCCGAATGGCACGAAAGTGACGGGTCCGCCGTCGAATCCACGCGGGTCGGCCTCCGCACCGACACCCAAGCGCGTCGGCTCCCCCGACCGTCGACGCGACCGGACGGTGCTCGCCTTTACGGCGCTGGCCGTGCTGGTCGTCGACGTCACCTCGAAGGTGGCGGCTTCCACCTGGCTGCGCGACGCTCCCGTGGAGCTTCCCGGTCCGCTCGACCTGCAACTGGCCTACAACCCCGGCGCAGCGTTCGGTCTCGGATCGAACCTCCCGCTGGCAGTCGTCCTCGCCGTCACCACGACCGTCGCCGCGCTCATCGCCATCGGCGCGTGGCGGGGCTGGCTCCCCAACCCGTGGGCGGCAGGACTCATCGTGGGAGGGGCGATCGGCAACGTCATCGACCGCGCCGAGGCCGGCACCGTGGTCGACATGCTGCACACCGGATGGTGGCCCACCTTCAACCTCGCAGATGTCGCCATCGTCTGCGGTGCGATGCTCCTCGCGTTCAGCTCCCTGCGTTCCAACGAGCCCGATCATCAGCGCGGCCATGGCGATCCCGGGGATGCGGCTTGAATCGGCAACGCATCCGGTCTCCCGCTGGTCGGGTCGTCCCGATGCGGCTCCGCGCCAGCGAGGGGAGGGGTGTTCGGTCCACAACGAAGCGTCGAGCGGGGTCGCGCTCTCGGTCTCGAGGAGCGAACCCGAAGGTCGGCTTGCCGGCGTCGTCGACAGCTTCGGGGGCAGAGCCGATGAGGGCCGGAACGCGAAGCTGACGCCTCGATCCGTCACTCGACGAACCCGCATCGACACCCGGGCGCTTCTACTGTTCCTTCTACCGTGCGGCGCGGTACAGGGGTGTACGGGCTGGCACGTCGGCGGTACGATGGAACTCGAAACCCAAGCAAGAGGGCACGATCCGGTACACGGTGGTACGGGCTGACGAGCTGATCGTCGCGCTCATAACCCGAAGGTCGCAGGTTCAAATCCTGCCCCCGCCACCAACTTGAGCACGAAGGCCCAGGTCAGAGACCTGGGCCTTCGTCGTTGTCGGGTTGTTCTACCGGGTTTGGGTGGTGTTCTCCCGGGTGTTCAACCGGCTTTTCTGATCTGGGGGTTTTCGGTGACGGGTGGGGTGAGGAGTGTTTCGATGACGCGGGCGGCGTCGGTGTGCATGGGTGGGAAGGTGTGCTGGTAGGTCTGGACGGTGAAGGTGAATTCGCTGTGGCCGAGGCGTTCGCACGCGACCTTGGAGTCGATGCCGTTGGCGATGAGCAGGCTTCCGTGGGTGTGGCGCAGCCCGTGGAACGGGATGACCCGGACCGGTGCTCGTCGCACGATACGGTCGAAGGTCTGGCTGATCGAGTGCGGGTGCACGGGGCCACCCGAAGGGGAGGTGAACATCCACTCGGGGTCGTCGATGCCCACAGCGGTGAACTCGGCGGCTTGCATCGCCCGCCATCCGGCGAGCACCCGCAAGGTGGTGGGGTCGAGTTCGACGCAGCGGCGGGAGTGGTCGGTCTTGCCTCGGGATTCGTGGAGTTCGTAGCCGACTGCGACCAGGCCTCGGTTGATCGACAGGCGGGAGTGGTCGGTGTCGAGGTCGGACCATTTCAGGCCGAGCAGTTCGCTGCGGCGAAGCCCGGTGTTGGCTGACAGCCACAGGGCCGGGAACAGCCGGTGACCTGCCGCGGCACGCAGGAAGGCATGCAGTTCCGCAGGGGTCCAGGCGGTGCGCTCAACCTGTGGGATGGCACGTTGCTTGGGTGCTGACGCGGCGAGGGCGACGTTGCGTGACACCAGCCCTCGGCGCAGCGCGTACTCGAGGGCACCTCGGATGACCAGGTGGACTTCGTAGACGGTCTTGGGGGCGAGGGGCCTGGTCCCGTCGGTGGGGTGCAGCATCGAGTCGTACAGCCGGTTGAGGTCTTCGGGTCGAAGCCGGCGGAGCCGCCGACGGCCGAGGGTCGGGAGGATGTGGCGTTGGGTCTTCTGCACGTAGCTGCGATGGGTGCTTACTCGCAGCTCGAGCCGTTTGGCCGGTAGCCATTGGTGGGTGAGGTAGGCGCCGAAGGTGAGAGAGCGCACCTCGTCATTGCGGCCGTCTCGTTCGGAGGCGAGCTGGGCGACGAGTGCTTCGGCTTCGGTGCGGTCGGTGCCGGCGGGGTGCCAGCTGCGGCGTTCCTTGCCGGTGATGGGGTCGAGTCCTTCGTAGATGACCGCGTAGTAGCGGTCCCGTTTGCGGGCGACGTGTCCCTTCATGACATGGGTCCTCCGTGTTCTCCCGGATCCGGACGATCCAGAACCCGGTAGAACGATCGTTAGAACCGCCCCGTCCGAATGTCGAGCAGAACGGCACATCGCACGAATCCGCTGGTCAACGACCCGGAGGTGACGTCGAACAGATCGGTGGAACGCGTGCACGGCTCCGGTCAATTGCGAATCTTTCGAATTGGCCGTACGGTTGGCTGGACAGTTGTGAAGGAGAAGCGAGATGGCTGCACCGACGATCGAACGAACCGTGTTGCCGCCGACTGAGCCGTTGCAGGCGTTGGCGGCGATGCTCGACGGACTCGGCGCGGAACCGACCACGACGCTGTCAGGCCCGAACGGCGAGCACCTTGTGCTCCCTCCTGAGGTGTTCGAGGTGCTGCGCGACGTCGTCGACGCCATGGCTCAGGGCCAGGCGCTGACGATCGCCCCCGTCCACCAACGCCTCTCCACCCAGGAAGCAGCTGACCTGTTGGGTGTGAGTCGACCGACGGTGGTGAAGCTGCTCGAGTCCGGTGAGATCCCCTTCGAACAGCCAGGCCGTCACCGCCGGGTCCGCCTCGCCGATGTCCTCGCGTATCGCGAGCGGGCATCGGTCGAACGTCGTGGCGCGCTCGACCGGATGGTCGAGATCGCGGATGCGGCCGATCTCTACGAACGCACCGCCACCCCGAAGCGCACCCGCTGAGACGTGGTGGCGTTCGCCGCGGTCCTCGACACCGGTGTCGTGTATCCAGCGCAGCTTCGCGGCACGCTGCTCCGTCTGGCCGAACGCAGTGGGTGCTGACCCGCAGCTCGTGCCGCTTTGCCGGCAGCCACTGGTGGGTGAGGTAGGCCCCGAAGGTGACGTAGCGGACCTCGTCGATGCGGCCCTGGCGCCGTGCGGCGAGCCGGTCGACGAGCACGTCGGCTTCACCACGGCCGGTGCCGGCAGGTGCCGGCTGCGGCGTTTCTTGCCGGTGACGGGTCGACCTGGAAGCGCCCCGCCTGGTTGAGGTGGCCGGTTGCCGAGTCGTCCCGACGATGTGGCGAAGAGCCTCGCTCTCATGTGGTGACGGCCCGGTTTCTGGCCGGCGACCGACGTCCGCCTAGTTTGACCTGGTCGCCTCGATCGCTGGAGAGACCGTGACCCGTTCCATTGTTCGCCTAGTCGTCGTCGCTGCGACGGTGGCGGTGTTGCTGGCGGGCTGCTCCAGCGGCGAGAAGCCAACAACAGCTGTCCCGGGGGATGCCGAGGGCGTGACGTTGCACCCGTATGAGATGTTGGACCTCAGCCGCCCGGACGGCACCGATGAGGTGGCGTTGGCCGACCCGTCGGTCGTGAAGGTGGAAGACACCTGGTACCTCTACGGAACGACCGACGCAGAAGGTTTCGAGATGTGGTCATCCACCGACCTCGAGAGATGGACCTATGGCGGTGTGGTGTGGAAGCCGACGGTGGGAACGTGGAACGAGAAGGACCCGAACGGATCCGGGGGCTACTGGGCGCCCGAGGTCCACGTGAACGAGCGCGGCGTGTGGCTCTACTACACGTCCAACGTCCGCATCGGCGTGGCACGAGCCGATTCGCCCGAGGGCCCGTTCATCGATGCGCTCGACCACCCGTTGATCGGCAACGGCTATGGAGGCGTCGGCGACGGTGACCTTCCGGACTCGGAGTCGACGATCGTCGGCAACTTCGACGACCGGGCCTGGGATGCGTGGCTCTACGAGCACTCCGACGGCGCCCAGTACCTGTACTTTTCGGCGATGACCCCGTTCAGCGAGATGCGGGTGATCCCCCTCGTCGACGAGGTCACCCCGGCCGATGTCGAGCCGACGGTGGTGGTCGCCGCCGAAGGCCACCTCGACACCTGGGAGGGTTGGGTCCGTGAGGGGCCGGCGGTCGTGGAGCACGAGGGGGTCCTCCACCTCACGTACTCCGGCAACTCGTGGTCCAACGACTGCTACTCCGTCGGAGTGGCCACCGCCACCGACCCGCTCGGCCCGTTCACCCGCGACGACTCCAACCCGATCATCGCCACAGATGCAGACAGCGAGTTCTACGCACCGGGTCACAACAGCCTTGTGGAGGGTCCGAACGGCGAGCTGCTCGCGTTCCTCCACGTGAAGGTCGATGACGTGCTCTTCGGTGAGCGGCGTCCGATGTACGCGCCGGTCTCCTTCGACGACGGTGCACTGCGCTTCGTCGACCCGCCCAGCACCACCCCGCCGAACACGAAGCTCTGCCTGGAACCCACCCTCTGAGCCGACCTCACCGGATCACCGGCTCTGCTGATGGAGCTTCGGCCGAGCTACCAGCGTGATCGGCTCACGGTTGCGCATGCAGGCTGCGGTCTACGTGCGCCGCGGAGCTCAAGCCGGACGATCTCCGATGATCGTGATGCGGTCCATGACGCGCCGGTTCGGGAAGTAGTCCGACGAGGCGTAGTGCTGGGTGGCGCGGTTGTCCCAGAAGGCCACGTCGCCGGGTTGCCAGCGCCACCGGCACTGGTACTCGGGGAACCCGGCTTGGATCCAGAGCTGTTCGAGCAGGGCCCGACTCTCGGTCCGTTGCATCCCGACGATGTGTTGGGTGAATGCTCGGTTGACGAAGATCGTCTTCCGGCCGGTCTCGGGGTGGGTGCGCACCACGGGGTGGTGCGCGGGAGGGAAGTCCTTGCGGAGCTCGTCGCGGGTGGCTGAATCCATGGTGAGGCCGAAGTTGGTCAGCCAGTCGTGTTCGGCCACGAGATTGTCGATGCGGATCTTCATGTCGTCGGGGAGGCCGTCGTAGGCGGCCCCCATGTCCGACCAGAGCGTGTCGCCTCCGGTTTCGGGTACTTCGACGGCACGGAGCACCGAGCCGAGCGACGGGACCTCGCGCCAGCTGACGTCGCTGTGCCAGACGTTCTCGTAGCCGGCGATGTCGGCGCCCTTCTCGAAGCGGACGACCTCCGGGGATTCCTCGGGCTGCTCGACGGCGACCCGGATGAAGGGGTGGGACTCGAGTGGTCCCCAGTTGGCCGCGAAAGCGGCGTGCTGTTCTCCGGTGATGTCCTGGTCGCGGAAGAACAGGACCTTCCACTCGAGCAGCGCCCGGTTCAGCTGCCCGAAGAGCTCAGCGTCGACGTCCTCTGCGAGGGACAGGCCGGTCACGATGGCGCCGATGGTGGGGGTCAGGCCCTCCACGGTGAAGCGGGTGTAGGGCTCGTCGGCCCAACCTTCGGGCACCCGGCGCTGGACGCGAGGACCGGGGTGGTAGTCGGAGAGCAGGCCGTTGAGGTCGTCGGTGAGGGTCATGCGGTGCCCCGGAGGAGGTTGCTGAGGTCGGAGGTGTTGTGCTGCTCGGCGTCCTTCGCCATCTCGAAGTAGTCGGGGGTGTCGCCGGTCCCGTAGCCGGGGAGGACCTGTTCGAAGCTCTGGAACCGCCCGAGCAGGGTCAGCGTCTCCGGTCCGTAGAACGGTAGGTAGAGCGTGCGCCGTGCATTGGGCCCGGTGGGTGGCGGACCGGCGTGGGTGACGCAGGAGTAGTGGATGGTGATGTCGCCGGGCTCGGTGTCGAGCGGGACGGCGGTGGTCTGCTCGAAGGTCCGTTTCCCGCTCAGGTGCGGCACTCGGCCGTGTGAGCCCGCCAGCGCCCACAGCTGGGAGCTGTCGGGCCCGGCGGCATCGACGTGGATGCCGATGTTGATCGACGGGCACATGATCCCGCATCCGCCGAGGTTGCAGTCCGCGTGCCAGCCAAGGTTGGCGGCGATGCTGGGCCCGAGGTTCGCCCCACGGCCGAAGGGTTTGAGCACCGACACCGCACCTTGGCCCCGGTCGTGGAGGGGGACCAGATCGCGCTTCGCGAGCGCGACGAGCTGCTGCACGGTCGGGTCGTCGTCCATGAGCGAACGGATCAGCTCGGAGTTCTCCGACATGAACAGCAAGCGGTAGGGAAAGCGGTGGCCGGCGTCGAGGTCGTCGGTCCACCACGAGAAGATCGTGCCCTCGACGGCCTCGGCCTGTAGGCGTTCGATCTCGGCGGCGATCTCGTCGCGGCGCGGTGCCATCGCCCCGCGCACCACCAGGTAGCCGGCCGTTCGCAGGAAGTGCGACAGGTCCTCGTGGTCGTCGTCGAGGGTGAAGGTCTGGTGGAGGTCGAGCGGGTCGCCGTGGCGGTCCTCGAAGGTCATGTTCGGGTCATAGATCTCGCGGCCCGAGTACATGCAGCGCATGGCGGGCGCCCACCGGTCCCACTCGCGCATGCCGCCGCGGGCGAACCGGATGGCCTCGGCGAGCACGAGCGAGGACGGGTTGCGGAACTCGTGCACGTAGTCCTGCCAGGCTCGCTCGCCGATCTCCAGCACGCCGGCGGCATCGTCGCGCACCCCGGGTTCGATGGTGACGGCGTCCTCGCCAGCAACGTAGGTGTAGGCGCGGCCGCCGCTGGACACGACGGCGAACGGCGGCGCGTCGACGAGGTCCCACGTCACCTGCTCATTGACTCCCTCGACCAGCCGGCGCGGAAGCTCTCGCCGGTGGAAGTCATCGAAGGCCCATGCGGGAAAGCCCCAAGATTCGAACTCGCCGACGTTGGTGTCCCGTCCGATCGTCGCGGTCATATGTCCCCCTCGATCCTCGCCGGTTCCGAATATTCGGATACAGTTACCGGATATGGAGAAGCCTAGGAGTTCGTCGCCGCCCACAGCAAGGGTGGTCGCGGTGCTCGAGGCGCTGTCCGCGGCTCCCGATGGCCTGAGCTCGTCGGCGTTGGCCAGGAACCTCGGGCTGAGCACCTCCACGGCGGCGACGATCCTCGCCGCCCTCAATTCGACGGACTACGTCGAGCGCCAGGCCGACAAGTCCTACCGCCTCGGACCCGGCTTGCTCCGCCTCCTCGACGGACTGCGCCGCCGCTACCCGCTCCTGGGCATCGCCGACGTCGAGCTCGAGACTCTGGCCAGTGAACTCGACTGTGGCGTAACCCTCGCTCGGGTCACCACCGACAGTCTCGAGGTGATCCTGACCGCGGGGTCCACCGAGGACCTCGACAACCGGGCCGGGCATCGCGTCCCACTCGACGCGCCCTACGGCGCGGTCGCGATGGCGTGGCAAGACGGCACAGCGATCGACGAGTGGTTGGCGAGTTCCGAATCCGGCCGCAGCGCTGAAGCACGGCAGCGCATGGTGCTCGATGACATCCGGGCCCGCGGCTACGCCGTGTACGGCATCCCGAACGACGCTGACACTGCGATCGCCCAGATCCACGACCTCCTGGCGTCTGTCGCCACCGACGCGACCCTCGACGCCGTGCGCTCCCAGCTCTCCCGGCTGGCGAGCATGGTGGGTGGGCGGATCCTCCACGTGGACCAGTTGGCCGGCGGAGAGCACCGCTCCGTGAGCTACGTCATCGCTCCGGTTTTCGGCGCCGACGCCCAGCCGCGCTACCTCGTCTCGCTGCACCTTTTCCGCGACGCCATCACCAGTACGCAGCTCGCCCGTTGCTGTGACCGCCTGCTCGCCTGCACTCGCGTGCTGACGTCCCACATCGCAGGCGGCGACGTCACCGCCGCTGGGTAGGGCGCCCGGTCTCTGGCCGCGAAGTTCGCGGGAGTCGCTCCGCCTCACGCGAACCTATTTCCGAATCCGGATTCGGATATGATCGGCCCTCATGGGTAACAGGGGTCTCAGCGCTCTGTCGGCGCGTCGTGGTCGCCCGCCGAAGGTCGGTCGTGATCGGATCGTGGATGCCGCGGTTCGGCTCGGCCTGGACTCCTTCACGATGCAGGGGTTGGCCGAGGACCTCGGCGTCTCACCCGCGACGCTGTACTCGCACGTCGCCGGGCGCGACGAGGTCATCGCATTGGTCGAATCGAGGCTGCATGGCGCGATCCGTGGATTCGCGACGGACGCGACGGAATGGCGGGGTTGGCTCACTGACTTCGCCGGGCTGGTGCGTCGCGAGCTGGGGTCGTCGGCGGCGACGCTGCTCAACGCGACCCGTGAAGACGCGTCGATGCGGATCGACATCGGCGAACCGGGCCTGCGCCTCCTGATGGCGGCGGGGTTCAGCTCGGTGGAGGCGGCCTACGCGGTATGGCTCGTTGTTCGAGTGGCGATCACCGCGTCGAGCGGGGCCGATCCGAGCTTCTCCCGGTTCTTGGAGCCCACCGCGGAGCTGGTGCATGCCGCGGGAGACGCCGACACGTTCGCCGCGCTGCGTCGGGTCCACGACGACCTCACGACCTCTGACGTCGACGACACCTTCGCTTTCGACCTCGAGATCGTGCTGGACGGCATCGCCGCCCGACTCGAACGAGCCACCACAGGAGACTGACATGGCCGACACCACCGTCCCATCCATCATCGACGCGTTCGAACCGGCCCAGCTCGGCCCGCTGACGCTCCGCAATCGGATCCTCAAGGCGGCCACGTTCGAAGGCGTGATGCCGCGGGGCGCCGTCACCGACGAACTGATCGAGTTCCACACGGCCGTGGCCCGGGGCGGCGCCGCGCTCAGCACCGTCGCCTACTGCGCGGTGTCGATGGGCGGCCGGGTGAGCAGCGACACGATGGTGATGACCGAGACCCTCATCGGCGACCTGCAGCGACTCACCGCCGCGGTCCACGCCGAGGGTGCGCTGATCTCGGCGCAACTCGGTCACGCCGGCCTCGTCGCCCAGTCCCAGTCGAAGCGCCACCCCAGCCTGGCCCCCTCCGGCCGGTTCAGCGCACCGGCCAAGGGGTGGGTCAAGGGCGCGACCCGCCACGACATGGACGAGGTCGTGGCCGACTTCGAGCGTGCGGCCCGGGTGGCGATCGACGCCGGGTTCGACGCGCTCGAGATCCACCTCGGCCACAACTACCTGCTCAGCTCGTTCTTCAGCCCCAACCTCAACCGGCGCAAAGACGAGTTCGGCGGCAGCATCGAGAACCGCTCGACCTTCCCCCGGCGGGTCGTCGACGCCGTGCGCCGAGTCGCCGACGGCCAGGTGGCGGTGCTGGCGAAGTTCAACATGGCCGACGGCGTCGAGCGCGGACTGTGGCTCGAGGAGAGCCTCCAGTTCGCCCAGCTGCTCGAGCAGGACGGCGCCCTCGACGCGCTGGAGCTGACCGGCGGCAGCTCGCTCCTCAACGGCATGTACTACTTCCGCGGCGACGTGCCCCTCCGCGAGTTCGCCGCCGCGCAGGGGCCCATCGTCGGACTCGGTGTGCGAGCGTACGGTCGCCGCATCTTCCCGAAGCTCCCGTTCGAGGAGGCGTTCTTCCTGCCGTTCGCCCGGCAGTTCCGCCGCGAGCTCGACATGCCGCTCATCCTGCTCGGCGGCATCAACGAACGGGCCACGATTGACGGCGCCCTCGGGGAGGGCTTCGAGTTCGTGGCCATGGCCCGGGCGCTGCTGCGGGAACCAGACCTGGTGAACCGGATGGGGAGCTCGGCGAACGCCGTGGGGCTGTGCGTGCACTGCAACAAGTGCATGCCCACCATCTACAGCGGGACCCGCTGCGTCCTCGTCACCGATCACGACCAGCAGGGGTTGGCCCGATGAAGCGCCTCGACGGACGCGTCGCCGTCGTCACCGGTGCGGGCAGCGGCATCGGCCGGGCGACCAGCCTCGCTCTTGCCGAGCGCGGGTGCTCGATCGCCGCGATCGACGTGCAATCCGACGGTGCCGAGGAGACCGCAGATCTGGTCCGCTCGCTCGGCACCCGGGCGAGCGTGCACCTCGCGGATGTGCGCGATCCAGCACGCATCGACGAGCTTCCAGTCGAGGTCGAGGACTCGCTCGGTCCTTGCCAGATTTTGGTGAACAACGCGGGGGTGACCGCTGCGGGCGCGTTCGCGGATGAGGCGATCGACGATCTGCGATGGATCGTCGACATCAACGTGTGGGGTGTGGTGCACGGCTGCCGTGCGTTCCTGCCGATGCTGCGGCAGGCCGACGAGGCCCACATCGTCAACATGTCGAGCATGGTCGGGTTGCTCGGTCTGCCCCACAACGTCTCGTACTCGCTCACCAAGGGCGCAGTGCGTGCGTTCAGCGAAGCGCTGCGCGGCGAACTCGTCACCACGCAGGTGGGAGTCACGGTGGTCTTTCCCGGAGCGATCCACACCAACATCACCGCCGGTGCGCGGGGTGGGCAGGCCACCCGGCTCGCCGAGATGGGCCAGTCTCGTCTGGCGCCCTACGTCATGCGCCCGCCCTCCGCGGTCGCCCGAAGGATCGTGTCAGCGATCGAACGCGACCGGGCACGCGTGGTCGTCGGCCCCGACGCCCACGTGGTGAGCGCGCTCACCCGCGTGCTGCCCGGTCGATCCGGCCTCGTCGGCCGCCTCACGAACCGCCTCGACACATGATGTCGGGCATGGACTTCCCCGAGTTCGCTGTCGCCTGCGGCGAGGAGGGCTCCGACCCCCTCGTCCTGCACGAGGGCCGGACCGTCCGCGTCGACCAGTACCGAGCCAGCGCTCACCTGGAGCATCTCGATTCGGACCTCGCCGACGTCGCGGGACTCGGGGTGAAGGTGTGGCGCTACGGCATGCCGTGGCGCGAGACGGAGACCGCGCCGGGCGTCTTCGACTGGACGCTGTGGGACTGCGCCCTCGACGCGTGTCGGCGCCACGGGCTCGACCCGGTGATCGACCTGTGCCATTTCGGGCTGCCCGACCACTACGACGGGTTCTGCGACGGCCGGTGGGTCGACGGCTTCATTCGCTACGTCGACGCGTTCCTGGCCCGCTATCGCGAGCCGCGATGGTTCACGCCCGTGAACGAGCCGGGCATCACCGCCATGTTCTCCGCGCTGCTCGGCATGTGGAACGACCGCCGCGCCAGCACCGACGACTACTTCGTGGCGCTGGGCAATGTCGTGCTCGCCAACCTCGAGGCCCTCGCCCGCATCCGGGCCGACCGCGACGGCTGGTGGATCGGGTCAGAAGGCTTCGGCTGCGAGATCGCCGACCCCGACGACGAGGCCGGTGTCCGCGCCGCCACAGAGTCGCGTGACCTACAGCAGGCCGTCTGGGACCTGCACCTCGGAATCGCTCCGCGGGGCGTCGCGGCGAGGCTGACCGAGGTCGTGGCCGACCCGGTCCAGTCGCGCATCGACGCCCTCGTCGGCGTCGTGCCATCCGACCGGATCGTCGCCGGCCACGACATCTACCCCGTCAGCGTCACCGCGCACGGCACACGCGCCGAGCGGCCGGTGTCCATCGCCGACCGCGTCGGCGCCTACGAGGCCGAAGCCGCCGCCTGGTACGAGCGCTACCTGGTGCCGTTCTGGGTGTCGGAGACGTCCAGCCTCGGCCTTTCAGTCGATCAGGCCGGCGAGTGGCTCGCCGCGCTCACCGCATCGCTCGACGCGCTCGCGGGACGCGGCCTGCCCGTGCGGGGGATCTGCTGGTACAGCCGAGGCGACCAGTACGACTGGGACACCGCGCTGACCGTCCCGATCGGAACCGTGACCGAGGTCGGGCTGTTCGACGCCCAACGGCACCCGCGTCCGGTGGCGCAGCACTACGCGACGCTGGCCCGCCGACACTCCTTGAAAGGAACCACGTGACCCACGAGAACGAGCTCACCACCGAGGTCGACCTGTGCACGCCCGACGGCAGTCGGCTGAACCGTGCCGCGCTGGGTTGGTCTCGCCGACCGTTGCACCGGGCGAACCTGGAGGGCTGCTTTGGCATCAACAAGCGGTGGGACTACTGGGCGGTCCTCGCCGGTGACCTCGTCGTGTCGTCGGTCTACGCCGACATCGACCACTTCGGTCTGGCCGACATCTGGTGGGCCGACCTGGGTGCGGGCGACACCGGAGGCAACGGCATCATCACGACCGACCGCGGTGCGCTCGTCCTGCCCGACCGCCCCGGAACTGCTCCACTGCGCGTCGACCGCGACGGCTTCGCCCTCGAGATGGTCGACGAGCCCGGATCGACGCGCCTGCACGGGTCGTGGACCGAACACGACGGGTCACCGGGCGCGCTCGACGTGAGGATCGAACTGCCCGAAGGACACGAGTCGCTCAACGTGGTGATCCCCTGGAACGACGAGCTGTTCAATTACACCTCCAAGCACCAGGCCCGACCCGCAACCGGCCAGCTCACCGTCGGCGACCGACGCTGGAGGATCGGCGGCGATGGCTCGGACGCGTGGGGTGTCCTGGACGTCGGGCGCGGCCGCTGGCCCGCAGAGATCGCTTGGAACTGGGGTGGCGGGGCCGGTCGATGTGGCGACCACGTCGTCGGGCTGCAGTTCGGCGCGAAGTGGACGGAGGGGTCGGGCTACACCGAGAACGGCGTGATCGTCGACGGGCGTCTCACGAAGCTCGGCCGTGAGCTCGACTGGTCCTACGACTGGGACGAACCGCTCAACCCGTGGCGCGTCGTGGACCCCGGCGGACAGCTCGACGTGACGCTGCAACCTCGCTACGACAAGCACACGAAGCTGCCTGGACGCGACCAGGGATCGGAGACCCACCAGGTCTTCGGAACCTGGTCAGGCCGCCTGCGCAGCGACGACGGCATCGAGCTCGAAGTCCACGACCTCCAGGGATTCGCCGAGGAAGCACGCCAGGAGTGGTGAACGACCCGGGCGTGATCGCGGTTGAGGCCGGCGCGATCCGCTCAGCTGACCAGCGTCGGCTGCCACACGTCGATCACCTCGAGCTTTACGAGGGTGTGGTCGTGGGGGAGGCCGTAGCTGGCGAGGACCTTCTCGACGGCAGGTTCGCCGGTCTCGTCCATGAACGTCCGCCATGCCGCCTCGGTCTCCCAGACGTCGACGTAGCGGAGGCCGGTGTGCTGGTCGATCGCTCAGGCTGTGGATAAACCGCTGAGGGCCGAGCGACAACGGTGAGGGGTGAGTTGGCGATCATGTGGAGTCGAGCGACAAAACGGGCTGTGGTAGCGGTGGTGCTGGTTGCCGTGGCCGCTGCGCTGTCCGCGTGCTCCAGCGAAGGCAGACGACCTGCGTCGGGCCGCGGCACGCCGACGACGTCGGGAGTTCCATCGACGACGGGGGCGCAGCTGGATCGACCCTTCGGTGTGGGCCGTGTGACCGAGACCTTCGTGGACTCGTCGAGGCCGACACCGGCGGGGGCCGGACGAGCGCAGCGCCCGGAGCGCACGATCGTCACGTCGATCTTGTACCCGGCGGCCGGCGACCCGCAGGGTGACAACGGGCAGAACGCACCGCCGGCGCCGGGTCGGCGGTTCCCGCTCGTCGTTCTGAGCCACGGCCTCGGCGGGAACGAGGAGTACCTGACCCCGTTGGCGGAGCAGTGGGTCTCTGCCGGCTACGTGGTGGCGCTTCCGCACTTCCCTCTGACCTACGCAGGAACACCCGGCGGCATCGACGGGGCGGACGTCCAGAACCAGCCCGGCGACGTGAGCTTCGTCATCGACGCGATGTTGAAGGCGAACGACAGCGGCACGGCTCCGCTGGCGGCCTTGGTGGATCCCGCCAAGATCGGCGCGGCCGGACATTCCAACGGTGGAATCACGACGCTGGGTGCGGTGGGCAACAGCTGTTGCCGTGACGAACGGATCCGCACGGCGCTCGTGCTGTCCGGCACTCCGGCGCCGTTCGCCGGCGGCTCCTACGACTTCACCGACATGCCGCCGGTCATGTTCGTCCACGGCATCGAGGACCAGATGGTCTCCTACAACCAGACCGTCGAGACCTTCAACGACTCAGCGGCCCCCAAAGCGCTCCTCAGCATGGCGCAGGCCAACCATGGCGACTGGCTGGTCCCGGCCAACGAGGTCTTCCCGATCGCGGCAAGGGCGACGACTGACTTCCTCGACGCATACCTGAGAGGAGATCCGTCGGCGGTTGAGCGAATCGCGAGCGACCAGTCGCCGCCACTCGCCACGATGTCCTTCGCCCCTGACGACGACTCGCCGGTCACGGCGTACACGGTCCCGGTGCCGGAGACGGACCGGAAGGCATCGGTCAGCGCTGATACCGACCTCCGAGACGGCCAGGTCGTCACCGTCACATGGAGCGGGTTCCTCCCGGGTCGGACGGTCAACGTCTTGCAGTGCGTCGGCGACGGTCGCGGCGGAAACGCCTCATGTGGAATCGCCGAAGGTCACGTGCTCGTCGCCGACCCGACCGGTGCGGGGTCGATCGACCTCACCGTCCACACAGGTGCATTCGCGAACGGCGCCTGCGATGCACAGCACCCCTGCACGATCCTCGTGAACGACTCGGGCCTCCTGGACCCAGAAGCGTTCGTCTACTTTCCCGTCACCTTCGCCAGTTGACGGCCAGACCGCGATCGAGGCGCCTCGTCCTGTCGTCCGCGAAGCTTCCAGCCCGACTGCCCGACCCCGTCCGGGTCGCGTGAGCCGATCCCGGGCCGAGAGCCCTACGATCTGGCGCGAACCCGAAGGTCGCTCTCGCCGGACGGGTGATGACCTCTCTGCCGAGTGGCAACCGTGCCCGGACATCAGGCTCAGCCGGTCCCGAGTCGTCCCCGGCGAAACTCCGAGCGCAGTCCGAACCTTCTACTGCTTCTTCTACTGTGCGGCGCGTGACGGGGGTGTACGGGCTGTCACGGCGGGCGTAGAGTGATTGGCGAAACCCCTGCAAGAGGGCACGATCCGGAACGCAGTGGTACGGGCTGAGATTCCGATCGGAAATCTCATAACCCGAAGGTCGCAGGTTCAAATCCTGCCCCCGCCACCATCGAGAAGCGTTGCAACAGCAGGCCGCACGGCCTGCTGTTGTGGTTTTCGCACGCTCGCGAAGGTCGGTTTTCTTCCCGATCTTCTTCCATTTCTTCCCGATCGTGTCGCGAGGCTTCTTCCCGAGCACCCGAAGTGCGTCGTCCCGCCCAGCCCGCCGTACTGTCAGCTCTCGTCGCCGTCGCCGAACACCAGTTGGCCGAACGTCTCGGCCGCCCGGGCCTGCATGCCGGGGATCACGTGTGCGTAGACGTCCATCGTGAACGCAACCGTGGCGTGTCCGAGTCGTTCGGAGACGACCTTCGGCGGAACGCCGGCCTGGAGCATCAGGGTGGCGTGGGTGTGCCGGAGGTCGTGAAATCGGATGCGGGGAACTGCACTCGTTCGCACCCTGCGCTCGAACGACTGGCGGACCAGGTCAGGGTGGTAAGGCTCGCCGGTCTCCCGGCAGAAGACCAGCTCCTCGGCGTGCTTCGGCGAACCGAGGAGCTGCTGTTCAAGCCGCTGGTCGGCTCGATGTGCCCGCAGCATCTGGACGGTGCGCGCATCGAGGTCGATCGTGCGGGTGCCCCTGGCGGTCTTCGGATCCGAACGCATCACCTCGTAGCCGACCGAGATGATTGTCTGGCGGACGGAGAGACGCTGAGCCTTGAGGTCGATGTCCCTCCATCGCAGACCGAGCAGCTCACCTCTCCGCATGCCGGTACTCGCCGCAAGTGTCCACATCGAAACGTGGCGATGATCGTGATTTTCGCGCAGGAACGCCCGCAGCTCGGCAGCCGTCCAGTACCGAAGCGAGTTCGCCGCGGTCGAGACCCGCGGAGGTTTCGCACCGACGGCAGGGTTGGTGCGCAGGTAGCGGAGACTCACCGCGTCGTCGAAGGCCTTGCGGAGCGTCTGATGGATGTTCCGGACGCTCTTCACTGAGAGGCCGCCACGTCCGTCCCGTCGACCGTTCTCCAACAGCATCGAGTAGTAGCGGGTCAGATCGATCGGGCGGAGCACCTGGAGCTTGGCTGCCCCGATGTGGGGGACGACGTGGTTCTCGATGTTGCGCCGGTACGAGTCGTAGGTAGCGAAGCGGAGCTCGTTCCTGGCAGCGACGAGCCACTCATCGGTGAGGTACTCGGCGACGGTGATCGCCTCGGGCTCGAGGTACGAGTTGGTCTCGAGGTCGTCGAGTAGCTGGCCGAGCAGCTGTTGGGCACCCCGCTTCGTTGCGCCGGCCGGATGCCAGGTCCGCCTCCGCTTGCCGGTCAGTGGGTCGCGTTCGACCTCGACGACCGCGTAGTACTTCTTGCCCTTGCGAGTGACGTAGCCGCCCATCGGTCTCCTCCTCAGAGGGGCAGCTGACCCTGGACGGGTGGCTGCGATCGTGGAGGCCGAGGGACGGCGAGGCGCTCATGCTGCGGATCGGGTGTGATCGTTGCAGCGAGCCAGACGGTCGGCACGAGGATTCTCCGGCCGACCCGGATCGACGGTATCTCACCGGTGTGGATCGCTGCATAGACCGTCTTGCGGTCGAGGCCCAGAATCTCCGCGACGGCGTCGACCGCCACCGTCGGACGGGCCGGGTCGAGCGCGGTCGCGGGCGGTGAAGGCTCCATGTCCTCCTAAGCGCGTGTCAAGGGTTGATTGCGGGAGGAAATGCGCGTGGCGTTGTCCTCGGGTGCGGCCCGGGGTTCGGGGGTGCTCGGCGGGCTGGTGTGGTGGCCGGGGGTTCCGTGCGGCGCTGGCTGATGTACCCGGACTTGGCTGCCGGGGCGGCTGGTCCCGGCGCGTGTGTTCCTGCTCGCTATAGGGGTGAGTCCCGGCGTCTTGCTGAGGTCGACATGACCCCCGAACGGGGGCCAGTCCTAGCTTCCGCACCACGCTCCCGCCGCTGCCCCAGCAGCTACGCCGACGGCTCCCTCTGAGCTTGTTCGACGCCCTGACCATCCATGACCGCCGCTGCCTCGACAGCGCATGAACGTGCGGTCGGCGGCCGGTCGGGGAAGCCGTCGCCGACGGCACCTGACCACTTGGTTCCTCTCGTGGTCATCGCTGACCACACCCTGACCAACCTCCACCCAAACGAGGAGCACACCATGCAACCCATCGAGTTCAAAGGCATCCCGGGGAGGACACGGCGCCACGACCGTCGCCCTCGCCGCGGCGGGCACCCTCGCCACCCGAGGCCCGACCCGGATCGCCACCCACGACCGTCGTGCCTTGTGCGCCATCGTCGGGATCGCGCACGACGGGCTTCCCCTCCCGCTCGCCGAGCACCTCGACCTCGCGCCCGGCGAGCACGGCGGCGATGTCATCGATGCCGGGACCCTCGAGCGGTACTTCGACGAGGACCCGTTCGACGACGAGTTCGCAGAGCGCCGTCAGATCGCCGCTGAGGTGTTGCGGATCGGGGTGCTGCGAGGACACCGGACGACCTCGGGGTCCGAACGCTCTGTGAGCACGCAGAGGCGCAGCTGGACGGCCTGCTCATGCAGCGCATCGTCTGCCTCCGTGAGTTCGCCCAGCTCCGCGCCTGGATCACCCAGGTCGCCGCTGAGGAGGCACCATGCGCCGCCCTCTCGTGAGCGTCTCCGTCGGCACCCGACGCCCCTCAGGGACCGTGGTCAGGGAGTGGCACAGACTGGCTTGTTCCGCAAGCGGACCAAGCTGAGGTCGTCGGGCTTAGCGTCCGTGGGTGCCCGGTTGCGACGATCCTGGTGGGATCACCAGACCACTGGTTGGCTGGTCATCGATGGAATCTTGCGGTCGGAGGAGACGATGGTGAGGTTGAGCACCTCGGCGGTCGCGACGACGATGCGGTCACCGGGGTCGGCGTTGTCCGCTCGTGGCACGGAACGGACCTGTTCCGTGACGAGTAGGTCGAGTGGGGCGATCTCGAACGGCGACGCGTTGTCGTGGAGCACAGCGTGGATCGCGGCGACGTCGTTGTCGGTGAGCGGGTTCGTGCGCTTCTCGCTCGCGTACGCGATCCCCACGAGGGCGTGTGCGCTGACCCCGACCCTCGTGTTCGCTGCTGCTTCGGCGGCGAGTTCGTCGGCTGCGGCTAGCGACAGCTTCTCGGGGTTCAGGACGTACCAGATCAACACCTGGGTATCGGCGAGCAGACGCATCTCCGGACTCAGCGGGTCAGGTCCTCGCCGATCCCCCTACCCCTCTCCTCGCGGACCTCACGCAGATCGTCGTCGGTGAATGGTGTGGCGACCGGCAGCGCACCGAAACCCATCATCGGCGTGACACGAACCGCGGGACGAAAGTTGACGACGACCCGGTCGCCGGGATGGGCGCCGATCTTGTCGAGCGCCTCTGGCGCAACGACCAGTCCCTGGTCGGTGACGACTGCTTCGAGCGCGGATCCGGACTCCATGGCCTCAAGGCTAGGCGGCCGGTGTCCGAGCTCGTCGTGCCGCAGCGGTCGCGCTGATCGGGGCGTTTGACAGGCCCTGCGATGGAGAACCCGAAGTCCGTTGAAGTCGACGTGTGGCTCGACCACTGACACGCGCTCAGGCGGTCGACGGACGTCATAGGGAGGTTTCGTCTGCTCAACATCGGGCTGCTCGCGCCGGACGTGGGCGAGTACTGCATCGGTGAGGTCGCGACGTCGCAGCGTGGTCCATCTACGCAGCGTCGTAGTCCTTACGGAGCAGCTCGATTCGCAGTCGATCTACGCGGAGGGCGGCTGGGCGTCGGCGCTCGTTGGCCAGTCGTGGGAGCGCTTCAAGTTCGGCGGCCGGCCTGGGTCTCAGCAGATTGCGCTCAACCAACATCCGGCCGCAGCGAACGGATGATGCGTGAGAACTGCTACTCCTAGCCCTGTCGTGGATCTTGGCGAGGAGGCTGCGCTTGGCTGGGTGTCGCCTTCCCTCTGGCCGGCAATGAGCCTTGACTCATAATGAGTGATAGCTCATAGTGTGTCGGTGTGGGATGTCGAGGTCACGGACCAGTTCGTCGAGTGGTGGTCGACGCTGACCGACGATCAGCGCGAGGCGGTGACCGCCCGGGTCGACCTGCTCGGCGAACGCGGCCCCGACCTCGGCCGACCGGCCGTAGATCGCATCCAGTCATCGCGCCACCAGACGATGAAGGAGCTCCGGGCCGCCAAGGACGGTGCGATGCGGGTGCTGTTCAGCTTCGACCCTCGTCGTCAAGCGATCCTGCTGCTGGGTGGCGACAAGAGCGGCGAATGGAACAAGTGGTACGAGTGGGCGGTCCCACTCGCCGATGACCTTTACGACGAGTACCTGGAAGAACTCCGCACGGATGGATTGATCTGATGGCACGAACCAAGTTCTCGACCCTTCGTGACGACGTCATCGCCAATGACGGCGCGTCCGAGCGGATCGCCGCTCTGCGTGCCGAGGCGATCGAGGAGATCCGCCTGTTCGAGCTCCGCCACCGCGAAGCTGTCAGCCAAGCAGAGCTCGCCGGTCGGCTCGACGTCACCCAGGGTGCGATTTCCAAACTCGAACACGCCGATGACGTCCGGGTCTCGACGCTGCGCCAGTACCTCGAAGCGCTCGGCGCTCGGCTAGAACTCGTCGCGGTCTTCGACGACGAGGAGCGCAGCGTCCCCGTCCATCTCGGCAGAGACAGCGCGGCCTGACTCAGTGGCAGTACTCCCCGTTCCGTTGGCCACAAGCCACGTGTTCGGTGTTCGCGCCTGCATCGCAGCGTCTGCCAGATCGTCTGCCAGATCCGGTAGAAGTGGGCGGTACGATGCGGTACAGCGAATCGCCCGGATCCCTTGTGTGACAAGGGGAAGCGGCACTGGACGGGACAGGCCGGATCGAACGCCGTCTAACTCATAACCGAAGGTCGCAGGTTCAAATCCTGCCCCCGCCACCATCGACATTGAGATTGCAGGCGAAGCCGGGCCGTGAGGTCCGGCTTCTCCCGTGTTCAGGCCGTCTTCTTCCGGGTCTTCCACCGGGTCGTCCCGGTAGAAGTCGGGTCCGCGACGAGCTCGGCGAAGATGCGAGCCGCGTCGGCCTGCATCCCGGACAGGACGTGCTGGTAGGTGTCCGCGGTGAAGCTGGCCTAGACCGGGGGCGATATCGCCTACCTCGTGGAGGTCGCAAACCGCTGCTCCGAGGTCCAGCCCTCGTCGGCGGCTCTCCGAACCCTGCTCGCCGTGCTGGGCCAGGGCGATACCTGGGAACAGCACCACGTCGACGGAGTCGCTGTCGAGGCACTGCGATCTGCAGCCGTTGGCGGGCTCGACGACGAAGCCTTCGACCACCTCCGGGAGCGGCTGATCCAGAGAGGACGACACGAGGCGACCGAGATTCAGACGAAGAGAGGCGATCATGCGTAAGACCCAGCGGCACGACTGCGATGATCGCTCTTGTGCGATCATCGCACGAGTGCGATAGTGGTCGATGTGGCTGAGCTTGAGCTTGAGCTGCACGACGAGGTCGTCGAATGGATGGATTCGCTCGACGACGCCGAGTGGGACCGGACCGTGGTGGTGATCGATCGACTCGTCGGCTTCGGGTCCGCGGCGCGGATGCCGCTCTCGAGGGGACTCGGCGACGGGCTGTTCGAGCTTCGGTTCAGTCTCGGGCCGACCGCTCGGCGGATCACCTACCGGTTCACCAAGGACGGGCGCATCATCCTGCTGACCACGTTCCGTAAGCAACGCAACAACGAACGCACCGAGATTGCCAGAGCCCGCAAGGCGGCCGAGAGCTGCGCCGTGCGGAACCCGTGAAGGAGACGACCATGGCCAATTACTCCCGCTGGGATGACGTCAAGAAGAAGCGCCCCGGCCCTGAGGCCGAGACCCGCGCCGGTGTCGAGCAGGATCTCGCGCTCGGGCAACTCATCTACGACCTGCGCACCGAAGCCGGTCTCAGCCAGCGCGAGCTGGCCGAGAGGATGGGCACGACCCAGTCCGTGATCTCCCGGATGGAAGAGGGCGGCGGGGCGCGCAACCGGATCGACACCCTTGCCCGTGTCGCGACTGCGCTGGACCGGCACCTCGTGGTCTCGTTCCCGGAGAAGGTTCCCGCCAGGCTGAAGGACGCCGTCCAGGTCGCGTGACGCCCTGATCTCGGACCGCGATCGCCGATGATCGCTCGAGCAGCTCCAGCACGGCGAGGGCGAGAGGTCAGACGGGAACCGTCAGGTTGGCGGTGAAGCCCGTCGATGTCGAGCCGCTCATCGTGGGGGTTTGCAGGGAGGATCCGTCGCTGAACACGTTGTCGGTCGTCAGCGAGGTCTGCGCAAAGTTGGTCACGCTCTGGCTGTAGCCGGTGGTGGCGAACACTGCGTCGGAGGCAGACTTCGGCAGCGCCAGCTGCGACGTCCGAAGCTTGCCAGTGCCGGCAGCAGCGTTGGCCACGGACGACCACACCTCGAAGTGGATGTGCGGCCAACGACCGGAGTAGCAGGCCGGGAAGATGCTGGTGAAGCTGACGTCGCCGTTGGCGTCGGTGGCCTGCACGCCACGCAAGTAGTTCTGGTTGGTGACCGAGTAGAGCGAGTACTTGCCGTCTCGGTCGCAGTGCCACAGGTACACCGCGGCTCCCACGAGGGGCGTGCAGCCCGCGGCGACGCTCAGCACCCGCAGGTTGATCGTGAGCGGTACACCCGCAGCGGTCCCGGTGTAGCTGCCGAAGCTGGAGCGGATGTCGCTGCGCACGATGCCGCTCTGGTTGAGGACGTTGGGTCCGTTGGTGCCGTCGGCGGGGTACGGACCGCCTGTTTCGCTGGGGATCACGGTGCAGCTGCCCGTTGCCGTCGTGGTCGTGGCGCCGGCGGTGGTCGTCGTAGTGGCGTCGGTCGTTGTCGGTCCTGCAGTGGTGGTGGTTCCGCCTCCGTTATCAGTGTCGGGCGTGCAAGCGGCGAGGCCGGCGAGGCCGGCCAAGCCGGCACCGCCCAACAGCATCAGGGAGCGGCGACGGCTCATGGTGGAGAGGTCGAAGGAGAGACCACGATCGTGATCCTCAAGTTCGTGCTCGTTGTCGGGGACGTCGATCTTGCGCATCTTCGGGCTCCTAGGGGTTGGCGGGCGATCTGTTCGGAATGGGCCACCAGATCGGTTCCCCACAACCATCGTCCGCTTACATGAGGGCAACCTGAGAGCAACCTGCGGGTTTCTGGAAGGTCGTCACCCCGCGAACCCGCAGTGCTTGGTGGATCTGTAGCGGGCGTCGGGACGAGCATCCGCTCGCTGGTAGCGACGCTGGCAGGAACGGCGGCCCGTCGGCGATGCGGATGAGCATGCCGATGACGCACCGTCCGCTGGTCGGGGTCGAGGTCACGACGCCCCCTGCGACGCCTCGGTGCAGAGGTGGTCGTCACCTGGCCTGCGCCCGACACCCCCGAGGATGGGGACGGCTGACCAGTTGTTCATCCACAGCGACGGCGAGGTGCTCGCCACGCTCCGCCGCTCGGGCCCCAGGCTCTACGAGACCGCCAACCCGAGCGGCTCGCCCACGCCATCGGCGCCCACGAGCCCTATCAGCCTGGCCCGCAGCGGACCACCGTCGCGTCGACCCTGTCCCCGATCCGCTTGCTCAGTCCTCGTCGCGACGTGCGACGTAGTCGGCCATTCCGGGCACGGTGTAGGCGATTGTTCCGCGTTCGGGGGAGTAGACAATTCCTTTGTTGATCAGACTTGCACGGGCGGGGCCGAGCGAACGCGAGCTGGCTTTGCCAAGTCGTTCGGTGATGTCGCCGATGCGAGATGGCTCGCCTCCATCGACCGCCATGGCCCGGAGGAACTTTCGCTCGGCGTTGGTCGCTCGTTCCCATCGGGATGAGTAGAAGCCGGCGTCGAGCCGTTGTTGGCCTTCGGTGATCCCAATGGTCGCGTCGTCGAAGGTGACAGCAGCGGGACCTGTCGCGACGTCCCACACAGTCTTGCCGAACTGCTGCAGGAAGTACGGGTAGCCACGTGATTCGTCGAGTACGAACTGGGTGGCGGCGTCATCCCAGCTGACTCCTTGCCCTGCAGCCGGCTCGGTCAACGCGAAGCGGGCGTCGGGCTCGGAAAGGCGGTGAATGACGCGGTAGTCGAACAGTCGCTCGGCGTAGGACTCCGCTTCGGTCAATCTCGTGGGCAGATTGGGGAGCCCTCCGCCGACGACGAACCAGGGGAGCGACGCCTGGCCGGCACGATGACAGGCTCGACAGATCGCAGACATCTGGTCAGTGGTGAGCTCCTGCATCTCGTCGATGAGGATGACGATGCCAATCCCACTCTCTTTGGCCGCTGCTCCGACCGTCTCGGCCAAGTCAGTGAGGTCGAACTGAAGACTTCCCGAGTCCGCACGACCAGGGAGTCGCGCGATGCCGAGCGAGATGCCGTCCGCTCCGACAGTTGCTTGGAACGACGTGATCGATCCGAGCGCGGTGGTGACCTTGTCGGTCGCTCGGATGAGCCAGCTTTGGTGACGGCGTGCCGCGTTGGTCATCTCGACGGCGAGCGCCTTCGAGAAGTGATCGGGGTCGGTGTGCTCGGCTTCGACCTGCACGACGAGCCACTCGCGGTCGAGGGCTCGGCCGGCGAGCTCGCCCAACAGCACCGTCTTGCCGACGCCGCGCAGCCCGCTGAACACGATGCTCCGAGAGATCAAGCCGCGTTCTGCTCGGTCAGCCAGGATCTCGAATGCCTCGATGTCGGCGTCACGACCAGCCAGAGCGGCAGGGCGCAGACCCGCGCCGGGGTTGTAGGGGTTTCGCCGAGGGTCCATGGACGACAGACTAGCGAGTACTAGTAAGGGATAGGATTTGCTATAGTACGAAGTAGGCTTCTTTAGTCCTCTGGTCCAGGTCAGTGGGATCTGCCCGGAGGGCGGGGCTACCGCATCCGCTGCAACGGCTCCAGAGTTGCGGTGACCTCGGTCCGTTGTTGTTGAGGCCGCCCCGCCAGGGCTGCGATCCGCGCGTTCGAGACGGCGTCACGTCACCGTGTCACGTCCGTGTGACAGCGTCTCGAACGCTCCCTCTGTCAGGAGCAATCTCAAGCGGCGTCGCGGTGAGCTTCTTCGGGACGTCGGATTCGGGCTACCGCGCTGGCTCGAAGAGCTCGACGGGGTTCCCGCTGGGGTCATCGAGGAGGATCTGGGAGCCGCCGGGTCCGGTGATGATGTCGCTGCGGAACTTGATGCCAGCGGCGCGGAGCCGCTCGACTTCGCTCGGGAGGTCGCCGACGACGAAGTGCAAGCGGTTCCAGCCTCCGGGCGCCGGCACGCGGCCGTCGGGCAGGGCGCGGCCCCCGGAGCTGAGCGGTCCGCTGAGCAGCAGCCGCAACGAGCCGCGGAGGACCTCGGCGAATGCCGGCGCTGCGTTCGTGCCAAGCCGGAAGCCGAAGTGGTCCGTGTAGAAGGCGGTGCTCACATCTACGTCATCGACGATGTAGCGGACGCTGGTGATCTCGTTGTTCATGTGTCGGTGCTCCTGTCATCAGGTGCCGTTGGTCGACGTCGCGTTGGAACTCGCAACGGGAGCGCGGTGAGCTCGACCGCTCGTCTGTTGTCGTACCACGTGTCGAACGAGTGCGTAGGGCTGGTCGGTGAAGAGCAGGTTGAACTTGTTGCGGTGGGTCAGCGCCCAGTGGCGATGCCGGGGGGATACTGGTGGGGACGGCTTGATCGCGTCGTCCGCAGATGGCGGACGACGCAGCACAGGAGTCCCCATGATCCCCTCGTCCTCGAGCTCCCACGTCGTGTTCGGCGCCGGACCTGTCGCCCGTTCCGTCGTCGCCAGCCTTACCGCTCGCGGCGTCCGACCAGTCGTCGTCACCCGTTCGGGTGTCAAGATCCCCGATTCGGTCAGCGTTCGAGCGGACATCAGTGACGTGTCAGCGGCCACCGTCGTGCTCGCCGGCGCCGAAGTCGTCTACCAATGTGCCCAGCCGGCGTACCAATGTTGGCCGCAGGAGTTCCCGGCGCTCCAGGCTTCGGTGTTGCACGCGGCGAGGTCGTCCGGAGCGCTCCTGGTCGCCGCCGAGAACCTCTACGGGTACGCACCTCCAACGACGCCACTCACCGAGGATCTTCCACTGACGGCGAAGACCCGAAAGGGCGCCATCCGGGCAGCGATGTGGCAACAACTCGAAGCCGCCCACCGCTCCGGTGATGTGAGAGTCGTCGCCGCTCGAGCTTCGGACTTCTTCGGGCCGGGAGTCGCCGTGTCCACCGTCGGCGACCGCTTCTTCGGCCCGCTGCTGGCAGACAAGACGGTCCGGGTGCTCGGCGACCCTGACTTCCTCCACACCTACACCTACGTCGGCGACTTCGGAGAAGCCTTGGTGCGATTGTCGGAGTCGCCGGTCACCTGGGGCAGCGCCTGGCACGTGCCGAACTCGCCGACGATCACGACACGCCAGTTCGCCGAGCGGGCTGCCGCGATCGCCGGTACGACAGCGACGCTGCGACCGGTTGCGGACTGGCAGCTGCGCCTCATCGGCGCGTTCGTCCCCGCAGTGCGTGAGATGCGCGAGATGCGCTACGAGTTCGATCGCGACTGGGTGGTGAGCCACGATCGCTACGTATCGGTGCTCGGCGACCACGCCACCCCGCTCGACGAGGCCCTCCGTGCAACCGTCGCCAGCCGGAGCCCGGAACGACGGTGAGCGTGGGGCGAGGCGGCCGGTGTCCGAGCTCGTCTCGCCGTAGCGGTCACACTGAACGGATCGTTAGGCCAGGCCGTGCGGTGGGGTGCGTTGGAGGGTGCCGCCGAGCCAAGCGAGGCCGGTGATGACGTGCATGGCTGCGAGCGTTGTTGCTGTTGTGGCGTCGGGTGACGCGGCGAAGGGCATGACGGCGGTGACGATGGCGAAGCCGAAGCCGGCCCACGGCGCCCACTTCGTGATGGAGGGCCACTTGCGGGTGAGGAACCAGTACCCGGCGCCGGCGACGATCATGATGCCGGCGGTGAAGACGGCGACGGTCGGGGCGTTGATGGATTCGGGTGCGTTGATCTCGAGGGTTGCGCCGGCGGTGTCGCCGATCCACAGCGCGACGAGGTTGAGGACAACCCCGCCGGCGATCACGATGGCGTAGCGGGTGAGGTCGAAGGTGGGGAGGTCGGTCACGGTGGAGAGTCGTCGGGTTGTCATCGTCGCGTTCCTTCGTCGGGTGGTGCCTGCCACTGCCCGACCGACGGTGCGGCATCGACGATCTGGGTGAGCGCCTTGGCGAAACCGGCGTGGGCGCGGTCGCTGAGCGGGACGACGAGATCGTTGAGCTCTGCTGTGACCTGGGCGTGGAACGTCTGGCCGGCCCGGCGACCTGTGTCGGTGAGCACGACGTTGAGCGCACGGCGGTCACCGGGCACCGGTGCACGTGCCACGAGTCCTCGACGTTCGGCCCGGTCGATCAGGCCGGTCATCGCGGCCTTCTCCACCCCGAGGCACCGCGCGAGCTCGCTCATCGTGGTGGGAGCGACCCACAAGATGCACAACAACTTGGCCTGCACCGGTGTCAGCTCGTTCTCCTGGGACACGCGGACGTGGATGGCTTCGATGAGTCGGGACAGTCGCACCAGCCCATCGGCGACCGGCAGCTGACCCAGCGCCTTGGCTGGGTCAGCCCCGCTGTGTGAGGCCTTCGATCGAGGGGTTGCTCGTGGCTCAGCCATGGACGTATGGTACATGACACGGATGATTCGTGCTACATACCATCGTGGGTACAAACAACAAGAGCACCTGAACGGAGCCTGTCGTGGCGTTCACCGCTGAAGAAGTCGCCTACCTCAACTCCCAACGCCTCACCCGACTCGCGACCGTCGACGGTGAGGGCCAGCCCGACGTGGTCCCGGTGGGCTTCGAGTTCGACGGGACCTACTTCCACATAGGGGGCAGGGATCCGGTTCGGACCCGCAAGTTTCGCAACGTCGCATCGGGCCAGACCAAGGTCTCCCTGGTGGTCGACGACCTCGTGTCCACGAACCCGTGGACACCCCGATACGTGCGCGTCTATGGGGCCGCCGAGTTGGTTGACCGTCAGGGCCAGTTCGGTGACGCTCCCTATATGCGCGTCACCCCCACGGTGTCATGGAGCTTCAACCTCGACGGCCAAGGCTTTAGCCACGACCGCGAGGTCGTCGTCCAGCGCACCGTCCACGAACCACCCACAAGACCGGAGATCTGACATGAGCGAGATGAAGGACTGGAACACCCAGGTCATCGAAGAGTTCCGCACCAACAGCGGCAAGGTCGGCGGCAACTTCGAAGGGGCCCCGATCCTGTTGTTGCACACCACGGGTGCGAAGTCGGGTCTCGAGCGGATCAACCCGATGATGTATCAAGACCTCGGCGACGGTCGCATCGCCGTGTTCGCATCCAAGGCCGGAGCGGACACTCACCCCGACTGGTACCACAACCTCGTCGCGAACCCTGCCACGACCGCCGAGATCGGGACCGAGACACGCACCTTCGTCGCGCGTACCGCGCCCACCGATGAACGCACACCGATCTGGTCGAAGCAGAAGGACGACTACCCCGGATTCGCGGGCTACGAGACCAACACCGATCGCGAGATCCCCGTGGTCATCCTCGACCCCAGCTGATCCCGGCCCGCGACCCGCACGGCGTCAGCGGCGTCGGCGCAGCGATGCCCGCGATGGGCGTTCGGCGCGGGCAGCCCGACGTTCTCGTTCTGGCCGATGCTGTTCGACAACATCACCATCCGCCTTCTCGGCAGCGACGACTTCCCGACCGACGCGAAGACTCAAGCCGCTGAAGATCTCACCGCCGCGGCAGCGGCCGGCGCTTTCGACATCCCGATCGCGGATCCGTTCCCACTCGAGCAGATCGCTGCAGCCCAGGACCGAGTCGACGCCGGTTCCCGCCAACGCATCCTCCTCACCGTCTGACCACGCCCTGAACGCGGTCGTCGACGGGCGCCCGGACAGCGGCTCGTCTCGTGGGGTCGGTCGCTGCCGGGGCGCTCTCTCCCCTGGGTGGACGGGCGAGCCGAGGTGGAGCCCCCGAGGAACTGATCGAACGGAACCGGCGCCACTCGCGGATCCCGTCTTGCCGTAGCGGAGCCGGCTCGGGGGTAGATGATGGGCGCATGCGAGCTGCCTTCTTCCACGGTCCGGGATCCATCGACGTCGTCGATCGGCCTGACCCCATCATCGAGGAGCCAGGCGACGCCGTCGTTCGCGTCGTGTTGGGGTGCGTGTGCGGGTCGGACCTCTGGTACTGGCGGGGCGTCGCGACGCATGCCGAAGGGTCGATCGGCCATGAGTTCATCGGCGTCGTCGAAGACGTCGGGGCGGACGTGACCGGGGTGATGGTCGGGGATCTGGTGATCGCTCCGTTCATCTACAGCGACATGAGCTGCCCTCACTGCCTGAACGGTTCGACGATCTCGTGCGCTCGTGGTGGCACGTTCGGCAACGGCACGATCGACGGCGGCCAGGGTGAAGCGGTTCGGGTTCCGCTCGCCAGCTCGACGCTGGTCCCCGTTCCCGGCTCTGGTCACTCCGACGAGGTGCTGCGATCGCTGCTCGCGCTGTCAGATGTCATGTCGACGGGGCATCACGCTGCGGTGTGCGCGGGTGTGTCCGCGGGTGACACCGTTGCGGTCGTCGGTGACGGTGCGGTGGGTCTGTCCGCAGTGCTTGCCTCGGTGCGTCTCGGCGCCGACCGGGTGATCGCGTTGAGTCGCAACCCGGCCCGCCAGGCGGTCGCGACGGTGTTCGGCGCGACCGACATCGTCGAGGCGCGTGGCGACGAGGCGAACGAGGCCGTGTTGGAGATGACCGGTGGGATCGGCGTGGACGCTGCTCTCGAATGCGTCGGTACCGGCGAGTCCGCGGCAACCGCGTTCGCGATCGCTCGCCCGGGTTCGACCGTCGGGATCGTCGGCGTTCCTCATCAGACCGAGGTGGCGTTCGGATCGGTGTTCTTCCGCAACCTCGGTTGGCGTGGCGGGCCGGCTCCGTCACGGATCTACATTCCCGAGCTCATGGGCGATGTCCTCGAGGGACGCATCGACCCGGGCCGGGTGTTCGACTACGAGACCGACCTCGACGGCGTTGCGGACGCGTACACCGCAATGGACGATCGCACCGCGATCAAGTCGCTGCTGCGCATCGGCAGCGTCTGAATGCAGGCTCTGAATGTCGTCAGGCTGTCGCTCAGCCTGCGAGGCGTGTCTGGCGGACGGTGGCCAGCAGGCTGCCGTCGGGGAGATGGATCCAGCCGTCCTCGACCGCGAACCCGTCGTGGGAGTGGAAGGCGTGCATGCGGGTTGCGAGGAGATCGCCGTCGGCCAGGGTCCACGAGCCGGCGGCGCTGTGGATCTGGATCGAGTACTCGATCGTGACAGCGCGCACCGGTGCGGTTGCACGGGTGAACACGGCGGGTGGGAAGTAGTCGCCGTACATGGTGAGCCAGGCGGCGTCGAAGGTGCCGCCGTGGAGCGGTCGACTCCACGCGATCCACTCGGAGCGAGGAGTGCCGGCGAGGATCGTGGTGTCGGGGTGCAGGTAGGTCTCGACGTTGTTGAGGTGCACGGGCGGTGGGAGCTCGACCCGCTGGGCTCCGGTCGGCATGGCCGCGGGTGGTGGAGCGTCGCTGTAGGCCATGCCCTCCCACGGCGTCGAGTGGTGAAGGCGGGCGACCGTCGTCGTCTTGTCGCCCTGGGTGACGCGTGCGTGGGTGGTGGTCATGGCCCGGCCCTGGCGCAGGACCTCGACTTCGATGGTCAGGTCGCCGACGGTGTTGCCGCTGACGTAGCCGAACGTCGCCGCCCGCAGCTGGGTGCCGTCTGGTGCCCCGATCTCGCGAACGACTGCCTCCGACGCGTACACCGCCGTCGCAGCGACGACTCCGCCGTGGACCCCTTGGAGCGACGTCCACTCCTCATCGATGTGCGCTCCGAAGCGGCCGTCGCCGAACGCCTTCAGCGCCGTCGACTCATCCCAGTTCACGCCAACCTCCCCGAGTAGCGGCGGTCGTGGATCGGGCTCTGTGACATGGGAGGCACCGTAGGGCCATCGGAGGAACGGCTCTGGCGACCCGGTGGCAGCGATCGATGTGGCCTCGCGCAGGTGCATCGCCACTCGGCGTCATCGCGCCGACCATGACCCTGGGTGGAGCCCCGAGCGCGGCTTACATCCGAACGGGCCGTCCCCCAACGACGGCTCCCGTACGGCGGTGGCGAACTGGTGGCGGTCACGTAGTGCGACAGTTCACCAGCCTCGTTCGAGTCAGTCCGACGACCTGGTCGCACACTTCCTCTCCGGGCACTGGTCCCGAGCTGCAGGCGTAGACGTCGCCCTCGTTCGGGTCGGCAGGGTGATCACCACCGGTGTAGAGCCGCAGGCCTGGAGGCGCGCTGCGCTCCGCCTCAAGTGATTGTGCTGTCACTCTGCAGACGATCTGGCTGCTCAGCACCTTCCGAGCGGCGTACTGGCCTGTGAAGAGCACGGCCACGGCGACGACGGCGACGATGGACGCGATTGTGAGAGTTCTGCCGCGGGTAGTCACTCCGCAACTGTGGCATGCACCGACGCCGATGGATCACCCGTGTCGTGAGTGATCAAGGGTGCGCTCGCGTCCAGCCGCGTGCAACCGCTCACATGTGAACTCCCACCGTTCTCCAAGCGGTGTGGCTCACCGTGGGGCTTCGCAGCGATTCCGCGCCGCGACGAACCACGGAGCAAAGCCATGCGGCAGGGATCCGACCACCGATCATCCGAACTGATCCGGGTGACCGAGCTCGGTGGGGCTCCGCCACCGAACTAGGGCTCTAGGCCGGTCCGGATCCCGAAGGCGATGGGCTCGATGGTGCTCTACCTGCCCGGAGGCTCCGATGCGGGCTGGCTCTCTGACCAGGCGATCTTCACGAACTTCACCCTGCTCGACTTCGGCACGCTGCTGGGCTGGCGGGTCGTATCGTCGGCGATGAAGTCCGTCGGCGGAGCGCTGGAGCCGGTCGGAGCGCAGCACATCGTCACGACCCACACCGAAGAAGGACAGGTTGCTGATGAGCAGGATCATCTTGTTCGGCGGGCACGGACACGTCGCCCGCCTCGCCACTCCGCTCCTCGTGCAGGCCGGACACACCGTCACCTCGATCATCCGCAACCCGGATCAGGTCGCTGCGCTGGTCGAGCTCGGAGCAGAGCCCGTCGTTGCCGACCTCGAGAAGCTGACGATCGAAGGGTTCGGCGGACTCATCGATGGCCACGACACGATCGCATGGGCCGCCGGCGCAGGCGGCGGCAGCCCGTCTCGCACGTGGGCGATCGACCGCGACGCCGCGGTCTACTCCGTGCAGGCCGCACTCATCGGCGATGTGCGTCGGTATCTGATGGTGTCGTGGTCCGGGTCCCGCATCGACCACCGCATCGCGCAGACCGACGACTTCTTCCCGTACTCCCAAGCGAAGGCGATCGCGGACTCGGTGATCCGGGACAGCGGTCTCGACTACACGATCGTCGCCCCGGGTCGCCTGACCAACGACCCGGCCTCTGGAGGTGTGGAGCGAGCCGACGACGCTGGGAGCGTCTCCCGTGCCGACGTAGCGGCGCTCGTGGTCGCGGCGCTCGACAACCCGGCGAGCATCGGAAGGACCTATCGGTTCAACAGCGGCACGATCGCTCCCGCTGACTTCATCGCGATGGACGCCACACGCTGAACAGGCGCCGCCCCCGTCGGGCTCACCAGCGAACGGCGTTGGCGTTCGATCGTGGTGGCGGCCCTCGACAATCCGACCCGAATCGACCTGATTGCATTGCACCAGGTGCGGCCGTACAGTGGCCGTACAGCGTTCGACGGTGGTCGGACAGGCGGAGGTCCAGCGATGTCGACGCGATTGCGCAGCGAACGACTCGAGGTTCGTACGACCAAGGACGAACGGGCTCTCATCGCCCGTGCTGCGGCGGAGCAGGGGAGCGACCTCACCGAGTTCGTGATCTCGAATCTCACGATCGCAGCGCGACGCGTGCTCGCCGACCGAACGGAGTTCGAGCTTGACGCGGACCTCGTCGTCGGCTGGGAGGCGGTCAATCGACGCCCGGCCCGCGATCTTCCGGGCCTTCGGCAGCTCCTGGAGCGTCCGTCGCCGTTCGTCGACGAGTGAGCGGCATCTACCGCTCGCCTGAGCTCCTTCGAGGGGACCATGTCGTCGACGGGTTCCAGTGCCGGTCACCGGAGCAGACCGAATGGCTCCGCTGGCATGCTCGTCAGTCGACCGGCACCGGCACGACGCGAGTGCTGGTGGTGACTCCGGCCGGTTCGAACGTCGTCGTCGCCTACTTCGCGTGGTGCATGGCCAGCGTGGTGCCTGCGGAGGCACCGCCACGAGTGCGCAAGGGTGCGGGTCGCTACCCCCAGCCCGTTGCTCTACTCGCGCGTCTCGGGGTCGACCTCGACCACGAGGGCCGCGGGCTGGGTGCCGGGATGCTCTCGGATGTGATCACCCGGACGCTCGCGCTGGGGACGGAGATCGGATGCCGCGGACTGCTGATCCACGCCGAGACGGTGGAGGCCAGGGACTTCTACCTTCATCTCGTGCCGGAGCTCGATGCATCGCCCACCGACGAGTTGCACCTGTATCTCCTGATGAAGGACATCCGCCGGACGCTGCGCTGAGGCAAGGGTCCGCCGGTGCAAGGAGCTCTGGGGTTCGAGCCACTTGCAGGTCCGTCCTCGATCCCGAAGCTCGCCTCCATCAACCGACTCGATCAGCTGTGCTGCTTGCCGACGGCCGAGTCGTGGCAGCGTCGCGCCGTGAGCCCAGACCGAACGCGAGGTCGGCCTGGCGGGTGGGTCGGATCAGCGGGTCTGCTGGATCTTGACCATGTTTCCGGCGGGGTCGCGCAGCGAGCAGTCGCGGGCGCCGTAGGGCTGGTCGGTGGGCTCCTCCACGACCTCGACGCTGTCGTGTTGGGCGATCTTGGTGAAGTCGCCGTCGAGGTCGTCCGAGGCGAGCACCACCATCGCGTAGGTGCCCTTGGCCATCATCTCGACGATGGTGGCCCGCTCCTCCTCGGTGATGCCCGGATCGGCGGCCGGCGGGCTCAGCACGATGTTGATCTCCGGCTGGCCGGGGGGACCGACGGTGATCCAGCGCATGTCCTGGTAGCCGACGTTGTTGCGGACCTCGAAGCCGAGGACATCTCGGTAGAAGGCGATCGCAGCGTCGGCGTCGTTGTGCGGGAGGAAGGTCGAGTGAATGCTGATGTCCATGCAGGTCAACCTATGGACGGACCGGGACCGTCGCTTCTCGATTCCTGATCGGTCGCGTGAACTGCTTGGCGACGCACGCCGGGATGCCCTCGGTTGCTCGTGACGCCTCGCGCTTGTAGGTGCTGGGCGAGACGCCGACCAGCTCGGTGAAGCGGGTGCTGAACGTCCCCAGCGACGAGAAGCCGACGGCGAAGCACACGTCGGTGACGCTCAGGTCGCCGCGCCGCAGCACGGTCATCGCCCGTTCGATGCGTCGGGTCATGAGGTAGGCGTAGGGAGGCTCCCCGTATGCCTTCTTGAACTCGCGGCTCAGGTGCCCGGCCGACATGTGGGCGCCGGCTGCGAGTGCCTCGACGTCGAGCGGCTGGGCGAAGTCCCTGTCGATCCGGTCCTTCACCCGCCGCAGCCAGGCCAGGTCGGCCAGCCGCTGCTCGGAGCCTGGTTCGGACGCCACGCCCTGAGCCTACGGCGGGCCGGGTCGGCGTGGCCCCGACGCTCGACGCCGCGTCGACCATCTTGTCGTTCGACTCGGACGGTCACGGCGTCGATGAGATCGCTGCGGTACCGACGAGCTGAGATGCCGCGTTCGGCGGTCGGGTGTCGAGCGGCAGCATGGTCATCGTCGCCGGCCGCGCAGAATAGACAACGTGGTGGACCAATTAATGGAGTTGGCCTATCGTGAAGAAGGTCAACTGTGTTGACCAATGACTCGAAGGAACCACCATGCCCGTCCTCCCTGCCCCCGCCGCAGCCACCCATCAGGTCCCCGGCACCCGTTTCACCTCGCTCGCCACTCCGAGCCGGGGCACCGTCGAGACGGCGGTGTGGCGGGTCGAGATCGAGCCGGGCACCTCACCCTCGCCCCACTCGCTCACACGCGAGGAGGTGATCGTCGTGCTGGAGGGGACGGCGTCGGTCGAGATCGGTGGAGTCGCGGCGACGGCGACTGCTGGCGATGCCATCGCTGTCCCGCCCGAGACGGCGTTCGTCCTGTCCAACGCGGGTCGGTCGACGCTCTGCCTCCTGTGCTGCCTCCCCGTCGGTGGCCAGGCTCGGATGGGCGAAGGCGAGCCCTTCACGCCACCATGGGCGTTGTGACCGACCCGGTTCCCGCCGTTCCCATCGCCCGCCTTCTGGCGATGGCGTACCGCACGTTGATGGACGACCTCCACGACCGGTTGCGCGAACGGGGTTGGAATGACGTGCGTCCCGCGTTCGGGTTCGTGTTGCTCGCCGCGCGGCCCGAACCGACGACGGCGACCGACATCGCCGCGCTGATGGGTACCACCAAGCAGGCGGCGTCGAAGCTGATCGACTCGATGGAGGGGGCCGGATACGTACGTCGATCGGTGGGGTCGAGCGACGCCCGCCGTCGCGAGGTTGAACTGTCTCCTCGTGGGCGCAAGCTGCTGCTGGACGTCGAAGTGATCTATGCGGAGCTCGAGGCGGAGTGGGCGGCGGTCATCGGTGAGCGGGGCGTCGCCCGACTTCGTTCCGACCTGAGCAAGGTGGTGTCTGATCGCCACGATGGTGCCCTGCCGGCGGTGCGCCCCACCTGGTGAGTCGATCGGCGAGCCTGTCGGTGTTGCGGAGACGCCGCCGCGCCGACTCCGGTCTTCCTGTTGCTGGCTTCGATGACCGCCTCGAACCTTGGGACGCGGTCTGGGGTCGTCGCTACGCGAGGTTTCGGGGCCGGGACGGGAACGGTGTCGACCTGTTCGCTGTGGCCCCGGCGAGCTGAGATGCAGCGTTCGATGGCCACCGACGCGGAGCAGGAGGTGGGCATTTGTATTCGATTGTAATACACTCATTCGTGTGCCTGATTTGTTCGACCTCGATCTACTCGGCGACGAGGATCCGTTCGAGATCGATGATCAGGCAGCCCACTTGTTCAAACATCCGAGGCTCGGCGTCGAGGACGTCTACGAGGTGTGGCAGTCCGACCCGCTCTTCTATCCGGCGAAGCTCCCGGCGCACTTCCTGATGGTGGCGGAAGTCGCCGGGGTTGTCCTCGTCGTGCCGCTCGCTCCACCACGGTCCGAGGATCCCACCAAGTGCCGACCCATCGGCTGCTACATCGCATCCACAGACCTCGTCACCCGCTACCGGGAGGACCGATGACCAAGAAGAAGATGACCCCAGAAGAGGAGTACGAGTTCTACGCCACGCCCGAGAACCAGGAGCCTCAAGGTCCTGCTCGGCGGCGGCTGAAGCGCTCCAACCTGACCGAGATGGTGCCGGTGCGCTTTCCGCCTGAGACACTTGAAGAGGTTCGCCGACTCGCCGAAGCCGACGATCGCTCGGTGTCGAGCTGGATCCGTCGTGCCGTCGAGCACGAACTCGAACAGCAGGCAAGCTGACCGTCGACTTCTGGCGGGACTGCTCGTCGATCTGGCGCTACCGGGAGGACGGGTCGTGGCCGGGAGCTCGACCGGTCGGTTCCCCGAGGTCTGCACTGATTTTTCTAGTGTTGAACAGATTTATAGTGAGGTAGCCTGCCAACGTTGGTGCGGCGACGACGGTGTTCGTGTGTCGGCCGCTCCTCGGTGAGGACCCCAGATGACAGCCTTCCTGTTGCCAACGGAGCCGATCCTGTCGATCGACGACTACCTGGCGAACGGTGTTGCCGTGTCGGGCATCCACCGTGCCCACGAGCTCGGTCCGAGCGCCACGGTCGAAGTGGTGACGCAGTCGGGACTGCGGGGTCGGGGCGGTGGTGGCTTCCCGACCGGGCAGAAGTGGGCCGGCGTGGCTGCGCAGGCAGGCGGCCGTCGGTATCTGGTGTGCAACGGGGCGGAGGGGGAGCCGGGCACGTTCAAGGACCGGGCGTTGTTGCGGGCGAACCCGTATCAGCTGGTCGAAGGCGTGGCGATCGCTGCGTTCGCGATCGGCGCCGCGGAGGCGTTCATCTGCCTGAAGGCGAGCTTCCAGCGCGAGATCGATGCGGTGACGCGTGCCGTGCAGGAGTTCCAGGCGGCGGATCTGTGCGGGGACTGCAAGGTCACGATCGTGGCCGGGCCCGACGAGTACCTGTTCGGTGAGGAGAAGGCGATGTTGGAGGTGATCGAGGGCAACGAGCCGTTGCCTCGATGGCTTCCCCCCTACCTGCACGGGCTGTTCGCCACGGCACCGCAGCTCGGTTGGCAGTCCCACGACCCCGAGACCGGAGTCAGCGCCGGCGGGGGCTCGAACCCGACGCTCGTCAACAACGTCGAGACCCTCTCCAACGTTGCGCACATCCTGGCCCGTGGTGCGGAGTGGTTCCGTTCGATGGGCACCGTCGAATCACCCGGCACGATCGTGGCGACGGTCGTCGGCGACGTCGTCGCTCCCGATGTCGGTGAGATCGAGATGGGCGCGTCGCTCATCGATGTGATCGATGCCGTCGGGAGCGGCCTGGCCGACGGGCGAACGATCAAGGCCGTCTTCTCCGGCGTCGCGAATGCGGTCGTCACCGAAGCCGACCTGGGCGTGCCGGTGAGCTACGAGGGGTTCCAGGCGATCGGCAGCGGTATGGGCTCCGCGGGGTTCATCGTCTACGACGACACGACCTGCATGGTCGACGCGGCCTACCGGTTCTCGCGGTTCCTGTCGATCGAGTCGTGCGGTCAATGCCCGCCGTGCAAGCTGGGCTCGAGCGCGATCACCGAGCACCTCGAACGGATCGAGGTCGGCGCCGGCGACGACGCGGACCTGGATGCGATCGCCGGTTGGCTGGGTCACGTCACCGATGGGAGCCGCTGCTTCCTCGCGACCGAGGAGCAGGTCGTCGTGGCGAGCATCCTGCGAGCGTTCCCGGAGGAGTTCGCCGAGCACATCGAGCTCGGCCGGTGCCCGCGCCCGCGACGCCTTCCGATTCCCAAGTTGCTCGACCTCGCCGATGGCCGTGCCGTCTACGACGAAGCGCTCTGGCGCAAGCAGCCGGACTGGACCTACGCCCCGGACCCCAGCGCCGACGAGAACACGGAGGGTCGCCCGTGACCCTCCCGCGTCCCGTGCCGACGCCGAACCTGCCGATGACCAGCGTCGTAGTCGCGCGGCTCGTGACGTCGACGATGAGCGACGTGGGCGGAAAATGAGCGAGCTGCAGACCCAGGCGCGAGCGCTGGGTGACCCGAACCGCCACGAGCTCTTCCGCTACATCGTCGACGCCGGACGCGCCGTCGACGTGGTCGAGCTGACCGAGCACCTCGGGCTGCACCACAACGCCATTCGCCAGCATCTCGCCAAGCTCGTCGACGCGGGACTGGTGGCGGAAGCGACCGCGCCTCGAGTCGGGCGGGGGCGGCCACGCCTCGTCTACACGATGGACCCGTCGGCCGAGAGCCGGTGGGGCGCGGTCGGCCCGTACGAGCGCCTGTCGTTGCTGTTGTCGGAGATCATCAGAACCGGGGACTCGCCCGTCGAGGTCGGCCGTCGCGCCGGTCGACAGGTCTCTGGCACAGCCAGCGACCCCGCGGATCCGGTCGCCGGGCTCGTCGACGCCATGGAGCGACACGGCTTCGAGCCGAGCACCAAGCAACGAGGCAACCGGGTGGAGATGGTGTTGAGCGCCTGCCCGTTCGCCGCCACGGCATTGGTCGACCCCGACACGGTGTGTGGACTGCACCTCGGTCTCGCCCAGGGCGCGGCAGAGGAGCTCGGCGGCATCGTGATCGACGAGCTCGTCCCACGCGATCCCCGTCGTGGCGCGTGCCGTCTGCGCTGTCACGTCGAACCCTGACCGGGACCGACGGTCGTTCGACCACCCGACGCGTCTGCTGTCGGTCGGGCCCGTCAGGTCGGGTCAGTGGCGCGCGAACGAGAGCGCGACGCCGATCGGAACACTCACCAGCACCACGAGCAGCAGCAGTCGATATCCGACCACGATGATGGAGCGCTGCGCTCCGGAACGGTCGCTGAGCGCAACCATGAACATCACCAGTGCGGCCACCAGCGGCACGCTCCCGACCGCCACGGTGGCCGGGCTCGACAGGAGCGTGCCGGCGATCACCGTCGCGCAGGCGACGTTCCACATCACGACCTCGGCGGTGACGAACGCAACGGTGGGAGTCGTGACGGCCAGATACGCCTGGCCTGCCCCGAGTCCGATCTGAGCCACACCTGCCACGAGGACGAGGAAGGCCGCGACCCACGAACCTTTGCTCCACTCGGTCGGGCCCGTGACGGCTGCGGCCAAGCCGCCGGCGATGACCGAGACGGCACCGGCGATCAAGAGCGGCAGGCTCCGTCGCCACCGGAGTGACACGACCGGATCTGGCGCCTGCGCTGTTGCAGCCGACGTCACGTTCGAGACGTCCCGCGGTTGCTGGGCTCGGCGGTTCACGACGTCACATCATTCCGAGTTGGAGGCGTGCGGCTTCCGACATGCATCCGATGTTCCACGGCGGATCGAACACGATTCGGACATCGACGTCGTCGACACCCGGGATCGCCTGCACCGCCCGGAGCGCGTCGTCGCGCAGGACGTCGCCCATACCGCAGCCGGGAGCGGTCATGGTCATGTCGATCTCGATCCGACGTGAGCCGTCGTCGCCTCGGATCTCGTCGCAGCGATAGATGAGCCCGAGCTCGACGATGCTGACGGGGATCTCCGGGTCGTAGATCTGTTGCAGGGCGGCGGTGACCTGTGCCGGATCGAACGGTCCCTCTGGTGTGTCGCCGGTGGCCGCAGGGTCGCCGGTGGCCTCGACGGGATCGAGGCCGAGTGCGTCAGCGTCGCTGCCGTCGATCCGGAGCAGCGCTCCCATCTCGGTACGAACGGTGATGCTGGCCCCGAGTTGTTGCACGACGTCGAGGAGGCTGCCCGCATCCAGCATCACCTGCTCGCCGTACGGCACGGTGGTGGCAGCGCACGGTCGGGTCAACGCCAGCGGCGACGAGCCCATCATGGTTGCTCGACCGATCGAGCCGGGTGTGGTGACGCGTTCGACGCGTTCGACTGGTCTGACGCGGTCGACGCCGTGGCGGCGACCAAGGCACGGACGTGGTGACGCACCTGCTCGTGTTCGATCGAATCGGTGACGTCACCGACGAATGCGTCGATCAACATGGCCCGCGCCGCAGCGAAGGGGATGCCGCGACTGCGGAGGTAATGCAACGCGTCGTCGTCGAGACGCCCGACGGTCGCTCCGTGGGTGCAACGCACGTCATCGGCGAGGATCCTCAACCATGGTCGAGCATCGGCTTCGGCGTTCCGGTCGAGGACGAGGTTCCGGCTGGCTTGGTGGGCGTCGCTTCCGCTGGTGCCGTGTCGGACGATGATCTCCCCGCTGAACGACCCCCGCCCGTGGTCGTCGACGACGCCGGTGAACCGTTGGTTGCTGGCACACATGGAGGCAGCATGATCCACGGTGACGACGGTGTCGTGGCGCTGGTGGCCGCCGGTCACGTTGATCCCGATGAGCTCGGTCTGCGCGTCCGCTGCGTCGAGATGGACATCGACCGCGTTGCGGGCGATATCGCCGCCCAGGGTCACCGACGTCATCCGCAGCGCCGAGCCGGCCCCTTGGTCGACGTGGGTCTGACCGAGGTGGGTCGCGGTCGGCGCCTCGATCTGGATCCGGTAGTGGACGAGCTCGGCGCGGTCGCCGAGCCGAATCGTCGTCGACGCCTCTGTGACGGTCGGCGTCGTCGCCCCATCGAGCCCACCGAAAGTCTCGACGATTGCCAGGTGGGTGTCGTCGCCCAGCTCGACGATCGTGCGGGCACGCGACAACACGCTGGGTGCGTCGACCGCGTCGGGTACGGCGACATGGACGACGTGGATCGGTTCTTCGACCCGTACGCGGTCGTCGACCGTCACCGCCGCAGCACCGGACCCGTTGTCAAGGCCCGTGTCGGCGACACCAACCCTCACGCCGGCTGGCAGCCCCTCACCGTCCGAGAGACCAGCGGCGTAGCGGCCGTTCACGAACACAATGCGCGGCCCGGTCGCGCCGGCCGCCGCGCCGATCAGCGCGTCGATCAGCGATGGCGACAGCGACGTCGACAGCGATGCCGGAGCTCCGTCGCTTGGGGCCACCGACCGACTCATGCGGGCGCTGATCTCATCGAGCGGTGCGTAGTGCCAACGCTCGTTCCGCACGGTCGGAACCGGGCCAGGCGCGGTGACGGTCACACGGCCTCCTCGATCGGAAGGGTTCCGTACCCGGCGGCTTCGAGCTCGTGGGCGAGCTCGGGGCCACCGGATCGCACGATCCGTCCACCCTGGAGCACGTGGACGTGGTCGGGTCGCACGGCGTCGAGGAGCGGGGTGTGGTGCGTGATGATCAGCATGGAACGGTCGGGGCTGCGGAGGCGTTCGATGCCCTGCGCCACGACGCGGAGGGCGTCGATGTCCAGCCCGGAGTCGGTCTCGTCAAGGATCGCCAACCGGGGCTCGAGCATCGACATCTGCAGGATCTCGTTGCGCTTCTTCTCGCCACCGGAGAAGCCGGCGTTGACCGAACGGCTCAGGAACGCCGGGTCCATCGCGAGGCGTGCCATGTGGTCCTTGGCGATGCCGAGGAAGTCGACCGCCGCGAGCTCGGGCAACCCACGGTGGGATCGGACCGAGTTGACGGCGGTGCGCAGGAAGTACATGTTGCCCACGCCGGGGATCTCGACGGGATGTTGGAAGGCCACGAACACGCCGGCCGCCGCCCGGTCCTCGGGGGTGAGCGGGAGCAGGTCGATGCCGTCGAAGGTGACCGTGCCGGAGGTGTCGTAGCCGTCGCGACCGGACAGCACGTTGGTGAGGGTGGTCTTGCCGGACCCGTTGGGGCCCATGATGACGTGGACCTCGCCGGTGGGGACGTCGAGGTCGAGGCCATCGAGGATCGTTCGGCCGGCGACCGACGCATGGAGGTCGGCGATGTGCAACATCAGCCCACCGCCCCTTCGAGGCTGACCCGCATGAGCGCCTGGGCCTCGACGGCGTACTCCATCGGGAGCTCGTCGAAGACCTCGCGGCAGAATCCGTTGACGATCATGGTCGAGGCGTCCTCCTCGGTCAGGCCGCGTTGGCGGCAGTAGAAGAGCTGGTCGTCGCTGATCTTCGAGGTCGACGCTTCGTGCTCGACCTGGGCGGTGTCGTTCTTGACCTCGACGTACGGGAACGTGTGAGCGCCGCAGTCCGGCCCGATGAGCAGCGAGTCGCAGCGGGTGTGGTTGCGTGCACCGGTGGCCGAGCGGAGGACCTTCACGAGCCCGCGGTAGGTGTTCTGCGCCCGTCCCGCCGAGATGCCCTTCGACAGGATCGTGCTGCGCGTGTTGCGCCCGATGTGGATCATCCTCGTGCCGGTGTCGGCCTGCTGGCGGTTGGTGGTGACCGCCACCGAGTAGAACTCGCCGACCGAGTCGTCGCCTTGCAGCACCACGCTCGGGTACTTCCAGGTGATCGCCGAACCGGTCTCGACCTGGGTCCAGGAGATCTTCGAACGAGCGCCAGCGCACCGGCCCCGTTTGGTCACGAAGTTGTAGATGCCGCCCTTGCCATCCGCGTCGCCGGGATACCAGTTCTGCACCGTGGAGTACTTGATCGACGCGTCGTCGAGTGCGATCAGCTCGACCACCGCTGCATGCAACTGGTTCTCGTCGCGCATCGGTGCGGTGCAGCCTTCGAGGTAGCTGACGCTGGCACCCTCTTCGGCGATGATCAGGGTCCGTTCGAACTGGCCGGTCTGCGCGGCGTTGATCCGGAAGTACGTCGAGAGCTCCATCGGACATTGGACCCCGGCGGGGATGAAGCAGAACGACCCGTCGGAGAACACCGCGGAGTTCAGCGCTGCGAAGAAGTTGTCGCGGTAGCCGACCACCGAACCGAGGTACTCACGCACCAGGTCGGGGTGCTCTCGAACCGCTTCGGAGAACGAGCAGAAGATGACGCCGGCCTCTGCGAGCGACTCCTTGAACGTGGTGACCACCGACACCGAGTCCAAGATCGCGTCCACCGCCACTCCGGACAGTCGCTTCTGCTCGTCCAAGGAGATGCCGAGCTTGTCGAACGTGGCGAGGATCTCGGGATCGACCTCGTCGAGGCTGGTGAGCTGCGCCTTGGGCTTCGGAGCCGCCCAGTAGTGCATGTCCTGGTAGTCGATGGGCGGGTGCTGGAGGTTCGGCCAGGTCGGTTCCTCGAGCGTCACGAAGTGGCGAAAGGCGCCGAGACGCCACTCGAGCAGCCAGTCGGGTTCGTCCTTCTTGGCCGAGATCAGACGCACGACGTCCTCGCTCAGCCCCTTGGGCGCCACCTCGGTGTCGAGATCGCTGTGGAACCCGAACGCGTAGTCCCGCTCGACGAGCTCCTCGACCATGTCCGACATGCGCATGCCTCCTTCGCCATCGAATTTATCACAGTGTATGCTAGAAGTATTCAACGGAACACCCGGAGGTCCGGCACGATGCGAGACACCCCGCGACCGGTCCCGACCGGTGATTTGGACACGCCCGAAGAGATCGCCGAGCTGGTGCGCCGGTTCTACGCGGACGTCGCCCAGGACGACCTGCTCGGTCCGATGTTCAACGACGTGGCGCAGGTCGACTGGTCCGAGCACCTGCCCAAGCTGACCGCCTTCTGGTGCCGAGCGCTGCTCGGCATGCCCGGCTACCAGGGCAACCCGTTCCGCGCTCACCTGCTCATCCACGCCCAAAGCGAGTTCACCGCGGCGCACTTCGAGCGGTGGTTGAACCTCTTCCACGAGACGATCGACCTCGGCTGGACCGGACCGAACGCCCACCGTGCGCTCGATCTCGCCGACCAGGTCGCCCGCGTCCACAGCCATCAGCTGTTGGGCCCCACCAGTACGGTGGGCTCGACACCGTGACCTGACGCACGCCGCCATGAGTCGATCTGGACCCACCCCGAGCGCACCGAACGACGACGCCGTCCCGGCCGAGACTCGCGGAGCCGCAGGCCGGGTGGCACAGGTGCACGCCCAGACCCGCCGCGGACTCGTCGTGGCCGCCGCCTTCGTGGCAGCGGCCGTGGTGGCGTCTGTGGTGTCAGGGGTGGTCACGGCGGCAGGGGGCATCGGGGTCGGCTGGTGGCTCCCGCTGCACCTCTTCGTCGTCGGTGCATTGTTGACAGCGGTCTCCGCCGTCACGCAGATGCTCGCCGTCACCTGGTCGGCGGCCCCTGCCGCCCGACCGATCGTGGCCACGACCCAGCGATGGCTGCTCGCCGTCGGCACCATCGCACTGGTGGTCGGCCACGAGACAGGTCGGTCATGGTTGTTCGTCTCGGGCGGCGTGGCGGTGATCGTCGCGATGCTCGGTCTCGCTCTGATCCTCGTCCGCATCCGACGTGAGGCGGTCACCCCACGATTCGGTCCTGCCATCGAGGCCTACGTGGCCGCCGTCGTGGCGGGCGCCGTCGGCATGACGATCGGGCTGCTGCTCGGCACCGACCGTGCAGGGTCGAACGCAGTCGAACTGCGAGACGTGCACCTGACCCTCAACGTGTTCGGGCTCATCGGCCTGGTCATCGCCGCCACGCTGCCGTTCTTCGCTGCGACCCAGGTGCGCTCCAAGATGTCGCCCCGCGCCACGCCGACCAACATGCGCGTGGCGTTCGCCGTGCTCGCGGTGGCGACAGCGGTGGCCGCGGTGGGTCATCTCGTGGCGCGGCCGACCGTCGTGGTTGGAGGACTGGGCGCGTACGCCCTCGGGCTCGTGGCAATCGCAGCGATGCTGCCGATCTACGCCCGCAAAGGCGTGTTGTGGGCCGGGCCCCGGGTCCTGCAGATGGGAGCCGGGCTCGCCTGGTGGATCGCGATGACCTGCGCCCTGGCCGTCGCGAACATCCGAGAGACCGACGACCGAGCAGTGCTGCAGGCGCTCGTGATCGGCGGGTTCGCTCAGATCCTCGTCGCCTCGCTCGCCTACCTCGGTCCAGTCCTGCGCGGTGGAGGGCATCGACGGCTCAGCGCCGGGTTCGCCATCACGCGCTCGTGGATCTCGCTCACAGCCGGCAACGCGGCAGCGCTCGCCGCGCTCGCCGGCTGGAGCAACGCGCTCGCCGTTGCGTTGACGGTGTGGCTCGCCGACATCGTGATCCGTGCCGGACGGCTGATGGCCCCAACCAATCAGGACGACGATGCGTGACCGCTGATGCGGGTCCGGCCATCAACCAACGGCGGCGGTCACGTCACGATTGCGCGTCGTGCACGAGGATGGCGATCTGCACCCGGTTCGTGACGGAGAGCTTGGTGAGGAGCCGCGAGACGTGCGCCTTGACGGTGGCCTCGCTCATGAACAGCGATGCCGCAACCTCGGCGTTCGATGCACCCGAGCCCACCGCAGCGGCGACCTCCCGCTCCCGGTCCGTGAGCGACTTCAGGCGCTCGGCCGCCAAGCGACGGCGGTCTGCGGTCTCGTCATCGTCGAGGTGAGCGAGCAGCGTGCGGGTGACCGACGGTGAGAGCATCGCTGCCCCTGCAGCCACATGGCGCACGGCGTCGACGATCTCCGCTGGCGCGGTGTCTTTCAGGAGGAATCCGTCGGCCCCGGCTCGCAGCGCGCTCATGACGTGCTCGTCGGCCTGGAACGTCGTCAGGACGATGACGTGCGGCGGAGACGCAAGGCGGCGGAGGGCTGACGTGGCGGCGATGCCGTCCATCCCAGGCATGCGGATGTCCATCAGGACGACATCGGGTCGGTGCGCCTGGGTGGCTGCGACGGCGTCGGCCCCGTCGGCGGCCTCGCCCACCACCTCCATCTCCTCCGAGGACGACAGGATCATCCGGAGACCCGCCCGCACCAACGCGTCGTCGTCGACCAACAGCACCCGGATCTTCACCACGGCAGGTCGGCCTCGACCACGAAGTCACCCGACGCGTCCGGCCCGTGCACCAGGACGCCGTTGGCCAGGGTCACCCGTTCCTGCAGGCCGAGGAGGCCCGTGCCGGAACCGGGCGGGGCGGGATGGTCGGGGGCACCCACTGCGGGCGGGTTCCGCACGCACACATGCAGGCCGTGGTTCGGTGCCCCCGCGACCCGAACCTGGGCAAGGGTGCCCCGAGCGTGCTTGCTGGAGTTGGTGAGCGCCTCCTGCACGATGCGGTACGCGTCCCGAGCGAGGGGACCGGGTGCTGCAGCTGCTCCATCCACCTGCATCTCGAACTCGATCTTTGCACCGGACCGGCGAGTCTCTTCCACCAGGCGCGGGATGTCAGCCAACGTCGGTTGCGGCACCGTCGAGGGGCGCTCCTGTCCCGTCGCATCCCGCCCGGGCTCCTCCCTCAGCACGCCGATCACCTCCCGCAGCTCTTCCAGCGCTTGGTGGGCGGTCAACCGCAACAGTGCTGCGCTCTCCCGGACCTGGTCGGGGGGCAGGTCGAGCGCGACCTCGAGCGCCCCGGCGTGCAGCGCCACCAGGGAGATGCGGTGGGCGAGCACGTCGTGCATCTCCCGTGCGATTCGGGTTCGCTCGGCCAAGCGCGCACGTTCGGCGCGGACGAGCTGATCGGCCTCGGCGCGCTCGGCGCGGTCGCGCAGGGTGTCGAGGAGTTCGCGGCGAGCGCGCACGAACATGCCCCACGCGATGGCGGCGGCCGCGAGTGCGAGCGTTGGGAGCAGCACCGACCAGGTATCGGTGCGTCCGAGCCAGATCGAGCACACCACTGCAGAGGGAACGAACAGCGCGGCGATGACAAGTGCGGGCCGGACATGGCGGTACACGGCCAGTGAGGACAGGGCGAACAAGCCGGCGATCGTGGCGGATGTGGAGAACGCGCCCAGCACGACGCACACGAGCGCCACCCCGAACGGCCAGCGCCGCCGCCACCACAGGGAGATGCAGCAGATGGCGCCGAGGGAGGCGTCGAGCGTCACCTGTCCCGTGGTCATCGGATGGGCGGTGACGTCGTCGGTCACGTTCAGGATCGCGGCGCCGATGGCGGCAGCGACGATGAACGCAGCGGTGTCGACGAACCAGTCGAGCGCAGTCCTCGGCTCCAACTTGTGGGGATGGGTCGAGTCGCCCGTGGCCAGCATCGCCGCGGGAGCGGTCTGGGCCCACCATCTGCGAAGCCGGGACATGGATCGAGCCTACGGCTCAGGACCCGGTTGCAACATCGACGAAAGTCGACATCGCGACCGCCGAACGGCCACAAGTCGCGAGCACCACGCCTCCCTTCGGACATCGGATCGTGGTCGTCCGGCCGATGCGACGGCGCGCCGAGCGCTTCAGGCTGGTCACATGATCACGACAACCGCTCTCACCAAGAGCTACCAACACGCGCCGGTCGTGCGTGACGTCTCGTTGCACTGCGAACCCGGGACCATCACCGGGTTCCTCGGAGCCAACGGCGCGGGCAAGTCGACGACGTTGAAGATGATCGCCGGGCTGGTGCGCCCCGATCACGGGACGGCGACGATCGACGGCCGGCCGTTCGTCGAGCTGCCCAATCCGACCCGCGTGGTCGGGATGCTCCTCGACGCGTCCGCGATGCATCCCGGGCGCAGCGGCCGGGCAACGCTGATGATCGCGGCACGGATGGCAGGCGTTCAGCCGAGGCGGGTCGATGACGTGTTGGAACTCGTCGGGCTGGCCGACGCGGCGGACAAGCGGGTGGGGACCTACTCCCTCGGCATGCGCCAACGCCTCGGCGTCGGCCAGGCCCTCGTCGGCGAACCGCGAGCGCTGATCCTCGATGAACCGGCGAACGGACTCGACCCCGAGGGCATCGCCTGGATGCGAACGCTGCTGCGCGACTTCGCCGACCGTGGTGGAACGGTCCTGTTGTCGAGCCACCTGCTCCACGAGGTGCAGGCCACCGCCGATCACCTTGTGGTCATCTCCGCCGGAGCGGTCGTGGCCGCCGGTCGGCTGGACGAGCTGCTGGCCAGCTCCACGATCCTCGTGCGCAGCCCCGACCCCGCCGCGCTCGCCGCGGCGCTCCGGGTGGCGCAGATCGACTACGTCGTCGGACCGGACGAGGCGCTCACCGTGGACGTCGCCGGCGGTCGGATCACGACCGAGTTGCTGGCGGGGGTCGCTCGCGACCACCAGGTGCTGCTCACCGAGTTGCGGCAGTCCGAGACACACGGGCTGGAACAGCTGTTCTTCTCTCTCACCACCGCCGAATCGGCATCGACCCAGGAGGTTGCCGCATGACCACTTCACTGTCCCCGAACCAACACACCCTCGGCATCGACGCGGCGCGGTCGGTCCCTCGCCCCATCCCGTTCTCCCGGCTTGTCCGCGTCGAGTGGGCCAAGGCCACCGACACCCGTGCTGCCCGCTGGCTACTCGTGCTCGTGGCCCTCTCGGGCATCGCGATGATGCTGGTGCCGGTCCTCGCCCCGACGACCTTCGACCAGACCTACGCGAGCTACCTCCGGGTTGCCGCCCTCGGGCTGACGATGCTCCTCCCGGTCGTGGCGATCCTGTTGTTCACCGGCGAATGGAGCCAACGCAGCATCATGACCACGTTCACCCAGGAGCCGAGGCGCCTGCGAGTGCTGAACGCCAAGCTGGCGGTGTCGATGATGCTGGGTGGCGGTGCCGCCGCCGTCGGCGGAGTGCTCGCCGCCGCTGGCATCGGGCTGGCGACGGCGTCGGGGCGCTCCCTCGAGTCAGGCCTGAGCGTCGGCGACGTCATCGGTTACGTGATCTACGTGCTGCTCACCGTGCTCGCGGGCGTTGCGCTCGGAGCGCTGTTGCAGAGCTCGGCCGCTGCGATCGCCGCATCCTTTGCGCTGCCGGCTGCCGCTGCGGCGCTCGGTGCGGGATCGTCGCTGGTGTCGGACTGGATCGACATGTCGACGACGTGGAACGCGGTCCTGGAGAACGACTGGGCCGGGCACGTGCCGCAGATCCTGTTCTCGACCGTGTTCTGGGTGGCGGCTCCGCTCGCCGCCGGTGTCGTTCGGACCCTCCGTCGAGACGTCGGCTGATCCAAGCGGCGGGTGTCCGGTCTCGATGCGTTGTGCGAAGCATCGAGCAGTGCGGGTCGAGATCACGTTGACGTCGCTGCGACAATGTTGGTCATGGGCCGCTACCAGGCAACCGTCTACGACAGCGCCCGCTGGGACGGCTTCGAGCTCCGATCTGGCGACATCATCATCAGCACGCCGCCGAAGTGCGGAACGACGTGGACGCAGATGATCTGTGCGTTGCTGATCCTGCAGGAACCTGAGCTCCCCCTACCGCTCGACACGCTCTCGCCGTGGATCGACATGGTGACCCGCTCACGTACCGAGGTGTTTGCGCACCTCGCCGCCCAGACGCACCGCCGATTCATCAAGACCCATACGCCGCTTGACGGGCTTCCGCAGGATCCGAACGTCACGTACATCTGCGTGGGTCGCGACCCTCGCGATGTGGCCCTGTCGATAGATCGCCACATCGACAACATGGACTTCGGTGCCTTTCTCACAGCCCGCGGCCGGGCGGCTGCGATCGATGGCATCGAACTCGACGCGTTGCGGCCCCGACCACAGCGTCCTGACGACGAGCGGGCCCGCTTCTGGCAGTGGATCGACGACGAGACGCCGTCCACGCAGGTCGGGTCGTCGCTTCGCCGCACGGTTGAGCACCTGCAGGCATTCTGGGACGCGGGCGACAGGCTCGATGTCGTGTACTTGCACTACGACGATCTGCAAATGGACCTCGAGGGGCAGATGCGCCAGCTGTCAGCGCGTCTCCACCTCGACGTCGAGGAACACCGTTGGCCTCTCTTGGTTGAGGCGGCGACGTTCGAGTCGATGCGGAGCCGCGCCGACACGACGGTTCCCGCTGGTGGCCGCGATCATTGGATCGACCCCGCCGCCTTCTTCAGCCGCGGTACGAGCGGCCAGTGGTTTGGACTCCTCGACGACGCCGACCTTGCTCGGTACTGGGGGCGCGTGCATCTGCTCGCATCCGGCGACCTCATCGAGTGGGTTCACCGGGCATCGAACGACTGAGAACTCAAAAGTACGAGACTGGCGCCGCAACGGGAGATGGGCCCGTCGTTCCTTGGTCGAACCGCAGATTCGTTGCTCGGAGGGGGAGACCGCACCCAGCGCGAGGCTGAAAACAGCGGTGGCCTACGATCGGGCGTCGAGAGAGAGGCGTCGTCGATGGAGTGCAACCGCTGCGGGGGCTCGAATCGACCGACAGCGCACTACTGCAGCGAGTGCGGCATGCCGCTGGTGCGACGATGCGCCGCATGCGGCCAGGAGCTCGGCTCGTCGGCCAAGTTCTGCGACGAGTGCGGAACCCCGACGACGGCAGCTTCGCTGAGCGTTGATCCGTCGGCTCCCGCTGCCACTCGAAAGACCGTCACCGTGCTCTTCACCGACCTCGTGGGGTCCACCTCGTTCGGCGAACGCAACGATCCCGAACAGACACGCACGGTGATGGCGCGCTACCACGCACTGCTGCAGGAAGTCGTCGACAGCCATGACGGCACCGTCGCCAAGTTCATGGGCGACGGCATGATGGCGACGTTCGGTGTCCCCGAGGTGGCCGAGGACGACGCCAGCCGTGCCGTGCGCGCCGGCATCGACATCCAGCGGCGCTTCGTCGAGTTCGCCTCCGACGTCGCGGCGCAACACGGCGAAGCACTCGCACTGCGAGTCGGGGTGAACACCGGCGAGGTGGTCACCGCTGACGGTGACGCCGACCTGGTCGGGGACGCGCTCAACGTGGCGGCTCGCCTGGAATCTGCCTGTCGGCCGGGCCAGGTGCTGGTGGGGGAGGAGACGTGGCGACTCACACGGTCGGAGTTCGCGTTCGTTCCCTTGGGCAGGGTGACAGTCGCAGGCCGCGCCGGCGAGGTCGGGGCATATGAGCTCGACATGTCCCACGAGCCCGCCGACGATCAGGGCGACTCGAACGGCCTCTTCGTCGGCCGAGCCGAGGAGATGGATCGCTTGATCTCCGGCCTGCAGCGGGCTCGCGCAGAACGGCGAGCGCAACTGGTCACCGTCCTCGGTTCGCCTGGGGTGGGCAAGACCAGGTTGTCGCGCGAGCTCACGCGCTACGCCGTCGAGCACGTCGACGCCCATGCCATCGAGGTCCGATGCGATCGTGCGGGTGACTCGACGTTTGCTCCAATCGCGCATCTGATCCGAGCGGCGCTGGCGCTCGACACCGAAGCAGTCGCCGACACGAGCGCCGATACAACCGCAGACACGACCGTCGGTGAGGGGCCAGTCGACGTGCGCGACCGGCTGGAACGTTCTTTCGCGGTGGTTGGCCCTGACCTTGGCCCTGACCGAGCGCGTGTCGTCGAGGTGCTGGCGAGCATGATCGGTTCGGGGGAACCGCGATCTGTCGAGGAGACCTTCTGGGGGATCCGTCGGCTGATCGAATCGATGGCGGCGACCGCGCCGCTGGTCCTGGTGGTCGACGACATCCAGTGGGCTCAACCACAGTTCCTCGATCTGCTGGAGCACCTTGCCGAGTGGACCGCAGACGCGCCGGTGCTGCTGTTGTGCCTGGCTCGGCCGGAACTTCGCGACCTGCGCAGTTCCCTGTGTGAGCCAGGTCGCCGGGTGTCCGATGTCGTGGCGCTGGCCGGGCTCGATGCGGGTGCGACCGAGCAGCTCGCAGCCGCGCTCTTGGGCGCCGACGACCTCCCGCCCGCTCTCGCCGCTCGGCTGCCGCTCTCGACGGAAGGCAATCCCCTCTTCGTGCGCGAGCTCGTCCGGATGCTCGTCGACGACAGCGTCATCGTCCGGACACCCGACGGTCATTGGCAGCTCACCATCGACGCTGATGCCGTCGAAGTGCCGCCGACCATCCAGTCGCTCCTCGCTGCCCGCATCGAACGACTCTCGCCGGAGGATCGCAGAGTGCTGGAGATGGCGTCGGTCGTGGGCGCAGAGTTCAGCCTGGGCGCGCTCGGTGCGCTGACCGGCGAGACCGTCGCAACGACGGTCGCACTCGACCACATGCGCCGACGGGAGCTCGTCGAACCGACCGGCACCTACTGGGGTGACGACGCGGTGTACCGGTTCCACCACGTGCTGATCCGCGACGCTGCCTACCGCCGGATCCTCAAGGCGTCGCGGGCCGAGCTGCACGAACGGGTGGGCGACTGGTTGCAGGATGCGGAGGCAGAGCTGCGCCGCGAGCACCAGGTGGCGATCGCCCACCACTTCGAGCAGGCATCGCACTACCTCACGGAGCTCGGATCGGATATCGAGGCAGCGGCGGGGCTCGGACGGCGCGCCGCAGCACTGTTGTGCACGGCGGCGACGGACGCCATGCACCGCGATGACCTGTCCTTGGCGAGCAGCCTGGCCGCCCGGGCGCTCGGCGTCGTTCCGGAGTCGGATGTCGCTGCTCGTGCCGACATCCTGATCGTCGCGTGTGAGTGCGCCTTGGCATCGGGTGAGGTCGCGACCGCGTCGGCGATGACCGCTGACCTGACCGCGCTGGTTCGACACCCCGATGCCGACGTCCGCCTGGGCGCGTGGGCGCAGTGCTACGCCGCTCAGCTCATCGGACTCACCGATCCCGCAGCGCTGGTCGACGCGGTTGTGGCTGCGGCCGAAGCATCACGGATCTTCGCTGATGCTGGAGACGGCTCCGGCGAAGCCAAGGCACACCAGGTTCGTGCCGGCCTGCTCGCTCGATTGGGCCGGGTCGGCGAAGCGGAGGCGGCACTCGATCAGGCGCTCGCCGCTGCCAGGGTCGTCGACGATCGGAGTCGGGTGACGGCCATCCTCGGATCGGTGCCGGTGGCAGCGCTGTTCGGTCCGAGCTCGGTCGCCCGTGCCGGCGGCCGCTGCCTCGACGTGGTGCGTCTCCTGCACATCACGTCGGCATCCCCGTCGGTCGAGGCGACGTCGATGCGCTGCCAAGCCGTCCTCGAGGCGCTGCGGGGCCGGTTCGATGTGGCCCGCTCGCTGCTCGCGAACGCCCGCACGTCGCTCGAGGAGCTCGGCCTGCGCCATGGCCTGTTGGAGACCGACCTGTTCGCCGGGATGGTCGAGTTGATCGCGGGGCAGCCGAGCGCCGCCGTCGTCCCGTTGCGCAGGGCATACGACGGCCTAGGGTCGCTGGGCGTGGGTGCCGACGCCGGCCGGGCGGCAGCGCTGTTGTCGCGAGCGCTGCTCGCGCAAGGCGATGTCGATGGAGCGGACGTGATGGCGGCGGCCAGCGAGGGGCTGGCCGGACAGAACCTGCAGACGGCCGTGGCATGGCGCCTCGCCCGCGCCGAGGTTTCGGCGGCCCAGGGCGACCTCGACGGCGCGATCGCCACGGCGGCCGAGGCGGTCGACATCGCCGCTTCGACCGACTTGACCATCGATCACGCCGATGCGTGCGCAGCACTTGCGGCCTTTCGTGGATCGGCGGGCGATGTTGCCTTGGCGGCGTCGGCGCGGCGCGAGGCTCGGCACCTCTACGAGGCGAAGGGAGCGACCGTGCTGGCCGAGCGCCTTCGGATGCCGGCTGAGAGTGCACCGATAGGCAGCGCTCCGACCGACAGCGCACCGACCGTCGTGTCGGGACATCTCGTCGACGTGCGTGAGGCCAACGATTCCGTCCTTGCCTCGATCGATCTGAAGGACGACCCAGAGGGGGCTCACGATGGGCTCGGTGGGCGCCGGCTCGCAGCCCTCAGGAGCGTCGATCAGTCGAGCGGGTCTCGTCGTCGCAGCGAGGTCGACAACGACGCGAGTCGCATGGGACTCGCCTGGCTCGACCTGTTCAACGATGGCGACATCGACGGCATCAGCGACCGGTTGAGCGACGACTTCGAGTCGGTCAACCGTCGCTCGATTCGGATGGAGACTGAGCCGACCACGGCGGAGGAGTTCATCGACGACGCCCGCCTGAGCCGCGAGGTGTTCTCCGAGTGCGCAGCCGAGGTGCTCGCCGTTCGGGGCGAACGACTGGCCCTGCTGTCGGTCGTGCTCCGCTCCGATTCCGGCGACGAGATCGCCATGCTGCTGCTCGATGAGGTCGACGCCGCGGGTCGACTCGCTCGAGTGGCCATGTTCGACACGTCAGATCTCCAGGCGGCCCTCGACGACATGGAGTCGCGCTCCGTCCTCATCGAGGGCGCGCCGATCGGCGATTGAGCGCGCAGTCGTCGGGCTGAGGGCCACGCATTCGTCGCTCTCCCTGCTCCCGCGGCGGGTGGCACACTTCGGTGGTGTCTCGGATCGGTGTGGCGAGGTGTCTGGCGGCGGCGGTGCTGTTCGGTGCGTCCGCTCCCGCAGCATCGGTGCTCGCCGGCGACATGCCGGCCCTGGTCCTGGCCGGACTGCTGTACCTCGGTGCCGCCCTCGCGGTGGCTCCATCCGTCGGCCGTCACCGTCCGAGTGCCGCGGCCCTGTCGAGCGGCTGGCGGCCCCTCGCGGTTGCGGTCGTGTTCGGCGGGGCGATCGGCCCGGTGCTTCTCGTCGCGGGGCTGGCCCGGACCTCGGCGGCCACCGCGTCGCTGCTGTTGAACTTCGAGCTCGTCGCCACGGTCGTCCTCGCCGCCACGCTGTTCCGCGAGCACCTCGGTGCTCGACTCCTCGCTGCCGCCGCACTGGTCTGCGCTGCGGGCGTGATCCTCGTCTGGCAACCCGGCATCGCATTCGACACCGGCGGACTCTTCGTCATCGGGGCGTGCGCGTGCTGGGGGCTCGACAACGCGGTCACCTCCAAGATCGATCAGCTGTCACCGGAACAGATCACGCTGTCCAAAGGCGTCATCGCCGGTGGGGCGAACCTGATACTTGGCCTGATCCTCGCCTCGTCACTGGACCTCCGTGCGGCCGAGGTGCTGGCCGCGCTGGTCGTCGGCGCGTTCGGGTACGGCGCGTCCATCACGCTCTGGGTCAAAGGGGCCCGTGACCTCGGCGCCGCCCGAGGGCAGGTCATCTTCGCGGCAGCGCCCTTCATCGGAGCGACGGTGGCATGGGTGCTCCTGGGTGATGCGGTGACCGTCGCCCAGCTGGTCGCGGTGCCGGTGGCGATCGTCGGCGTCGGACTGTCGTTCCGGTCCGGCCACGAGCACCGGCACGCCCACGAGCCGATGGCGCACGACCATGAGCACCGCCACGACGACGGCCACCACACGCACGGCCACCACACCCACGACCACCGTCTGCCCACGGTCGGGCGGCACTCCCACCGGCACGAACACGCCGCGCTCGTCCACGCACATCCGCACGTCCCCGACCTGCATCACCGCCATTCGCACCATGACCAGTTGCACCAGGACGAGTGAGCCGTCGCCCCGAAGGCAACGCACGGTCACTTAAGCCCTGACCTAAGTGACGGCTCCAAATACACTTTGGTTCGTGCCTAAGTATTCGGACCAGATCGACGAGGTGTTCAAAGCCTTGGCTGATCCGACTCGGCGCATGGTGGTCGAGCGGCTCGTGTCCGGTCCGGCGTCGACGTCGGAGTTGGCCGAGCCGTTCTCGATGTCGTTGCCGTCGTTCACGCAGCACCTTGGAGTGCTTGAGCGAGCGGGCTTGGTGACGTCGTCCAAGCAGGGTCGGACCCGGACCTACCGATTGTCGCCCGTCGGTCTCGACTCCGCACAAGGTTGGCTCGCCGACCAACGCCGGATCTGGGAAAGCCGACTCGACCAACTCGACATGTTCCTCATCAATCAACAGGAGAAGAAATGAGCTTCACGCCCTACACCATCAACCCGGAGCTGGACCTGGAGCTCGTGCGCGACGTTCCTGTGTCGGCCGAAGCGGTCTTCTCGGCCTGGACCGACCCCGAATCGCTGAAGCACTGGTTCGCTCCCCGGCCCTACACGGTGCCGCTCGTCGAGATCGATCTGCGGCCAGGGGGAGGGTTCCGCACCGTCATGAACACGCCGGAGGGCGAACAGATGATGGACAGCACTGGCTGTTTCATGGAGATCGTTCCCAATGAGCGGCTCATCTGGACCACTGCGCTGACCACCGGCTACCGGCCGCAGTCGGGCCCGATGCCCTTCACCGCAATCTTGGAGCTCAGCCCCGACGGCTCAGGCGGATGTCGGTATCGGGCCATCGCGATTCACCAGGATCCCGCGGGAGCCCAGCAACACAAGGAGATGGGCTTCCACGAGGGTTGGGGCACCGTCGTCGACCAGATGGTCGAACACATCCAGCAAGCGGGCTAGGGCAACCGGGCTCGGCAAACAGGCAACGGGCCAGGACGGGTCCCGTCGGGCGAGAGTGCCAGGCGGGACCTGCTCCGGAGCCGGCGGTGTCGTGGCCGCCACAACACGATGGAGAACAGGTTCCGTGACGGCACGGTGCCATACAGAACATGAGGAGATCGTCGATGTCATTTCAAGCGTATCTGGACACCGTGGAGGACAAGACCGGGCTCACCCCCCGCCAGCTCATCGATCTGGGTCATGCCAAGGGGTTCGATGAGTCCACGAAGGCGACCCCGATCATCGAATGGCTCAAGGAGGACTATGGGCTCGGTCGAGGCCATGCCATGGCGATCGTCCACGTGATCAAGAACGGCGCCCAGATCGATGCGAAGTTCGTCGGAACGACCGGAACCCATCGTGACGAGTCGGACACCTTGTGGCTGGACGGTCGGGCAACGAAGCCCGTTTGAGCGACCGCTCGTGCGTTACCGACGTCTCGCCGTCTACCTCAACGGCGCCAGAACAGGTGGTGGACGATGCCGCTGTTCGGACTCAGGACCGTCTCCAGGTGGAACCGGTCGAGGAGGTCCTCGGGGCTGTCCCACAGGCGTTCACCGCGGTGCAGTTCGATCGGCGCCACCGCGACGTGCATGGTGTCGACGAGATCGGCGTCCAGGAACTCCCGCACGGTGTGCACGCCGCCCCCGAGTCGCACGTCCTTGCCGTCGGCCGCGTCGCGGGCCACGGCGAGGGCCTCGGCCGGAGTCGCATCGAGGAAGTGGAACGTCGTGTCGTCCAGCGTGAAGCTCGGTCGTAGGTGGTGGGTGAGGACGAACACCGGGGTGTGGAACGGCGGGACGTCGCCCCACCAGCCCTTCCACTCGTGGTCCTCCCAGTCGCCGCGCTGGGGTCCGAACTTGTTGCGTCCCATGATCTCGGCGCCGATGTTGTTGGCGAAGTCGCGGGTGAAGTAGTCGTCGAGCCCACGGGTGCCGCCGGAGTCGGTCCGGTTCGGCCAGCTAGCTGTGGCTCCGGCCCACGCGGCAAGGGCAGCCGGGTCGGCGTGACCGAAGGGGCGTTCGAGGCTCTGGCCCTCACCGGAACCGAAGCCGTCGCTGGAGAGCATGAAGTTCTGAACGCGGAGCAGCTGGGTCATGGGCAACAGCCTTGCAGAGGGACCACCGTCGACGGGATCGTCCGGGCGTCGTCGAGGTCAGATGTCGTGGCCCAACTGCGGGTCCGGCACCACCTGCGGATTTGACGTCATCTGCCTGGCGACGCCTGCGAAGCTGCTGGTCTGTCCGCCCCTCTTCCCCCGTTCTGTTGCGCAGAACCGCGGAGAACTCCGCGGTTCTGCGCAACAGAACGGGAGGTGCCGATTGGAGACGTGTGACCCTCGATGCCCAACGCGAACGCATCCGCTCAGGAGCGATGTACGACGACCTCACCCCCGAGCTGATCTCGGCTCGTCGAGCGGCCGTTCACGCGACCAACGCGTACAACGACAGCTTCGGGCGTCCCGAGGTCGAACGGGAGGCGCTGCTCGCATCGCTGCTCGGCTCGGTCGGCGAGCACGTGTACTTCGAACCCGTGCTGCGCTGCGAGTTCGGCTACAACGTCCACATCGGCGACCGCTTCTACGCGAACTTCGACTGCGTCCTGCTCGACGGTGCCGACATCACCATCGGTGACGACGTCCTGTTCGGTCCGCGCGTGGCGATCTACACCGCCAACCACGCACTCGATCCTGCCGAGCGCGCAGCGGGGGCGTGCTACGCCAAGCCCGTGCACATCGGGAGCAACGTGTGGATCGGCGGCGGTGTCAACATCAACCAGGGCGTGACGATCGGCGACGGCGCGGTCATCGGATCGGGCAGCGTCATCACGGGCGACGTGCCAGCGCGCGTCGTCGCAGCGGGGGTGCCGGCCACGGTGCGTCGCGACATCACCGACGCAGACCGGACCGGCTACCTCACCAACCGTTCGCTCGGCTGACACCAGAGGTAGGAACCCCCTCGGGGGTCAGGTTCGTCCACGCGATGAGCTGCCGGTTCGTCGGTGAAATCGCGGGCGAAGTAGTCCTCGAGCTCACGGGTGCCGTCGCGGTCGGTCCGATTCGGCCAGCTCGGTACTCGGAAGGGAGTGGGTCAGGCGAGCGCCTCGTAGAGCAGGACGCCGGCGAAGACGAAGAACAGGATCGAGGCGCCGATCTTCACCGTGCGTTCGGGTAGTCGGGCGCCGAGCTGTTGGCCGACGAGGATGGCGAGCGCATCGGCGGCGACCATGCCGATCGTGGATCCGAGCCAGGTGCCGAAGAGGCCCTCGGTCGTGGCGAGCGTGATCGTGGCGAGCATCGTCTTGTCGCCGAGCTCGGCGAGGAAGAACGCGCCGCCGACGGCGAAGATCACGTTGCGGGTCGGCTTGGCGGCTCGTTCCTCTTCGTCGTCGCTGAGCTCGTCGCCTCGTAGCGTCCAGATCCCGAACGCCACGAACGCGGCGGCCGCAGCGATGCTGATTGCGGTGGTGGGTATGGCGGCGCCCAGCGCTGCGCCGACCAGGACCGACACGGCGTGCACCAACGCAGTGGCGAGCGTGATGCCGATCAGTACCGGTATTGCGGGGTACCGGGTAGCGAAGGCCAGTGCCATGAGCTGGCTCTTGTCGCCGAGCTCAGCGACGAAGATGACCCCGAAGCTCAACAGGAAGGCTGCCCACATACGTTCTCTCCTCGGTTCCGGCACCGAGGCAAGGGCGACCAGGGGCAGCCTTCGACTCGGTGCAATGTCGTGCACCACGTCGAAGGTCTCGCCCGCCCGGCGAACCGGACCTGGCCGACCGGGCGATATGTCGCCAGCATGTCGATCGACCAACGGAGGGCTACTCCCCTTCGCCGGCGACCTTACCAATCCACACCGACGGTGTCATCGGTGCGTCGACCTACACCGAGGACGGTTGGTTCCAACTCGCCGAACCTGGTCCGGTCTGAGTCGCCGCGACCGCTCCGAACGCTGCACGCGGCGAGACCGCGTCGGCGGAGGATGCGGAAGCGTCGTGGGGCAGCCCCGACCGCGCATTGCTCTGGTCAGAGCGGCCCTGGTCTGCAAACCTTTGCAGGATGCTTTCGCCCGATCGCCTGCTGCCGGCAGATCCGGGGGTCCGCCGGTTGGCTCGCACGCTGTACGAGCACACGGCCGCACTCCCGATCGTCAGCCCGCACGGGCACGTGAGCGCAGCGTCGTTCGCTACCGACGCTGCCCTCGTCGACGCCGCCGTCGAGCTGGTGGTGCCCGACCACTATTTGCTGCGGATGCTCTACAGCCAGGGCATTCCGCTGGAGGAGCTCGGCATCCGACCCCGGGACGGCAGACCGTACGAGCGCGACAGTCGAACGATCTGGCGTACCTTCGCCGCCCACTACCACCTGTTCCGCGGCACCCCGTCCAGACTCTGGCTCGACCACACCATGGCGGAGGTCTTCGGCATCGAAGCCCGCCTGGATGCCAACTCAGCAGATGCCGTCTTCGACGAGATCGGCGACCGCCTCGCCGATGAGAAGTTCCGGCCCCGTGCATTGGTCGAGCGTTTCGGCATCGACTTCCTCGCCGCCACCGACGGTGCGCTCGACTCGCTCGGCTCCCACGAGGCGATGCGTGCGTCGGGCTGGTCGGGACGAGTCGTACCGACCTTCCGTCCCGATGACGTCGTCGATCCCGACCGACCCGACTTCGCGGCCAACCTCGACTCGCTCGCGGAGATCACCGGCGAGGACACCACGAGCTGGAACGGCTACCTGGCCGCCCTGCGATCCCGCCGCAGCGTCTTCATCCAGTTCGGTGCGACGGCGACCGACCACGGCCACCCGACGGCGAGCACCGCGAACCTGCCTGCGGTGGAGGCCGAGTCGCTGTTCGCCTGGGTCCGGTCCGGCGGCGCCGACCCCGACGATGCCGAGCTGTTCCGGGCCCAGATGCTCACCGAGATGGCCGCCATGTCGATCGATGACGGCTTGGTGATGCAACTGCACGCCGGGTCGTGGCGCGGGCACAACCCGAGCGTCGCCGCACGCTTCGGGCCCGACAAGGGTGCCGACATCCCGACACGGATCAGCTACGTCGACTCGCTGAAGCCGCTCCTCGACCGGTTCGGCAACGACCGCGCCCTGACGCTCGTGATCTACACCCTCGACGAGAGCACCTACGCCCGCGAGCTGGCACCACTCGCCGGTCACTACCCGGCGCTGCGCCTGGGTCCGCCGTGGTGGTTCCACGACAGCCCCGAGGGCATCCGACGGTTCCGTCAGCTGGTCACCGAGACGGCAGGCTTCGCCAACACGGTCGGCTTCAACGACGACGCCCGCTCGCTGCTCGCCATCCCTGCTCGCCACGATGTGGCCCGCCGGGTCGACGCCGGCTTCCTCGCCGGCCTGGTCGCAGAGCATCTGCTGGAGGAAGACGAAGCCATCGAGGTCGCGGAAGACCTCGCGGTCGGCTTGGCCCGACGAACCTTCCACGTCGACCGATGAGCGCGATCGTCCTCATCGGCTTGATGGGCGCTGGGAAGTCGACCGTCGCCCGCTGCATCGCTGCGCGATCGGAACGGCGGGTGGTCGACGCCGACAGCGCCATCGAGGCGACGACCGGCCAGACCGTGCGCGAGCTGTGGGAGTCCGGCGGCGAAGCCGCGTATCGGGCGCTCGAATCCGACGTCGTCCTCGATGCGCTCGCCAGCGATGATCCCGTCGTCATCGCCGCCCCGGGTGGTGTCGTGCTCGACCCCGTGGTGCGGGCAGCGCTTGGCGACGCCACCGTCGTCTGGCTCCGGGCCGATCCCGAGGTCCTCGCCGGGCGTGTCCAGATCGGTGATCACCGGCCGCTCCTGGACGACGATCCGCTCCGTGCGCTGGCCGCCATGGCGCAGGATCGGGCCGAGCTCTATGCGGGTGTGGCCGACGGGATCGTGGACGTGGATCGCCTCGACGCCGAGCAGGCTGCAGATGCTGTGCTCGCCCTCTACCGTGCCGCCTCGGGCGGCTGATCCACATCGGGATCGGACGACCACCATGTTCCAGTCCGACGGCGCCACCTCCACCGAGACACCTACCGCGAGCTCGAGGACCGCGAGTTCTGGAACTGCGAGCTTCGGGACCGCCAGCTCCGAGACCGCGAGCTCAGCGCCCGCCAGATCAGCGACCGCCCGTCCGGGTTTGATCGGCCGGCCCGGTGGAGGCTCGGATGACCAGCGCTCCGGACAGCTGGACCGTCTCGGCACTGCCGAGCAGATGCACTGCTGCCTCACCGGCCTCCACGACCGGCATGGCGATCGTCGTCAGCGCCGGTGCGACCATCGCTGCCATCGGCACGTCGTCGCAGCCGACGAGGCTGATCTGCTCCGGCACCCCGACCCCGAGCGCCGACAGCCTGGCGAGCACGCCGAGCGCCATCTGATCGTTGAAGGCCATCACGGCCGTGGCGCCGCTCGACACTGCCTGCTCGGCTGCGTCGTAGGCCGCTTCGAAGGTGGGTGCGGCCACGTCGACGTCGGTGACGGCGACGCCGGTGGTTCGGCTCATGCGCCGCACTGCATCGCGTCGTTCGACCGCTGCCCACGAGCTGCGGGGTCCTCCCAGGTACGCCAGGTGACGGTGCCCGAACCCGGCAAGGTGCTGCAGCGCCTCACCGGCGGCGTCCGCCGACCGCAGCACCACCGACGCCCGGGATTGCACCGGACGGTTGACGAACACCGTCGGCGTCGCGCCGAGCACCTCCATCTCCCGATGGAGTCGACGGGGCGCCATGACGATCATGCCGTCGACGTCGTGGCTGAGCTCGTCGGCCGCACGTACCTCCTCGGCCCGGTTCTCGCCGGTGTCCACCAAGAGCACCTGAAGGTCGACGTCCCGCGCCGCGTGCTCCACCGAGCGGACCAGCGACGCGAAGAACGGGTTCGTGATGTCGGGCACGATCACCGCGACGTTGCCGGTGCGTCCCGTGATCAGTCCGCGGGCAGCCTTGTTGGGGACGAACCCGAGGTCCTTCGCCGCGGCCTCGACCCGCGCTCGTGTGGCCGGCGCCACCTTCTCTGGACGGCTCAGGGCTCGCGACACCGTGCCGGGGTGCACCCCAGCACGCTCGGCGACATCGAGGATCGTCACCCGCTGACTTTCGCTCACAGACCCCGACGATACGCACTCGTGTGCGGATGGGCGAGGGTCCGATGAATCGTCTGTCGATCGCACGTCTCGCTGAGGCGGGTGTTGCGGCCCTGCCGTATGACCGCTCGGTGCCGCCGACGATCGTGCACCTGGGTGTCGGCGCCTTCGCCCGGGCGCACCTGGGCGTGTATGCAGATGACCTCCTCCGCAACGGTCGCCCCGCGACCATCGCCGGGGTGTCGCTCCGCGATCCACGAACCGAGGCGCTCCTCGTTCCGCAGGACGGCCTGTACACCGTGACCGAGCGTGAACCGGGTGCAGCGCCGGCACCGCGGGTCATCGGCTCGTTCACCACGGTGGGCACCGGGCCCGACCACGCCGTCGCACTCATCGGCGAGCATGCTCCGTCGCTCGTCACCCTCACCGTGACCGAGAAGGGCTACGAGGTGCCTGCCGCCGACCTGGCCGACCCGGGGGGCGCGCGGTCGGCGGCCGGGGTGCTCGCACGGGCCCTCGGCGCCGTGCGTCGATCGGGCGCCCGACCACCGGCGATCGCCTCGCTCGACAACCTGGCCGACAACGGGACGGTGCTCCGGGGAGCGGTCCACCTCGTCGCCGAGCGCATCGACCACCGGCTGCCCGCGTGGATCGACCGACACGTCGAGTTCCCGAGCTCGGTCGTCGACCGCATGGTGCCGGCGAGCACCGACGCCGATCGGACCGAGGTCGCCGCCGTGCTGGGTCTCCTCGACGAGGCCGCCGTGGTCGCGGAGCATCACCGGTCGTGGGCCATCCAGTCGGTCGACGGACTGCCGCCGTTCGAGGACGTCGGCGTCGAGGTCGTCGCCAGCGTGGCCGCTCACCAGCGACGCAAGCTGTGGCTGCTGAACGCGCCCCACTCGGCGCTGGCCTATGCCGGTCTGCTCGCTGGCGTCACCACGATCGCTGATGCCCTCGCCCATCCGATCGCCGGACCGTTCGGCCGTGCGGTCAGCAACGACATCCTCGCCGTGGTCGATCTGCCGCCGGCGATGGAGGCACCGGAGTTCGCCGCCGAGAGCCTCGCCCGCTTCGCTAACCGGGCCCTGGGTCACACCTGCACCCAGGTCGGTGCCGACGGCTCCCGCAAGCTGACCCAACGCATCTTCCCCGTCGCCGAGGCCCGCGCCGCTGCCGGGCTGCCCAACCGTCGCCTCGCCATGGTCACCGCCATCTGGCTGGCCGCCGTCGCCCACCGTCCCGTCGCCGGCGTGACGCTCCCTGCCGTCGACGACCCCATCTCGGCAGTGCTCGCCGGCACCACCGACGACGACCTCGTTGCCGTCGCGATCGGTCACGGTGCCGCCGTCTCGTTCGCCGCCGAGGTCCGCTCCGCTCTCGACCGCCTAGCAGGCGACGGCATCGCCACACTGGTGGAGTGCCTGTGACCACGACGATCGGAGGGCCGGGCGGTGTGTTGGGTGAGGCCGAGGTCGAGGCCTTCCTGGCCGAACGCCTCGCCGCGCTCGACCTTGACGGTCGCTCGCTCTGCCTGGTCATCCCCGATGCCACCCGACGTTGCCCGTTGCCGCTGCTGCTCGGGGCGATCACCCGGGCCGTCCGCGGTCGGGTGCGGTCCTGCGCCGTGGTCGTCGCCCTCGGCACCCACGCACCGATGGACGCGGACGCCCGCCGGGCACTCGTCGGCATCGACGACCTGGTCGTCGTGAACCACGAGTGGTGGGAGGACGCCACCTTCACCCACGTCGGCACGCTCGATGCCGATCTGGTTGCCGAGCTTTCCGAGGGTCGGTTGCGCGAGCCGGTCGACGTGCGGGTCAACCGGCTCGTCGTCGAGAGCGACGTCACGCTCATCGTCGGGCCGGTGCTGCCGCACGAGGTGGTCGGATTCTCCGGTGGCGAGAAGTACCTGTTCCCTGGCCTGTCCGGCCAGGAGCTGATCGACGTCACCCACTGGCTCGGCGCCCTCATCACCAGCGCCGAGATCATCGGCACCCCGGGGATCACGCCGGTTCGTGCGCTCATCCACGCCGGGGCGGCCCTGGTCCCCGGGGAGCGCCACGCCTGTTGCGTGGTCGTCGACAGCACGACGGGCGGCCTCGAGTCCATCAGCTTCGGTGACCCGATCGACGCCTGGTCCGCCGCGGCCGACGTGGCCGCCGTGAGCCACGTCGAGTACCTCGACGCACCCGTGCAGACCGTGCTGTCGATGGTGCCCCGTCGCTACGACGACCTCTGGACCGGCGCCAAGGGCTTCTACAAGGTCGAGCCGGTCGTGGCCGACGGCGGCGAGGTGATCATCTACGCCCCGCACATCACCGAGGTCGCCGCCATGCATCCCGGCGTGACCGAGATCGGCTACCACTGCATCGACTACTTCCTCGGCCAGTGGGACCGCTTCGAGCAACGTCACCGAGGCGAGCTCGCCCACTCGACCCACCTCTTCGGCGCCGGCACGTGGGATGCGGTTCACGGTGAACACCAGCGGGTCCGGGTCACGCTGGCGACGGGCATCCCCGAAGACGTCGTCGACCGGATCAACCTCTCGTACCGGTCACCCGACGACGTGGACCTGGCGGCGATGGCCGCCGATCCGAACGTCCTGGTCGTCCCCGACGCCGGCGAGGTCCTCTACCGCATCCGATCAGGCGCGTCCCAGTGACCATGCCCGATCGAGCCCGCCTGCCCGATTCAGCTCTTTGCCGACCCAGCCCTCACCGATTCAGCCACTCACCGACCGGAGCATCACGATGCGCATCATCACCGCACTGACCGACTGGACCTTCACCCGAACCGACCCGGGTGTGGGTGACGACACCGCCGACGAAGCCGTCACGCTCCCGCACGCATGGAACACCTCTCCGGGGGGCGTGCCGGCTCCTGACGATCGTGGGCCCGGCTGGTACCGCTGCCGGATGACCGCTCCGTCTGCCCCGTCCAACTCGGAGTCCGACGGGGCGCGCACGTTCGTCGCGTTCGGCGCTGCGGGGACCGTCGCCGATGTGTGGTGCAACGAACTTCATCTCGGCCAGCACCGTGGCGGCTACTCCGCGTTTCTCTTCGATTGCACCGATGCGCTTGACGCGGATGGTTGCGGCGAACTGCTCGTTCGGGTCGACAACTCGCCGACCGGCGACGTGTACCCCCTCATGGGTGACCACACGATCTTCGGCGGGCTCTACCGCGGGGCGCAGCTGGTCACCGTCCCCGGGCTGCACATCGACGTGGCCGACCACGGCGGTCCGGGTGTGTGGACCCGGGTGTCGGCCCTGGACGACGCTGCGGCGACCGTCGCCGTGCACGTGCGAGTCGCGAACGCGTCCGCCGCCGACACCACCTGTGACGTCGAGATCACCGTGACCGACGACGAAGGTGCGGCCGTGGCGGCAGCGGCCACCTCGGCGCTCGTCGGCGCAGGAGCCACCGAGGCTGTTGCGGTCCAGGTGACGATCCCCGAACCCCGTAGGTGGGACGGGCGCGACGATCCGTACCGGTACTCCGTGACCGCCCGTGTCGGCGACGACGAGGTGACGATTCCGCTGGGTCTGCGTGACATGCGGATCGATCCGGACGAGGGGTTCCTGCTGAACGGCCGGCCGTACGCGCTGCGCGGCGTGAGTCGTCACCACGACATCTGCGGCACCCCGGCGGTGACCGACGACGAGATCGCGCTCGACTTCGATCTGATCGACGAGATCGGCGCGAACGCGGTGCGTCTTGCGCACTACCAGCACGCCGAGGCCGTCCTCGACGAATGCGACCGGAGGGGGATCGTCGTGTGGGCCGAGATCCCGGTGAACTCCAAGGTGTCGGCCACCGATCCGACCACGAACGCAGCCGCACAGCTGTTCGAGCTGATCCGTCAGCAACGCCACCACCCGTCGATCGCCTGCTGGGGCATCCAGAACGAGTCGGTGATCAGCGAAGCGTTGGTCGATCCTCGACCGCTGGTCGTCGAGCTGGTCGAACTGGCCCGAGCCGAGGATCCCGACCGCCCGACCGCCCAGGCCCAGCTGGCGCTCGTCGCTCCCGACGATCCCATCAACCGCCTGTGTGATCTCAACGGCGTGAACCTGTACCACGGCTGGTACTTCGGCGAGGCCACCGGAGTCGGCGAGGCGTTGGATGGCTACCGTGCCGCGAACCCCGACATCGCGTTGGGTCTGAGCGAGTACGGGGCGGATGCCACCACGGCGTTCCACGCTGCTGCACCGACCGCGGGGGACTACACCGAGGAGTACCAGGCGGTCTTCCACGAGATCTACCTGCGTCAGATCCACGAACGCCCGTGGTTGTGGTCAACCTTCGTGTGGAACATGTTCGACTTCGCCTCCGCGATCCGCGACGAGGGCGGCACAGTGGGCTTCAACTCGAAGGGCCTGGTCACCCGCGACCGGGCCGTCCGCAAGGACGCCTTCTACGTGTACAAGGCGAACTGGTCGACCGAGCCGATGGTGCACGTCTGCTCCAAGCGGTTCGTGAACCGCAGCGGCGACTCGATGGTCGTGAAGGTCTACTCGAACCAGCCGGTCGTGTCCCTGCAGGTGAACGGCACCGATCTCGGGGAGCAGACATCGGAGGATCGGATCTTCACCTGGGAGGTTCCCCTGTCGGAGGAGGTCTCGGTCGTCGCGGTTTCCGGCGATGTTCGTGACGAGGCGACGTTCCACCAGGTCGACGCCGATGACCCCACCTATGTGTGCGACGAACCGCGACGAGCCGTGACGGCGGGGCGGATGGACTCCTGGTACGAGGAGCAGGGGATCGTGCTCGACCGGTCCGGCTTCGGGTTCTGGTCGCTCCTCGGCGAACTGCTCGACAACCCCGAGACTCGTGCCATCCTCGTCGATCTGGTGGGCGAGGAGATGCTCAACCACCCCCAGATCGAGATCGGACGGAACTTCACGCTCGAGCTCGTCCTGGGAGCCGTCACCGATCTGGAACCGGAGCGCATCGCCGAGCTGCAGACCCGGCTCGGAGCGGTCACCCGACCGGCTGGATGACCATCGGGGGACCGGCTGTATGTCCGGTTGGGTGACCGGCGGGGGACCGTTCGGGAGCGTGCACCCGACCGGTCCCGGTGGCGGCTACCGGGCGTCGCTGCGTTCGATGGCGCGGGGGTCGGTACCCAGATAGCTGGCGACGACCAGCGGGTTGTTCCGCACCTCGTCGGGCGGTCCTTCGGCGATCACCCGGCCCGCTTCCAGGCAGTAGATGCGGTCCGACAACGACATGATCATCGGCATATCGTGCTCGACGATCAACAGCGACGCGTCGAGCTCCTTGCGGATCGCCAACAGCAGGGGGCCGAACGCTTCCGACTCGCGCTGCGCCACGCCGGCGGTCGGCTCGTCGAGGCACAGCACCTTTGCGTCCAGGGCCACCAGGGCTGCGAGCTCCACGATGCGACGCGTGCCCGTCGACAGCTCCGAGATCGCGTTGTCGGCGAAGCCGCTCAAGCCGAGGAAGTGGATGATCTCCATCGCTTCGGCCGACTTGCGTCGCTCGTCTCGACCCGACGTCGGCCATGCCACGGCCGCCCCGATGAAGCTGGAACGATGACGCCCCTCCAGAGCGACCATGATCGTCTCTCGCACGGTCAACTCGGGGAACAGCCGAGCCGCCTGGAACGTGCGGCCGAGGCCAGCGCGGGCACGTCCGTGTGCGGCGAGGCGGCTCACATCCCGTCCGAGCACCTCGATCGAACCCTGCGACGGCAAGTACCCGCCGATCGCGTTGAGCAGCGTCGACTTGCCGGCGCCGTTCGTGCCGATCAGCCCGACGATCTCACCTCTGGCGACCGAGAGCGATGCCCCGTCGACCGCATGCACCCCGCCGAAGGAGACCACGACGTCGTGTGCAGCCACAGCGGGGGAGTCGGTGTCGGTCGCGTGCGTGGCGGTGTCGCGACGGGTGGGGACCGTGCGGGGACGCTCGACCTCGGGCGTCGTCACGCGCTTGGCGACGAAGGCGTAGAAGCCGTCGCGGATCCAGTAGCCGATCTGGACCAAGCCGCCGGGGAAGTAGAGCAGCAGCAACAGCAGACCGATGCTCGACGCGAAGAGCGGCACGAGGTCGTTGCCGGGGAAGAACGCGGGCAGGCCCTTGATCCACAGGGCGCCCAGCACTGGTCCTGCGATGGAGCCGAGCCCGCCGATCACGGCGATAGCGACCACATCGAGTGAGTCCTGGACGACGAAGATCTCGGTGGTGTTGATGTTCTGGCTGAGCACCCCCAGCAGGGCGCCACCCAGACCGGCGATGGCGCCGGACAGGGCGAAGCCGGCGAGCTTCGTGCGGGTCGGGTTCAGCGTGTAGGCGGACGCAGACGACGGGTTGTCTCGCACCGCGATCTGGTTCCGTCCAGGTGCACGGCGGCGCAGTCGCGCAACGACGCTGATCGTCAGCGCCACGAAGCCCAGCACCACCCAGTAGTAGGTGCGCTGGGAGGTGAGGTCGAGACCGAACAGCGTGCCGCGCGGCACCCGGATCGGGCTCTGCATGCCACCGGTGAAGACGTAGTAGTGGAACAGGTCCTGTTGTGCCGCGTACGCGAAGACGAACGTCGTGACGCCGAGCAGCAGTCCGCGGATCCGCAGCGATCCCAGGCCGATCACCGCCGCTGCGACCGCGCTGAGCGCGCAGGCGATGGCCACGGCGGCGATGAACGGGATCGCTTCGAGCTGCACGTTGACGTCACCGATGCTGAACGTGATGCCCCGCACGAGCGTGCCGGTGAACAGCGCGGCGCCACCGGCGAAGGCCATCTGGCCGAGTGAGAGCTGACCGGACCAACCGGTGATGATCGACACCGACAGTGCGCCGAGCGCGAAGCAGGCGATCGACGCGTACAGGAACGGACGGGTCGGTCGGTCGGTCAACAGCGGTGCTACGGCCGCGGCCGCCAGGGCGATGCAGAACACGATCCGACCCAGGTTGCGGACCCACCAACGATCACGGATCTCCGGCGGGATCGGCTTGACCTTGGGGGTGAACGAGTACGAGGCCGTGGACGCGTCCTCGACGCCGCCGGCAGCGCGGCGGGACTGGACGTACACCACGATGATCACGGCCACGAACAGGTAGGTCTCGAACCGGCCCGGATCGGTCACGTTGTTGAACCGCACGACCGCTTCGGTCACGCCGAGTGCGACTCCGGCGATCGCGGCACGCGGGAACGATCGCATCCCGGCGAGCACGGCGACGACCAGGCCACGGGTCAGCGTGGCCGGGCCCAGGGTCGCAACCTGGTTCACGCCGCCGGCGGAGCCGGCGATGAGGATCAGCGAGACCGACGACACCAGTCCGGCGATCGTCCACACGATCGTCGATGCCGTCTTGGGGCTGACCCCGGACAGCCGGGCCAGGTCTGCGTTGTCGGCCGCTGCGGCGACGCCGCGGCCGAACGCGGTGCGGGTCATCACCCAACCGAGTGCGACCGCAACGATCGGGACGATCACCAGGATGGAGAACTGACCACCGCTCAGCTCGACGGACCCAACGCCGAAGCGTCGCCCGACGGCGAGGGGGAACGACGCCCCGGACTGGTCGATCTGCGGCAGCGCCATGGTGATGGCGAGCGCCAACTGGGCGATCCCGATCGTGGCGATCAGCAGGATCACCCGCGGTGCGTTGAACAATCGGCGCACCACGATCAGCTCCATCGCGGTCGCGAACGCGGTGCCGGCCACCAGTGCGATCGGCAGTGCCAGCCAGTACGCGAATCCGTACTCGATCACCAGCAGGGCCATCACCCCCGCAGCGGGCAGCCCCATGGCGCCCACTGCGAAGTTGATCACTCGGGTGGATCGGTACACGAGCACGATCCCCATCCCGACCAGCCCGTAGACGAGTCCGCTGATGGCGCCGTTGACGAGCACCTGGGATGTGAACACGGTGGCGAGCACGGTCGGTGTCACGGTGCCCCCAGGAACACCGCGCGGGCCAGATCGTCGCGTTCGATCAGTTCACGGGTGTCGCCGTCGAAGCGCACGGTGCCCTTCTCCAGGAACACCGCACGATCGGCGATCTCCAGGGCGATGTTCAACGACTGCTCGACGATGATCATGGTCTGGCCTGCCGCCTTGAGCCGATCGATCATGACGAGCAGGTCCTGGACGATCCCGGGAGCGAGCCCCAGGGAGAGCTCGTCGATCAACAACAGCTCCGGGTCGTGCAGCAGGACCCGACCGAGCGCGAGTTGTTGTTGTTGGCCGCCCGAGAGCAGGCCGGCGCGGCGCTTGCGGATCGCCCCCAGCTCGGGGAACAGGTCCCACACCCGTTCGAGGCGTTCGGCACGCAACTCCCGGGGCAGGATCTGCGCTGCCACGGTGAGGTTCTCTGCCACGGTCAGCGACGGGAACACGCCCTTGCCGCCGGGCAGCAGCTGGATGCCGAGTGCGTTGCGCTGCTCGGGGGAGGTGAAGGTGATCGTGCGTCCACCGAGGCGTACCGCGCCGGCCGACGGGACTCCCAGTCCGGCGATGACCCGCAGGATCGTGGACTTGCCCGCACCGTTGGTGCCCAGCAGGGCGAGGGTCTCGCCGCGTTCGACGTGCAGGTCCACGTCGAAGAGCACCTGCACGCCCGAGTACGAGAAGGCGATGTCGTTGAGTGCGAGCAGCGGGATCGAGTCCGGGTCCGCGCTCTGACGTTCGCGTTCGGCCTCTTCGTCGGAGATGTCGTCGACGATCATGGCCAGGTCCTCGTTGATCGTCCACGAGCCCCGGAACAACAGGATGGAACCGACCACGGCGGACGGGATGGCGCAGAGCATGATCGCCGCCCGGTTGCCCAGCGACGACGCCAGGGCGGAGCCCACCAGGGCGCCACCGACGGCACCGAAGAGGAACACGTAGATCGCGGCGAACGCGATCCCGAGCGATCGCAGTCGGTAGGGGATGACGCCCTGGATGATCGGTCCCATCAGCGCGAACGACGACGCCGCGAGCACCGCGCCGGGCATCGCGAGGATCGTGAAGGCCACCGCGTTCGGCATCGAGAACTGCAACGGCGTCAACAACGCCCCGGGCAGCACTAACACGGCGAGGATCTTCATCGCCCGCGGTGGGCTCACCCGGTAGAGGCGATCGAAGCGCGTGCCCAGCAGGGGGAGCACCACGATCGTCAGCACGCCGGCCATCGAGGTGACCAACCCGCGGCCGAACGCGTCGAGGCCGTATTCGTCGCGCAGGAAGTAGTTGGTCAACGCGACCATCGGGAACATCTGGAACCCGATGGCTGCCAGTGCGATCGCCAGCGTCTTCAGGGTGCGGATCTGGTTGAGCCGCCCGAAGGCCATCTCGATCGACACCGGCACACCGGTGTCGTCGGCGGGGACGTCGCCGACGACGGAGCGACGTTCCCACTGCCCCCGGGGTGGTTCGCGGACCCAGAAGGCCAGGATGCCCGCCAGCATCGGGGGGATGGCCAGGATGATGAACGCCCACCGCCATCCGCCTTCTGCGGCGCCGCCGAACAACGCAGCGATCGCGCCGACCAGCACCGGGCTGGCGACCCCCGCGATGCGTCCGACGGTGCCCGAGACCGACGCGATGCGGCCCCGGATCCCGATGGGGTAGGTGTCGGCGAACATCGACGCGTGCACCGGGATCTCGTGTGCCTGAGCGATACCGGCGCCGAACCGGGTCCAGAACAGCATGAACGCGTTCACGGCCAGGCCCGACAGGATCGACATGAGGCCGAAGGCGATGGCGCACACCCCGACGATCGGGCCTCGTCGGACCTTGTCGGCCAACCAGGCCAGCGGCATGATGCCAAGCACCACGAACCCCGCCGACGCCGAGGTGATGAACACGACGATGCCCTCGGACACCCCGAGCGAGGTGCCGATGTCGGGACCCAGGATCGACATCGTGGCGGCGTCGAGCTGGTTGAACGCCGACACGGCGACCAGCACGATCAGGGTGAACGCGCCCCCGCCGGCAGCGAGGCCCTTGCGAAAGGTCCACGCGTCGTCGCCGACGCCGGGCAGGCTCTCGACGTCGAGGTCGCGGGTCCGGCCCGTGTTCGTCGTGGTCGTGTCGTCGGCCACCACGCTGGCGGTCAAGGAAGCGAGCGACGCCGCCGCGTCGGCCATGGCCATCTCGTCAGCCATGGCCATCTCGGCCGGCTGGGTCATGTCGTCGGGCTGGGTCACTCGGTCACCCCTGTGCCTGGCGGCGAGGACTCACCGCCGCTGTGCTCAGTTGCCCGCGCCAGCGAGGTCGTCACGGACGAAGGCCCCCTTGGCGACGTCGAAGTGCCACGTGAGCGGTTCGGCGCCGGCGCCCCAGCGGGTGGGGCTGAGCGATGCGTTCTCGAGGCCGGGCAGCGAGAACGACTTCAACTTCGACAGGCCGGCGATGATCGACGACGACGTCGGGTTCTTGCCGGCCGCTTCGAGCACCTTGACCGTCAGATCCCACGACTGGCACGCCACCGGCACGTTCACCGCGCCGGCCGAGCCCTCGAAGTCCTTCGCTCGACGGTCGTCGGTCGGCTTGAGGTTCAGATCCGAGTTGGCGTTGATCCGCTTCAGGCAGTCGAGGTAGCCCGGCGACTTCTCCATGACCTCCTGCGGGATGGCGACGGTGACGGCCGCCGCGTCGGTGAGCCGTGCCGGAGTCTTCAGGCCGAAGCCGGTGAGGCTGCTGCTCGACTGCGCGTTGGTGAACACCCACCGTGGGGACCAGGTCGAGCGCTCGATCGCCGGAATGGGAACACCCAGACCGGAGTTGATCACGACGGCGTCTGCGCCATCGGCCTTGAAGCGCTCGAAGATCGTGTCGATGTCCTGGCCGGACTTGACCTGATCGCCCCCGGACTCGGGAAGCTTGGCGCTTCCGACGACGGTGACGCCGCCCTTCTCGAGCGTCGGGATGAGCACGTCGTTGATGAGCGCGTCGTTGGTCTCCGCGTCCCAGTACACCGCGACCTTCTTGTCCTTGAACACACCCGCCTTGATGGCGGTCTTCATCTGCTCGGCGGCGAGGTCCTCTTCGGATGCCTGCACGGTGATGAACGGAGCGTTCGAACGTGCCTGACGTTCGGCGTTGAGCCCCCAGCCGCTGAAGTACGGGGTCTTGTGGGTCTCGGTCACGCACAGACCGTTGTCGCCGAGGAAGGTGCCGATGACGGCGAAGACCTTCTCGTCCTCGATCAGCTTGCGGCAGGTTGCTTCGGAGGTCTCGGTGCCAACGGGCACGAACTTCGACGTGACGATCTCGACCTTGCGGCCGTTGATGCCGCCGGAGTCGTTGAGCGCCTTGACGAGCGCCGGCATGACCTCATCGGGCATCGCGTTGCCGCCGCCCGAGGTGTCGACGCCGAACTGCTCCTTGATCTTCCCGAAGTCGAGATCCGCGATCCCGAGCTTGATCGACGTTTCGGTGATGCCCTGGACGGGGTTGTCCTTGAACTTCGCCGCGTAGTCGATGCCGCTGGCCGTCGTGGGCGTTCCCTTGTCGCTGTCAGCGGCCTTGGACTTGGAGTCGGAGACCGAACACGACGGACAGAGCCCCGCGGGGTGGTGGGAAATCGAGTTGTGATGCTCGATGTGTTCAGCCGGCGATTGCTGGCTGATCGTCGCCAGTGTCGCGCGGCTGGTTGAGCTCGGCCA